>Ga0206128_1000160_pt1 | contig 80545 bp, 69 predicted proteins | sample Helgoland_Spring_7_FD_148601 | JGI IMG/M metagenome (GOLD analysis project Ga0206128, IMG submission 148601) | Pelagic subsurface seawater microbial communities from Kabeltonne, Helgoland, North Sea - Helgoland_Spring_Bloom_20160426_1 | ecosystem: Environmental > Aquatic > Marine > Epipelagic ... | reverse complement strand
CATACAAATCGCTAGGAACTTGGGAAGACAATCATCAATTGATTTTTTCAAAAAAAATTATTGAGGATTTGCAATAACGGTCATGATGCCAAGTGAAGAGGTTTTTTCATGCAACTTTTTAGGTAAAAATTTAATCATTCCAATCACAAATTGTGTAAATTCAAGCTCCATATTCTTATCCCATCGTATTCCTTTTTTTTCCATTTCACTCATCCAATATAGTAAATATGGATTCATGGTTCCATAAGTTAAAATTTTAGAAACTTTCCATCCACTTTTTTTTAGCAATAGTTTTATGTTTTTTGGTGAAAATAATGAGAGGTGTCTGGGGGTATGCCAGCCAGCCCAGTTTTTTCCATATTTTTTTCGGCTTAAAGAATCGAAATTAGGAATTTCAATAATCAGCGTTGTAGATGGTTTAGAAGTTACTTTTAAAGAATTCAGGTTTTCAAAAGGAGTATAATCGTGTTCTAAATAATGCCACATAGTAATTACGTCTGGCTGAAGATTGGATGAAAGATCTTTTATTTCTGCTACTTGTAAATTTATTTTTTCAAAATTATGAGCTTGATTTTTCCAACCTTCATCGCTAAAGTCAATTCCCATTGTTTGACAATTTGCTTTTTTCTGACAAGCCTTTAAAAAAGTTGGATTTCCACACCCAATATCTAAAATCAAGGACTCTTCAGATAGATTATGAATGTCTTTTATTAGATTAACCCTTTTTAAATCTAGCTTTTGCTGACTACTTGCTACAAATTTTTCAAATTTTCCCCAAGCCTGTGCTCCTCGATATGGCAAATAGTAAGAAGTGTAATATTTTTTAAGATCGTCCAAATGTAATCTAGGGTTTAAGAAAACAAGTTTGCAGTTAGAACATTTATCGAAATTAAACAACTCTTTATTAGAATGCATTTGAGCTTTTGTCCTTATAAAAGAATTAAACGAAGACGATCCGCATACTGGACAATTAGTAATTTCAATCATTAGGCTAAATTATGTAATCTGAGATTGAAATGCGTACTGTAGAGATAATGAATGGATATACCCACTTTAGTGCTAACTTTTAAAAACTTATTTTAAATTTAAATTTTTGAAGCCATTTTAAAAATATTTCTCCTTCTGAAGCGGTTAAGGTTAAAGTGTATGTAACGGTATCTGTTGAGCTATCATCAGTATTTCCATCGTCTGTTGAATTATCATCATCCGAGGGTATTGCTTTGGTCCAATTTAATTTTGTGTAATGGATTTAAGCTACGCAAAAGACAAGAGGCTGTATAAAAAAAGTACAAATTCTCTGTAGGCGTGTATCAGTGGATTCAACTGGGCATGTGTTTGCCGATATGAAGTTGAAAGGGAGTTGCTCTATTGATGACTCTTATTGTGAAGTTTGAAGAAGTTAGAAATTAATTAAAGTCCTCTTTTTTATTTGACTTTTCGAGAATTATTATTCCTTTTGTAAAGGATGAAATGTATTCATTTAGAAAAGTTAATTGTATGAATTTTCAATTATTACCTACAGCGGTTAAAAGTCACGGAATTGCTGCCATGGCATTTGCATTAAGTTTCTTTTTAGAAGCGTATGGCATTCACCTTCCATTAATTTCCATTAAAGCACAGCATCCAAGTCTTATGCTCGATGGATTTGCTTTTACAGGTCTTCTTTTTGCAGGAGCTGGAACATTGACATTTGCCTGCTATGAAATTTTCTTAATCCCAGAATTCTTAAAAACACTTGAAATAGGAAGTTCCTTGCGTAAAAGGGCAAAAAGTATATTTATTATCTATCATGTGGTGTGGTGTGGTGTGGTAACAATTCTTGTACTTCTACCAAGTGCCTCACCAGCTGCATATATCAATATATTAATTATGTATGGATTTACTTTTTGGGGAATAATTACGAAATAATTAGGTTATCGTGAGAAGTCCTAGAAGGAGGGAGCTGCTCCATAGATGATCCTGAGTGTGGGGCTTTTGTGTCATAAAAATAAGGGCAATCAAAACAGAGAGAGAGAAGTCTGCTTATCATACCCTTAAAAACCAATTAAAAACCAAACACTTATATGAAAACTCAAAATTGATAAGGATGGATCATTTTCCACTTTAAATTCTCATAAAGAATGTTAAAATATCTTCTTAAATAATGTTAAAAAAAACATCCGATAAACTGTACTAAAAGAAGTTATCTTAGAAATCAAACAGTACCCCCTCACCTCAATAACTCATGAAATACCTCCCTCTCTAACACCTCAAAATAAGCCTCAAACTCCCCCAATTTACAACTGTTAATCAAGGCTGTACATTGATCTTTTTTGAAAAATGAAGATTAGTGCCTTTACATTCAAGGACCAGAACAATGAGGAAGAGGGCTAGGAAAAAGAGTGAAATCAGTGATTTATTATAACACTAAAAAAGAGGAAAAAATGAGGGCTTTTTAAGCCTAAAATTAGATGAAAATTTTTCTTCTACGCATCTTCTACAAACACTTTGAAAAGGATAAAAAAAGGGCTATAATTGCTCTTAAGGGTTGTTATTTTACTGCCATATCTATGAAAGACTTATCAAATTTAAGAAAAGAATATGCACAAGCACAACTTACTGCTGATTCCTTAGAAGAATCACCTTTTTCACAATTTCAAAAATGGTTTGATCAAGCATTGAAGGCGACTATTTTAGAACCCAATGCCATGGTTTTAAGCACGGTAAATATCCATAATACACCTACGCAACGTACCGTATTACTCAAGTATTTTAATCCTCTAGGGTTCGTTTTTTTTACAAATTACACTTCTAGAAAAGCACAACATTTAGCAACCAATCCCAGTGCTTCCCTCCTTTTTCCTTGGTATACTCTTGAAAGGCAAGTAATCGTAACGGGTAAAGTCGAGCGGATTCCCGTCGAAGAATCAAAAGCCTATTTTTTCAGTAGACCGTATGGTAGCCAATTGGGCGCGTGGGTAAGTAAGCAAAGTAGTGTCATTGATTCAAGGCAAGTTTTGGAAAACCGACTCTCCGAGCTCAAGCAACAATTTCTTGAAGGAGAAGTTCCTTTTCCTGATTTTTGGGGAGGCTACCGATTGGTGCCTGATAGTATGGAGTTTTGGCAAGGGGGTGTGAATAGATTACATGATCGGATCCTCTATAAGCGTGTTGAATCAGCATGGATCTTGTCACGACTTTCTCCTTGAGCAAAGATTATTATTTCGAACGATACGCTTGGAAGACACCCCTGATTCCCCATTTCAATCCACCGTCAGATTTGGAAATGGTTGTAGTGATTCCAGCCTATAAAGAATCCCAACTAGGTCTGGCAGTCCATTCTCTATTGGCCTGTAGCGAAGTACCGTGCCGAGTGCTCCTCCTAATAGTCATTAATGCTCCCGAACAAAGTTCTTTAGATGACCTCAATCTCAATCAAAGGGCTTACGAGGAAATAAAACAGATTAAGGATACCGATCAAATCAATATTCAAGTCGGAAATATACGGTTACCTCAAAAAAAAGCAGGTGTGGGTTTAGCCAGAAAAATCGGATTAGACGAAGCGGCCCGGTGGTTCAAAAAACTCAATCATTCTGGCATTCTCGTTTGCTTCGATGGCGATTGTCGATGCAGTGATAGTTATTTAGCCACCATTTACAGCGCCTACAAAAATCAAAATTTGAATGCGGGTATTTTAGATTACGAACATCCTTTAGACCTTGAAAGTGGCATCATCCCCTATGAATTGGGTTTAAGGTATTATACGGATGGCTTGCGCTATTCAGGCTATCCCCATGTTCATCAAACATTGGGCAGCTGTATTACCATAAACTCGGATTATTATTGTAAGCACGGAGGAATGAATACTAAAAAAGCGGGTGAAGATTTCTATTTCCTCAATAAAATAGTGCGCAAGCCGGGTTTTGCTGAAATTCATGAGGCGTTGGTTTATCCTGCCGCTAGAACCTCTGATCGGGTTCCCTTTGGTACCGGTAGGGCACTTATTAGTTATCAGGTAGATAAAGAGAATATATTAAGTGCCTACAATCCTCTGATTTTTGAAGATATTAAAACATTTATGACCCGCTTGCCTCGAATCATTCAAGGTCAATCACCCAATTTACCTGCAGCCATTCAAAAATTTCTAAACGCCGTTGACTTTTATCAAAAACTAGATAAATTATTGAAAAATAGCAGGAATTTAACCTCCTTTTACAAACAATTTTATGATTGGTTTGATTATTTCATGATATTGAAAATGATTCATTTTTCTAGAGATCACGCTCATACCAACATCCCTCTTGAGGCGGGCCTGAGTCATCTAAATGAGAATTATTGGAAAATAGCTTCCTTCAATACCCTGACACCTCAAGATCAACTCATCAAAATTCGAGCATTGAATAGATTAGGTCAAACATCTCTTTAAAGTGCTGTATATTTAAATAGAGGGGAGTTGAAGATAATGATTGATCAACCTTAATATCACAGGTTAATCATTGATGCTTTTTACGTATTTAAGTAAACAGGCAACAAGATGCATTCGCATCAGACCAAATCAAATAAGTTTTTAACTCCTAACGACTGCCGTTGAACAAAGCCTTCACCAAAAGAAACACCAACCCGATGACCCCATTCACGCGAACGCGCTTCGATGAGCTTCAAAAAATCCGGATTTGAAATATAAGTATCGGGCTCCTTACTTTTTGGATCAAAAAACTGAGATTTGAAAACTCTGATGGCCGCCATCTTCTCCTCCATGTGAGCTGATATATCACAAATAAAGTCAGGTTCTGAGGAGACACTTTGAATATAATGATAGACTTTTTTGGGTCTCCAAGGCGATTGATTTTCGCCATTATCCTCAGTCTCTATTTTGACCAAACCCGATTTAAAGACTGCTTCTTCGATCAGTTGTGCCGCACGTACATGATCAGGATGTCGATCGTAAAGTGCATTGGCGAGTATGATTTCCGGTCTGAACTTCCGCAATACCTTGATCACACGCAATTGATTTTCAAAGCTCAAATCAAATTTAGCGTCGGGTAAACCCAGATTCTCACGCATAGAAAGCCCCATGATTTCAGATGCTTCAGCAGACTCTTTATGCCGTATTTCAGGCGTCCCACGCGTACTCATCTCACCTTCAGTCAGATCTAATATTCCTGTTGTATAGCCCTGAGTCTTGTGTGCGATCAGCGTCCCACTACAAGAAAGTTCTATGTCATCGGGATGTGCTGATATAGCCAATATATCCAATTTCATGGACTCCATTATTGGGTTACTTCTGCCAACTCTACCTCTTTTTGAGCCAGGAACCTTTCGGCATCTAAAGCCCCCATACAGCCACTTCCTGCTGCCGTCACCGCCTGTCTGTAGATTCTATCTTGGGCATCACCCGTAGCAAAAACTCCCTCAATTTGAGTTTTAGAGGTTCCAGGCGTTGTAATAATGTAACCACTCTCGTCAAGATCTAACACAGATTCAAAAATCTCCGTATTGGGCTTGTGTCCAATGGCTACAAAAAAACCTGTTGCATTTAAAACTCTTTTTTCTCCTGTTTTATTATTGACAATCGCGACACCTTCCACTTGATTTTCTCCGATCAATCCTTCAGTTTCGGTATTCCAAAGTATTTCAATATTTTTAGCATTGAATACGCGCTGCTGCATAATTTTAGAAGCTCGCATCTCATCTCTTCTCACAATTATATATACCTTATTGGCCAACTTGGAAAGATAAGAAGCTTCCTCAGCGGCCGTATCCCCTGCACCCACAACAGCAACATCTTGTCCTTTAAAAAAAAAGCCATCACAAACGGCACAAGCAGAAACGCCTTGTCCATTGAGCCTTATTTCATCGGCTAAGCCTAGCCATTTGGCAGAAGCTCCAGTAGATATAATGACCGCATCAGCTTTCATTTTTTTCTTACCATCAATGGTAACTTCATGGGGCCATCCAGAAAAATCTACATCCGTTACTACTCCATAACGAACATCCGTATCAAAACGCTCTGCCTGTTTTTGAAATTCAACCATCATCTGAGGGCCAGTCACCCCCTCAGGATAACCCGGATAATTTTCTACATCTGTAGTGATTGTTAGTTGTCCTCCTGGCTCAGCTCCCGTATACAAAACTGGCTTTAAACCGGCCCTAGCAGCATAAATAGCAGCAGTGTACCCGGCAGGGCCTGAACCAATAATCAAAACTTGAACATGCTCGTTTGTTGTGTCGTCTCCCTTCATATTTTCGTTGTAAAAAAATTCTGACGTGCAAGCACCTCAGTTTCCGAGCACAAATATAAGAAAGGGAATACTCCTACCCCATATTTTTTAATAAATTTAGTAAACACTCAGTGAAGAAATCAAAGGATGTCTTTACGACAAATGCTTAATTTAAGAGAGAAATTTGAAATCAATTAATTAAGCCTCTGCGCGTCGATGTAGGCCTTAACCCTCAACTCCATGATAGGTAAGGTGACAGTGCCTTGTGCCAATATAACTTCATGAAAGTCACGAATATCAAACTTAGTGCCAAGTGATTCTTCTGCTTTTTGACGCAATTCTCGTATTTTCAATTCACCTATTTTATAGGATAAAGCCTGACCTGGCCACGAGATATATCGATCTGTTTCAGTATTGATTTCATGCAGCGACAGCGCGGTATTCACCGACATGAAATGAACTACTTGATCTCTGCTCCATCCTTTGTCATGAATGCCCGTATCTACCACCAATCTGCAGGCCCGCCACATTTCGTACGTTAACTTTCCAAACTGCTCATACAACGTAGTATACATACCCATTTCTTCAGCTAGAAACTCACTGTATAAGCCCCAACCTTCTCCATAAGCTGAAAGATATAAATCACGCCTGAATTGGGGTATACTTCCTCCTAACTCAGCATTTAAGCTTCCTTGCAAATGGTGCCCTGGAACGGCTTCATGTACAGTGAGCGAAGGAAGAGTATATAAGGTTCTACTTGGTAAATTATAAGTGTTGACCCAATAATATCCAGGTTCTGTACTCTCAGCATCAGTCCCAACATATCTTCCCCCGGTATATTTTGGTGCAATGGCATCAGGAACCGGTGCTACACCATATGGTTTACGTGGGAGCGTCTTAAAAAAGCGAGGCAACTGAGCATCCACCCGTTTGGCCATGTCACGAGCAATCATCAATAATTCCTTGGGCGTGGTAGCATAAAACTGCTTATCTGTTCTCAGAAAAGTTAAAAACGCTTCAAAACTACCTTTAAATTCTAAATCTTCAATAATCTGCTCCATCTGAGTCCTGATTCTACTGACCTCACTCAGTCCTATTTGATGAATACTCTCTGCAGTATACTCGGTACTAGTGGTATAAAAATCAATTCGATTCTGATAATATTCACGGCCATTTGGCGTTTCAGAAATACCGAGAGTTGTTCTGGTGTTAGGTAAATACACCGACTCAAAAAAATCTTTAATCCTTATAAACTGTGGAATCACCTGAGTCTCAATGGCCAATTTAGCGGCTGCTAAAACAGAATCTTTTTGGGTTTGCGTTAACCCTTGTGGCAACTTTTTGAAAGGTTCATAGTAATAACTTTGATCATATGATGAAACGATGTGATCTTCATAAGTAGACTGATATCCCTCAAATATGACCAAAGGCTGCGAAACTCCTTTTTCCAGACCTACTCGTAAATTGATGAAATGCTGGTTTACAAATTCTGGTATTGCATTCAATTTATTTAAATAAGACTTCACTTGTCCAAAATCATTTAAAGGTTTTACTTGGTAAGTAAGATTGCTGTGAAATCCAACATCTGATAGAATGGGATTTAAATACCGATCATAGCTATAGAAATCTATTTTTTCTTGTAAGATAAAAGCGAGTAAAGCAGCTGAAATTTGGTTGTTTTCATCAAATTTCAAAGTAGAAAGTTGAGTAAGTTCACGCTTTAAGCTATCAGCAAATTGAGCTTCCTGGGCATAATATGCTTGCGTATAAAGTCCTAGCGGATAACGTGATCTATCAAACCCCTTATGTTCTTGATAAGTATCTATCAAGTGAGTTAACTTCTGTTCATCATCTACAGATGGTACTTGGCAACTCAGTGTAGTGATAAGTATTAAACCTAAAAAATATTTTACTTTTTTCATATGCTGTTAACCCGTAATCACTTGAAGTTAGGTCTTAAAAACCTAATAGATGCAACGTATCCTTCTTTAAAGTTAATGAATTAGATTTAAATCAAAAAGCAATTTTTCTATCAAAAAAGTACTTACCTGATAATTTTATATGCCTTTAGATGCTCCTAAAATATCCTGTTTTTGGCACATCAATTAGCATTTCAGTACGTGGTGTCCAAATAAATAAAATAATTTATATCTACTCCTTGATCAACCTCGTCGAAAAGCGATCTCCACTCCTATTCTCTAGCTTGATGGTATATACTCCCTCACTGAGCGCACTCACATCAAGGCGATTATCGGTAGACCTCATGATTCTTTTACTAGAGAGGTTATAGATCGTAGCTTCTTTCAAGGCTACTATCTTGATATTAACTATGCCATTTGAGGGATTGGGGTAGATCATCGCTGAGGCATCCGCTAGGGATAGAGTTTCTTCCTCTTCTTCATCTTCCTCGACATCAGTTAAGCTGATGGTAAAAATAGCTAAATCACTTAATGAACCATCAGAAACCTCAATACCTAAATTAAAAGTAGGTGTGGTCTCAAAGTCCAATATTGAACTCGTTGATACGGTCAACTCTCCACTCTCATTATCCAAACTAAAGCCTTCAGCATCATTGCCACTTGCCATCACATAAGCAAAGTATCACCATCAGGATCTGAAGCTTCTACAGTTCCTAGTACCGTACCATTAGTACTGTTTTCTGCTAGGCTGTAGGTAGCTGCGGTGATTGTAGGGCCGTGCTTTGTAAATAAATGAGTATTTCAAAGTTCTAAGAGCATCCATTAGAGTTTAGAATACTTAATAGAATAAGTCATCTATTTGGTTTAATTTATGAATATCTAAAAGCTAACGCAATGACCCTAAATAATGAGCACAAGTTCAGCTCATTCAAGTGAATCTGTACGTAAGTTTTATATAAGCGCTATCCTAAAACATCAATGGATATCTTTTGAGTGAGATGTTCAAGGTCTCATGGCAAGATGTAAACATATCAAACAAAAAAGATATCCCTAAGGGGCTTCTTCCTCATATTTATTCAGGCCTAGGTAGTAGAACCTTTCTTGACAATCGGTATTTACCCGTCTTTTTATCGATCTCGATCAGCTTTACTTTCACTTCTTCTCCTACCTCCATGACACCTTCCATCTTCTCCAATCTCTCCCACTTCACTTCAGAGATATGGAGTAGGCCATCCTTGCCTGGCATGAATTCAATAAAAGCACCAAATGGCATAATAGATTTAACTTTACCCTCGTATACTTCACCCTCTTCAGGCATGGCCACGATTCCTTTAACCCAATTGGCCGCCTTATCTAGTACCTCTTTATTGACTGCAAAAATATTCACCAATCCTCCTTTGGGCGTTTCCTCGATAACCACCGTCGCGCCGGTCTCACGTTGAATTTCCTGGACTACTTTACCTCCAGGCCCAATCACTGCACCAATCATGTCTCTATCAATGACAATAGAAATCAATCTTGGGGCATTTGGTTTCATTTCAGCCCTTGGCACTTCAATAGTATCTGTAATCTTGTCCAAAATATGTATCCTTCCTTTCTTGGCTTGCTCCATAGCTTCTTCAAGAATGTCATACGACAAACCATCTACTTTAATGTCCATCTGACAAGCAGTGATGCCATCTCGTGTACCGGTAACCTTAAAGTCCATGTCTCCTAAATGATCTTCATCACCTAAAATGTCCGAAAGCACCGAATAACGAGAACCGTCTTTTTCAGAAATCATTCCCATGGCTATTCCTGATACGGGTTTGGTTATCTGAATTCCAGCGTCCATCAAAGCCAATGTACCTGCGCAAACTGTTGCCATGGATGAAGATCCATTGGATTCGAGTATGTCTGAAACAATTCTTATGGTATAGGGACTTTCTGGAGGAAGTACAGGCTTTAAAGCCCTCATGGCTAAATTTCCATGTCCGACCTCTCTTCTTCCCGGACCTCTATTGGGTCTAACTTCTCCCGTAGAAAATCCTGGAAAATTATAGTGCAGAATGAATTTGTTGTAGCCTGAATGCATGGCACCATCAATCATTTGCTCATCCACTTTAGATCCTAGAGTAACGGAGGTCAATGATTGAGTTTCACCTCTAGTAAAAACCGCAGAACCATGTGCACCTGGTAAATAATCTATTTCACTCCAAATAGGTCGAATTTCATCTAATTGCCTACCATCTAATCTGACACTTGAATCCATCACACAATTTCTAATCGCATCCTTTTGGACATCATGATAATATTTTCGTATCAAAAAATGATCATACTGATGATCCTCTCCTAATCCATCAACAAACGTATCAATTATGGCACCAAACTTTTCTTTACGTATTTCTTTGTTGGCAATACCTTCCTTAGCCACGGCATAACATTGATCATAGCAAGCTGCCTTGATCATGTCATTCAATGGTAAATCATGATTTTCATGATCGTAAGTACGCTTTTCTGTGGCTTCAACCTCTTGAGCTAACTCAAGTTGAGCGGCACATTGGATTTTGATCGCCTCGTGCGCTACTTTAATCGCTTCAAGCATTTCGGCTTCCTGAACCTCTTTACACTCACCTTCTACCATCGTGATATTGTCAGCCGAACCTGCTACAATCAACTCCATTTTAGCTTCCGCGCTTTGCTCTACAGAAGGATTTACTACATAAGCACCTGCTACTTGAGCTACCTTGGCTTCTGAAATAGGTCCATTAAAAGGTATGTCTGAAACAGCCAATGCAGCAGAAGCTGCTAGGGCAGCATAAGCTATGGGCATGATCTTTGGATCTGCCGAAATAAGACTGATCATTACCTGTGTATCTGCGTGGTAATCATCAGGAAACAAGGGTCTTAGAGCCCTATCTACCAGTCTACATATGAGAATTTCATAATCAGAAAGCCTACTTTCTCTTTTTAGAAATCCTCCTGGTATTTTTCCTGCCGCAGCGAATTTCTCTTGATAATCAACCGATAATGGAAGAAAATCAACGTTATCCCCAGCGGTTTTTTTGGATACTACGGTAGCCCCCAACATCATGTCACCCACTTTGACGACGGCTGATCCGTCTGCCTGTTTAGCTAATTTACCTGTTTCGATAGTGATAGAAGTACCATCAGGTAATGAAAATGTTTTTTGCTTGAATGATGGAAGCATAATTTTATTAAATCAAAATTTGAAAAAAAAGGGAACCTTGAAACAGCTCCCTTAAAATATTATTACTTTCTTAGATTGAGTTTGGCTATTATAGCACGATATCGATCAATTTCGTTTTTGTAGAGAAAATCGAGAAGTCTCCTCCGCTTTCCTACCAACTTTAACAACCCTAAGCGGGTTGAGTGGTCTTTTTTATTCACCTTTAAATGATCTGTAAGGTGATTAATGCGGTAGGTAAATAAAGCAATTTGAGACTCCGATGCGCCAGTGTCTTGCGTTCCCTTACCATGTGTTTTGAAAAACTCTTGTTTTTTCTCTGCTGTTAAATACATTTATGTCTTAAAAATTAACTTTATGAATTAATACGTTTCAATAACGCGCAAATTTAATCAATACTAAATTTGAATACAAACTCTTTAATGTTTTAATTTTTTGAACAGGCGTTGTTTAAACTTATCAATCACCACTGAATAATAATCATTATCGAAAAGTCGCGCATCCACCCTAGCTTGTCTCAAAAAAAACAGACCGATGGGCAATAGGATGAAGTCTGCCATCCAAACAGAATAAGCACCATTAACAAAACCAGCGACGGCCCACTTCTCACTGAGTATGCTGGCTACATAATAAAAAATATAAAAAAAGATGGAAATAATTACTGGAAAACCTAGCCCTCCTTTCTTGATAATCGCACCAAGCGGTGCCCCTATCAAAAACATAACCATACAAGCAAAAGCCTGACTGTATTTTTTAAACTTGGCGATTTTATATCGCTCCGATTCGAATCTAAGTCGCTTTAATTTAGACTTACTGCTTGAAATGTTAACTTTATAGGTTCTGATCCTTGTTAACGCCCATTGCAGAATTGCACCTCTTTTCCGCACGGTGGTAAATAAAGAATCCAAGGCTTTCAGATTCATTTTACCTAATTTACTCAATTGATTCTCAGGTAACAAATAAGTCCCTCCTGCTTCTTTTCGAATTTTTTGCCTTGAAGTTAACGGTACATCTTCTAGTATGATGCTGTCTCTTGATTGGCTAAAAGCAATACGGGATGAAAAGTTAAGGTTAATCAAAGAAGCCTTTACTTTTCTTGACTGATTCTGTGGCCCATTATTTTCGATCAGGGTATCGCTCTTCGACTTCAGTGAATCATGCTTTTCATTTTGATAACTTTCTCGATCCAGGCGATGGAACAAATACTTTTTAGAAAATTCATGTAATCCAATTAATGCTAATTCTTGCTCCGACTGAATTGAATCAATATCTGAGGTCAATTCCTCAATATTTTTCATTTGCCTGTTGTTCTGAAAAAGCTCTTCCCTTGTTCTTTTAAGATCAAAAGAAGATAGACTGAACATCATATACATTTGATCGAAAGAGGTGCGCTGAAATTGATCTACCCGATTGTTCTTAGTCGCCTGTTGATTAAAGTATTGTCCATCGAAAAGTTCTAATTTCAGATACTTATCGTTGTACATTGAAAACATTCTTGAGGAATCGGCCAAAATAACAAAATTATTACCGTTTTTTCGAGTATGATCATAGATCATGACATCCTTGAGTGTAATGTTATCATTGAATTTTTCGTTGGCTTTGATACTATAATTAGGGATACCATTGTAGAAAACTCCTTTTTTAATATCTAAAGCAGGTTTTTGGTGTTTGATGTCATAGATAAGACTGTACGCCTTCAAGTTGGCTGCTGGAACTACGTAATCATTAAAGAAAAATGCAGCTATAGTCAAGACCAAAATGAAAAAAAATATAGGTCTCAATGTCCTAGTAAGAGATATACCAGCACTTTTTATGGCTGATAACTCAAAATTTTCTCCCAGATTGCCAAAGGTCATCAAAGAGGAAATTAAAACACCTAGTGGAAGTGCATTTGGAAGAATATTGATACTGAAATAAAAGAGTAACTCCCCAAAAACTTTGAATCCCAAATTTTTTCCAACAAAATCGTCGAAATATTTGAGCATATATTGGACCAATAGAATGAAAGTCGCAACAATCGTTGTCAAGAAAAACGGACCAATAAAAGATTTAAGAATGAGTTTATCCAGCCTCCTCATTTTCTCTCAACATTACTCTTTAAATGAGAAACAAAGATGTTTTATAACGATTAACCACCAACAATTTCTTTCAAGTCATGTATCAAACCCTCCCATAGATCGGAGATTTCTTGATCATCTAAATCAGAATAGTCAGTAATTTTTATATAAACCTCTTGGGTCAGTTCATTCATTTCTAGTCGAATTTCGATGGAATTTAAATCGTCATCATCTTCTCCCTCAAACTCGAATTTAATATGTTGATTGGCTTTGATCGAAACAATTCTGGCCCTATTTACCTCGCCATCCCAAAGCATGGTATATACTTTGTCTTCTGTGATATTGACGTCATCTGCAAACCACTGCGAAAGTCCAGATGCAGTACTGATATAAGGAAACAACATTTTCCGTGATGCGTTGATGCTGTATTCTCCTATAAACTTACTTTTATTCATAAAAAAAGATTTTCGACAAGGTAATAAAAAATATTAGCCCAATCATAATTAATAATAATTTGTTGTTAAATTGCGCTCCTTTCAATGTATGTATTAAAACATGGCGAGGTAGCTCAGTTGGTTAGAGCGTCGGATTCATAACCCGGAGGTCAGGGGTTCAACTCCCCTCCTCGCTACTAATATAAACATCTTTTAGAGCTACCACTATTCTTTCATCTTTATTTTTCTATTTCCTTTTTTTTATTGCCCTCCTTTTATGTGCTGCATAAAAATTATGGAAATAACATAATAAAATTGATACTAATTTCAATTATTCAGTAGACGAGATCAGAACTTCCCATTCTCTGGTCAATTGATCTAATTCATTCTTCACTTTTTGAAATTGATCATTTAACTTGGAAAGTTTATCACTATCCTGATAAACCTCTGGTTGGGTCATCTCTGTTTCTAAAGATTTTATCGATGCCTCTCGTTCCTGTATTTGATATTCTACATCAACCATCTGCCTTTTCAACGTCCTCTGAGATTTGGGGTTGATTGGTTTTTCTTTGACTTTGGTCTTTGATTTTTTCTCTTTTTTTACAGCCAATTTCGTTGGTGATGTACGCTGACTCATCCACCACTGATATTCTTCATAAGTACCCGGATATTCCTTTAGTTGATGATCTTCAATCCACCAAATTTTGTTGGCCACCTTCGTGATAAAATGCCTGTCGTGTGAAACCACCAAAAATGTACCCTCATATTGCTGCAAAGCCTGCACCAAAATACCTACCGAAAGCATATCTAGGTGGTTAGTGGGCTCATCGAGTAATAAAAAGTTGGCTTCAGAGATCAGGGCTTTGGCTAGAGCTACTCGAGATTTCTCACCTCCCGAGAGCACCTTTATTTTTTTGAATACTTCATCTCCACTGAACAAAAAGCATCCCAAAACACCCCGTAATTCTTGCTCATTTTTACCGGTTCCTTCCTGTTTGAGCTCTTCAACGAGGTCATTGTTGATGTTAAGCGCCTCCAGTTGATGCTGGGCATAAAAGGACATCAATACATTGTGACCTGTTTCCACTTGACCTTCATGGGCTTCGGTACCTGCTATGATACGTAAAACAGTTGATTTGCCCTTACCGTTTGCACCAATCAATGCCACCTTATCCCCACGCTGCAAACCGAGAGTTGCCTTTTCTAAAATATCTAAATCTCCATAAGACTTACTAATGTCTTGAAGTCGCTTTACATGGCGTCCCGACTGAGTCTTAAAATTAAATTTAAAATTGACCTGCATGTTTTCGTCAACAACTGCTTCAATCCTATCTAATTTTTCCAATTGCTTTACCTTGGACTGGGCCTGTTTGGCCTTAGTCGCTTTTGCTTTGAATCGCTCTATGAATCTTTCAGCTTCTTTGATTTTTTGCTGTTGATTTTCAAAAGCATTTTGCTGTACCTCATTGCGTAATTTTTTTTCTTCAAGATAATAATCGTAATTACCCGAGTACAAATTGAGTTTACTCGCATATACTTCAACTATTTTATTGACCGTGCTGTTGAGAAAGGTGCGATCGTGAGAAACAATGATATACGCCCCTTCATAACTCTGTAGGTAAGACTCAATCCATTGTATAGAAGGTAAATCTAAGTGGTTGGTAGGCTCATCTAGCATCAGTAGGGAAGGCTTCTCTAAAAGTAACTTAGCCAACATGACGCGCATCCTCCACCCTCCCGAAAACTCTCTAAGTGGTCGTTTAAGGTCTGCCGTCTTAAATCCTATGCCCTCCAACAATTCCTCCGCTTGAGACTGAATCCTATAGCCATCAGCCGCTTCAAACTGCTCCTGCAATAAAGACAGTCTTTCGAGTAATTTATCTGTGTAATTTTCTTCCATTTCCTTGAGAATGACGTCTATTTGATGTTGCAAATCAAGGGCCTGATGAAAAGCCTGCATGGCTACTTCAAGAATGGGCTCATCACTTTGGTAGGATAGCAGATCCTGATTCAAAAATCCAATCGACGTGCTTTTACTTTGAGAAATATTTCCTGAAGCCAATTCTACCTCTCCCACCAGCATCTTGAGCAAAGTAGATTTACCCGTACCATTGAGGCCAATAAGACCTATTTTGTCTTTAGGTGTGATGAATAAAGAAGCGTCCTCATAGAGAATTCGCTCACCTAGGTAATAACTAATATTATCAATACTGATCATGCGGGCGCAAAGGTAGACAAGACCCTTCTTTTATGCCAAATTCAGCTCTAATTACTTAAAAATAAATCATTACATCTGTCTTAACCTCTTGAGAGTACAAAATATTTAAAGAGAATCGTCATAAACTTTTTTTTGTACTGAATTGATTCAGGGGCCAGCTGTTAAAGGGTATGAATTCTATAAAAATACGTTAAAAAATTAACTGATGGGTTTCACATCATTAAGCACTACATCTGACTCCCACACTGATCTCAAGCACGCTACCGATTCACTTACCTGAAGATATGGATCTATGTAACTGAAGAAAAATTATCTTTGTTGTATTAATAAAAAGAAGATGTCAAATAAAGAAGTTTATATCGTGTCTGCGGTTCGTACCCCCCTGGGTAGTTTTGGTGGAATGTTTGCCAATGTATCAGCGACTGAATTAGGTACCGCAGCGATTAAAGGAGCCTTAGAAAAAGGAAATATTGACCCAAAAAATGTTGACGAAGTTTTTATGGGTAATGTCTGCTCGGCCAATTTAGGCCAAGCACCCGCTCGTCAAGCTGCCCTGGCCGCTGGCATTCCGAATACCGCTCCTTGTACTACGGTAAATAAAGTCTGCGCCTCTGGTGCCAAATCTATCATGTTCGCTGCCCAAAGCATTATGTTGGGTCATGCGGATGTTTTAGTCGCAGGGGGCATGGAAAACATGTCTGCCATTCCTTATTACATTCCCAAAGCCAGATATGGTTATAAATATGGCAATGCAGCCTTGATCGACGGATTACATAAAGATGGTTTACTAGATCCCTATGATGAAATCGCAATGGGTGTCTTTGCTGATCAAACGGCTGCAAAATACGATATCACAAGAGCAGAACAAGATGCCTATGCCATTCGCTCTTACCAAAATACTGCTTTAAATACTGAAAATGGTGTTTTATCCAATGAAATAGTAGGAGTTTCTGTACCCCAAAGAAGAGGCGAAACCAGACTCATCCTTGAAGATGAAGAGTACAAAAATGTCAAATTTGAAAAAATCCCCCAATTGCGTGCTGCATTTTCACCAACCGGTACGGTGACCGCGGCTAATGCATCAACGATGAATGATGGGGCGGCAGCCTTGATTTTGGCAAGTCCTACCGCAGTCAAAAAATATGATTTAAATCCATTGGCAAAAATTTTATCTTTTGCAGATACCGCCCATGAACCGGCATGGTTTACCACGGCGCCTACCCTTGCCGCTCCGAAGGCCTTGGCTCTTGCTAAGTTAAATTTTAGCGATGTCGATTATTTCGAGGTCAATGAGGCTTTTTCTGTGGTACCTCTGGCTTTTAACAAGATATTGAATATCGATATCAAAAAGGTAAATGTACATGGCGGCGCCGTTTCTTTGGGTCATCCTTTGGGTGCCTCAGGAGCGAGAATTGTCACTACGCTACAAAATGTATTGCAATCTAAAGATGCCACTATTGGTTGTGCCGCTATTTGCAATGGTGGCGGAGGTGCAAGTGCTCTGATTATTGAGCGCGTATAATTTTTTACTGAGAAAAGCCCATTTCAATGATGCATGCTTGCTCGGTGTAGGGGGTTAATAAATAAGGATCATGCTTTTTAGAAAAACTGTGCGAAAGTGATTTTTAATCATTATTCTCATTTTTTTGTGTGGTGTCTGATCACTCAATCTACGGTTAAGAATGAAGTTTCAATCCTGTCTTTAAATTACCGCCTCTTCTTTATCCCTGGATCCAGGTTTCTGGAACGCATTCCACCGAAAAAGAAATACAAATATTTTTATGATCGCTCATAAATAATTGATAATATCTTTTTGTAATTCAAGCCTATTTATTTGCGCCCTCGATAAATATTTTCTGCAATACTTTTTTGGTGACTTTGCCCATTACATTTCGGGGGAGATCAGTCTGAATTAAATATTTTCGAGGTGTTTTGTAGTCAGGTAATTTATCTTTTAGCCATTCCTTTATTGCTGTAGTGGTTTCTTGATCACGGGTCATGATAAGACTTGCCCCTATGATTTCTCCCCATTCCTCATCCGGAATACCTACTACGGCACAGTCCTCAATAGCTGGATGCTTCCTGAGCACTTCTTCGATCTCCAAAGCAGATATTTTATAACCTCCTGATTTGATGATGTCAACTGAATTTCTACCCAATATTTTATAACTACCTTTTTCAAAAACAGCTATATCACCCGTTTTGAACCAGCCATCTATAAAGGATCCTTCGGTTTCGCTTGGTTTCTCCCAATATTCTTTAAAAACATTGGGCCCTTTGACTTGAATTTCTCCTGATATGCCATCGACTACCGTATGATTATTTTCATCTGCTATTCTTATCATAACCCCGACAAGGGCTAGGCCAATATGACCAGACTTTCGAGTTCCTCTATAAGGATTACTTATGGCCATACCCATTTCGGTCATCCCGTATCGTTCTAATAAAGTATGGCCACTGATCTTTTCCCACTCCTCAAGGGTGGAAATCGGTAAAGCCGCAGACCCCGACACCATCAGCCGAAAATCCTTAAAGGAAGCAGCTATTTTTTGTTGGTCTGCTGCGGTTAATTCCTTCCAATAATGAATGAGGCGATAATAAATCGTTGGAACGGCCATGAACAGATTGACCTCTCGTCTACAAAAGACATCGAATACTTTTTTTGCCTCAAATTTCTCTAAGAATTCACAACAAGCCCCACTCCACAGTGCACAACTTAAAACATTAATGATCCCATGTACGTGATGAAGTGGGAGAATATTTAAGATGTGATCTTCTTTTGTCCATTCCCATGAGGTCACTAAGGACTTAATCTGAGCTTCAATGTTTTGGTGGGTACTCACCACTCCTTTGGGTTTGCCTGTAGTGCCACTGGTATAAATGATCATGCCTCTCCGATCAAGGGAAATCTGTGGCAGCCTCGGCTTTTCCTCCTCCACTGACAGCATTACAGCTTCTATGGAAATTCTTCGTAATTCGAAATCTTGAAATAGAGGCTCAATAAGTGCTCTGTAACCATATGAAAAAACCACTGCCTCAGCCTGAGCATCTTCAGTGACATACTTTATCGCATCGTAGGGATGTTTGACGCAAAGTGGGACCGCAATGCCGCCTGCACGCCAAATCCCCCATTGAATACATGCGTATTCAAAACTAGGGGCCACGATAAAAGCAATTCTAGCCTCATTAAGGTCTTTTCTATCTTCTAAAAGAGCAATAGCAATTTTTTGTGATGCATCCAAAAGTTGCCGATAGGTATAACTTTGATTATTATCACTAATCGCTATTCGGTCTAGGTGATTAAAAGCATTTTCAATAAGAGTTATCATGAGATTTAGTATTTATCCGTTGTCCGATTTTGATAAATTTTTTTTGAAGAATGAAAAAAATTCACTGCTCAAGAGGTGTAAAAATAACAAAGAATCAAAAATGACTAGCTAACACTTTTTTTAAGAATCTCTCAAATTCATTTGGTCCAGGTGCACTGCTAAAATTAAATTACTCTAAAACGTTTGTTCATTTAATCCATTCAAAGATAATCCTAAAGAATCTTTTGTTTTTTTGATGTCACTCAAATCCATAAACGATTAATTTTACTATCTCAATCAGTGAAACTTTTATCTATTTTCTGTGTAAGCAATAGCAAAATATCGTTATCCATGAATGCTGCTAATCTATCTAGAATCTATTTTTCATATTTTTATACTCCTTTTAATCCTTATCTTTGGAGGAGTCAGGGATAGCTGGCCTGAAGGATATGACGCCATGAATTTCACTTATCCCTTCATTAAAAGCATCTATTTTATGAATCTTCTGTTTTTTTTACAAAAAAAAGTATAGATTAATTTTTAAATTGAATGAAAAAATCAAATGATACCTCGCTCAATCTATTTGCTTTTCAGTTACTTATCATTCTCTTTTACTCAAGGGCAAGACGTTGCTTCAGGGAAATGCTTACTTTCAACTCAGGTGACCGACTTTGACCAAATCTCATAAACCAATGCCCAACTTACTCGTATGAAATATGACAGTTTCTATTGGTTTTTCTCAAGCACTGATCACCAATATCGATGGGAAAATTCTATTATACTCGATCAAGGTGAAATGTATGCTATCAAAATCTTTAAATCTACTCCCCTATTCATTTTTAAGAATTTAGGTATTCCTGAGCAAATGAATTGGATTATCATGAATTATTCATTCAAAATTAAAGTAATCCAAGGTTAATTAAACATGCCGAGAGAATTCTAAATAAGTATCACTGAGGCCTATGAGGATTTATTTGGAACTTGGTATTCATTTTATCTCTAATAGTGCTGAAATTCCTGAAAATAATCTTGAAGGTTTAGATGAGATGTATAGTAGCCTTTCAAAAAGCAAATATTGTCGCATTGAAATTACCTCTCATACAGATGATGTAGGTAATGAGGAAAGTAAACTGCGACTGTCTCAGCGGCACTCTGACGCAGTCAAAGCCTATTTGGTCTACAAGGGAATCTATGAATCTCGAATCTTAGCCAAAGGATACGGAGAAAAACAACCGAAAACATCCAATGATACCGATCTGGATAAAGCAAGCTATTGATGGACAGAACTCCGATTTATTCAGTAAACAATTAAACTGATGCATTGGCGTCTTACAATATGTAAATGAGTACCTTAACGGATGATAATAAATAACGTTTAAATTTTGAATAATATGAAGTCACTATTTTTTTTAACCCTACCCTTTATCATCCTAGCGTGTACTGATCCCGTCTCACAAGTTTATTCAAATCAAGCAAGTTTGACTTCAGAAGAGGGTCTCTTTCTAGATTCTCTTCTAATGCCAAAGGGCTTTCAAGTGGAAGTGTACGGCCGCGTAGACTATGCCCGATCTATGGCCATGAGCCCGGATGGAACGCTGTTTGTTGGCAATAAGGCCAATGGTTCCGTTTATGCCCTCCAAGACAGAAACAATGATATGAAAGCGGATACGCTGTATACTATAGCCAAGGATTTAATCATGCCTAATGGCATTGCCTTCAAAGATGGCGCACTGTATGTTGCTGAAATAGATAAGCTATGGCGCTATGATGCTATTGAAGATAACTTAAATGATCCCAAAGCCACTTTAATATACAATGACTTCCCTGAAGACAGCCATCATGGATGGAAGTACATCGCTTTCGGGCCGGATGGTAAATTATATGTACCCGTAGGTGCCCCTTGTAATGTTTGCGAAACCAAGGATGATACCTATTATGCCTCAATTATAAGTATGGATGCCGATGGAACCAATCGAGAGATAGTGGCCAAAGGCGTACGGAATACCGTTGGTTTAACTTGGCACCCAATAACTGGAGAAATGTGGTTTACGGATAATGGTAGAGATTTACTCGGTGATGACTTGCCTCCTTGTGAATTGAATCGACTCAGTGCGGCAGGTCAACATTTTGGATTTCCTTATTGCCATGCTGGGCTCATATTAGATCCTGAATTTGGTCAAGATAAAAGTTGTGAAAATTATACCTCTCCAGCATTCAATTTAGGGCCACATGTTGCTCCTTTAGGTCTTAAGTTTTACACGGGAAATATGTTTCCGCCTTCTTATAAAAATAAAATAATCATTCCTGAACATGGCAGTTGGAACCGATCCAAAAATGCTGGCCACACGGGACATAAACTATCCCTTGTCACCGAGGAGAATGGCGTTGGCATCCATTACGAAACTTTTGTTGAAGGTTTTTTAAATAAGAGCACGAATACTGCTTGGGGACGTCCCGTGGATATTTTGGTACTTGAAGATGGTTCAATACTCCTCTCAGATGACAAAAGTGGAACAATATATAGGATGAGTTATCTAGGATGAACAAAATATCGATTTACTTCATCATAGGAGTAAATCTGTACTCGATGGAACAAGAAATAAGACGACCTTCAGAGAGACCTAAATACTTTGTTTTTAACTTAACCGATTTGAATAAATTAATTCCTATCAAATTCTATTTGCTGATGATACATTTTGCATTTTCTTTATTCGCTATATATATTGCTTTGAAAAATACAATGGAGGATGCTTAGAGAACGCCTACATATTGATATCTATACTGCAATTCTGTAAATAAATAATTTTATATGGAGCTATATAACTCATTTTTAGGCAACTCACCCCATTGGTATAAAAAAACGATTTTAGCCTTTTTAGTGCTCAATCCATTTTTGCTTTTGATCATAGGACCCACAGCTACCGGCTGGCTCATTATTGGTCAATTTATATTGACTTTGGCCATGGCCCTTAAATGTTATCCCCTCCAATCTGGAGGCTTGATCGCACTGGAAGTGGTATTAATGAGAATGACCAGTCCTGAAACAGTATTCCATGAAATAGAGGGAAATTTAGAAGTGCTTCTCCTATTGGTGTTTATGGTTGCCGGTATTTATTTTATGAAGCCTCTATTGATGTTCATTTTTGGTAAAATATTTATAAAAGTACGCTCTAAAATTGTGCTATCCCTACTTTTTTGTTTTATCTCAGCTTTTTTAAGTGCTTTTTTAGATGCCCTCACGGTCACTGCAGTGCTGATCAGTGTTTTTGTTGGTTTTTACCAAGTGTATCATACAGTTCACTCAAGTCCAAGTGACTACAGCGGAAGCAATACTCTAGATAAGGAAGAACTAAGTGGGGAAACATTAGACCAATTTAGAAGTTTTTTGAGAAGTTTAGTCATGCATGGAGCTGTAGGTACCGCCTTGGGTGGTGTTTGTACCATTGTTGGTGAACCTCAAAATTTATTAATTGGTGAAAAACTAGGATGGGATTTTATGCAATTCTTTTATGCTATGGCTCCTATTACCCTGCCAGTTTTAGCTTCCGGTCTGTTGACTTGTGTATTATTGGAGTTGAGTGGGAAGTTTGGTTTCGGAGCTAAATTACCAAAACTTGCAAAAAACATCATCGAAAGTTTTTTGATAGATGAAGATAATAATAGGTCAAAAGGAGAAAAATACGCCCTGATCATTCAAGCCATTTCTGCTGTATTTCTAATTGTGGCTTTGGCCTTTCACCTTGCTCCCGTAGGGCTCATAGGTTTGACTATAATTGTGTTGCAAACTGCTTTAACAGGCATTACTGACGAACATCGCATCGGACATGCGTTTGAAGAGGCTTTACCGTTTACTGCGTTATTGGCGGTCTTTTTTGTCATCGTAGGAATGATTCACGATTTGCATTTGTTCAAGCCCATTATACAATCTGTTTTGGAACAAGATAAATCTATGCAACCCGCCTTATTCTATGCCGCCAATGGCGTATTATCTATGATCAGCGATAACGTTTTCGTAGCTACGGTGTACATCAACGAAGTGAAGACTGCCTTTGATTCAGGTTTGATCACTAGAAAAGAATTTGAAACTTTGGCTATCGCCATTAATACGGGAACCAACCTCCCTAGCGTGGCAACGCCCAATGGACAAGCTGCCTTTCTGTTTTTATTGACCTCCGCACTCGCACCGGCCATAAGGTTGTCTTATGTTAAAATGATTTGGATGGCACTCCCCTATACCATCGTTTTAGGGCTTGTAGGCCTTATGGGAGTAGTTTATTTCTTATAAATAAATTATCAAAAATATAAATAAATATCATTTGGTGTTAAATGACATTAGAATGAATATTTGTTCTGAATTCTATAAAGCGAAGTGATCAGTCTAATTACAGACATCAATTTTATGTAAATCGCTTATATTCACCTCTCAATTAATTTTTTCTATAAGAATCGTTTAATATAAAAAAATCATTCCATACATTGATTCAAATAAAAAACATCACCAAGTCATTTGGTCAAAAAAAAGTCCTCAACCATATCTCTGGAACTGTTAAAAAAGGTGCGCTCATATCTTTGGTAGGAATGAGCGGTTCAGGAAAAACAACCCTATTAAAAATAATTGCAGGCTTGATCGAATCTGATTCAGGATCTATTTATTTGAACAAAAAAAAACTTCAGGGACCAAAAGAAAAACTGATTGCGGGTCATGAAGAAATAAAATTAGTTTTCCAAGATTATGCGTTGAAGCCAAATATGTCCGTAGAAGAGAATCTTAACTATGCCCTACTTGAATATGGAGAGGTTTATAAAAAAAATAGAGTTGAACAGCTCATTGAAATGTGCGGTTTGGAATCACTGAGACCACAACATCCTCAAGAACTATCTGGAGGGCAAAAACAACGGGTTGCTTTTGCCAGGGCATTGGCAAATGAACCGGAGGTTATTTTGATGGATGAACCATTCAGTAACCTTGACCCTTTGACAAAGCAAAATTTATTGATAGAAACTAAATCACTGGCAAAAAAAACAGGTACCACTGTGATTTTGGTGACCCATGACACCCGAGATGCCATGGAAATCGCCGATGAAATATGGATTTTGGATAATGGATCGATCACTCAAAAAGGAAAGCCTCGTGAGGTTTATCAATATCCAAAAACTCCTCAAATTGCACGTCTTTTCGGGATTATAAACCTTCTAAGTGAAAGTGAAAGTCATGAACTATTAAACATCAAATGCTCGACTGGAATTTGGATTGAAAATGTAGAAATTAATTCTAAGGGAATGATCAAAGGTTGCGTAAAAGAAGTCATCTTCAATGGAGGAAATCATAAGTTATTGATTTCCGTTCATCAGGACCTCGATTTGATGGCATTTGATGAGGTAAAGGTCTACCGACCTGGTGATCCCATTCAATTGACTATAGATCCAAAAGAAATCATTATTTTTGAATAAAGTAAGGAAATGATAGGCATCCCGACATGAAAAGACCTTTAGCAAAGTACGTATTCATACTTATCTTGATTTATAGTTTGGGTTGTCAGCCTCTAGAAAAAGAAAATGCCGTTACCGATCCTTTTAAGCAGATAAAAGATTCGAAAGCTAAATCCGTACTCATAAAGACCATTAAAAATGCAGGTGGTTTGGATACTTGGCAGCGCATCAAAAATCTTACTTATGTCAAACATGGAATCCTCTATTTTGCTGACGGTAGCATTGAAAAAGATAACGTTCAGCTTCATCGATATAAATTTTACCCTCAATTTTCAGCTGAAATAACCTGGGAAGAAAATGATCTTCATCACCGTATTACTTACAGTCCAGATGGGGCAAGGCAATTTCAAAACAACATCCTTACAGAAAAAGACCCGACGCAAACAGTCATGAGTTCACTCTATGTATTAGGTATGCCTTTTAAACTACTAGATGCAGGTACGGTATTAACTGCGCTTAGATCTGTAATTTTACGGAGTGGTCAGCAGGCTCATGCTATAAAAGCCAACTATAACCCTAAAGAAAATAGCAATCATTCAACTGCAGAAGAATGGATCTATTATTTTGATGAAAATAACGCTGCCTTTTTAGGATCATTGGTCTTTCACCCTCCCACCTACGCTTATATTGAAAATCTAAAGTTTACAGATCATTTGCCCATCAAATTACCATTGCATAGAAAATCATATCGTACCAATAGACATCGAGAAATCGAATACTTGAGGGCTGAGTTCCAGTACTCTGAATACAAAATCACATTCTGAGAACCATAAATTTTGAATTTGGACAAATGACTCATCCTTCAAATCTTAATCCCCCTTACAATGGTTAACTTAGCTTTTAAAATTCAATGCAACCCCTATTTATCATTTCTTAAATGGCCATATTAAAACCGCTAAGTTGGCTTCAAGATTATTCTACAACTAAATTAAAAGGGGATATTTTTGCTGGACTAACGGTGGGCGTTTTGTTAATTCCCCAAAGTATGGCCTATGCCTTAATAGCAGGCCTACCCGTTATTTATGGTTTGTATGCCTCCCTCGCTCCTCAAATAATGTATGCATTATTTGGGTCGTCTAGACAACTTTCAGTTGGCCCCACAGCTATGGATTCATTGCTTATCGCAAGCGGATTAGGGATATTGGCGGTCATTGGATCCCAAGAATACATCCAATTAGCAATCATTTTAACCCTCATGGTAGGTATTATTCAGACTTTTCTGGGTTTTATGAGAATGGGATTCATAACTCAATTACTATCTAAACCCATCATTAGTGGATTTACCTCTGCTGCTGCCATTTTAATAGGCCTGAATCAATTGGGGCCCTTATTAGGCATAGATATGGAAAAAGGAAATATCATCGTCCTATTCATCAGTATCGTCACTAATTTAGCAAATATCGATATATTAACCGCATCTATAGGTTTGTTTTCCGTTCTATTATTGTATGCCTTTAAAAAGTGGGCGCCAAAATTACCGGGAACATTAATCATCGTTTTTACTTCCATTGGGATGGTTCATTTTTTAGAGCTGCACCTTTCAGGTCTCAATGTCATTGGCGAAATTCCCATGGGCTTACCACGCTTCAATTTGCCAAAGATCGATCTAGGGCAGATGACGCTCCTTTTGCCTTTGGCACTCACACTCGCACTGATTTCATTCATTGAATCTTTTTCAGTAGGTAAAAACCTTGCCTTACAGTCAAAAGATCATATAGTCAATGCAAATACTGAATTGGTCGCTTTAGGGAGTGCTAATTTTATCGGTGCTTTTTTCATGAGCTTCCCCGTTACCGGTGGATTTGGGAGATCTGCAGTAAATTTCAGCGCAGGAGCTCAAACCCCTTTTTCGGGGGTCATTAGCGCCTGCCTAATCGCATTGACCTTACTTTTTTTTACAGATATTTTTGCGCTCCTGGCTTATCCTGTTTTGGCCGCGATCATTTTGGTGGCTCTCAGAAATTTAATTGATTTTAAATATCCTTATGAACTGTCAAGGACGCATTTACTTGATTTTTTTATGCTTAGTTTTACCCTTATTATTACCCTATTCTTTGGGATGATATGGGGTATTTCCTCTGGAATGGGCCTATATGTACTCCTACTCGTATACAAATCTATCTTCCCTAAGATTCAAGTCAAGCCCTTTGATGATAAGGGAGAAGCATTACCAGTCCCTACTGAGAATAGCAAAACTACTAAAAATCATCCCCTAGTCATTTTGAAAATTGATACTCCTATAATTACCATTAATATCGAATCAATTGAGCAGCAAATAAATCAGCACATGATCCTCTCAAATCCTGATAATCATGTGTTATTAATAGACTTAAGCACTGTTCAGTATATAGATAGTAGCGGTATCAAGGGAATTAAACGGCTCATAATGCAATTAAATGAAAAAAATATAAGAATTTTATGGTACTCGCTGCATCCTCCTTTAGACGCAATCTTTACTGTAAAAAAAATGATTACTGGACCTATGGAAAAAACTCTTTTTAAAGATTCAACGGCAGCGATTGAGTTCTTAAGAAAAGAAGGTAATTAGTCCCGAAGAAATTAATAAAATGATATGAAAATTGAACAAATCTATACAGGATGTCTGGCGCAAGGGGCCTACTACGTAGAAAGTAAGGGTGAGGTGGCAATTATTGATCCATTAAGAGAAATTGACCCTTATTTAGAGAAAGTGAAAAAAGAAAAATCGAAAATTAAGTATATTTTTGAAACTCATTTTCATGCAGATTTTTTATCGGGTCATCTAGATCTAGCAAATAAATCAGGAGCTGACATAGTCTATGGACCTGAGGCTCATACAGATTATGACATCATTATGGCCACAGATCATCAAGTTTTCCATCTGGGGAAAGTAACCTTACAAGCCTTACATACTCCAGGTCATACCCTAGAAAGCACTTGCTATTTACTAAGGAATGAAGAAGGGAAGGCCCATGCATTGTTTACTGGTGATACTTTATTTATTGGAGATGTTGGACGTCCTGATCTGGCCATAAAAACCTCCTTTACGAAAGAAAATTTAGCCGGGATGCTCTTTGAAAGTCTTCGAAATAAAATAATGCCTTTGCCAGACGATATCATCATTTATCCTGCTCATGGTGCAGGATCTGCCTGTGGAAAAAACATGAGTAATGAAACACAAGATCTTTTAGGGAATCAAAAGAGGACAAATTATGCCTTAAGGGCTGACATGACCAAAGTAGAATTTATCAAAGAAGTTACTGAGGGCATCCTACCTCCACCCCAGTATTTTGCAAAAAATGCACAATTAAATAAATCAGGAATTAAAAGTATCGATGGGGTATTAAAACAAGGAATGGTTGCATTGGATATAGACCTCCTTGAATCATTGGTCGAACATGAAAAGGCACTTGTATTGGATACGCGAGGACCAGAGGAATTTGCTCAAGGCCATATACCCAACGCCATTTTTATAGGCATCAAGGGAAGTTTTGCTCCCTGGGTAGGTGCTTTGATAAATGACTTGAATCAGCCTATTGTTTTCATTGCAAGTAAAGGAATGGAAAAAGAGGTAATTACCCGACTGTCAAGGGTGGGCTATGATCATACATTAGGCTATCTTGAAGGAGGGTTTACTGCTTGGGTTCATGCGGGTAAAGATGTGGAAACCATCACTTCAATTTCAGCAGAAACATTCTCAAAGCAATACTCAAAGAAGTCCCTAAATGTAATAGATGTTCGTAAACCTGGCGAATTCCAAGCAGAACAAATCAATGGTGCTCAAAACATTCCATTAGACTTCATTAATAATCATCTGGAATTACTAGATAAACAAACCGAATATCACATCCACTGTCTTGGAGGCTATCGCTCTATGATATTTAATTCGATACTCAAATCAAGAGGTTATCATCAGTTGATTGATATTGAAGGAGGTATTCGTAGCATTAAAGAAACTGAAGTTCCTATAACGGTAAGCCAAATTTCCTGATGACTATGTTGAAAAAAAATGTGAAATGAAAAGTTCAACTAAAATATAATGGAGTTCTAATAATGCTATCTAGCATTTTATATCTACAAAAAATTTACTAAATACTCATTGACGCTTCTGCCGCTTTTATGAACCGTACTGAACGCATAATAATTTACAAATGAACTTAAAAAGCCAAACTGATTCCATGCCCTACCATTATATCATTATCGGTGGCGGATCTGCTGGTGCCGTCTTGGCCAATCGATTAAGTGAAGATCCATCGAATAACGTACTCGTCCTCGAAGCAGGAAGACCTGATTATAAGTGGGATTTCCGAATACATATGCCCGCAGCACTTACTTATCTACTCACAGGTAATAATTATAATTGGGGTTATACATCCGATCCTGAACCGTTTATGTATGATCGTAAAATCGCGCAACCTAGAGGGAAAGTATTGGGAGGATCGAGTTGTATCAATGGAATGATTTGGATCCGAGGAAATGCCATGGACTATGAAAAGTGGGCTGGAGATAAAGGGCTTGAGCATTGGGACTATGCACATTGTTTGCCCTATTTCAAAAAAGTAGAAACCCGCCTGATGGGAGGTGATGATTATAGAGGAGATCAAGGTAATTTAAAACTTACTACCCCTACTTGCGAAAATCCCCTATTTGATGCTTTTTTTAAGTCCGTACAGGAAGCCGGTTATCCCTTAACTGATGACGTAAATGGATTTCAACAAGAGGGCTTTGGACGGTTTGATCAAACTATCTATAATTCGCGTAGGCTCAACGCAGCGCGTGCCTATATTCATCCGGTTAAAAATCGTAAAAACTTGACAGTCATTACACAAGCCATGGTCTTGCGTATCTTATTTGATGGCCAAAAAGCCATCGGTGTCGCTTTCAAAAAAGGTAATAAAATAAAAAAGATCTTTGCTCAAGAAATCATATGCTGTGGAGGTGCGATCAATTCACCTCAACTACTTCAACTATCAGGAATTGGTCGTGCAGATCATTTAAAAAAACTGGATATACCGGTCATAAAAGATCTTCCTGGAGTTGGTGAGAATCTGCAAGATCATTTAGAAGTATATGTACAATGGGCCTGTAAAAAGCCCGTGAGCTTATACCCTTCCTTGAATCCGTGGCGAGCCCCAAAAATTGGATTTGATTGGCTTTTTAGAAAAAAAGGAATTGGCGCTACTAATCATTTTGAAGCCGGCGGCTTTATCCGCAGTAATGACTTGGTAAGCTACCCCAATCTCCAGTTCCACTTCCTACCTTTGGCCATTCGCTATGACGGTACTGCGCCAAGTGAGGGCCATGGTTTCCAATTACATGTGGGACCTATGGGGACAGATGTAAGGGGTCGAATACAAATAAAATCTGGTGATCCACTTGAATATCCCAGTATTCTATTTAACTATCTTTCTACAGAAAATGAAAGGAAAGAATGGTGTGAAGCCCTTCGTTTGTCGAGAAAAATCATCGATACTCAAGCTATGAGTACGTTTATGGGTAAAGAATTGTCACCGGGTCCAGCCGTTCAAACAGATGAAGAAATTCTAGATTTTATCGCGAGAGAAGGTGAAAGTGCCTACCATCCCAGCTCTACTTGTAAGATGGGTACAGATGCGCTATCAGTAACGGACCCCAACACCTTAAAGGTTCATGGCGTAGAGAACCTTCGCGTAGTAGATGCCTCCATTTTCCCTTATGTGACCAATGGCAATATCTATGCCCCTGTATTAATGGTTGCTGAAAAAGCAGCAGACCTTATCCTAGGAAATAAGACGTTAGCCCCATCAAAAATACCATATTACAAAAAAGGTAGTCAAAATACTATGGATTAGCTCCCTTTTCAGTGTCTACTTGATACGCTCGCAACGCTTTTAATATCGAGTAGCAGACGATGAGCATGAGTAAACAAACCGGAAGCCCAGTCACCAAAGAGCCTGTTTGTAAAGCGATGAGCCCACCTCCCCAAAGTAGGACTGCAGCAACAGCCCCTTCTAATAATGCCCAAAAAATGCGTAATTGGACAGGTGTATTTTCTTGACCCCCACTGGTAATAAAGTCAATCACTAATGAACCACTATCAGAGGAGGTGATAAAGAAAATAACGCCTGCTATCACCACAAATAAGATACTTAAATAAGGCAATGGAAAATGCTCTAAAAGTTTAAATAAAGCAGTAGTTATGTCCTGATTGACCGCCTCAGTCATACCCCCTGAGCCAAAAATTTCAATGTGTAAGGAGGTACTTCCAAAAATAGATATCCAAACTATGGTTGCCAGCGTTGGAGCGATCACCACACCAATTAAAAATTCTTTAATGGTACGACCTTTAGATATTCTAGCCACAAATAATCCTACAAAAGGTGCCCAAGCAAACCACCATCCCCAGTAAAAAAAAGTCCAGCTATCCATCCATCGACTTTCCGTATTGACTTCCATCCATGTGCTTGTAGCTATGAGATTTTGGAGATAATAGCCCGTACTTTGTACCGTTGATCCAAGAATGAAGGAGGTGGGACCCACCACGAGCATAAATCCCATAAGTATGATGGCCATAACCGAGGCCATTTTACTTAAAAGCTGTATACCCTTATGCAAACCTGAGACAACAGATAAGGTCGCGCCTAAGGTAATGATCAAAATTAAAGTTACCTGTAAGTTGACACTCTCTTCAAAATTAAAAAGGTAATGCATTCCTGCATTGATGTGCTGAATACCTAAACCTAATGTAGTGGCCAAACCGAACATGGTGGATACTACAGCTATAACATCTATAATGTGACCTATAGGCCCTTTCAAATGATCTCCAAGTAAAGGGTAAAGCACCCATCTCACACCCAGTGGAAGTCCCTTATTATATCTAAAAAATGCCATTGACAAACCCATCAATGCATAAATAGACCAACCATGCAGTCCCCAATGCAAATAAGAAATATTCAAGGCGTTTTTGGCTGCCAACAAAGTTCCCCCTGTCCCATAAGGAGGATTAGAATAATGTATCATCGGTTCGGCTACACTATAAAACATGAGTACCAAGCCAATGCCCGCATTGAACAGCATACTCAACCAGGCCCAAGTGCTGAATTCCGGTTGGGCATCGGAACCTCCTAATCTAATATTTTTGAAACGACTCAACCCCAGGTACAAGCAGAATACTAAGATGATATTTACTGCCAATACATAGAGCCATCCAAATTTGACAGAAATATAGGTTTGAACGGATTCGAAAAAAGTGCCTATAGATTCTTGTAAAGAAAGTGTCAAAATGACAAAGAAGATAACCAGAAAAGCAGATGGGAAAAATACCCAGGGCTGAATATTTCTTAAAAATGGCGAATTTGTGAGCTTTTGTCTTACGATACGTAATCTCTTTAGAATTCCAAGATAGAAAGTCTGAGGTGATTAAAAAAATTTATCAATTAGTGATTAAAAATCGAGGGTTATTTAATGTCTTTAAGTCATATCAATACGAAAAATATGAACGATAAACACATACAAAAAAACCTTAAATCCGAATCAATTAATGGAAATAAATCGTAAATTAAAAGAAATGTAAAGTTCAAACTATAATAACAGATATGGATAAGATCGAAATCTAATCAACAGTGATTCTTGAACAGATCTTCATAAAAAGGAAAAAGATTAAAGCTTTAAAAGCTAGGTCTATTCGATAGAATAAAAAAAAGGGCGGGAACCTACTAACTGAAGGTCATTACTATTTTAAAAAAATCCTAAGACAAGATCATTCTTTTCTGAAAATCAGCTAGATTGTAAGCGGTCTTTTTATGTAAAAACTCAAAAACTTATGTTCTCATTTTTAAAAAAAAAGTACCAATCCATAAATATTATAGAATTTAAAGCACTCCAAAACGATAAGGACCTCGTTGTGATAGATGTCCGAAATACTGGTGAACTTTCTTCAGGCGTAATCCCAAAATCCATACATATCAACGTAATGGAATCTTCTTTTGCTACTAAAGTAAAAGAGTTAGATCGCACAAAGACCTATGTGATGTATTGCCGTAGTGGATTAAGAAGTGCTCGGGCTTGCCAAATAATGGCTAAAAATGAATTCAAAGACCTTTATAACCTCAAGGGTGGATTCATCGCTTGGGACAAAGTTAGATAAGATTTTAATTCATGACTGAAATTAAGCCATCAAAGCTTCTTTGAAAGATTCAAAATCAATTGTAAGAGCTTGAAAAACTTCCTTTTTACCACCAAAAGAATTTATTTTTTCTGAAAAATCTTGACGTCTTTTAAATGCTTTATCGACAACATCGAGAAACTTAACTGGATGTGCGGTCTCTAAAAATATGCCCTGTTCATGATCATTTAAACCATTCAATAACGCTTGATAGCCAATGGCACCATGAGGGTCTAAAAGATAATTATGCTCCTCTTGGCAACTGATCATGGTTTTTAAGATGTCAGCATCTCCTAATGTGAATCCAGAAATGTGTTGCGTCATTTTGACATGATTACTCCCAAACAATTCGAGCATTCTTACAAAATTACTTGGCGCACCAACATCCATGGCATTGGCATAGGTTTGAACAGAAGGGGTAGGCGTATAAACACCTGTACGAAGGTATTCTGGCACCACATGATTTTCATTTGAAGCTGCTATGAATCTGTCTATCGGTAACCCCATGGACCAAGCCCACAAACCTGCGGTCAGATTGCCATAATTTCCTGAAGGTACACTGATCACATTATGAGCTGATTCAGACTGCTGAATGGCATAGAAATAATAAAATGATTGAGGAATCAGTCTGGCTATATTAATAGAATTGGCCGATGATAAACTCATTGCCTTATTTAAATCATTATCAAGGAATGATTGCTTGACCAATCTTTGGCAATCATCAAAAGTTCCAGCTACCTCATAAGCCGTAATATTACCTCCCCAAGTAGTCAACTGTTTTCTTTGAATCTCACTTACTTTTCCTTTGGGATATAAAATCTTCACTTGTATCCCTGGTATTCCAAAAAATCCAGCTGCAACAGCGCCTCCCGTATCACCAGAAGTGGCCACTAATATCGTAATTTCACGATTGGACTGCTCGATAAAATAAGCCATACATCGAGACAAAAATCTCGCACCTACATCCTTAAAAGCCCACGTAGGTCCATGAAATAGTTCTAATGCTGCTATTTGGTTACTTACCTTTTTAAGGGGTATATCAAAGTCTATGGTCTCCTCAATAATTTTTTCCAGGCGATCTGCAGGAATCTCATCTTCAATAAATTGAGAAGCTACTTTGACTCCAATTTCAGTTTTGGACATCCCTTTGAGATTTTCTAGCCAATAAGCTTCTAGTTTAGGCAAGGCATTTGGATAGAAAAGACCATTATCTGGGGGTAAGCTTTTGAATACCGCCTCCTCAAAACTGACTTGATATAATTTGTTTTTGGTTGAATGGAATTTCATACTATTCAATGATTTTTGCACCTTGTTTATTGATCCCTGAAACAAAAGAAATGACCTCAATTTCATGCGCTCCATAAAGTACTCGGGCAGCATCAATTATTCTACCAGAAGCATCAGCCTCTTTGATAAAGCAGAACATACTAGGGCCAGATCCTGATATACTGAACCCTAAAGCTCCTTTCTTTAAAGCTAATGTTTTCATTTGATGATAAAACGGTATTAAAATACTTCTCACCGGCTCAACAATGACATCCTGCAATGACTTCCCTATACGTTCAAAATCCTGCTCAATGAGACCTGAAATCAATCCTGCCATATTGCCCCATTGTTTCACAGCATCAGTCAATTTGACTTCATCTCTTAGCATTTTTTTAGCGTCACTGGTCTTAATCTCAATTTGAGGAAATATAACAACCACTTTTAAACTTTCTGGATAAGAAATATTAAAAACATCTAGCGGTTCATAACTTCTTACCGCTGTAAAGCCCCCTAAAACACTAGGTGCTACATTATCGGCATGTGCTTTGGTGGATGCTAATTTTTCACCTACCATAGCATAATTTATGAGTTCAAGTTTACTTTTATGACTTCCCAAGATTTCATTTGCAGCATATACCGCGGCGGCGGCACTGGAGGCACTCGAGCCCAAGCCGCTTCCTGCTGCTATATTTTTTTTTATTCTTAAATCAAATCCTTGATTCAGATCTAAATCTGTCAACAATGCTTTTATAGCTACTGTAGACACATTTTTTAGGGGATCTAAGGGTATACCCTGCACACCTTCGATCGAAGTAATCACCAGCCGCTCATCATCACGCCGTGTCAGAATCAATTCATCCCCATAGCCCTCCAAAGCAAATCCCAAAACATCATAACCACAACCTACATTGGCTACCGTGGCCGGTGCAAACACTTTGATTGACTTTCTCATAATCTATTGTTGCGTATTGGCTACACGCATAACATCAGCAAATATTCCGGATGCTGTTACTGCGGCACCCGCCCCAGCACCCTTAACTACCAAAGGCTGTTCTGGATAGCGATGGGTATAAAAAAGTACAATATTGTCTTTCCCTTCCAAATGATAAAAGGGATGATCCATACTTATCTGAGACAAGCCTGTAGTTAATTTTTCATCCTCAAATGACGCTACATATCGCAATTTACATTCTTTTGATTCTGCCTCTTGATAAAGCTTTAAAAAATGGGTTTCATCGGCGGCTAATTTCAAATAAAAATCAGCTTCGTTCTCAGATGTCTGACAACTTTCAGGGAGAAAACTATTACCCATCACCTCGTCTAAATCAAATTGATAACCACTTTCACGAGCCAAAATCAAAATTTTACGCATAACGTCCTCTCCTGACAAGTCTAAGCGAGGATCAGGTTCCGTATAGCCTTCTTTTTTAGCCAGTTTCACTACTTCAACAAAGGGTCTATTTCCATCATAATTATTGAAAATAAAATTTAACGTTCCTGAAAGTACGGCTTCAATTTTGATGATTTGGTCCCCACTTTTTACCAAATCACTCAAGGTAGAAAGAACGGGTAAACCAGCACCCACATTGGTTTCAAATAAAAACTGAGACTTGTACTTTTTGGATAAACTTTTCAGTAATGAATAATGTTTATATTCTCTGGTAGCAGCAATTTTATTGGGAGTCACTACTGAGATACTCTCTTTTAGTACCTCTTCATATATTTCAGCCACTGTCGCCGAAGCAGTAATGTCTATAAAAATACTATTTCGCAAATTCAAGGTCCGCATTTGCTCAAGAAAATTCGCTTGATTAAATACTTCACTCTTGGGTAACTCCTCCATGAAGGTCGTTGGACCAAGACCTTGCTCATCAAAAATCATGGTTTTAGAATTGGCTGCTCCAATGATGACCAAATTCATATTCAATTTATCCGACAGATAAGCTTGCTGATTGGATACTTGCTCTAAAAAAGCTTTGCCAACATTCCCCAAACCAATAATAAAAAGATTTACTTTCTTTATTTCTTCTATAAAAAAAGATTCGTGCAAAGCATTTAAGGCTTTTTTGAGATGCTTTTTTTCAATAACGACAGTAATATTGCGTTCAGATGAACCTTGAGCAATCGTTTTAATATTAATACCATTCCTCCCCAACACACTGAACATCTGACCGCTGATCCCAACCTGACTTTTCATGTTAGAGCCCACCAAGGCAACAATAGATAAATGTTGTTCTACTTCTATTGGATCTATTTTTCCTGAATTAATTTCACTTTTAAAAACCTTATGAAGTTCTTCAACTGCCTTTTCTTGATCAAAAGGTTGAATACCTACACAAATGGTATGCTCCGAAGAAGCTTGTGTGATGATAATTACATTGATATTTCGATCGGCAAGGGCTTGAAAAAAGCGTGCAGAGAAGTTAGGTATGCCAACCATACCACTCCCACTTAAATTCAATAAGCATATTTCGTCGATAGATGAAATACCTTTGATGGTGCTATTATCCTCCCATGAGCTTGTAATTTTGGTACCCAAATCTGTAAGTTTAAAAGTGTTCTTTATTATGATTGGAATATTTTGTTCTAAAGCCGGTTGTATCGTGGGGGGATAAATCACTTTGGCACCAAAATGTGAAAGTTCTAAAGCATCCTCATAAGAGAGTTGAGGAATGACGCGCGCAGCGGTTACCAATCTTGGGTCTACCGTCATCAAACCACTGACATCAGACCAGATTTCTAAGACAGATGCTTTATAAAAGTTTGCAAATAATGCCGCCGTGTAATCAGAGCCTCCCCGACCCAAGGTGGTAAAATCCCCCTCCACTGTCCTAGCAATGAACCCTGGACAGATATTAATTTGTTTTAGATCAGCCAACTGTTCAATGGCCTTTTCTCGGGAGATATCCATGATCACATGACCAAAGCCAAATTCATTGGTACAGGTAAGAATTTGAGTAGGATCAACCAAGTTAACCTCCTTTTTTAATCCCTTGAGGTAATTATATATAATCAATACGGACAATCGCTCACCGATACCACATACATAATCAAAGGACTTTAAACTGTTTTCTCGTAGTACAAAAATAGCTTTTAAAATCTCCTCTAGCTCATTAATAATGAGCTTAATACCCCCTAAAACACCACTTTGGAGTTTGACGTCAATGAGGTCTTTGACAAGGGTCAAGTGAAACTCTTCAATTTCTTTAACCAAAGACTTGTATTGAGTATCTCTGTTCTGAGCAAAATGTGTGGCGCTTATCAATTGGTTGGTCACACCTCCCACAGCAGAAACTACAGCAAAAACATCATTTGATGACGATTTCTCTAGCAATACCTTGGCAACCGTTTTGATGCTCTTGGCATTACCCACAGAAGTTCCACCAAACTTAAGTACAATCATGGTTATTTATTTTCAATATAAGCGGCCATCCAATCTCCTACCTCAGAGGTTGACTGTCCTACAGCACTTTCTGCAATATCAATTGTCACAAATTCTTCCACTATAGATTGCTCTACAGCCTCCCTGATCAATGCAGCTTCTTCAATCAACTTGAAGGCATATTCAAACATCATAGCAGCAGAAAGTATAGTCGCCACAGGATTAGCTATGTTTTTACCTGCCGCTTGAGGATAAGATCCATGAATCGGCTCAAAAACAGATGTATGGACACCTACCGATGCTGAAGGCAACAAGCCTAAAGAACCACTGATCACGCTGGCCTCATCGGTTAGAATGTCACCAAACATGTTTTCAGTCACCATAACATCAAAATCCTTTGGCCATTGTATGATGCGCATCGCAGCGTTGTCAACGAGTAAATACTCGACTTCAATATCAGGATAATTAGGCGACATCTCCTGAGCAATCTGCCTCCATAGTCTTGAAGTGGCCAATACATTCGCTTTATCAACCACCGTTAGTTTTTTTCTTCTTTTACGGGCAAATTCAAATCCTAACTCTAAGATTCTTACAATTTCAGATCGCGTGTATATGCAAGTATCATAGGCGGTATTACCATCCTCTGACCGACCTTGGGGTTGACCAAAATAAATACCTCCTGTCAACTCACGTATACAAACGAAATCAGCGCCATCAACTAATTCAGTGCGTAAGGGGGATTTATGAATCAAAGACTTGAAAGTAGTCAACGGACGAATATTTGCATAAAGGCCTAATTTTTTTCGCATGGATAATAAACCTTGTTCAGGGCGTACTTTAGCACTCGGATCGTTATCGTATTTAGGATCTCCTATGGCTCCAAATAATACAGCATCTGAAGCCATACAAAGTACATGAGTTTCCTCTGGATAAGGATCTCCCACTGCCTCTATGGCGGCCGCACCAGTAAGTGCATGTTTATAGACCAACTTATGGTTGAATTTATCAGCAACTACTTGCGTAATCTTTAATGCTTCGTTAATAATTTCTGGCCCTATTCCATCTCCAGATAGTATTGCTATATTCAAATTCATTGAAATTTATGCTAAAGTAAATTATGATTGTAATTGTGTGATTTGAAGAATGGTCTCATTTTGAAGTAAATTCAACATCTTCTCCGTTGCCTTTATAGCTGAAAAAGTTTGATCAGTATCAACTCCCCGAGTTTTGAACTCGCGCTTCATTTCCCAGGTTATGGTAGTTTCGCATAAGGCGTCTGATTTCCCTCCAGGAGGTATCAATACACTATAATCTATCAATTGCGGGAGCGATTTATTAAGTTTATCTTGATAGATTTTTGATAGGGCATTCATAAAGGCATCATATTGTCCGTCCCCTGCTGATGTCGCTTCATACTGTTTCCCTTCTATCTTTAAGGCCACGGAAGCCACAGGCTTCAAGCCCTTGGCATGTGATAAATTATAATTGATGATTTTTACCTTTTGCTCAATCTCTGCCAAATCCAAAACATCTGCAACGATATAGGGTAAATCATCCAACGTGATTTGTTCCTTTTTATCTCCCAATTGAATGACTCTATCCGTTACTTTTTTGAGTGTTTTCTCATCAAGTTCAATACCTAGTTCAGCTAGATTCTTTTTCACATTTGCTTTTCCGGAAGTCTTGCCCAAAGCATAACTTCGGGATCTCCCGAAGCGTTCGGGCATGAGCGTATTGAAATATAAATTATCCTTACTGTCCCCATCTGCATGTACGCCACAAGTTTGGGTAAATACACTGGCCCCAATCAAAGGTTTGTTGGCGGGAATCCGTAAGCCTGAAAAGGTTTCAACTAATTTACTGATGCGATAAATATTGGTTTCTACCACATTTGTTTCAATTTTAAGATGATCACGAAGCGCTGCAATTGAACTACTCAAAATAGCATTACCGGCTCGTTCTCCCAGGCCATTAACTGTGACGTGAATACAGCTTACTCCCGCTTTTACGGCTTCCAAAACATTTGCGATACTCAGATCGTAGTCATTATGTGCATGGAAATCAAATTTAAGTTTGGGATAACGATGGATCATTTCCGACACAAACAAAGCCGTCTCTGAGGGCTGCAAAACACCTAAAGTATCCGGCAACATAAAGCGTAGAATAGGTTGGTCCTCAAGTGCATCCATCAAATGAAAAACATAATCCCGAGATTGGATCATTCCATTAGACCAATCTTCTAAATATAAATTAATCTGAATACCCAATGTGTTGGCATACTCAATGGTGTCAATTAATGATTCAATGTGTTCTTCTGGTGTCTTGCGTAATTGACCCGTCAAATGCTTCACTGATCCTTTGGATAGCAAGTTCATCACCTTACCCCCTACCTCCTGAATCCACTTGACAGACTCACGCTGATCTACAAATCCAAGAATTTCAATTTTTTCTAAATGATCTGTATCCTTCGCCCAATTTAAAATGCGCAGAGCTGCTCTTTTTTCACCCTCTGATACACGCGCCGAAGTGATCTCTAAGCGATCTACTTTGACCTCCTCTAACAAAATTTTGGCCAAGCTGAGTTTTTCTGTTTCCGTAAATGATACGCCAGAAGTCTGCTCACCATCTCTGAGGGTGGTATCTAATATGAGTACTTTTTGCTCATCCATATCATTCTTTCGATTCGAAAACTGCTATTTCTTTTTTCAGACTTAATAAATAATCAATATCGTCATAGCCTTGCAAGAGACATTCCTTCTTGTAAGGATTAATTTCAAAATCAATGACTTTATCTAAAGCATCTATTGTAAAGGTTTGTTGCACAAGATCAACGCTGAAAGTAGCTTGAGTATCCGTGTCTATGGCTTCAAATATTTCACTAAGCTCATCTGAGGTTACTTGAACTGGAAGGAGACCGTTATTCAAAGCATTTCCTTTGAATATATCAGCAAAGAAACTAGATACAACTACCTTAAATCCATAATCGTACAATGCCCAAGCCGCATGTTCTCTACTTGATCCGCTGCCAAAATTTTTTCCTCCAATCAAAATTTGTCCCGAGTATTTGATCTCATTCAAAGGGAAACCGCTGATCGGATTATTAGATTTATCATAGCGCCAATCTCTGAACAAATTATCTCCAAATCCTTTTCGATCGACGGCTTTTAAAAAACGTGCAGGTATAATTTGGTCCGTATCTACATTTTCAATCTGCACGGGGACCGCTGAAGACTGAATTTTTATGAATTTTTCTATGGGCATCAACTTAAGCTTTTAGTTCAAATATTCTCTTGGATCAGTGATTTTTCCTGAAATAGCACAAGCTGCGGCTACCAAAGGGCTTGCAAGTAAGGTACGTGCTCCGGGTCCTTGTCTACCCTCAAAGTTCCTATTAGAGGTGGAAACTGCATATTTTCCAGCAGGAATCTTATCATCATTCATGGCCAAACAAGCCGAACATCCTGGCTGTCTCAACTCAAATCCAGCAGCTTCAAGAATGGCTAACAAACCCTCCTCTTGGGCTTGGACTTCTACCTGTTTAGAACCTGGTACAATCCAAGCAGTAATGTTCTCTGCCTTCTTTTTGCCCTTAATAAAATGGGCAAACTCTCTTAAATCTTCAATCCTGCCGTTGGTACAACTCCCAATAAAAACGTAGTCAATTGATTTTCCTTGCAATTTATCGCCATCACTGAAGCCCATATATTGAAGAGATTTTTCATAAGTAACCCTTTCACTCTCCGCTATAGAAGCAGCCAGGGGAATGTGGCCTGTAACTCCCGTTCCCATTCCTGGATTAGTTCCGAAAGTGATCATAGGCTCAATGCCTTGGGCGTGAAATAAGTATTCTTTGTGAAAAGAAGCATCTTCATCGGTCTTGAGCAAGGCCCATTTTGCCATGGCGTCCTCCCATTTTTGGTCTTTTGGAGAGAACTCTCTGTTCTTAAGGTATTCAAAAGTAGTCTGATCGGGAGCAATTAAGCCCCCTCGAGCACCACTCTCAATACTCATATTACATAAGGTCATGCGTCCTTCCATGGTCAATCCCTCAATAGCGCTTCCTGCATATTCGATAAAATACCCAGTGCCCCCACTCGTAGTTATTTGGGATATAATGTAGAGCGCAATGTCTTTAGCCGTTACCCCTTTGCTTAAAACTCCATCAATTTTGATTCGCATCTTCTTTGGCTTGGGCTGCATGATACATTGCGTACCTAAAACCATTTCTACTTCACTCGTACCAATGCCAAAAGCAACGCATCCAAATGCTCCGTGTGTTGAAGTATGGCTATCTCCACAAACAATAGTCATCCCAGGCTGGGTCAATCCCAGCTCGGGACCAATCACATGAACGATACCCTGCCATTTGTGATTTAATCCGTACAAGGGAATATTATGATTTTTACAATTCTTCATCAACTTATCCACTTGAATTCTAGATAAAGCATCTTGAATGGTCAAATGTTGATCTTGAGTAGGAATATTATGGTCTGGGGTAGCTGTCGTCTTTTGGGGATTAGCAACACTCAATCCCCTTTTACCTAGACCTAAAAAAGCTACTGGACTGGTTACTTCATGTATATAGTGCCTATCAATGTACAAAACACTAGGCCCATTTTCAATAGACTTAACGGTATGGCCATCCCAAATTTTATCAAATAATGTCGTCGATTGACTCATATTTTATTATTTATAATTCTTTTTCTTTAATCTTCTTCAGCTCAATGGGTCCCATTTTATTAACTGCATCCAAGTAAGCCTCTATAGCGGCGGTAATCAAGTCTTGATGTGCTGCAAAACCATGAAACATTTTTCCTGTTTGATTCTTTAGTTGGACATGTACCTTACCTAAGGCTAAGGTAGTTCTGCTAAATGCCTGAATCAAAATCTCATCGATGAACTCATTCTTATTAATTACTGACCTTATCGCATTTAATGCAGCATCAATTCCACCAACACCCGTCCCAGAAACTTCTATTTTTTCTCCTAAAACATCTAAGTGAACTACCGCGCTGGGCACCAAACCTTTTCCCGAAGTAACTTTAAGGAAATCAAGCTTAACGTGCTCCTTATCCCTATGAACTTTACCCATCAGATTTTCAAGGTCTTCATCTGAAATCTCCTTTTTAGAATCCGCCAACTTTAAGAAATGTTCATATACTTCGTCAATTTTCTCCTCTTCAAGCTTATATCCTAAAATACTGAGTCGATGTCTTAAAGCCGCCCTACCACTTCTTGCAGATAATAATATGGACGATTCTTGAACCCCTACCTCGACCGGATCGATGATTTCATAATTCTCACGGAGCTTAAGGACACCATCTTGATGTATTCCCGATGAATGGGCAAAAGCATTCCTCCCTACTATAGCCTTATTGGGTTGAACGGGCATATTCATCAAATTAGAGACAAGTCTGCTGGTTTGATAAATATTTTTCGTATTGATATTAGTTTCGATATTGAGCGCTTTGTGACTTTTAAAAGTCATCACAACTTCTTCTAGACTGGTATTACCCGCACGTTCTCCAATACCATTCATGGTGACCTCAACCTGCCGCGCACCATTGATCACACCCATTATCGAATTGGCCGTAGCCATACCCAAATCATTGTGGCAATGCGTTGAAATAATAGCCTTTTCGATACCCTTCACATACTCCATCAAATACTTGATTTTAGCACCATACATCTCTGGTAAGCAGTATCCTGTCGTATCTGGAATATTGATGACTGTAGCACCGGCAGCAATCACTGATTCAACTACTCGTGCCAAATACTCATTATCGGTCCGCCCAGCATCTTCAGCATAAAACTCAACATCTTCTACATATTTTTTAGCATATTTAACCGCGTGCACAGCACGCTCGAGTACTTTTTCTTCTGTTGACATCAACTTATGATGAATATGCAAAAAAGAAGTCCCTATACCAGTATGAATACGCTTTCTTTTGGCGTATTTCAACGCATCTGCGGCTACTTCAATATCCTTCTCAACGGCCCGCGTCAAGGCACAAATGATAGGCCTTGAAGTGGCCTTAGATAACTCACGAACCGAATTGAAATCGCCAGGACTTGAAACAGGAAAACCCGCCTCAATAACATCTACACCTAACGCTTCGAGCGCCTTAGCCACTATGATTTTTTCTTCCGTGTTCAGTTTACAACCTGGGACTTGTTCACCATCTCGTAAGGTTGTATCAAAAATATAAAGTTGATCTGCCACGACAATCGTAGTTAAAAAGGTTAATTATTTATTCTCAGGTCTTAATTTTCTCACAGCAGCCCCCGTGCGCCACATTTCGGATTCCCTTAACTCATTAAGCTCTTTTTCAAGACCCTCTCTGTAAGTGGCCTTCTGATTTGCCTCAATAGTAATTTTGGCTTCATTTCCAGTGGCTACACTTTCATAAAGTTCTTCAAAAACCGGTGCAACCGCATCTCTAAACTTTTTCCACCAATCTAAAGCTCCTCTTTGGGCAGTCGTTGAACAGTTGGCATACATCCAATCCATGCCGTTTTCAGCTACCAGCGGATATAAAGATTGGGTCGCTTCCTCTACCGTTTCGTTAAACGCTTCTGAGGGTGAATGTCCTTTTTTACGTAGTAAATCATATTGCGCCGCAAATAATCCTTGTATAGCACCCATCAAACTCCCTCGCTCTCCAGTCAAATCACTATATACTTCGCTTTTAAAATTGGTTTCAAAAAGATAACCTGAGCCCACGCCAATACCCAGCGATATGACCCGCTCACGCGCACGCCCTGTTGCATCCTGATGAACTGCAAATGATGAATTTAGGCCTTTTCCTGCTACAAACAATCTTCTTAATGACGTACCTGACCCCTTTGGAGCAACCAGGATAACATCTATATCGTTAGGCAATTCAATACCCGTTTGATCCTTATAAGTGACGCCAAATCCATGAGAAAAATAAAGGGCTTTTCCTGGGGTTAAATAAGGCTTAATAACGGACCACTGGTCAATTTGACCTGCATCTGATAACAAATATTGAATGACCGTTCCTTTCTCACAAGCTTCCTCTATTTCAAATAATGAAACTCCGGGTTCGAATCCATCTGCAACCGCTTTATCCCATGATTTACCCCCTTTTCTTTGACCCACGATGACATTGAATCCGTTATCTCTCAAGTTGAGTGCTTGACCCGGACCTTGGACACCATAGCCGACAATGGCTATCACCTCATCCTCCATTACTTTTCTTGCTTTTTCGAGGGGAAATTCCTCACGGGTGACTACTTCTTCTTCTACACCGCCAAAATTAATTTTTGCCATTTGTCTAACTTTTATGAATAATTAAAAATCTTTAATACTTAATTTATTTGAATTTGAAGCTTCTAATTCTTTAATGTAAGCTTCGGTTTTTCTGGTTGATTTTGATATGGCCACACGGCCCGATCGGATGAACTCTAAGAGCCCAAAAGGTTCTAATTTTTGATATAAATCATGGGTCTCTTTCGCTTTTCCAGTTTTCTCGATGATCATGTAGTCTGTTTCAATCACTAAAATCCGTGCGCCACTTTTGCTCACTAGATCCTCTATCGACTTCCCATCCACAATCGCATATTTCGGAACTTTATAGAGGGCAATTTCTTGATAGAATATCTGATCTTCTTCGTAAACAAACGCTCCAAGCACATCAATCAGCTTCCTTATTTGCTTGACGATATTATCAATCATATCCTTACTGGTCTCGATCACAATCGTAAAGCGACTTACGCCTTTCACTTCTGTAACTGATACGTTCAAACTATTGATATTGATCTTCCTTTTGGTAAAAATGATCGTCAGCTGATTGATTAATCCAGATTTATCTTCAGTAAGTACAGATAAAGTAAATTCTCTGGGAGTTGAGGTAGGGTATTTAAGTTCTAAACTCATATCAATCTAATCTGATTTCAGCTACAGAGGCTCCGGAAGGCACCATTGGAAATACATTTCCTTCTTGCTCGACCACTACTTCAAGTAGTGCCGGTCCTTCACAATTCAACCAATCAAATATGGCTTGATCTAGATCTTCTCTTTTTTCAACTTTTTGAGCCTTAATACCATAACCTTTGGTAATCATTTGAAAATCTGGATTATCCAGCTCAGTAAAAGAATAACGCTTTTCAAAAAACAACTGTTGCCATTGACGTACCATTCCCAGGAAGTTATTATTTAGAATTAAAATTTTTACCGCTAAATCACTCTGCCTTATGGTTCCTAATTCTTGTATGGTCATTTGAAAACCACCATCTCCAATCACAGCTATAACTGTTCTTTCTGGCTGTCCTACTTTTGCGCCCATCGCAGATGGCAACGCGAAACCCATCGTACCCAAACCACCAGAAGTAATACAGCTTAATGATTTTCGAAATTTATAATATCTATTTGCTACCATTTGGTGTTGTCCAACGTCAGTAACGACAATGGCCTCACCATCAGTGACCTCTGATATCCTATTGATTACTTCAGCCATTTTTATTTCACCTGAATCAGGATACAATTCAGCATCAATTACCTTATCAAATTCAATTTTGTCACATTGATGAAACTCGTCTATCCAATCCTTGTGCGTTGAAACATTCACCATCGGGAGCAGCCCCAACAAAGCCTGTTTGGCATCACTATTAATAGCTACAGTTGTTTTTACATTTTTGTCTATCTCAGAGGGATCAATTTCGATGTGAATTACTTTGGCTTGTTTAGCATATCGGTCTAAATCTCCAGTCACTCTATCATCGAATCTCATACCTATGGCGATTAAGACATCACATTCATTGGTTTTTATGTTAGGACCATAATTACCATGCATACCTAGGTAGCCAACATAAAGGGGATGGCTGGTTGGAATTCCTGAGAGTCCCATCAGCGTTGCCGCCATAGGAATTCCTGTTTTTTCTGCAAATCGCATCAATTCATTCTCTGCTCCAGAAAGCTGAACACCTTGTCCTACCAATATATAAGGCTTTTTAGCCTCATTTATCAAATTTGCAGCGGCCTCAAGATCCGACGTTAGCGCTTCGGGATAAGGGTGGTAACTTCGGATTTTTTCGCATTTATCATAGGTGAAATCAAACTCAGCAAATTGAGCATCTTTGGTTATATCGATCAAAACGGGCCCTGGACGACCCGTATTCGCAATATAAAAAGCTCGAGCAATAGCATAAGGTATTTCCTCTGCTCGGGTCACTTGGTAATTCCACTTGGTCACAGGCATAGAAATGCCCATAACATCTGTCTCTTGAAAAGCATCTGTCCCCAATAGATGTGAAGGAACTTGCCCAGTAATACAGACCAAAGGAGTCGAATCAATTTGTGCATCTGCTATACCGGTAATTAAATTGGTTGCCCCTGGACCAGAAGTAGCAAAACAGACCCCTACTTTACCGGTCACACGAGCCATACCCTGGGCGGCATGTACCGCGCCCTGCTCATGACGGGTCAAAATATGGTTCAATTTATCTTGATAATTATAGAGTGCATCATAAATGGGCATAATGGCGCCGCCCGGATAACCGAAAATAGTCGTAACTCCTTCGGCTATTAAACACTGAAGTACCGCATCAGACCCTTTTATTCTGGTCGTCTTTTTGGATCTCTTTTTTTCTAATACTAAAGTTGATGTATTCATATTATTAATCGGTAACACAACCCTCGGATGCCGTAGCTACCGAATTGATATATTTTTTTAATACTCCTTTATTGGCTTTGTAATCGGGCTGGATCCAAATGGATTTCCTTTTTTTCATTTCTTCATCAGAAATTTTCAAAACCAATTGATTACTGATTGCATCTATCCTGATAATATCTCCATTTTGCACAAAAGCTAAAGGTCCTCCTTCTTGCGCTTCAGGGGTAATATGTCCCACAACAAATCCATGTGATCCTCCCGAGAATCTTCCATCTGTAATTAAGGCAACATCTTTCCCCAGACCGGCACCCATCACTGCTCCCGTAGGTTTTAACATTTCTGGCATGCCTGGGGCTCCTTTGGGGCCCGAATATCTAATCACAATCACTTCTCCTTTTTGAACTTCTTCAATAATGCCTCTTATAGCATCAAATTCATCTTCATAGATCCTTGCAGGGCCCTCAAATATCTCACCTTCTTTCCCAGTGATTTTGGCTACGGCACCTTCGGGAGCTAGGTTTCCATAGAGAATTTGCAAATGTCCGTTAGCCTTAATGGGGCGATCAAAAGGTACGATTACTTTTTGCTGTTCGCTGAGACTCTTTACAGCCTCCAAATTTTCTCCAATATTTTTCCCCGTGACGGTGAGACAATCTCCTTGTAAATAACCCTGTTGCAACATTTCTTTCAATACAGCAGGAACACCACCCACCTGATGTAAATCCTGCATCAAATACGCTCCTGAAGGTTTTAGATCTGCTATAAAAGGTGTATTATCAGAAATTCTTTGAAAATCGTCAAGACCCAAAGGCACATCTACCGATTTGGCCATAGCGATCAAATGTAAGACAGCATTGGTTGAGCCGCCCAAGACCATGACGGTAGCTATGGCATTCTCAAAAGCCTGCTTTGTCATGATTTGCTTAGGAAGAATATCCTTTATCATTAGATTTTTGATGGCTGCTCCAACCTTCAAAGTTTCTGTCGTTTTGTCTTGGCTTTCGGCAGGATTAGATGACGAAAAAGGCAAGCTCATTCCCAATGCCTCTATGGCAGATGACATGGTATTAGCCGTATACATACCCCCACATGCACCTGGGCCTGGAATTGAGTTTTTTATGATGCCTTCATAATCCTCATCAGAAATACTATTTGATAACTTGGCTCCGTAAGCCTCAAAAGCTGAAACAATATTAAGATCTTTCCCTTTCCATTTACCTGGTTTGATACTTCCACCATAAACCATCAATCCGGGTCGATTCAATCTACCTAAAGCCATGATGGCGGCTGGCATATTTTTATCACATCCAACGACAGGCACTAGTGCATCGTAGTATTGCGCATTGACGACAGTTTCTATTGAATCTGCGATAATATCACGCGACACTAAGGAGTATTTCATCCCCTCAGTTCCATTAGAAATACCATCACTCACTCCGATGGTATGAAAAATCAAACCTACCAAATCAGCATCCAACACCCCTTTTTTGACTTGATGTGCCAAAATATTCAAATGCATATTACAAGGGTTTCCTTCAAAACCAGTACTCACAATTCCTACTTGTGCTTTGGACATATCTTCGCTAGATAGCCCAACGGCATACAGCATCGCTTGAGAAGCAGGTTGGCTCGGGTCTTGAGTAATGACTTTACTATATTTATTTAATCTTGACATGATTTTAAACAATAGTTAGGCCCTGGTATTCATTGAACATTACTTGCTGACGGTACATCATGTACAGACTATGGGCATTAGAATCCTCCCACTCAGCATTAAAAATTTCACCATTGATACTTTTGATAGGTGATACTTCCGTAGCTGTCCCTGTCAAAAAAGCGTGATCTGCCTCGTATATCTCTTCTACTGACACCTCTTTTTCGGTTACTTTTATATTCCATTGCTTTGCCAGTTCAATGATAGTTTGGCGCGTAATGCCGTCATAGGCGAATTCAGTAGTGGGCGTAAAAAGTGAGCCGTCCTTCTCATAAAAAAAATTAGCTGCTGGACTCTCTGAAATATTCCCATTAATATCGAGCATCAAAGCTTCACTATAACCTAATTTTTTGGCCTGTGAAGATGCCAAGATGGAGTTTGTATAATTGCCTATAATTTTGGCATTAATTTTATTAGCCAAGCCTACGGTTTTGCTATGCTCTGAGATCATCAGATCTAAAGGTTCATTGCCTAAATATTTTTTCCACCTCCATGCCGCCATAAAAACATGGACCTTACTATCAGTCGTCAAGTCCATATTGGTATCCATAAAAATTAAGGGTCTGACGTAGGCATTCACGAGCTTATTTTTTTTCAACAGCTTGTAGGCTACATTGACGAGTTCGTCAACGGTAAAGGGAATTTCGAGGGTCAGATCTTTACATGCAGCCGTCAATCGTTCAAAATGTGCCTTTGCTCTAAAAATATTACACCCTTCTGCATTTTTGTAAGACCTCATCCCATCAAAGGCTCCAAATCCATAATGCATAGTTTGGCTAAAGAGACTGAAATTTGCTTTTTTTGCCTCAATCCAACTACCATCTAAAAACACAATACTATCCTCTTGAAAATACATCTTTTTTTAAATAAAGAAAGCCATTCTAATTTATTTCGAATGGCTTTGATTTTTTTTAATTAATTGAACCAGTCGACTCAGGTTTGAATGATCACTGAGAGCAAAATTTTTACGAGAACTACAGAAGTTTGTACCATTATTTTTTTTGTCTAATAAAGGTTAAAACTAATACTTGTTAATCAAGAAATCTAAGTATTAATACAAAATTGTTTGAATTTGTATAAACATCCTAATTTTTAGTCTAAATTAGTATAGAAAAATTAAAAAAGAATAAAAAGTAGCTTTTTATCATTAAAAAAGAATTAAAATGAGGTCTCCAAAGTTAAATCAAGTCAAAACACTACTCACGGAGGCAAAGACAATATTACTTGAAATATGAAAACGAATTAACAGCCCTTCTTTAAAGAGCGAAGTCTGTTATTTAAAAATAAATTAAACCTCCTTGTGACTATGATTTCATGATTATTTTTTAATTATTATGAAATTTAAGTCTACATAATACGTATTAGTTATTATATTTATATATTTAGTGCATTTATGTTACAATTTTACTAATTAAATACTATTTTAAAAATTTCTAACTAAAGGCATGTTTTTATTGCCTTTCAACCAGAAATATGGAAATAATAACGTAAAATTGTATTCGGATAATTTTCTAAGTGCTTTGAACTTGGAAAAACATTTAACTCGTGTTGATAGTTTCAAGTAGCAACTAGCGAAACGAGCTATGATAACAACATTTTATACAATAACATTTTTCAAAAGAAGAGAACAGATTTAATCAAAGAAGAAAAAACAAATAGTATGATGAAAAATAAAATTTTAACACCATTCAAGTATTTCACAATGTTAGTGATGGCCTTGAGTTTAACGTTTCTCACCAATTGTAGTGACGATGACGATGTAGAAGATTTAGTAGATGCAACGGATCCAACGGATACAACGGATACAACAGATCCTGTTGATGATGGTCTCAACATTATAGAGACATTACAAGCTGCAGGTAATTATGATACGCTCCTCTATCTATTGGACTTTTATGTAATCGACGCAGAAGGTACAAAATTAATCGATGTACTTGTTACTGATGGACCTTTCACCCTTTTTGCACCAAATAACGATGCTTTTGCAGCATTGTATGATGTAGTTGGTGTATCCAAGGCGGCAGATGTCAGTCCTTTAATTATCGCTCAACTACTTGGCTACCACGGTGCCGGGGGGCAATCAGATGAACTTGTACCTGGAGACAGTATAAAGACAGTTCAGGGTGAATACATCATTATAAACGATGGCACAACTGCCGCTAGTGATGGAACTATCCCTGAAATTGGGACCCTACAGACCGGATCCAATACCAAAAATATTGTTGTTTCAAGTACTTATATTGGAGCAAATAATGGTGTCATATATAACGTAGAAACTGTCTTGATACCACCGTCTGTAGGTGCGACTTTGGCTGCCATTTTACAAACTAATGCTGCTTCGTTATTAATTTCAGATGGCCTCTCAATCATGGGTGCTGCTGTGACGGCAGCAGACAATTTTGCAAAAGAAGCGGGTTTACCAAGTCTAATAGCTGCTCTATCAAACAGAGATGTGAAATCTACGGTGTTTGCTATTCCAAATCCAGTTTTTGAAGGAGCGGGTCTTGGGGTAGAAGCATTTACCCCTCAAGAATGGTACGGCATCATTTCGCACCATGTGGTCAGTGGAGCCAGTGGGTACGCAGCCACAGGTGAACAAGATTCGGTTCTTTATGCTGAATATATCGTGGGAGAAGATTGGCCTGCAGCAGGAAAATCAGTTTCAAGTAATCTCGTTGTGGGACAAACTGAGGCGGGTGCTCCCATAAATGCTCAGTTGCATATCCAATACCTTCAAGGAGTAGGTGATTTTTCAGGCGTATTCATTGACAGTGATGGACATGCGGCAATGGGTTATACAGCAGCTAATGACGGCTTCTTTAATGCAGAAGTGATGGCACCAGATTTTCAAAAAAATACGAATGGTGTGGTACATTTAATTGCCGGATATTTAGCTCCTAGTTTTGATTGCAATGGTCCTGGTTTAGGATGTGCTGCCAATTTTGCTGGCATCTTTAATGGTACTACATATGACGCTGCCACTAGTACTTTTAATTTCCCTAGTACTGCCGAGGCATACGCAGGTTTTGCCAATGACAACAAAAAATTGTATCCTTTTAGCTTGCCTAATGGTGGGGAAATCACATTTACAGCTTCCGCACCTAATGATGCTGTGGGGGTTTACTTCAAATTTGAGAAAGATGCATATCCCAATGTAGAACCACGAATCCATACCGATACAGTGACTGTCACTGGTAGTACTGATTCTACTTATACTATCGAATTTGATGCTGGCGCTGCAGATACATATAAGTCCTTCTTAATGTATTTAGTCACCAGGGATGCTGATGTTATCATAAAGGACATTTTTGTTACTTCTAGTGGTGATGGTTCTGGACCAGGTGATGGTACAGGACCAGGTGATGGTTCTGGACCAGAGGGAAATCCTATGGTAGGAACATGGAAATTAGCCCCGGTCGCGGGTGCTCTAGCCTTGGGTCCTAATCCTAATGATCTCAGTTGGTATACAAACACAATTGCAGACGTAACTACAAGAGATTGTCTATTTGACGACCAGTACGTTTTTGATGCTGGTACAAAGAGTACCAACGACGACGGTGAGGTTCTTTGGACTGGAGAATATACAATTTTAACTGACGGCCAAACTTGGTTAGAGCCATGGCAAGGTGTTGATGCTGAGCAATGCGGTGAACCTGTTGCTCCTCATAATGAGGTAAATGCACCATTTACTTACGTTGTGAATGAAGATTTAGGTATAGTCACTTTATTGGGAGTTGGGGCTTACTTTGGCCTAGCCAAAGTATATAATGGGGCTGAATTAACTACTGCTGCGGATGCACCCGAAAGCATTACTTATACCCATGTAGATGAAAATGGGGCTGGATCAGATGGTATAGACAAGTTTCAAATTACAGTTGCAAATTCCGCTGCAACAGATGGCGTCAATGCAACTTGGCAGTTTACTTTAGAACATCAAGAAGAGGATTGAGTTGGATTTTAATTTAGATATCTCAACTATTAATTAATAATCTAAGTTAATAGCTATTCTCATACAATAAAAAAGGCCAGCGATATTCGTTGGCCTTTTTTATTGTCTATATGTTCGTATAGATGTTAGCATTGATTTAAGATACTCATTTCATGATCATATTTACATCATCTTATCTACCGTAGACACATCAAATAATTTATCATTATACAGCCAAATAATCAAATTCACCCTCTAATAGATTTGCAGCAAAGTAATAATAAGGTATAAAATTTAAGCACTGAAAAGCTCCTTATTGAATCAAATTTCAATCACAATGCAACCCTCCATCTCCAACTAATAACCTTTGTCTCTAAATGATCGATGCAACCTCTTAAATATGAATTATATGAACTAATTGCTTTGAATGATAAAAATCACAACGTCGTTTATCCCTATAATGGACCAGAAAATCACACTCAAGCATTCAATACAGTCCCACAACCAGAACAATACTTAGACTTGGGCGTATGTTTTTGTTTCCCGCAAGAAGAACACTTGACTTTTTTCTTGTAAGCCTTTTGATGTGAAGTTTTGTTCAATTCAGAGCTTATGATACCTGTAGGCACTGCTATGATGGCATAGCCCATCAGCATCAAAGTAGCTGCTAAAATTTGACCCAAAACAGTCACAGGGTATATATCGCCATAACCTACCGTGGTCGTGGTCACAATAGCCCAATAGATACTTCTCGGGATGCTGTCAAACCCATTTTCACTTCCTTCTATGAGGTACATTAAGGTTCCCATGATGATCACTAAGGTCAAAACACCTCCTAGAAAGACTAAAATTTTATGCCTTCCTGAGATCAATGCTTTTACCAATACACGTGATTCAGATAGCTGCCGGCTCAGTTTTAAAATCCTAAAAACCCGCAAAAGGCGTACCGCACGAATCACTATCAAATAAGATCCTCCCGTATAGAATAGCGTCAAATAAGTAGGTATGACAGCCATAAGATCAACGAGACCAAAGAAACTAAATAAATAGTTTGACGGCTTCCTCGATATCCATAACCGCAATAAAAATTCAATAGAAAAAAATACGGTAAATAACCATTCTAAAATATAGAACAACTCCTCATATTGTGAACTGATCGATTGTACACTCTCCAACATGACGAGCAGTATACTCGTCAATATCATATATAGCAGCACTACATCAAACAATCGCCCTAAATGAGTCTCTGTACCAAATATAATAATAAAGAGTTTTTGACGTGTATTATGTAGGTATCTGAAATGATTATCTTTTTCCATAGATACAAATTAATAAAACAATAAAAAAACCCCAACGTAGGTGGGGTTTAAAACATCATTTAAACAATTTTCAATGCTTATCTTCTCATAAAATCATCGAATGTAAGCGATAGATAGTAGATTGACCCGATACTTGGGCCCCCTAAGCTTTGAATATAATATTTATTCGTGAGGTTAGAAGCTCCTAATTTTATAATGGATTTAAGGGAGGAAAGCTTATAAGAAACTTGAGCATCCAATGTATTGTAAGCAGGTACGTTACCCTGCGCAAAAGAAGACTCCCATCTAAACTCAGTCTGATATCTATAAGTCATATTAAATCCGAAGTTTTTAAAGAGATTTCTATTCCCAAAATTAATATTGACTTTATGCTCAGGGGTATTGAAATCAAATAATGTATTCCCTTGTTCATAATCTGCACCACTGATAAACTGATTCCAAGAGTAATTGATGCCAATCTTATATCCCTTGGACAAACTGTAGTCTATGCCCACTACTGCACCTTGTGTATAAACTGGTTTAGTCATATTTGTGGTCAAAGCATACGTGTCATCTGCCGTGCTTCTGAGCAAAAATGTTGAGGTTCCTTCTACTACGTTCCGTGTTGTTAGATCATCCTGCGAAACAGAAATAGTCGAGTCCACTACTCCGATATTAGTGATGAAATTTGTATATACATTATAATAATAAGCTAAATCTATAACCAACTTATTGTTGATAACACTCTTATAGCCCACTTCAAATGCTCTTACCCTCTCAGGCTCTACCGGATTAAACTCATCATACCGCTCAAGTGAAGTGGCAGCAGCCACACTGTCCTCACCTGCAAAAATACGATTTCGATAATCTAGAACAGATGCAAATTTCAAATAGGTATTCTCTTGGGGATTAGGAACATAGGTATCATAAAATTGGGGCAATCCACCAAGTAAACGTTGACTGATAATATTTAGATTGATATATTGATTTTGAGTCGTCGGAATTCTGAAACCTGTTTGATAGGATAATCTAAAAAAATGATTCTCATTTGGATTTAATACGACTGAAATTCTTGGGTTAATTTGGCCATCGAAATTTTCATTTTTATCATACCTTAAGGAGCCCGAAAGTTTCATCCAGTCTGTAAGTCGTTTCCCCGCCTGTGCATAGACTCCATATTCTTTGATGGTAATCTCATTGCCCACAGTATCTGGAAATATAGTCCCATTTGAACCCAAATCAAACATCCTAAAGCTAGCCCCCATCTGAAGTTCCATGAAATTAATATCGTTTTTGAAGTCATATCTAGCGTCGGCCTGATACATAGCTGATTTATCATCAAATAAAGGTCCTTCAGGGATCACTCCTCTCATTACTCTATCTTTTAACTCTCCTAAGGTATAAGAATCTCCAGTCGCTCCCTCGGTGATACTTCCCCCATTTTGTTCATCGGCTAAATATTTTTGATCGACTACTTCTCTTGCATAGGTATGTGCCCCATTTTGTATTTCAGTTAATTCCAAACCAGAATAATCATCAATCTCACCAGGTACCAACCCTTGTTCATCAGCCAAATATCTTAAATATTCAATTGAATAATCTGCTAAATATCCTACCAGACCCTCCCACTGGACTCCATTTGAAGGATTATTGTTTACTAAAGTAACCGCCTCATCATGTACTCTCACGCCTAAAAACTCAGTAATATAGGAGTCTCCAGAATTCTCAACTGTACTGTAGGCACGTACATGAAAATTATCTCCTTTAAGTTCCAATTTTTGTTGGACGATTCCAAAATTAACCAATGAATAACGTTGGGCTCCAGTATAAATACTGGTACCCCACCCTCCATTAAAAGTATAACTAATCTCAGCCTTGTCATTCAACCGATAATGAAGCGCTGTATTGAATTTATAATTCTCCGCTCCATAGTTGATAAGATCAATTTCTTGATAAGGTGTTAAATTCACAACATGATCAGGAAGATCATCTTTATAGTTGTACGCTTTGTATCTTCCATCCTTAAAATCATAGGTGTTTCTACCCAAATTAGCTAAATCTTCCCAAGCATCGATTTCAGGTAACAAGGCCAAATTAACCCCTGCTTCGTCGCCTTGAAAATGAAGCCTATCTGCTCCTGGGTTGATTCCCCCGACACTAGCCAAAGGATTAGTAGCTGCATTTCGGTCTATATCTGAATTTCCATGCCAATCTTCAGCAACGGCAAAGGAGAAATTAACTTTATAAGCGAACTTATTATTAAAGGCTTGGGCATAGCGCAACGATCCTTCGTACATGGGTTGTGCAGTATAATTGGATTGCGTGTCGTTGATATGATTCATCCCTATCTTTGTGAAAGCACTTAGGCCCTGATATTCAAAAGGATTTTTACTATTGATCAGTAGCACTCCGCTGAAAGCATTGGGTCCATAAAGGGCAGAAGATGCTCCTGGAATAAGTTCAAGAGACTCAACATCTAACTCTGAGGGACCGTTTAAATTACCAACAGGAAAGTTTAACGCAGGTGCTTGTGTATCCATACCATCAATTAATTGAACAAATCGGGTGTTGCCTGTGTTGGCAAATCCTCTTGTATTAATAACCTGAAAATTAATACTATTAGTAGTCATGTCCACTCCCTTTAAATTAGCGATCGCCTTATAATAATTGTCAGCAGATGTATTTTGGATGTCCAAAATATTCATTCTTTCAACTGAAACAGGAGACGCCAAAATTCTCTCTTCTATCCTAGAAGCCGAGACTACTACTTCTTGTCCAATTTCAACGGCTTCCTCAAGAATGATCTCAAGACCCATAATGTTGGCATCGTTTATTTCAATATCTTGACTATTGTAGCCAATACTTGTTATCGCCAATATGATTGGAGGAGCCGCCTGTACACTGAGATTAAATTTTCCTTCTAAATCCGTCACAGTACCTAAGACGGTTCCTTTCACCACGATATTAACCCCAATCAAAGACTCGCGATTCTCTTTATCCAACACCACCCCGGATATCTGTGTTTGTGAAAAGGACACGAGAGGCAAAAACAAAAGCCCGAAAAGTATTGTAATATTTGAAACAGCAAACTTCATAAATTCTAAATTAAAATTACTTTCCTAATAATAGTTATTTTTTTTTAAAAAATAGCACTAAGACCTAACTAAACACAATAAGATTTATCCAACTCACAATGACAAATTTAAGCTTTCTAATTGATATACTCACTCGTTTAAATTTTTACGCTTTTATAGTTCAAGAGTTTTATTTTTTATCATAAAAAACTACAAGCTTAATATAATAAAACCGATGACCTAATTTCATTCGAAATGATAAAAAATAAAGTTGTCTTATTCAAAAAGCAATCATAATTTGACTCAAGCCCAACTTCCTATTCCGCTTCTTTTTTGACATGTTCTACTAATTTATCGCAGAGTCCATTGATTTCTTCAGACATAAATTGATCCCCTGTGGCATTTAATAAAGTCTGACCAATTCCTCCCAAGCAATCTATATAAAACCGCTTCATTTCATCTAATGGCATATCTTTTGCCCATAGATCAATTCTCAAAGTGTTTTTTTGCTCACTATCCCATAAGGAAACACTGATCGACTTGGTCTCTGAATAACCTGATTTTTCCTTTTCATCAGCATCCCATTCTATTTTTTCTGGAATGTTTTCATCATCAAGTGAAACCTTGAACTTTATTTCTGACTCCTTCATTTGCTCTAATTAACTTTTTCTAATATTATTTTCGCTGCTGATTTATCTTTTATCAATTGTTCTTTCAAACTATCTAAATGGTTAAACTCAATTTCTTTACGAATGAATGATACCAGTTCGACCCTTAGGTAGCTTCCATAAATGTCCTCATTGAAATCAAAAAAATGTGCTTCAATCGTTCGTTTTTTACCTTTCACCGTAGGACGCCACCCAATATTGAGCATCCCATCGTAGCGCTCAAGTCTCAAATATACGAATATGGCATAGACACCATCTGAGGGAATTAATTTATATGATTCAGAGATAAAGAGATTCGCAGTAGGAAACCCTATTTTTCTACCGATCTGATCTCCTCGGGTAACTATTCCAGATAAGCTATAATAACGTCCAAGATATCCTTGGGCGGCATCTACCTCTCCATCAGCCAAGGCTTGGCGGATATTGGTAGAGCTGATCCCCACTTGATCTATGTCCAATCGTGAGATTTCTTCGATCTCTAAGCCAAAACGTTCCTTATTTTTTTTTAAAAAATCAATATCTCCTGTCTGATTTTTACCGAAGCGGTGGTCGTAACCGATGATGAATTTTTTAGCTTTGATTCCTTTTATTAATACTTTCTGGACAAAAGCTTCCGATGATAATTCCGAAAATTCTTTTGAAAATCGTACTTTTAACAAATAATCAATACCTATATCACTCAGTAGTTTTACTTTTTCTTCAAATGTACTGAGCAGTTTCAATGAACTCGACCCCTTTCCCAATACAAATCTAGGATGCGGCCAATAAGTGATGACCACACTTTCTCCTCCGCGTGTTTGAGCTTGCTGAACCAAACCACTTAAAATTTTCAGATGTCCAGAATGAACTCCATCAAAGGTACCACTGGTGACGATGGGTAAAATACAAGCATCCAATTCTTGAAAATGATCAATTACTTTCATTTTCTAAATTAATTTGATCAACTAATTGCTCAAGCTGCAAGGCATTTTCCAATTTATAATTGCCAACTTGCGTTCTTACCAACTCCTTTAAATACCCCCCTACACCCAATTGCTCACCTAAATCCTTTGCGAGGCTCCTGATGTAAGTACCCTTTGAACATACCACTCTGAAATGAATTTCAGGCAAATGTACCTGAGTAATCTCAAACTTATACACTTTGATTTTTCGTGACTTAAGCTCAATGATTTCATTTTTTCGGGCACTTTTATAAGCCCGCTGCCCATTGACTTTAATCGCTGAATAAATAGGCGGCATCTGATCCAGTTCTCCAGTTAAAGCTTCAACTGCTGCAGCTATGGCCTGAGGCGTGACATGCGTATAGTCTGAGAAAGAATCAAAAGGTGTTTCTAAATCCAAGGAAGGCGTAGTTTTACCTATCTCGATGATGCCTTCATAGGTCTTATCTAACCCCTGAAGGCTTTCTAGTTTTTTAGTATACTTGCCTATGCCAATGAGTAACAAGCCCTTTGCCAAGGGATCTAGGGTTCCGGCATGGCCTATTTTCTTTATTTTTAGTAGATACCTTAATTTGTTGACTACATCAAATGAAGTCCAACTTTTGGGTTTGTTGACCAGTAATAAGCTCCCTTCCTCTGGAATAATCATAGCATATAACTATAAGAAATAGCGGTCAAACCCAAAATAAAACAATAAATAGAAAAATAGATGAGTTTCCCTTTCTTTACAATTTTTACCATCCATCGACAAGCTAAATAACCAGAAATAAAAGCAGCCATAAATCCTAAAAATAAGGCCAACGTATTTATTTCAGGTTCTAAGTAAGGGAACTCAATATATTTTTTAATCTTGAGTAAACTTGCACCAATTATAGGCAAAAGAACCATTAAAAAAGAAAATTTAGCTGCTTTTTCCCTACTCACTCCCAAGACTAATGCCATAGCGATCGTTGATCCAGATCTTGATATTCCCGGCAAAATGGCTATCGATTGTGCCAATCCAATAACCAAAGATTTTCCAAAAGTAACTTCACCTATACCCTGACTAAAATAGCGAGGAATGAATAGTAATATCGACGTAACCAACAGCATACCCCCTACTAAAAACAAATCACCTGTGAACAAAGCTTCAATTTCACTTTCAAAAAGCAGTCCAACTATACCTACAGGAATCATTGAAATAATTATCTTCAATACAAACTTTGTCGAATTATTCCATTCAAATTTCAATAACTCCTTAATTAATATAAGAATGTCTTTGTGAAAAACAAAAATAGTGCTCAGGCAAGTAGCCAGATGAACAACCAAGGCAAACAATAGGTTGTTTGTGGAGTTTATTCCCAATAAAACCACGCCGATCTCTAAATGCCCACTGCTACTGACAGGTAAAAATTCTGTGAGACCTTGAATAATCCCCAGAATAAGCGCATCAATCAAAGTCATTTTATTCTTCTAAATTAGGGGCTTTTTTTGATTTATATAAAATGGCAGCAAATTGAATCATGAATCCTGAAAAAACGATGATTGGACCTAAAGTTAAACCAAAGAATCCAAATCCATAAGTCTCTTGATCTAAGGACATGATCACGAAGCCTAAAAGAATCAAGGCAATACCTAAGATCATGATCAGATAATTTATTTTTTTAAAAGCAAATTTGGTTTGAACTGACATTTGTTTCTGTTTAATAAAGTTCGTCTAGTGAAATTTTAAAATAGCGCCTCATAGAGGATAAGGTGCTAAGATATGAGATTAAAAGGCCCAAAAATATCAAAACAGCAAATAAAATAAATAAGGGTTCTTCTGCATAAAGCTTATCTAAATCATCAATTTGATGTTGTGCAAATTCAATGATACCAAAAATGATTCCCGAGGCCAAAATACCAGAAACCAATCCATAAATTAAAGATCTTCTCAAGAATGGCCACCTGATAAACCCTTTTGTAGCACCCACTAACTGCATACTCCTGATCAAAAATCTTTGAGAGAACAAAGCTATTCTTATGGTATTATTGATCAAAACAATAACAGCAACTAATAATATCAGCGTCATACCCAAAAGCAATACTCCAATTTTTCTTAGATTTTTATTGATGCTGGCTATTAAAGATTCCTGAAAAACTACTTCATAAACTCCTGGCAACCGTCTTAAGTCTATCTCTATAGCTTTCAAGCTGTCTACCGATTGATATTGATTTGTGATCTTCACTGAAAAAGCATCTCTCAGTGGGTTATCCCCTAGAAATTTAGTGAAATCTTCACCCGTATCTCTGATAAATACTTCAGCGGCCATTTCTTTGCTAATAAAATTGATGTTTTCTGCAGCATCACCTGATCGAATATAAGGTCGGGTAGTCAGGATCTTTTGCAATCGTTTCATATCATGATCTATTATAGATTTATCTAAATAGACCTGTATTTCAACGTTTGATTGGATAATAGAAGTAAGAGTTTTGAGATATATAAATGAAACACCAAAAATGCCCATGACCACAAGCGACAAGGTGATGCTGAATATTACACTGAGAAAAGGGAAACTTCCTAATTTTCTTTTCTGCCTTCTACTATCTTTCATTATGATGCGCAAGTTACAAAATAACCGAAAAATAGTCTGAACTTATTATTTGTTTCTTAGGTCAACCAAATAATCTAATAATCTTATGTCCCTCACCGGGATTAATGTTTTCTTCTCGGAGGTTACAGATAAGACGTAGTACTCCTGCTCAAAGTACAAATAGAGTTTCTTTTCAGCGATCGTATTGTCTTCAATAATTTGATAAGTTGACGCAGAAAAATCTCCGATTAAAATTAATTTTTCGCCTACATAAATATATTTTAATTTTTTAGTTTTTTTCATTTCAATTTCTACCTCCAATTCGGATACCGAATTCACCTGCGCTTGATTTTTCATTAAATCGTCAGAGAAATCTTGGAGAGAATCAAATGTCTCATCAAAAGATATTTCAGTTCCATCCATATCTGGAAGTACGACTTCTACCTCTGCTTGGAGAATTACTTTATCTGATTTTGACTCCTTTTTTGACTGTTTTGTTGAGACTTTAACCGTTGTATTTTCGATGTCTTTTGTGATTGGTGAGGTCCTTTCATCTTCTTTTTTATCGCTCAACATGGCATAAGTTGTGTCTATTTCCAGCGAAATCTTCGCATTTTTATCTTCCGCCATGCCATCGGTACCGATAATTGTCTCTTGATTTTCAATAACTAGGATTTCACCGGGAGTCAGCATAAAATAAGATAAGCCACCTATAACGATCACAGTTATGCCAGCTAATATGGTTTTGGTGGTGATGGAAGTCGTTTCAACAATGCTTGGACCTAGCTCTAATTGATCTAAACGAGATTTTAAGATTCCTTTTTTGTAATTTTTGATTCCCTGAGCAATCTGTTTTTCAAACTCAATTTTTTGGGCCAACTGCGGACTTTCACTGATTTTTTGCTCAAAAGCACTCCTTTCAACTTCAGACATTCGCCGTGTTAAATATTGTGCAATAGCTTCCTCTTGATCCCCTGATTTCATTTAATTAAAAAAATCTTCTTGAGTGTAATTTTTCTTAATGAGAACATCTAAGCGCTTTTTACACTTGTACTTTTTCGCTTTGACGGTATCGGCATTGGAATAGTTCATGCGACCTGCTATCTCTGACATTGACATTTCATTGAAGTAGTAATAGGTCAGAACACTTTTACAAGGATCTCCCAACACCTCCATCGCATCCTGAACCACCTTTGACATTATGTCCTCAGGATCGGATTGGACGATTGATCCTTCTTGTTCTGTATAACTCAGTCGTTTTTTACGACTTAATTCCTTCAGCCAACAATTTTTACAAATACTGTATAAATAGGTGCTTATTTTAGACGTGATTTTAAGGTCTCCACTAATGGCTTTTTGCCAAAAAACAATTAGGGCATCTTGATATACATCATTTGCTTCCTCGACTGTACCATTATTTTTAAGGACCATTTTGGTCATCATGGGATAATATTTTTTATACAAATAGTCCAAGGCGGTTTCATCTCCTCGAGAAATATGATCAAGTATTTGTTGCTCCGTCATATTATTTAAAAACCTAATCTTGAATAAATACGAGTTAAACTGAATGGGTGACCCTTCAAAAAAAGATAAATCAATATTAAAAGTAATTTATACTGACTTTGCACTTGAAAAATGCATGATTTTATTGGCAATAAAGGCTTTACCTTGTGTGGTAAGATTGATTGATACATTCGAAGCGATCGAAACATATATTCAGGACAAAGCTGCTTATGAATACATTTGGTTATTTAGTTTCCTCCAAAAAAATGTTCGAAGGATTGTTTATACACAAAGATTATAAAATTATTTGTAAATGCATAACGAGAAGAAAGGAAGTGAAACGAATATAAATTCTACTGAGGCATTTAACGGTTTCAAAGCGTAACTATCTTAATTTTAAAATTAATCATCCATCCCTGATGAGAATATCTTGAAATGCACCACAACTATTCTCTATAAAAAAAGGCATTACTGATAAGTAATGCCTTTTTTTCTTCTATAGTAAGTTTTTATTCCATCTCCTCTACGAAAGCTTATAACATTACTTCAACCTACTGCTGAGTACCTGTTAGAGTTTTCGTGGTCTCCATTCCATTTTTATTTACCGTAATGCTGCCTTCCCATGATTCATCTTCTTGGGTCTTCTCCACATTTTCAACGACATCTACTACTTTTTCATTAAAAGTTTGATGACCATTGCCGTACATTTCACCCAAAATAGGAGCAATAACTAAACCGATCAAACAGGTCAATTTAATTAGAATATTCATGGAAGGACCAGACGTATCTTTAAATGGATCTCCAACCGTGTCTCCTGTAACTGCCGCCTTATGTGCTTCTGATCCTTTGTAGGTCATCTCACCATTGATTATTACCCCAGCTTCAAATGACTTTTTAGCGTTGTCCCAGGCTCCTCCTGCATTGTTTTGAAAAATGGCCCACAAAACTCCTGAAACAGTTACACCGGCCATGTAGGATCCCAATGCCTCAGGTCCCATTAAAAAACCTATAATGATAGGACTGATAATGGTCAGCGCACCCGGAAGCATCATTTCTTTAATGGCCGCTTTAGTAGAAATATCTACACATTTACCATATTCTGGAATTCCTGTACCTTCCATAATACCAGGAATCTCTTTAAATTGACGTCTTACTTCCATCACCATTTCCATAGCAGCACGACCTACTGATCTCATCGCTAGTGCAGAAAATACTACAGGAATCATAGCCCCGACAAAAAGTGTTGCAAGCACGTCTGCTTTATAAATATTTATACCATCAATACCGGTGAAGGTCACATAGGCAGCGAAAAGTGCCAATGCAGTTAAAGCGGCCGAGGCAATCGCAAAACCTTTACCAATAGCCGCTGTAGTATTACCAACCGAATCTAAAACGTCTGTACGTTCTCTAACCTCTTTGGGAAGTTTACTCATCTCTGCAATCCCTCCTGCATTATCCGCAATGGGTCCAAAAGCATCGATAGCCAATTGCATGGCCGTAGTAGCCATCATGGCTGATGCCGCTATACCGACTCCATAAAACCCAGCTAAAGTGTACGTGCCCCAAATGGCAGCAGCAAATAATAAGATGGGTGCAAATGTAGACATCATTCCTGTCGACAAACCCGCAATAATATTGGTTCCAGCTCCCGTAGCTGAATTTTCAATAATTGACATTACAGGCTTTTTACCTAACCCTGTATAATATTCTGTGAAATAAGAAATGGCAGCACCCACAACTAAACCTATGATCACACTTCCAAATACGTTTATTCTAGGTATTTCTTTGATACCCACTTCAAAGAAATCCATTTTCATGATTTCGGGTAACATAAAATTAATGATGAAATAAGAAGCAATCGCCGTCATCACAATAGAACTCCAATTACCTATATTTAAAGCATTTTGAATTTCTTGTTCTTTAGCATCATTACTTTTTATATTAATGAAAAAACTTCCAAAAATTGAAAATATAATGCCTACTGCAGCAATCACTAAGGGTAATAAGATGGGACCCATTCCGCCAAACACATCATCAATGACACCACCCATATCGCGAATCACATAGTTCCCAAGAACCATCGATGCCAAAACAGTCGCCACATAAGATCCGAACAGATCAGCACCCATGCCAGCAACATCTCCAACATTATCTCCAACATTATCTGCGATCGTAGCTGGATTTCTAGGATCGTCTTCAGGTATCCCGGCCTCTATTTTACCTACTAAATCTGCGCCTACATCTGCGGCCTTGGTATAAATACCTCCACCCACTCTTGCAAAAAGTGCAATAGACTCTGCTCCCAATGAAAACCCAGCCAGCGTTTCTAGTACCATGGTCATTTTTTCATTACCATCACTACTCCATTCACCTCCCATGAAGATTTGAAGCAGCACAATAAAAATTACACTCAATCCAAACACAGCTAAACCTGCAACACCTAAACCCATTACCATACCCCCCGTAAAAGAGACTTTTAAAGCATCTGGAAGGCTGGTTCTAGCAGCTTGAGTTGTCCGAACATTGGCTTCGGTAGCAATGCGCATACCTATATTTCCTGCGAGTGCTGAGAAAAAAGCACCAATAACAAAAGCTACTACTATAAAATAACTGGTAGATTCTATTAAAGAAGAAACCAAAGCTAAAAGTGCTCCAGCAATCACAACAAATATGATGAGTACGCGGTATTCGGCAGATAAAAAAGCCAATGCTCCCTCTTTAATGTGAGAAGCAAGTTCTAGCATGTTCTTTTCACCCGCATCTTGTTTGATTACCCATTTGGCTTTAAATGCCATCACAATCAGTCCTACAATCGCAAAGACTGGCACTAGATAGATAAAGTATTCCATTTTTTTCGTTTGGTATTTTTAAATTTTTGGCAAATATATGATAATGTAAGTCAAAACAGATAAAAAATTGCTCATGCAAATAGCATTTGCATGAAAAAAGAGAACACGAAAGGTTATCTCCGAAAGGAAACCATAAAGAAAAAGCTTTGAAAAAAAATTTTATAATTATTTCGAAGCACTCGAATTGACATAATTTAAAAATTCAGAGCGGACCGCCTGATCATTAAATTTTCCTGAAAAATGTGCGGTCCCCGTTTGACTGTTGGTATCTCCAACCCCTCTTGAGGAGACACACATGTGTTTAGCATCCATGACTACAGCAATATCTTCGGTATTCAAAAGTTTTTTGAGTTCTTCAGCAATTTGTACCGTCAACCTTTCTTGCACTTGGGGTCTTTTCGAAAAATATTGTACAATCCTATTGATTTTAGACAGTCCTATGACCTTACCACTTGAAAAGTAGGCCACGTGTGCTTTCCCGTAAATAGGAACAAAATGATGTTCGCAGTGCGAGTAGAAAGTGATATCTTTTTCAACCAACATTTGATCATAATTATATTTGTTGTCGAACAATTTACTGGTGGGCTTACTAGACGGATTTAACCCCGAAAAAACCTCCTTAACATACATTTTTGCAACTCTATGGGGAGTTCCTTTGAGACTGTCATCACTTAAGTCCATACCCAACACATGCATGATTTCTCTAAAATGCTTTTCTATGAGCTCTATCTTTAGATCATCATCTTTTTCAAAAGCATCTGGCCTTAAGGGTGTTTCGTAAGAAAAAACGCCATGGCCATCATCGTCAGTTAGCGGGGTATTCGACAAAATTTCTTTCGGTTTCATACAATAATATTTTTATTTCGTAACGGTTTTCAATTTTAGATTTTAATATATCATAAATGGTAATAGCAATATTTTCTGCCGTAGGATTAAGGCTCTCAAACTCCTTTACATCTAGATTTAAATTTTTATGATCAAAGCGGTCGAGGATATTTTCCTTAATGATATCGCTTAACAATTTCATGTCATAAACATATCCAGTTGTCGCATCCACTTCACCCATTAATTTGACGGTCAGGTCATAATTGTGGCCGTGGTAGTTAGCGTTGTTACACTTACCAAATATACTGGCATTCTCTGTATCTGACAAACTGGGATTATGCAGTCTGTGAGCTGCATTGAAATGCTCTTTTCTAAAAACCGAAACTTTTTTCATGCTAACCTATTCAGTCGTGCAAATATTAACCTTGCAAGATAGAAATCAAAAAAAAAGAAGATTAGTTCATTATTTAACACAATTATATCGTATTCCCTTTTGATTCACTTGAATAATTGATTCTTTTGCGTCTGAGAAAAAAATGGAAATACCTGAAATTAAATCTAAAATAAAAAAATATCAGCAAGCAGGAAAGCGAATATTTACCACCTCTTCCTTCCAATCCCATAGTCTGGTCCTATTGCACATCATCAAGGAAATCAGCCCAAAAATTCCCATCTATTTTATAAATACAGGTTATCTATTTCCTGAAACGGTCAGATTTAAGGATGAAATTGCTGATCTCTTCCAGTTAACTGTGATGGACCTAAAACCGGCGACGCCGAAGTATTTGCAAAAAGATCTTAATGGAAAACTCTTATATACCTCAGATCCTGATCATTGCTGTTCAATCAACAAAACACAACCATTGGATGCTGTTTTGGCCACCTATGATGTTTGGATGAATGGGGTTCGCGCAGATCAAAGTGCCATCCGAAGCGCTATGAAGGTCGAACAAGCAGCCCCTTATAATACGGTAAGATTTCATCCCATGCTCGATTGGAATCAAAAAAAAATATTTGACTATCTCAAAGAATACAACATTCCCAAGCATCCACTAGAGCAGCGTGGTTATATAAGTATTGGCTGCGAACCTTGTACTAGAAAAATAGATTTAGAAATGCAAATGCGCGAAGCTCGGTGGTTTGGTTTAAATAAAGTAGAATGTGGCTTGCACACGGAGTTAATTATTAAAGAATGAATGTATTAATTACCGGAGGTGCTGGATATGTAGGAACTGAATTGTTGGCAAAATTGGCACTCAACAAGGAAATTAGTAAAATCACTATTTATGATAATTTGAGCAAAGGCCATAGAAGCCTTTTTTTAGGAAAAAAATCGTGTTTTTTATCCAAAATAGTGTTCGTTCATGGAGAAATATTAGACTCCCGATTATTAAAGAAACAGTTGACTGATACGGATATACTCATTCATTTAGCTGCCATGGTAACTACACCCTTTGCAAATACGGATCCCCATTTTTTTGAACAAGTAAATCATTGGGGTACCGCAGAAGTCGTCTATGCCGCAGAGGAAAGTGGCGTCTCTAAATTCATCCATCTCAGCAGTACAGCAGTTTATGGTACAGGCGCTGATCTGGCAGATGAATCCACACTGCCCCTACCACAAACTTATTATGGGATATCTAAGCTGAGAGGCGAAACACATGTCAACCGACTGATGGAAAAAAAGAATTCCATCATACTCAGAGGAGGAAATATCTATGGGTTCAGCAAAAGTATGCGTTTTGATGCGGTCATTAATAAATTTATGTTTGATGCCCATTTTACCAACCGAATTCAAATATTCGGAAACGGGAAGCAGACCCGAGCATTTATTCATGTTGAGCACTTAGTAAATACCATAGAGCAATGTGTTTTAAAAGAAGTTCCCACTGGGACTTACAACCTCGTAGACAAAAATTTGCAGATTTTAGAGATTTTAGACGCTTTTAAAGAGTTATACCCTGATTTAGAATTTATTTATGCCAATCAGCACATGAAACTCAGAGAACTCAATGTGAGTCTCGAGAGCAAACTATTTAAATCTATTACCCGGTTTACATCCACCTCTCTATCTGATGAATTGCAAGTATTCAAATCGCAATTTGCCTTCTAAAAAACGAACTCTCGCTTCTTTTGGCACCGAATTATCTAGAAATAAGTGTCGTTTATTTGAGTTGTGGTTAGTTTTGCGAAAAATATAAGACTTTAAAAAAACAAAATGGCCCTATCAACCAAATATGATCCCGCTCAAGTAGAAGATAAATGGTACCAATATTGGATGGATAAAGGACATTTTAAAGCCAAAGTAAATCCCAACAAAAAGCCTTTCAGCATTATCATCCCCCCACCTAATGTCACTGGAGTACTGCACATGGGCCACATGCTCAATAATACCATTCAAGACATTCTGATAAGAAAAGCAAGGATGCAAGGATTTGAAGCTTGTTGGGTCCCGGGTACAGATCATGCATCGATTGCAACCGAAGCAAAAGTAGTAAAAATGCTGAGAGCAAAAGGGATTAAAAAAAGTGATCTCAGCAGAGAGGCATTTATGGAGCATGCTTGGGAATGGAAAGAAAAATATGGGGGCATCATCCTTGACCAGTTAAAAAAGTTAGGGGCTTCATGTGATTGGGATAGAACAGCCTTTACCATGGATAAAGATTATTATTCATCCGTTATCAAAGTATTTGTCGACCTTTTTAAAAAAGGTTATGTCTATCGAAGTCTTCGTATGGTCAATTGGGATGTAGAGGCCCAAACAGCAGTATCAAATGAAGAAGTTCTCTACAAAGAAGGGGGTGAAATATCGAAACTTTATTCAGTAAAATATCAAATTGAAAATAGTAGCGAATACATCACCATCGCTACACAAAGACCTGAAACGATCATGGGAGATACAGGGATAGCTGTAAACCCAAATGACCGTCGTTATCAACACCTTATTGGAAAGTCAGCCATCATTCCTTTTGTCAATAGGCGAGTGCCCATCATTGCTGATGAATACGTAACGATGGATTTTGGTACGGGTTGTTTGAAAGTAACACCCGCCCATGATACCAACGACTATGAGATTGGGCTGCGTCACGGACTTAAAATCATTGACACCATTGGTTTAGACGGTAAGCTGACTTCGGCCTGCGAAATTGAAAAATATAAGGGTATGGATCGTTTTGAAGTGAGGAAACAGATCGTCAAGGATATGAAAACGATGAGAATCCTCGTAAATGAAGAGGATTTTAATACTAGAATTGGTAGATCAGAAAGGACGGATACGGTCATTGAACCCAAGTTGTCGCTGCAATGGTTCATAAAAATGAAATCCATCTCAAAGACCGCTCATGAAGTAGTTATGAATGACGAAATTCGGCTTTTTCCACCTAAATTTAAGAATACCTATCACCATTGGATGGAAAATGTCCGTGATTGGTGTATTTCTCGACAGCTTTGGTGGGGTCAACGCATTCCTGCCTATTATTTCGGACAAGGAAAAGATGACTTCGTGGTCGCCGTAAATGAACATGAAGCGCTAACATTGGCTCAAAAAAAGTCAGGTAACCCACACTTGAAGCCATCCGATCTTCGTCAAGACGAGGATGTTCTGGATACCTGGGCTTCATCTTGGCTTTTTCCTTTAGCTGTTTTTGACGGGTTTAGTGATCAAGCATTTGATACTGAAACAGGCAAAATATTACCTAAAAAAAATGAAGAATTAGATTATTTCTATCCTACCGATACCTTGGTCACCGCTCCTGAAATTTTGTTTTTCTGGGTGGCTCGAATGGTCATTGCAGGCTATGAATACACCGGGGAAAAACCTTTTAAAAATGTCTATCTCACAGGAATTGTTCGTGATAAACAGAGAAGAAAAATGTCTAAATCATTGGGTAATTCACCCAATCCTTTGGATCTCATAAAAAAGTATGGGGCGGATGGCGTAAGAACCGGTATGCTCTTCAGCTCTCCCGCCGGAAATGACCTCCTTTTTGATGAAAAACTGGTCGAACAAGGTCAGAAATTTTCTAATAAAATCTGGAACGCTTTTCGACTCATTCAAGGTTGGAAAGTTGAAGAAATTGAGCAACCTAGCGAAAATCAATTGGCCATTCGTTGGTTTGAGTCCAATTTTCAAAAAGCATTGTTACAACTAGAAGATCACTTTTCTAAATTCAGAATGTCTGATGCCTTAATGACCGTCTATAAGCTGATCTGGAATGATTTCTGCAGTTGGTATCTAGAGTGGATCAAGCCTAATTATGGGGCCCCAATAGATACCAAAACCCATCAACAGACCGTTTCTTTTTTGGAACAATTGATGAAGGTGCTGCATCCATTTATGCCCTTTATTACCGAGGAAATATGGCACAGTTTACAAAGAAGAGGCGCTGATGAAGATTTGATTGTCGCTGAATGGCCAATCTCTCAAAAATTCGATGAACCCATTTTAGCTGATACTTCTTTCCTTTTTGAAATTATCGCACAAATAAGAAATATTAGAAATAAAAATCAACTATCGCCAAAAATCAAATTAATCCTAAATATCAACAGCAAGGCCTCCCTTTTTACGACTATCAACGCTTCCTTAATGAAAATGGCCAACTTGGAAAAAATTTCATTTATCAAAGAAAAACCAGCACAGAGTCATGCCTTCTTAATTCATTCAAAGGAATTTTCTATTGTGTCAGCTAAAACCATAGATCTAGATTTTGAACGTGAAACGCTTCAAAAGGAATTGGACTATACCCGCGGATTTCTTGAAAATGTACTCAAAAAAATGAGTAATGAGCGCTTCGTTAATCATGCGCCTCCAAAAGTTTTAGAGATAGAAAAAAAGAAGCAAGCCGACGCAGAAGCTAAAATTGAAACGCTCATGGAAAGCCTTAGAAAACTTTAAAATCGAGCGGCCATCAACAACCTGAGATCCTTAAAACTTAAGTTGTATTTCGTGGCTAAATGTTGGTTAGAAATACTTCCTTTATAGGCATAAACTCCTTTCATGAACCACTGATTTCTTAAAATCATCTCCTCTATTCCTCCAGCTTCACCCATTTGAATCAAAATAGGTGTTAGAATATTCGAAATAGCAATAGATGCCGTTCTTGGAACTCTAGAAGCAATATTAGGCACACAATAATGGACCACATCGTATTTTCGAAACGTCGGTGTATCCAACGTAGTCAAGCGTGAGGTTTCAATGCAGCCTCCTTGATCAATGCTCACATCTATGACCAAAGAATTAGGCTTCATGTTAGCAATCATTTCTTCGCTAACCACCATCCCATTAACCCCATTTTCTGCACGCATCGCACCAATTAAAACATCAGCGGATTCCAATGCTTTTCCCAGTGACGGATGGTCAAAGGTCGACGTATGAACCTGCCAGCCCACTGCATGCTTTAACCTTCTTAATTTATAAATTCTATTATCAAACACTTGTAAATCAACTCCCAAGCCTAGGGATGCTCGTGTTGCATATTCAGCTACCGTTCCCGCTCCAATAATGACCGCCTTAGTCGGGGGCACGCCCGTTACTCCACCTAAAATCACCCCTGATCCACTATTGGTTTTACTCAAAAGTTCTGCTGCAATTAACATCACCGAACTCCCTGCAATTTCACTCATTGATCTTACGATCGGTAGTCCTCCTACCTTATCTTCAATAAACTCAAAGGCCAAACCAATGATTTTCTTTTCCTGAAGCGCTTTCAAATACTCAATAGATTGACTAGCTGGTTGAAGTGCCGATATCAAAGTAGCCCCCGATGGAATGAGACCTATTTCCTCAATAGTGGGAGGTTCAACCTTAAGTATGACATCGGAAGCGTAAACTGTTTTACGATCATAAACTATCTGTGCCCCTACTTCACTATAATCAGTATCTGCATAATTGGCAGAATTACCAGCAGATGCCTCTACATTTACCTTATGACCATTCTGTACAAGTACTTCTACTGATTCAGGCTTTAAGGATATTCTATTTTCTTGCTTCCCCATCTCCAACGGCACACCGATGCTCAATGATTTAGCTTTTTTATCTCTTTTTGACTGCTTTTCTTGTGGGTAGAGGGCAGCAGCCCTCCCTATTTTCTCAAACCCAGATTTATTTTCTTCTGTCATATGATTCGAAACTGATTTCCCTTTGACTCTCAGAGGTTAACTTAATATTAATATTAAGGTATTTTTCGGGCAACAAGTTAGTGATGTTTTCAGACCATTCGATGAAGCATAAATGATTACTGTAAAAATAATCCTCAATGCCCAAATTGACCGCTTCTAAAATATTTGTTATTCTGTAAAAATCAAAATGATACATAGGGGTGTCATCATTACAGTGGTATTCATTGACGATGGCAAAAGTTGGCGAATGGATCGCATCACTTACCCCTAAAAATTCGCCTATTTTTTTGATTAAGGTAGTCTTACCTGCTCCCATATCACCATTGACACAAATGACTTTATGTTCTTCCAAATCATCGATTATTTTACGAGCAACTTTATCAATCTGATCTAAAGAGTAAATCATTGTTTTTGTCGAAGGGTTATAAGAGGAATCATCATCTCTTCCATACTGATACCCCCATGCTGAAAAGTATCCTCATAAAGATTGGCATAATGATTAAAATTATTTTCATAGGCAAAGAATGATTCTCCCAAAGCAAAAATATAGGATGAAGTCAAATTTAATTTAGGTAATTTAAATACTTCAGGTTTATGCATATGAAATACCGATTTGGGATTAAATCCCAAATTCTTCCCTATCTTAAACCTCAAATTATGGTTGGTATTTCTATCTGCCTTGATTTTCTCGGATTTTTTGACCCGGATCGTACCATGATCGGTGGTGATCATTACTTTAACCTTTTTTGAAGATAGTTTTTTAAGAACTTCGAAAAGTGATGAATGTGCAAACCACGTTTTGGTCAATGCTCTATAAGCCGATTCATCTGGAGCCAATTCGCGGATCATTTGCATGTCTGTCCTGGCATGTGAAAGCATATCGACAAAATTGTAGACCAATACATTGAGAGGTGCTTTAAGGAGCTCATCTAATTTCTGTTCTATCTGTTTGGCTTCCTGAGTTTTAATTATTTTGTGATAATTGTATTTTACTTCTATTTTGTACCGCCCTAATTGAGCGGCTAACAAGTCCGATTCAAACTTATTTTTAGAGCCTTCCTCGCTTTCTTTTGTCCAAAAATCCGGATACTTCTTTTCAATGTCTGCAGGCATTAAACCTGCAAAAAGTGCATTTCTTGCATAATTGGTGGTGGTTGGCAAAATAGAAAAATAAGTTTCTTTTTTCTCTATTTCAAATAATTGAGCAATCTCTGGCTCAATTATTTCCCATTGATCCCATCTTAAATTATCAATAACAATGAGAAAAATACTACTCTGTGCAAGTGCCGGGAAAACTTTTTCTTTAAAAACCTCATGGGAAAGTAATGGCCCTTCGGATAAATTCATCCAATCTTCATAATCTGATCGAATATAATTTGCGAATCTTTGATTGGCTTCAGCCTTTTGAGTTCGGAGAATTTCTGACATGTCCTTTTCATTGGTTTCATCAATCAATAATTCCCAACGAACCAATTTTCTATATACTTCAATCCAATCTTCATAATCTGTCGCATCGGCTATTTCATAACCAACATCGGTGAAATTTTGCTGATAGCTTAAATTTGTTTTTTCAGATACTATGCGATTTTTATCCAATAACCTTTTTACAGAAAGTAGGATTTGATTTGGATTTAACGGTTTAATCAAATAATCTGCGATCTGTGAACCAATGGCCTCTTCCATGATATCTTCTTCCTCATTTTTGGTGATCATGACCACGGGAATATTGGGATGTGATAATTTAATTGCTCTCAAGGTTTCAATCCCAGATATTCCTGGCATATTCTCATCAAGAAAAATAATATCAAAGTACTGCTTTTCGACCTCATCTAAGGCATCATTACCACTATTTACAGGAATGACATGATAGCCTTTAGATTCCAAAAATATAATATGAGGCATTAATAGATCAATCTCATCATCGGCCCATAAAATTTTATATTGCTGCATTTTTACGAAAATCCTTTTGTATGTTCACACTATAATTGACTCGAATATACTTTGAATAAAAAGAAAATATTTAATGATCCTGTTTATGGTTTTATAAACATACCTAATGAACTCATTTTTGATATCATCGAGCATCCCTATTTTCAAAGATTACGTAGAATCAAGCAACTGGGGCTCTCTGATTATGTATATCCTGGTGCCATTCATACCCGATTTAGTCATGCTTTAGGAGCGATGCATTTGATGAGAAAAACATTAGACAGTCTTCGTGAGAAAGGTCAAATGATTTTTGAAGCTGAATACGAAGGCGCATTAATTGCCATTCTTCTGCACGATATTGGTCATGGTCCTTTTTCGCACACATTGGAATTCAGTCTTTTCAAAAATGTCTCCCATGAAAGCATCACCACTTGGACGCTTGATGCATTGAATAAAGAATTCGCAGGCAAACTGACCTTAGCCATTGAAATATTTAAGGATACCTATCCTCGTAAATTCCTTACTCAATTGGTTTCTAGCCAACTGGATATGGACCGGCTGGATTACCTAAAAAGAGATTGTTTTTTTACTGGCGTTCAAGAAGGTACGGTTGGAGCTGAACGTATCATAAAAATGCTCAATGTGGTAGATGATGAGCTCGTCGTTGAAGAAAAAGGAATTTATAGTATTGAAAGTTTTATCAGCGCCCGTAGAATCATGTATTGGCAGGTTTATTTACATAAAACTTCTATTTGTAGTGAAAAGATGCTCATTGAACTCATCAAGCGGGTAAGCATCTGTTGGGACAAGAATACATCTATGTCCGCTACTCCTGCCCTCAGTCTGTTTCTCAGCAATGATCTTTCAGCCCAAGATTTCAATAAAAATCCAAAATTACTCGAAACATTTATGGAATTAGATGATACTGATATTTGGGGAAGTATCAAACTTTGGTTAAATCATGAAGATCCCGTCATCAATATATTGAGCAACGCTTTAAAAGATCGGAGGTTATTTAAAATTGAGATACTGGAAGAGCCTCTGAAATCAGTTCAACTAACTGATATCAAAAAAGAGGTTGCAAAAAGGTTAAAGTTGCCCCTTGAGATGACTCATAGTTTAGTCACCCATGGCAGTGTTACCAATGCCGCTTATACTGCAAAGAATCAAACTATAAATATTTTAAGAAAAAATGGAAGAGTAGAAGAAATCACGGCTGCTGTTGATTTGCCCAACATCAAAGTGATGAGTAAAATTGTGAAAAAAAATTATCTTTGCTATCCCAAAATACTATATTTACCGAAATATTTATAATTGGTCAATCCAATGACAAAATGAAAAGTTAAATGAACTTTACCTTAGAGCAAATTGCTCATCTTCTAGGAGGAAAATTAGACGGATCAAAAGAGACTAAGGTAAATACTATCAGTTCTATTGAAGATGCTGAAGAAGGAAGTATCACTTTTCTATCCAACCCAAAGTATGAGCCCCTTATTTACGAAACCCAAGCGTCAGCAGTTATTGTTGATGAAAAACTTATTCTAAATAAAAAAATAAATACTGCCCTGATCAGGGTTGTAGATCCCTATGCTGCTTTTACCGCTCTGCTAGAAGCATATGATCAGCTACTTTCCTTCAACAAGACTGGAATTGAAGAACCTAGTTTCATACATAAAACAGCTACGCATGGATCAGACATTTATGTAGGCGCCTTCGCTTATATTGGGAGCAATGTTAAAATAGGTGATCAAGTAAAAATTTATCCCAATACCTATATTGGTGATGATGTCACTATTGGTCATCAAACTATCATTCACCCAGGGGTTAAAATTTATGCCAAAAGTGTGATTGGAAGTCATTGTACCTTACAGGCAGGAGCGGTTGTGGGAAGCGACGGCTTCGGATATGCACCTCTTGAGGATGGCTCTTATAAAAAAATACCTCAATTGGGCAATGTTGTTTTAGAAGATCATGTGGATGTAGGGGCCAATACGGTGATAGATTGTGCCACCTTTAACACAACGCTAATCAAAAAAGGGGTCAAATTAGATAATTTGATTCAAATTGGTCACAACACCCTGATTGGAGAAAATACTGTAATTGCAGCTCAAACAGGCATCGCTGGCTCTGTGAAAATAGGCGAAAATTGTAAAATAGGTGGACAAGTTGGGATTGCTGGACATTTAAAAATAGCTGCTGAAACGCAAATACAGGCTCAATCTGGAGTTTCAAAAAATACCAAAGTAGCTCAAACCATCTATGGAACCCCTGCCATTGACTTCAATAATTATCTTAGATCCTACACTGTTTACAAAAAATTACCTGAAGTAATGAAGCAGATTGAAAAAATTGAGGAAAAACTTTTAAATTTATAGCCCAAAACTCAATGAAATTTAATCAACATACAGTTAGCGGCGAAGCAGCCGTCTCGGGCATAGGCTTGCATACAGGCGTTGTGAGCAATATGACTTTCATCCCTGCCAAAATAAACCATGGAATTAAATTTCAAAGAATAGATTTAGATAATCAGCCCACTATTGACGCCGATGTAGACAATGTGGTAGATTTGTCTCGAGGCACAAGTATTGAGCAAAATGGGGGAAGAATTAATACGGTCGAACACGTCTTATCAGCCTTAGTTGCCTTAGAAATAGATAATGTTTTGATAAAAATTGATGGACCTGAGCCCCCCATTATGGATGGTAGTGCGAGACAATTTATGGATGCCATTCTTGAAATCGGCTTACGAGAACAAGCCGCTCCTAGAAACTTCTTTGAGTTACCTCACAGCGTTTTTTATGAAGACAAAGTACGAGATGTTGAAATTATCGCACTTCCCTTAGATGATTACAGAGTCACTGTAATGGTGGACTATAACTCACCTGTTCTTGGAAGTCAGCATGCCTCATTGAATAAATTGACAGATTTTTATGAGCAAATCAGTGATGCTAGAACTTTTTGCTTTTTACATGAAATTGAAGAGCTGTACAAACAAGACTTGATCAAAGGGGGTGATATTTCTAACGCCATTGTAGTGGTTGATCGGATGGTGAAACCAGGTGAACTAGATCATCTGGCTCATTTACTCAATAAACCCAAAGTTGAAGTCGAGAAAGAGGGTATTCTAAATAACGTAAGTCTTAGGTATAAAAATGAACCTGCCAGACACAAGTTATTAGACATCGTAGGGGATTTAGCATTGGTAGGTAGACCTATTAAAGCCCAAATAATGGCTGCTCGTCCTGGGCATGCTGCGAATATTGCCTTCGCTAGAAAACTCAAAAAAATAATCCAAAAAACCTCTCATAGTAAAATACCACAATACGATCCTAAAATACCTCCGGTAATGGATATCAATAAAATTGGGAAAATCTTACCCCATAGATATCCATTTTTACTGATTGATAAAATTTTTCATCTGGATGATGAATCGGTGGGGGGTATTAAAAATGTCACCTTCAATGAGCCTTTTTTTCAGGGTCATTTTCCTGGAAACCCCGTAATGCCGGGTGTCTTACAAGTTGAAGCAATGGCCCAAATTGGAGGTATCTTAGCGCTTAATTCGGTACCAGATCCTGAGAATTATTGGACTTACTTCTTAGGTATCGATAATTTTAAATTTAAAAAAATGGTTTTTCCAGGAGATACCCTCATATTTAAATGTGAATTATTAGAACCGATCAGGAGAGGCTTCGTAAAAATGTCAGGAGTTGCTTATATTGGGAACCAATTAGTTTGTGAAGGCAATATGACTGCCGTCCTCGTAAAAAAAGAATAATGAATAACTCCTCAGCTTTTGTCCATCCCGATGCCAAAATAGGTCAAAATGTAGCTATTGAGCCTTTTGCTTACATAGACAAGGATACAGAAATAGGTGATGGCTGTTGGATTGGTCCCAACGCTTGCATTTGGGAAGGTTCTAGAATAGGTGATAATTGTAAAATTTTTGCAGGGGCACAAATCTCATCGGTTCCGCAAGATTTAAAATTCGCAGGAGAAAAAACCTTGACGATCATAGGTAAAAACACCACTATTAGAGAATTTGTAACCATTTCAAGAGGAACCAGTCATAGAAAGCAAACCGTTATTGGTGAACATAATTTACTGATGGCCTATGTCCATGTTGCGCACGATTGTATTTTAGGAAATCACTGTATTGTATCTAATTCGGTTCAAATAGCAGGTCATGTCTCCTTGGGCGATTATGCCATCATTGGTGGTACAGCAGCCATAAGACAATTTGTGAAAATTGGAGCCCATGTGATGATTGCTGGAGGTTCTCTTGTTCGCAAAGATGTACCCCCCTATGTCTCAGCAGCACGTGAACCCCTGAGCTACAGCGGCATCAATGCGATTGGTCTGAGGAGAAGAAAGTTTACCACGCAAGAACTTAACAACATTCAAGAGATGTATCGGATTATATATCTGAGTGATTTAAATATTAGTAAAGCGATTAATAAAATTCAAAGTGATTTTGAATCCTCAAAAGAAAAAAATCTCATCATAAAATTCATTCAAGAATCAGAGCGAGGTATCATGAAAGGTATTGAATGAGGGTTAAACTTAATAAAGTTGGGAAGAGGTTCAATAAAGAATGGATTCTTAGAAACTTAAGTTTAGATATTCCATCTCAATCTTCTCTAAGCATCACTGGCGCCAATGGCAGTGGGAAAAGTACATTAATAAAACTGATATCCGCCTACATGGAACCCACATCAGGTAATATTCAATATTTCGAAAATAAGAAAACTTACCCCATTGAAAGCATACCTCAATCGATAGGTTTGGCAGCTCCTTATGTTGATTTGATAGAGGAATTCAGTCTAAGAGAACATGTAGAATTTCATTTCAAATTTAGATCTACCCCTTTCTCCTTAGACGAAATCATAGCAAGAACAAATTTTCAATTTTCCATTGATAAAAAAGTCCAAGATTTTTCTTCTGGAATGAAGCAACGACTCAAACTCGCCCTTGCCATCTTTGCCAAAAATAAATTGCTCATATTGGACGAACCTACATCAAATTTAGATCAGGAAGGTATTGAATGGTATCGTGATCAAATACTTCAAAAAATAGGGACATGCACCATAATCGTAGCCTCAAATCAACGCCATGAATATGATTTTATCTCTAAAAACATCGACCTAAACAATAAGAATACGATCCGCATGAAATCTCTATGAACCATTAGGCCTCATGAATAATTGAAGTGATCATCAGAGCTCTTTTCAACTTCGCTGTTAAGCATTCAATGCCATTTATACCTTGTCTAAGGTCACGGTAGACCCTATCAATCTATCAGTACCCTCTAAGGTAATTCAAGTCACAATATGATGAAAGTCTTTGCAGGCGGTACCTGAAAACAAAAAGATCGGACAAAAAAATAGAGTCGTTTAAATGGATCCTCTTTAATATTTTATTTTAAAAAAATTCGGGAGATGATTTTAGGCTTTACATCAGTAAAAATAATAACCTTTAAAAGCATTGAATAAATAAAATTATCTTAATTATTTCGATAATGTGATCTGTTTCGCCTGATCATGGAATTTTTGATAATTAAAGTTAAATTAATGTATTCTAACAAAAAAACAATATTTTTAAATGCTCAACGTTTAAATATTATCAAAATAATTATTAATTTTACTGAACATAAAGAAACAATCTTTTTTTTAAAATTTAAGATCACAGTTATGAAAATAATGAAAAGCCTATTCCTCGCATGTACCTGCGCTACCTTGTTAATTTTCGCCAATTGTGGTGGTGGTGGTGGTGATGACCCACAAGCTGAACCTAGTGCTGCTCAGAAAAATGCAACGCTGCTTGATGGCACCTGGAAACTAAATTCAGTCACAAATGAAGGAAACCCTAGAGATGAATGGACTGATTTCACACTGACATTATCATTGGATGACGATTTTAAAGGAGGGGG
>Ga0206128_1000153_pt1 | contig 81465 bp, 75 predicted proteins | sample Helgoland_Spring_7_FD_148601 | JGI IMG/M metagenome (GOLD analysis project Ga0206128, IMG submission 148601) | Pelagic subsurface seawater microbial communities from Kabeltonne, Helgoland, North Sea - Helgoland_Spring_Bloom_20160426_1 | ecosystem: Environmental > Aquatic > Marine > Epipelagic ... | reverse complement strand
CTTGGGTAGCACCCAGTCTTTTCTTAGAAAATGGCAGGTATAGCCGTTGGGTATTTTCTCCAAGTAATCTTGGTGATGGGGTTCAGCTTCCCAAAAGTCACTCACAGGCTCAACCTCGGTCACCACTTTACCCGGCCACAACCCTGATGCATTGACATCGTTAATAGTGCGCAGAGCCTCCTGTTCTTGTTCTGGTGAAACAAAGTAAATAGCTGACCGATAGGACGGCCCTAGATCATTGCCTTGCCTCATGGCTGTGGTTGGATCATGTATTTGAAAAAAGAGTTCTAATAATGTGCGAAAGCTTGTGACTTGGGCATCAAAAATAATTTCAATTCCCTCTGCATGATAACCATGATTTTGGTAGGTTGCATTGGGAACATCTCCGCCAGTGTAACCGACTCGAGTCGATATAATGCCGGGTAGTTTGCGGATCAGATCTTGCATTCCCCAGAAACAACCTCCAGCCAGTACAGCGCGTTCATTAGACATTTTTTGGTTCCTAATTGGTGTGTTTTCGTTGTGGTGCTGAGTTGGCATATCTGCACATAAGCCAATGTTCGAGCTTTTCAGCTGACATGGGTTTGGCAATGTAATAACCTTGAATCAGCGTGCAATTCATTTGTTTTAGTAGTAGCGCTTGTTGGGCATTTTCTACCCCCTCAGCAATAATTTCAAGGCCAATGTTTTTTCCTAAATCTAGGGTCGATTGCACAATGCTCATGTGTTTGCTGTTGTGCTCCATGCCCAAGACAAAAGACCGGTCTATTTTTATTTGGCTTAAAGGCAGTTGATTGAGTAATGTCATTGAAGAATAGCCTGTGCCAAAATCATCTAAACTGATGCCAACTCCTAAGTCTCTCAGCTTCTGTAAAATGGTAATGCATTCAGTGGGATTCCCCAAGACCAAATTTTCAGTAATTTCAAGGGTTAAAAAGTGAGCTTCAATGTTATTTTTTCGCAGGTGTTGAGTGATGTATGTGACCAGTTCGGGTTCATCTAAATCACGCGCTGAAATATTGATTTGCAAGGCGAGTGTATGCCCCATGCTGTGCCACTGGCCTAATTGTTTGAGGCTGGTCTCAATGACCCAATGGGTAATGTCCACAATCACGTGAGACTGCTCTGCTAATTTTATAAATTCTGAAGGAGCAATTGCGCTGCCATCGGATTGAGGCCAACGTATTAAGCACTCGACCCCCTGCACCGTATTATTTTGAGCACTAACTAAGGGCTGATAGTGAAGTTCAAATTCGGTTTCAGAGATCGCACTAGGGAGCCGTGCTATGAGTTCAGTATTGCGCTCGTTTAGTAAAGCCCTTGTATGTTGTTGGCGAGTCATGCGTATAATTTTGTTGATACTGCTCAAACTGAATTGCATCACCAAGGTCACAAATATGCTACCACCGAGTAATATCGTGGCGACGACAAGGTCAAATATACTAGCCGCGACTTTATAGTAGACGGCTAACGTCATAATTGCGTAACCCAGAATAAAAAAACTGATGAGGATAATAAGGCAAAGCCAACCCCAGCTTAACTCTCGCTTATAAATAATATAGGCGGGTCGTAAGGATTGGGTGAGTAAGGCAATCCCCAAAAGCGTAAACGCAAGCGCTATGATTTTGATCATTGTGTCGTCATTAGTTTAACAAGAGTTAGATAAAAGAATAGATTTATAGTTTCAAAACACAAGTCTATCACTTTTTCATGGCTCGTTATTGGTTGCAGCTTTGGCCTCGAATTTCGAAGTATTGTCCCCATCTGGCTAAATATCATCAGCTCATGTTTAAGGCTTGAAGCGCCTATGCTGGGGTGACTCGTTTTTAAACCCTACTTGGCCTAAGTAAAGGGAGTATTGGGAATTGAGCAAGTCCTATCTTGTGTTGATGTATATCAGGAGAAAATGTATAATACCGCGCGCGCAAAATTCGTTGGTGTCATATTAGGCGTCAGTTCCTGACACATCGCGTCCATTTAACTTCCCTGTTGTAACTGACCTTCAGGCTAAACGAGCGTTGTTTCGCGAGCCTTTTTGACTTGCCCAACGTCTGGTACAAAACATGAGCGAAAGCTTTGCAGATCTATTTGAAGAATCCTTAGTAGCTGTTGAAATGCGTCCTGGTGCCGTTCTTACGGGCACCGTATTAGATATCGACGGTGACTGGGTAACAGTGCACGCAGGCCTCAAGTCTGAAGCCATCATTCCTATTGAAGAATTTTACAACGATTCTCGTGAAATAGAAGTGAAGATCGGCGATCAAATCAAGGTGTCTCTAGAAAGTGTTGAAGATGGCACCGGTGAGACCAAACTTTCACGTGAAAAGGCCAAGCGCGCCGAAGCGTGGGATGAATTGCAAACGGCCTTTGATGAAGAAGCGACCATTACTGGCGTTATCAACGGCAAGGTTAAGGGCGGCTTTACGGTTGCCATCAACAACATTCAGGGTTTCTTACCTGGCTCATTAGTCGATGTGCGTCCAGTACGTGACGTGGATCACTTGGAAGGCCAGGAACTAGAATTTAAGCTGATTAAGCTGGATCAGAAGCGTAATAACGTCGTTGTATCGCGCCGCGCAGTCATGCAAGAAGCGAATAGCGCACAACGCGACGAATTGCTGGCGAGCATTGAAGAAGGTATGGACGTCACAGGATACGTTAAAAACCTAACCAACTACGGTGCTTTTGTAGACCTAGGTGGCGTCGACGGTCTGTTGCATATTACTGATATGGCATGGAAGCGCATTGCGCACCCAAGTGACATGTTGAACCCAGGAGACGAAATTACTGTTCGTGTTATCAAATTTGACAAAGACAGTGGTCGTTTATCTTTAGGTCTTAAGCAGTTGCAAGAAGATCCATGGGCATCGATTAAAGCCCGCTACCCGAATGGCCACCGTGTACAGGCCACTGTAACTAACCTAACCGATTACGGTTGCTTTGCTTCTATCGAAGATGGCGTTGAAGGTTTGGTACACGTGTCTGAAATGTCTTGGACTAACAAGAATATCCATCCTTCTAAAGTTGTCAATGTTGGTGACGCTATGGAAGTGATGATCTTGGATGTTGACCAAGAACGTCGCCGTATCTCTTTAGGCATCAAGCAATGTGTGGGTAACCCATGGGCTGAATTTGCGGAGAAGTATGCAGCGGGTGACAAGGTTGTTGGCAATATCAAAACCATCACTGACTTTGGCATCTTCGTTGGCCTAGAAGGCGACCTAGATGGTTTAGTTCACATGTCTGACATTTCTTGGGAAGTGGAAGGCGAAGCTGCCCTTCGCGACTACAAGAAGGGTGATGAAGTGAGTGCAGTGATCTTGTCTGTAGACTCTGAGAAAGAGCGTATTTCTTTGGGCATCAAGCAACAAGAAAGTGATCCATTTAGTGAGTATGCAGCCGCTAACGAGCGTGGCACCATTGTTAATGGTATCGTTAAGTCAGTGGAAGCTAAAGAAGCCGTCATTGAGCTTGCTGAAGGCATCGACGCCATCCTTAAAGCTTCTGAGATTAGCATCGATCGAATCGAAGATGCTCGCAACGAACTTAAGGTTGGCGACAGTGTTGAAGCTAAGATTGTAGCTGTTGACCGTCGTAATCGCTCCATTAATTTGTCAATCAAGGCCAAGGATGTAGCAGATGAGAAGCAAGCCATTCGTGACGTTCGCGAAATGGATGTGACTGCTGATGGTCCGACGACTATTGGTGACTTGATTAAGGCGCAGATGGGTAAGCAATAAGCGACTATAATCGGTACTTTAAAAAGGGAGTGCTTCGGCGCTCCCTTTTACGTTACGCCTTGGTTGTGCCGCCTTTTGTGTTGACAAAAAAGCTGACTAAAGACTTGTTTGAGTATGTGAAAAATTGTTATGAATAACTCCCCGGTACAAAACTTTTGGCAACTTGTGAGTGGTAATGCCGATCAATTGCTAAGTTTAGTGGATGAAGAATCAGAATTGGCTCATGAGCTACTTGAAGAAGTGCAGCATCAACTGTCAGACATAGATCCTCACTTGACGGTATTTTGTGCGCGTGACGAGTCTGGAACAGGCATAGAGCTGGTATTTGGTTGCGATGGGTATAGTCAAAGTATTGATACGGTTTTATTTCTTGTGGCTGCAGCGCCAAAAATAAGTCAGATCAAGGTCCTTGCTTTTAACCCAAGGATAGAAAACATTCCAGAAGCCATAGAAATTGGTGATGCTGTGTTAGAGCTGAATGAGTTATTTTTTGGTTTGCGCAACATAGGTGAAGAATTACATTTAGATCTATACCTAGATGATCTGCCCATCGTCGATGACGCCCCTCAAACTGATGCGGCGCTTATGTTCTTAGATGCAATTGTGGGTGAATACGATCTGATGACCCGAATTCATAGTGTTAACTGGCTAGACTTGCCTGAAGATCCCCTAGATCATGGGCTCAAACCTTTAATCGAGTTGCGCAAACAATTTGATTTGCTGCGGCCAAAGCGCCCCGCATTGGGTGAAGCGCTGCATTAAATTTGTTACCATTGTCCCTTATCAAATTGTCCCTCTTCACATTGATACGGAAAGATACACATGGAACCGATTTATATTTTTACCTTCACGGGTGTGTTTGCCATGGGGGCCACTCTCAGTGCGCGCCAAGTTAGCCATGACGTATTAACCTACAACCAACAAGCTTTTGAAACCTCTGAAGGCAGTGAAGACATGGCTAAGGTGTCAGGTCTCTACCTAGCGGCGGGCAATCTGGCAGCCATCGCACTCATTGCAAGTTTAGTTTATGGTGGCCAAAATCTAACTTGGTGGATTCCTGTTAGCTTTTTAGTCATCACTTTTCCAGCGACTTACTATATATTGCTGTGCCGCATGCTAAAGCCAAAGCCGGGTAGTCTGCTATACACTGTCTTATCTTTGATCGGTCTGGTGCCGATGGTGCAAGGTTGGATGGTATAAAATGATTGACGATATGGTGTGGGCTTTTGCTGGATTAATGGCTTTAATTGCTGTTTATTTTGTGTGGCGCGCTCGAGTTCATAATGATGTCAGTAAGGCGTCTGGCGATGATGCAAACGCTGCAGCGCTGGAGAAATCTATCAGCCAGCAACTCACTATGGCACAGCTAGAAGTTAAACTTGAGCAAGCACAAGCAGAAGCTGCACTATTACAAACCCAAGTGCAAGAATCACAACTAAAGCACACCCAAATGCAGGCCCAACTGGGGCAATTATCTGTTGACAATGCGAGTTTACAAACTCGGCTTGAAGCGCAGCAAGAGGCCCATCAGTTACAACAGCAACAGCAGCAGCAATCGCAGCATACTTTTGATACCTACCTCAAACAATTTGCTGAGTCTTCCTTGAAACAGCAAGCGCATCAGTTGTCTTCCCAAAATCAGGACCAACTCGGTCATTTACTAAATCCCTTAAAGCAGCAGTTGGGTGACTTTCGCAAAAAGGTTGATGATGTTTATGACAAAGATGCACGTGATCGAGCAGGTTTAACCCAACAAATTAATAGTTTATTAGAGTTAAATAATAAGCTTAGCAGTGATGCTATTAACCTAACTAAGGCGCTCAAAGGTGATAATAAAGCCCAAGGTAATTGGGGTGAAATGGTATTAGAACAAGTATTGGAGCAATCAGGTCTGCGTAAGGATTACGAATACCATAGTCAAGTTAACCTGACGCAAACCGATGGTAAACGTTTGCAGCCAGATGTGGTCATCCACATGCCAGAAAATAAAGATGTGGTGGTGGATGCAAAAGTCACCTTAGTGGCTTACGAGCAATATCAAAATGCTGAAGATGATGCCCAGCGCAGTTCTGCTTTAGCCGACCACTTAGCCTCTGTGAAAGCCCATATCAAAGGCCTCAGTGGTAAATCTTATGAAAGTGCTGAAGGGGTGTCTAGTTTAGATTATGTGCTGTTATTTATTCCGATAGAATCAGCCTATATGTTGGCCTTACAAGCCGATTCAGAATTATTCGTGAGTGCTATGAAGAATAATATTATGCTGGTCAGTCCTGCGACCTTACTAATGGTGCTGCGCACGATTCACAATATATGGCGTTACGAAAAGCAGAGTCAAAATGCCAAACAAATTGCCCTGCAAGCTGAAGAAATGCATAAAAAGCTGGTTGATTTTGTGACCTCAATGGATCATGTTGGCAGCCACCTTATTCGGGCTCAAGATGCTTACGATATCGCTCATAAACGTTTATCTTCAGGCCGAGGTAACCTCATCAGTCGAGCTCAAAAGATCGTTAATCTAGGGGGCATTCAGCCCAAGAAAGCGCTACCAGAAGCCTTAATAGAAAAGGCCAGCGAAGAGGACACGGACCTTGAGCCTTGATGTTGGAGCGCGCCTTAAAATGGTGCGTAAAAAGCGGGGTCTATCTCAGCGAGAATTGGCTAAGCGGGCTGGGGTAACTAATAGTACCATTTCATTGATTGAACAAAACCGAGTGAGCCCATCTGTGAGCTCTTTGAAAAAAGTGCTCGATGGTGTGCCGATGTCACTGCAAGCCTTTTTTGTTGAAGAAATACCTGCGCAGCAACAAGTGTTTTATAAAAGTCATGAGTTGCCAGATATGGGCTCAGGTAAGGTAGCCATGCGCCTAGTTGGTTACAATCATGACCCGCGTTCTCTATCGTTACTGCATGAAACCTATCCTTCAGGGGCAGATACTGGAGTGGATATGTTGCAGCACGAAGGAGAAGAAGCGGGCATCATTATTAGTGGGAGTTTGGAAGTGACCGTGGCAGAACAAGTGACCATATTACACCCAGGGGATGGCTACTATTTCACTAGCTCGCAACCCCATCGTTTCCGTAATTTAGACGATCAGCCTTGTGTTTTGGTGAGTGTCAACAACCCTGCCAGCGTTTAATTATGTCGATACGTCAATTGGAATTATTAGGCACGCCAGGTTGCCATCTGTGTGACTTGGCTGAGGCCTTAATTGCTGGCTGTTTAGACCTTTCGCAAGTAGAAGTCGAGTTAATTGATATTGCACAAAACGATGACTTGATCGCGCGTTATGGTATTAAAATTCCTGTGTTACGTTGTCCTAAGAGCCAAGCAGAGTTATGTTGGCCGTTTGATGAACTTGCGGTTAAGGCCTTTTAATCCAGACTAAAAAAATCCTTTACTGTGACCTCAGTCTGTTGCGCTAGTTCATCTGTGGTTTGCCCCCTCAGATGAGCCACACGTTCTAAAATATGTGTCAAATAGGCAGGTTCATTGCGGCTAGATTTTGGTTTTGGGCGCATATCCCTGGGCAAAAGATAGGGGGCGTCTGTTTCTAGCATGAGTCGTTGGTGAGGGATCATTCTCACGGCTTTACGTAAGTGTTCTCCTCGACGTTCGTCACAAATCCATCCCGTAATCCCAATGTGAATATCAAGGTTTAAAAGTTGCTTTAAAAAGGTCTCAGTGCCAGTAAAGCAATGCAATACTGCTTTGCCAAAACCACTTCGGTATTGCGTGAGGAGCTCCAAAAACTCACCAGCGGCATCACGCTCATGCAAAAATAATGGTAATTGAATGTCTTTTGCTACTTGGAGGTGTTGTTCAAAGCTATCGAGTTGTTGAGTTGGAGTGGAGAAATTACGATTAAAATCTAGTCCTGTTTCGCCAATGGCTAACACTTTTGGATGCTGCCACAGCTGAACTAAGTGTTGCCATGACTCTGGGTTATTGTCACTGGCATTGTGGGGGTGGAAGCCGGCGGTAGCAAAGCGTTCACAAGGCAAACTAGGGTCTAAGGCCAAGGCCAATGCTTGTTGGCTGGTTTGGACACAGGTGCCCGTGATAATGTGACGGTATACGCCTGCGTCAAGGCTGCGTAGCAAGGTTGCGTGAAGGTCTTTGTGGAAGCGAGCATTGGTTAAGTTGACACCAATGTCAGTTATATTAGAACATTTCAACGTCATCAGCTTCAGATTCGTCTGCTGGATCTGGGCTACTAGCATGATAGATGGCAATGGCCTCTTCAATGCTGGCACCACCCATGATGGATGCAAACATCAAGCGTTCAGATTCCATTGAATAGGAGTCGTGGAGATTAGACTGTAGCTCCATCCATGCCACTGGATCTTGCAATCGGTCTGGGTTTTGAATTAACGCGGACATGTCGTCTAGGCTTTTAATAACATGTCCAAGGCGTTGATCAAGTCGATCAAAAAATTGAAAATCTACAACGGCGTTATTAACCTTCGCTTTTGCAGCTGTTGAGGCGGCCTGAATTAATTCTAGTTCTAATTGGTCTTTGGGCTCGACACTAGAAATAGCAGCGGCTGAATCATGGATGGTTAAAACGTGGTCAGCAATTTGTGCGAAGGTACTGCTCAAGGTATCAACATTGGCGTTACTATCACTTAAGCTCGTGCGAATTTGAGCGATGGTTATACCCAACATCGTCAAAGTATCTTTGATGTGATTAAAGTCACCCAAATCATTGTCTTTATTGAGGCTATCGTCAGTCATTAATTAAGCCTTAGTAAAGCCAATGGTTTCGAGTGGGGCGACATAAATTTATTAAATCTAACATGGGCAAGATGGTACCACTTGTAGTGACTTGAAATAATCATTCTTTGGTCTTGTTTTACAACCTTTAAGTATCTGAACACCCCTAAGAAACGTTATAATACGGTTAGTATAGGTGTTTGAGTTTAGTTTAGTTAATTTAGTTTAGTCAATAGTCCACCGATAACTTAAGTTCAAGGTGGCTAGTGATTTTTTACTCAGGTTTTTCGATGAATTTATTACGTTTACAACAAGTCCATCTAGCTTTTGGCGATGTGGCCATACTTGATGATGTCGATTTACAAATTGATGCGGGTGATCGAGTGTGTCTAATCGGTCGTAATGGGGCAGGCAAATCAAGCCTTATCAAACTATTGGTGGGTGAACAACTGCCAGACAGTGGCTCTATTTGGCGCAGTCCAGCGTGTAAAATTGGCTACTTACAGCAAGATTTGCCTGATCGTGAAGACTTGTGTGTCAATGAATTAGTGGCGATGGGCATGGGTGAAGTTTACGATCTGCGTAAGCGTCATGAAGAAATCGCCATGGGTCAGCTCGATGACAAAGCCATGAAACAATTAGAAATTGTGAGCCACCGTATTGACGAATTAGATGGTTGGCAAATGGAACCTAAGGTCGAACGCATCTTGACCCGCCTTAAGTTAGATGGCACCCAAGTTTTGAGCCAGTTGTCAGGTGGTTGGAGACGGCGTGTTGCTTTAGCTCGAGCCTTGGTATCCGAGCCCACACTATTGCTGTTAGATGAGCCTACTAACCATCTGGATATATTAGCTATTGAGTGGCTAGAAAAACAGCTATTAGAATTTAACGGGGCCATTATATTTATTACCCATGACCGCAGTTTCTTGCAAGTATTGGCGAATAAAATTGTAGAATTGGACCGTGGACACTTAAATTACTTCCCGGGCGATTACGAGCGGTTCTTAGCTTATCGTGAGCAGCAGTTAATGGAGGAAGATCGCCATAATGCTCTATTTGATAAAAAGTTAGCGCAAGAAGAAGTATGGATCCGACAGGGTATTAAAGCACGCCGCACCCGCAACGAAGGGCGTGTCCGGGCTTTGGAATCACTCCGTAAAGAGCGCGGTGAACGCCGAGAACGGCAGGGTAATGTGAAATTACAGCATGCACAAGCTGCTAAATCTGGCCAGCTCGTGTGTGAGTTAGACAATGTTAGTCACGGTTATGGCGAGCAACAGTTAATCAAGAATTTCGATTTAAACCTGTTGAAACTAGACCGTATTGGCTTAGTGGGTGCTAACGGTGTAGGCAAATCTACCTTACTCAAAGTGATACTGGGTGAACTAGAGCCTAAATCTGGCAAGGTCAAGCGGGGCACCAAATTGGAAGTGGCTTACTTTGACCAATTACGTGATCAATTAGACCTCACTAAGACAGTCATGGATAACCTTGCTGAAGGCCGTGAGAGCATTAATATTAACGGTAAAGAACGCCATGTGATGAGTTATTTGGGAGATTTTCTTTTTTCTCCCAAGCGTGTCCGCAGTCCTGTCAGCAGTCTCTCTGGCGGTGAGCGAAATCGATTATTATTGGCGCGTTTGTTTAGTAAGCCATCGAATATGTTAGTGCTAGATGAGCCTACCAATGATCTTGATATTGAAACCTTAGAATTACTAGAAGAAATGCTGGCCAATTACCCAGGTACTGTATTACTTGTGAGTCATGACCGTGCCTTTTTGGACCGAGTGGTGACTTCGTGCTTAGTGTTTGATGGTCAAGGGCAGATTACTGATTCTGTTGGTGGATATACGGATTGGGTGAGGCGTGGTGGCAAGCTTATGGCTCCAACAGTGCAGGGTCATAGTAAACCCACAGGCATGGCAGCGATGCCGTTAAAGGCCAAAGAAAAAGCTAAGCCTTTGGTCAAGCTGAGTTATAAAGTTCAGCGGGAGCTGGATTTGTTGCCAGGGCAAGTAGAGGCTATAGAAGCAGATCTAGTGGCTTTACAGAACGAAATCGGCCACGCTGATTTCTACAGTAAAGGGCAGGACCACGTGAATGTGCGCCTAGAGCAACTGGCAAGCCAAGAGACTCAACTGGAGACCGCCATGGATCGGTGGATAGAAATTGAGGCTTTACAGGAAGGCTAAACCCTAACCGCTAAAACATCACAAGTTGCGCCTTGTAAAATGCCATTGGACGTAGAGCCCAGCAATAGTGCGAGGCCATGACGTCCATGGCTACCGACTACAATAAGGTCTGAACTTAACTCAGTGGCGACACGATGAACCTCTGTTTTAATGTGGCCTGATAGGAGTAGTTGATTGACCTCACCAAGTTGTTTTTGTTGTACGAGGCCACTCATGCGCTGTTGTGCCTGATCATACAGGTCGGTTTGTATAGACGATAAATCCATAGGCATGTCGCCCCCATAAGCATAACTTAATGGTTCTGTGACGTGCACTAAAGTTAACTTTGCGCTGCTTTGCAAGGCCAGCTGTTGTGCTCTTTGGATCACTTGGTCAGCTTCCTCGTTAAGGTCTATAGCGACTAATATATTTTGGTAAATATTCATGTTACAGCCTCCACAATGGTCTAAATGAATGCAGCTCAATCATTTTAGGTTTATAGACTTACCTAAAATGACGTGATATCACTGCAGGGTTTATGGGACATTATTCGTTAGTTGTTATTATTTAGTCAATGGAGTTGTTGTGGAAATTAAGTTTATCATCGTGGTCTTAGTGTGCTGTTCTCTTATTGGATCGGTGGCGTGGGTCATGCCTACAGCCTCACAACGAGCGCAAGCTAAAATACGCCAACTGGCGATGACTAAAGGCTTGATCGTTAAAGTGGCTAAGCTACAAGGGCCAAGAGAACAGGGTGAGATGACCCCTGATAGTTTTTTAGCCACTAGCTATGGCTTGCCTCGAGCAAAAAAACAAAATCGAGCTGGAGGCATGAATGCCTTAAAAAAGGTGACTTGGGAAATATTCAAAGCGGCGGGACTTAATACCCAAGGTTTGCCTCAAGGATGGTGCTGGAATGGCGGTGAAGGCGCCCTCAAGTCTGAGCAGTTGAGCCATTTAGCCCACCTCATTGAACAGTTGCCTGATGATGTCTATGCCTTGGGTGTAACACCCATTGGAGCACAAGCCTATTGGCATGAACGAGCGACGCCAGAGCAGTTAGACAACTTAGAACAGGTTTTAAAAGTATTAGTTATGGATAGCTTCTAGAACCTTGACGTTATTTTGTGGTTCTAGAGTCATGGTTGACTTTGACCCAAGCTGGTTTAAAGTGACATCAAAGTTTCAAACAAACGTATGGAAATTTCTTTTCAGCGGTTTCAGCGTCCCATTAATTATAGCCAAGGAGACCGTGCATGATCTATGCAGGTAAAGCCATTCACGTGCAAATGCACGACCATCAGTTGGCGAAGCTAACCTTTGACCTTAAAGATCAGTCGGTTAACAAACTCAATGCAGCAACATTGGTTGAATTACAACAAGCGATCAGTGCTCTCACCAATGCCAGCAACGTCAAAGGCCTAATGCTGACGAGTGCTAAGTCGAGTTTTATTGTTGGTGCAGACATTACTGAGTTTTTGCACTTTTTTAACACTGAAGAACAAGAGCTCATTGATGCAAATATGCAGGTCAATGCAACCTTCAGTGCCCTTGAAGACCTCCCCATACCAACCGTATCCTTGATCAATGGTTTAGCACTAGGGGGTGGTTTTGAAGTGTGTTTAAGCACCGACTATCGCATTATGGTGAGCGACGCTAAGGTAGGTTTACCTGAGGTAAAATTAGGTATTTTCCCTGGCTGGGGAGGAACCGTGCGCTTACCTCGACTTATTGGGTTAGATAATGCCATTGAATGGATCTGTGGTGGCCAGGAAAAGAAATCAGCCATGGCTCTTAAAGATGGTGCAATAGACGCCGTTGTCGCCGTTGATGAATTATTAGAGGCAGGCGCGCATTTACTTAACCAATGCATTGCTGGTGACCTTGACTTTAAATCTAAGCGCGCTGTTAAAATGGCCAAACTAGGTTTGGGACCGATGGAACAGATGATGGCTTTCGAAACGGCCAAGGGTTTTGTTGCCGCTAAAGCGGGTCCTCATTATCCCAGTCCAATGACAGCCATTAAAACCATACAAAAACATGCAGGTATGTCTCGTGACAAAGCCCTAGCTGTGGAAGCGATTGGTTTTGCAAAAATGGCAAAAACGTCAGTGGCTGCCAATTTAGTCGGCATTTTTCTTGCTGACCAGTACCTTAAACGTACGGTTAAAGCCTTAGTGCCTAGGGCTGTTAAGGTTGAACAAGTGGCTGTCTTGGGGGCTGGTATTATGGGTGGTGGTATTGCCTATCAGTCAGCTTTTAAAGGGGTCCCCATTGTCATGAAAGACATTGCTGAGTCAGCCATTCAGTTGGGTTTGGATGAGGCCACAGACATTTTACAAAAGCGCATTAAACGAGGTCAGATGCAGCCTGCTCAAATGGCTAAAGTACTTAACAACATTCGTCCAACCTTAAATTATGCCGATGTGACTCAGGTTGACTTAGTAGTCGAAGCGGTGGTGGAAAATCCAAAGGTTAAAGGTATGGTGCTGTCTGAAGTTGAAGGTCACGTTAAGGACAGTGCGGTGATCACCTCTAACACTTCTACTATTTCAATTGATCTTTTGGCACAAAGCCTCAAACATCCAACTCGTTTTTGTGGCATGCACTTCTTTAATCCGGTTCATAAAATGCCCTTGGTTGAAATCATTCGTGGAACCAAGACAAGCGACGAAACCATCGCGACCACAGTGGCCTACGCTAACGCGATTGGGAAAAAGCCCATTGTGGTCAATGACTGCCCTGGCTTCTTTGTTAACCGTGTGTTGTTTCCCTACTTTGGCGGCTTTGGCATTTTATTAGAACAGGGCATTGATTTTGTTCACATTGATAAGCTGATGGAACGATTTGGCTGGCCTATGGGCCCTGCCTATTTGCTCGATGTGGTGGGCATTGATACAGCGCATCATTGCCAAGCTGTCATGGCAGAGGGCTTCCCAGATCGCATGGCTGGGCAGGGTGAGGCGGCTGTAGATTTAATGTTTAAAGAACAACGTTTTGGTCAGAAAAATAAATTGGGTTTTTATACCTATGAAAAAGATAAAAAAGGGCGTTTACAAAAACACTTGGACGAATCTTTGAGTGCCAAACTGGCAGGTCTTTGCACTAATGCAGTGCCCCTAAGCGATGAACAAATTATTGACTATATGATGATTCCTTTATGCTTAGAAGTTGCTCGTTGCTTAGAAGAAAATATTATTGCAACACCTGCAGAAGCTGACTTGGCTTTAATTTATGGTATTGGATTTCCACCCTTTCTTGGTGGCGCTTTAAAATACATGGACACCATTGGTTTGCAAACCTTTTGTGAAAAGGCGGATGCCTTAGCGAGTGTGAGTCCACTCTATCTGGTGCCAGCGCAAATGCGCACCATGGCCGCTCAAGGTGAAACTTTCTATGGCCACTTGCAACCTGCTAACTAAATTCGGAGAAAAACATGCAATTACAAGCCAATGACATCGTGGTAGTCGATGGGGCACGGTCTGCCATGGGCCGCTGCAAAGGTGGTGCCTTTAGAAATGTGCGTGCAGAAAATTTATCTGCAGCAGTGATCGATGGTCTTTTTGCCCGGAATCCAGAACTTAACCCAGCCCAAGTGGAAGATGTCATCTGGGGCTGTGTCAACCAAACCCTGGAACAAGGTTTCAACGTGGCTCGAAATGCGGCTTTGTTAAGTGTTATTCCGCATACTGTTGCAGCACAAACAGTAAACCGTTTGTGTGGTTCTTCTATGGCTGCATTGCACACAGCAGCGCAGGCTATTGCGACCGATAATGGGGATTTTTTCGTTGTTGGTGGTGTGGAGCACATGGGTCACGTGGCCATGGATCATGGCGTGGACATCAATCCTGCGGGCAGTAAGCACGTTGCAAAAGCGGCCATGATGATGGGTCTAACGGCAGAATTATTGGGTAAAGTGCATGGAATTAGTCGGGTGATGCAAGATGAATTTGCGGTCCGCTCACACAGATTGGCTCATGCTGCTGCGGAAAATGGTGACTTTGACGGTGAAATTATCCCCATAGAAGGTCATGATGGAACCGGTCGGCTGATTAAAGTGTGTCGAGATGAAGTTATTCGTCCAGAGACTAATCTACAGTCTTTAGCTAACTTACGCCCTGTATTTGATCCTAAACATGGCACTGTGACGGCGGCCACGTCTTCGGCTCTTGCTGATGGTGCTTCGGCTATGTTGTTAATGTCAGGTGCTAAGGCTATGGCGCTGGGTCTTAAACCTTTAGTGCGCATTAAAGCCATGGCCGTGGCAGGGTGTGATCCTTCAGTTATGGGTTATGGTCCTGTGCCTGCTACTAAAAAAGTGTTAAAACGTGCGGGTCTGGGTATAGAGGATATTGATGTCATAGAACTTAATGAAGCTTTCGCTGCACAGGCTTTACCCGTGTTAAAAGATCTCAAGTTAATTGATAAAATGGATGAAAAGGTCAATTTACATGGGGGCGCCATAGCCTTAGGACATCCTTTGGGTTGCTCTGGTACCCGAATTTCTGTGAGTTGTTTAACCCGTATGAAAAAACAAGATGCTCAATTTGGTTTAGCCACCATGTGCATCGGTTTGGGCCAAGGTATTGCCACCATATTTGAACGACTCTAAAGCGCATTTCTATAAACCTTAATAAATTCAAAAGACTGCTAATGCAGTCTTTTGTGATTATGGGTTGCAATTTAGCTTGCTTTTTACTCCGAAAAATGGAATTTTAAAGAATAGGTTGTTGAACAAACGCTTGACCTTCTCAGATATGTGCCTAAACTTAGGCGCCTTAACGCTACCGCGATGGATGCGGTGAATACGTAATTATTGGAATCAAACTGCATGGGTAAGTCCCTCGTTATTGTAGAATCACCCGCTAAAGCCAAAACGATCAATAAATATCTTGGTGCAGACTTTATTGTAAAGTCGAGTGTTGGGCATATACGCGACTTACCCACTAAGTCCCCTCCAGGCAGCGCAGACCCAAAGGCACGAGCCCTAGAGGCTGCCAAAGTTCGTAAAATGGAGCCTGATGACAAAGTCATTTATAAACAAGCCAGAGGTCGACAGCAACTGGTCAGGCGCATGGGTATTGATCCTGAAAACGATTGGCGGGCTGATTATCAAATTCTACCGGGCAAAGAAAAAGTAGTCGAAGAATTGCGTCGTTTGGCCAAAGATGCGGACACTATTTATCTAGCAACGGATTTAGATAGAGAAGGTGAGGCCATCGCTTGGCATTTGCGTGAAGCCATTGGTGGCGATCAAAGTCGGTATCAGCGGGTTGTATTTAACGAGATTACTAAAACGGCGATTCAGGCGGCTTTTGCTGATCCTGGGAAATTAGATATGGATCACGTCAACGCCCAACAAGCGCGACGTTTTTTAGATCGAGTCGTGGGCTTTATGGTGTCCCCTTTGCTATGGGCTAAACTTGCCCGTGGCTTATCTGCGGGCAGAGTGCAATCGGTGGCGGTAAAACTAGTGGTGGAACGGGAGCGAGTGATACGCGCTTTTGTGCCTGATGAATACTGGGAACTCAAAGCTGATGCCATCAGCAGCGATAATAAGCCCTTGATGCTGCAAGTGCATAAACAGCAAGGTAACGAATACAAACCGGTTAACCAACAGCAAAGCGATGCTGCTGTGGCTTTGCTAGAAAAACAAACCTTTGTCGTGCAGCAGCGTCAGGACAAGGCGACATCAAGTAAGCCTTCAGCCCCCTATATTACCTCGACCTTGCAACAAGCAGCCAGTACGCGCCTCGGTTTTGGGGTGAAAAAGACCATGATGTTGGCCCAAAGGCTTTATGAAGCAGGTTACATTACCTACATGCGCACCGACTCAACTAACTTGAGCAAAGATGCCGTGGGAAAATGCCGAGACTTTATCGTTAAGAATTATGGCAAGGAATACATCCCTGCAAATCCTATCACCTACTCCAGTAAAGACGGTGCACAAGAGGCCCACGAGGCCATACGCCCCTCGGAAGTGGCAATGAAAGCCACACAGTTAAGTAATATGGAGCGCGACTCAGAGCGCCTGTACGAGCTTATCTGGCGCCAATTTGTGGCATGCCAAATGTTACCTGCCCAATTCACCAGTACTACCATCGTGGTTGAAGCCGGTGACTTTAGTCTGCGCACCCGTGGCCGCATTATGCGCTTTGATGGTTATTCTAGAGTGCAGCCGAGTGTCAGCAAGAAAGATGAAGATTTAATCTTACCTGATGTGAATCAAGGGGACCTACTTACCCTCAAACAGCTAACACCCAGCCAGCACTTTACCAAATCTGCGCCACGTTTCTCTGAGGCTAGCTTGGTTAAAGAGCTTGAGAAGCAGGGCATTGGCCGCCCATCGACCTATGCTAGTATCATTTCAACCATCCAGGACCGTGGTTATGTCATGGTTCAAAATCGCCGTTTCTATGCAGAGAAAATGGGTGATATTGTGACGGACCGTTTACAAGAAAACTTTTCAGATTTGATGGACTACTCATTCACTGCCACCATGGAAGAGCGGTTAGACAGCGTGGCTCGTGGTGAAACGGAGTGGAAGCGCCTATTGAATGTGTTTTATAAGGCCTTTACCCGCAAATTGAGTATTGCTGAAGCAGAAGATGGTATGCGTGCAAACACGCCCACCTTAACTGATATAAAGTGTCCTAGTTGCAGTAAAGCAATGAATATTCGCACCGCATCGACTGGCGTATTTTTAGGCTGTTCAGGGTATGCTTTGCCACCCAAAGAACGCTGCAAAGAAACCATAAATTTGGTCTCAGGTGATGAAGTCGTGGCTGTGGATGCCGATGATGAAGCAGAATCACGATTACTCATTAAAAAACATCGCTGTAAAATTTGTGATACTGCAATGGATGGCTATTTAATTGATGCAAAGCGTAAACTGCATGTGTGTGGTAACAATCCAGATTGCAGCGGCTTTGAAATAGAAGCCGGAGAATACCGTATTAAAGGCTATGATGGCCCACTCATTCAGTGTGACAAATGTGAAGCAGACATGCACCTGAAAACAGGGCGTTTTGGCAAATACTTTGATTGTTCCAATGGCGAATGTAAAAACACCCGCAAACTATTGCGCAGTGGTGAAGCAGCGCCGCCAAAAATGGACCCCATTCCGATGCCTGAATTGGCATGTGAAAAAGTGGATGATCATTATATTTTACGTGATGGTGCCGCAGGATTATTTTTGGCGGCCAGTAAGTTTCCTAAAAATCGTGAAACTCGAGCGCCATTAGTTGCTGAAATTCTTCCCTATAAGGCAGTGTTAGACCCCAAATATAGCTTTTTACTTTCAGCTCCAGTCAAGGATCATTTAGGCAACCCTTCTATTGTTCGGTATAGTCGCAAAACCAAGGAGCAATATGTCATGTCTGAAGTTGACAAAAAAGCTTCTGGCTGGCGGGCAATGTATGTGAGTGGTAAATGGATGGAAGAGGTACCAGCCAAAAAAGTGGCTGCTAAAAAAACGGCAAAAAAAGTCGTAAAGAAAGCACCTAAAAAAGTGGCAGCTAAAAAATAACATGGCTGTTCAAGACCCATGGTTAAAAGCCAGTCAGCATAGGCTGGCTTTTAGTAAGAGCTTATGGGATGACTTATTGGCAAACTATGGTGATATGGATGACCCCCAATACTGGCGCCAAAGGCCCCAGAGAATGGCCTATCAGTATGCCATTATTGATCATTTGTTAGCTGCTGCAAAACACTTGGCTCAAGCCATTCTGAAGCAGTTGGCTAATACCCGGTTTGATGATATTTCTAGACTCACCTGGATAGAGATTGAAAATCTGTTAGTCCAACAGGAGTTTCTATCCCCAGAGGCGCAGCATATATTATTGTTGCTACAAAAGGGCGATTGGTCGGCTTGGGTTCAATTGCAGGGTGAATCTGATTTTAGCGTGATCACCAAGCCACAAATACGAACTGATCAGCTCATTGCAAGCCACTCAGAAGACGATCTGAGCAACCCAGATCACTGGCCAGTGGCGAGTTGGCTCAAGGCCATGCAAACCTTGCAAACCTCCACTAGAGAGTCCATGGAGGAGTGCTAATTGCGCACCCAGCCCATAGTTGATTAAAGGTCTGACTTGAGCTGTTCTAAGACAGCCATTGTATCCGCATCTTTTTCTTTAATATTGATAGCCACGCGGTATTGAAAAAAGTTCACAAAGTCTGGGGACTCATCACAGGCCACTAAACAGTTGTCACCAATGAGCACGGGCCGATGGCTGACCTGCTCATGGTCAATCATTTGCGCTTGGATACAGCCATCACTGTACAAACGCCAGCTAAATACTTCTGTCATTGAAAAGTTATCAAAGTTATCAGCGGTGAAGACCGCATGGCTGCCACAGGTGTCGGCTAACTCTTGCACCACAAATAACGTATCGTCCACTTCAAAATCAAAGTAATCTGCTGCCGTAATTAACTCAATACATTTGTGGCCGGGAACTTGTGGGATAATTTGATCGAGTCCAGGGTCATAGTATCCCTGAAAAAAACCTTTACTAGGGCAGTTTAGATCAGTGCAAATAATGAGCTCATCAAACCAAGGAATCATGCCGACAAAAGCACCATTATCCAATAAAGCCCAGAATAAGATATTAACTGAAAATAATTCTTGTCCCACCTTTGGGTGGCCATGTTGATTGGAGTAAAGCACCTCAAAGCCATCTAGCTCTGGTGCTAGACGCACCACTTTTGGAAGATGTTGAGTTTGATATTCTTGGCCGCTAAAAAGGTCTATGACCTTGGCGGAGGGGGTAACAGTGGACATCACAATATCCTCTAAGAAAACTGATTATGACGAAGAAAAGGGTACGACAATGTTTAGCTTAGGTGTGGAGAGTATAGGCAAAAATAACGGGTGTCTGCAAGTCATTGGCGTAAGTTTGGGTAAAATGCTAAATATATGGCCCTTCTGCCAATCAATAGGTACAATGCTCAAGGTAATGAAAAGACTCATGTTTAACCATAAAGAGTGCCATTGTTAATCCCAGTTACTAAACCCAGTTACTAAACCCAGTTACTAAACCCAAGTGAAGGTAACAATGGATCACAGGGGTAATTGACAGGCTTTCATAGAATCGTTTTTATGGTGTAATAAAGAATTAGCAAAGAATTAGCAAAGATTTCTGCAGCAAGTACATCAGTAGTAGGAGCTCTAACATGAGAGCCTTAACTTGAGCAGCAACCTGAGCATATCCGAAGCCAGACGTTTATCAAAAATTGAATGCAAGACAATATGACCAGCACTAGCGAACTACCAAATACAAAAGCATCTGCTACCCCCGCAATGACTGAATCATCTGAAGCTGTGAACTCAACAGTGGCAGAGCCAAAGGACGTTGTATCAATTTCTGCTGAACCAGAGGCCCCTGAAGCGATAGCTCCAGCAGTCACTGTACCTGAGATAAGTGCGGCGGAACGTAAAAAAGCCAAAAGTCGAGCGGCCAATCGTGCAGCGGTTGAGTTGATATGCGAAACATACCCGCAGACGTTCTCTTTTGCGAAACCTCGGCCCCTTAAAATTGGTATTCAGGAAGAGTTAATTGCAGATGCGAAGTTAAGCCAGACGAAGATTAAACGAGGCCTGGCAAGTTATGTGCGTGCTTTTGGTTATTTAAAATCTCAAACTGATGGGGCACCGCGCATTAACTTATTAGGTGAAGCAGACGGCGCTGTGAGTGCGGATGAAGCAGCACATGCATTAACTAAGTTACCAGCGCCGCGTAAGCCAAGACCCAGTGTTAAAAAGCGTCCAGACCACGCTGCCACCAAGCCCAAGCAAAATTCAAAACCAAAAGCACCTAAGCCTGAAGCCAAAATTGAAAAAGCGCCTAGCCCATTTGATGGCTTGAATGAGGGGCAACGAATGGCCAGTAAATTAGAATTATTGCTGAAAAAGAATAGCAACACTTAGCTAGCTTCCCACAGAGCTTTCATCAGTACTAAAAAAACCGAGCATGGCTCGGTTTTTTTATACCGCAGATAAACTGCTTAAGTGTTATCAGAAATAAATGCCAGCAAATCAGATTTGGCTAGAGCACCCACTTTAGTGCCTGCAACCTCACCGTTGTTAAACAACATCAAAGTAGGGATGCCACGCACACCAAAACGCGCAGCAATCTCACTATTTTCGTCAACGTTGATTTTGCAAACCTTAACACTGCCTTCAAACTCGGCGGCAACGTCTTCTAAAATGGGCGCAATCATTTTGCATGGGCCACACCAAGGTGCCCAAAAGTCAAGTAATACTGGGACATCGGCATTGGCTACATCGAGGTCAAAGGTGGCATCTGTTACAGCGTGAGTTAGTTCGCTCATGGTCGTCTCTTCATTAGTTTATTAGCAGCTATGATACGTGATTTTTCACTAAAACTCAGTAGCATTTTGCTTGCTAAGGGTTACTTTTTAATCCAATTATAATTTATATAGTGACGCTCACTGATAATTCAACCTAGTGTGGCTGCGGAAATGGTTTACGCAGCACTCGCCAAAGACGCAGACATAATAAAACGGCTGCCATACTGAGACCAGAAATAATACCAATCCAAAAGCCAGCTGCGCCCATTATGGGGTAAATTAGATCTGTCATCCCCAATAAGTAACCTAAGGGTAAGCCAATGATCCAGTATGAGATAAAAATAAGTAGTAACGGTTTGGCGGTGTCTTTAAAACCCCGCAATGCGCCATTGGCTGCAATCTGAAAGGCATCAGAAAATTGAAATAAAGCAGCAAAAATAAATAGGCTCGCAGCGATGTCGAGCACCAAAGGCTCAGTGGTATAAATACTCGCTAAAGTGATGGGCAGTATGAGCATCACCAAACAAGTTAGACTTGATAGGCCTAAAGCGAGGCTAAATCCAATTAATACGGAACGTTTTACCTGGTTGGGTAGGTTGCCACCGATACCGTGGCCTACACGTATTGTCAGTGCCATACCAATACTGAGTGGCAGAATAAAACATATGCTTGCAAAGTTGAGGACGAGCTGGTGTGCAGCGACAATGTCAGCGCCTAAAGGCGCTAATAATAGCGCGACTATAGCGAACATGGTGGCTTCAATAAAAATAGAAAACCCAATAGGTAATCCTACCTTTAAAATACTCATTTGGGTTTTCAGTTGTGGCCAATCGAATTGAGTGAACATGGCACACTGGTGATAAATAGGTTTGGCATACACATAAGTAGCCATGCCAATAACGCTGGCCCACATGCTTAAAGCGGTGGCCCAGCCACAGCCAACTCCTCCCATTTCAGGCACACCAAACTTTCCGTAGATAAAAATATAATTCATAGGGATATTGATCAATAAGCCTAAGAAACTAAAATACACCATCGGCTTAGTAATGCCTAAACCTTCACTAAAACTGCGTAAACTTTGCATAATGGCCACAGCAGGCAAGCTTAGGGCCGCTGCATGTAAATATTCTAAGCCGATACCTTTGATGGGGTCTTGAATATCTAGCCAATCAAATAAGGGGTCTAAAGCATATAATAATCCCACCGCCAAGCTGCCTAAAATAGCAGCCAGCCACAAGGATTGCTGTACAAAAGGACCGATTAAAGTAATTTTTTTGGCACCAAAATACTGAGCGACTGTAGGGGTTGTAGCCATAATCACCCCCATCATTAAAATCAACACAGGAAATAACATGCTTGAGCCGACTGCCACAGCGGCTAAGTCGGCTGAACTATAGCGACCTGCCATGACCGTATCAACAAAACTGGCACTCATATGAAGTACTTCAGCTATAAGGATGGGAGTACCCAGACGCAAGAATTGGCGCAATTCTTGGGCCATGGCTGCTAAACTATAGGTGTGACTCATTGACTGGGGCATTAAAAAAACCAAAGTTTTGGCGGGAAAAAAGATGGGCTATAATACCGTTTTTCTATGTCTTCGGCCACGCTTAACTCATGCCCACATCCAACCCATGTCAGTGTCAAAAGGTTATTGATCTATTTAATGATTTGTTCACAGCATCATACAATACGCTGTTAGTGTGTGCTGTCTGTGATGGCCGACAAGGTGAACTAGATCAGCCCGTTTACGAACCGGCCAGTCACCATCGAGCCCATCATCAAATTGTCTTCGCCCATGGTCATTTTGCCAGTGCGCTGCATGAAATATCCCATTGGTGTGTTGCTGGAGATGCCCGGCGCTTACTTGAAGACTTTGGCTATTGGTATCGGCCAGATGGCCGCAGTAAGCAACAACAAAAAGAATTTGAAAAAGTAGAAATCAAACCCCAAGCATTGGAGTGGTTATTCAGTTTGGCTAGTCGACAAGTTTTTGTGGCTAGCGCCGACAACCTCACTGCTGGAATATCCGATGACCACGCCTTTCGTTTGGCCGTGTCAAGTCAGGCCCGATTTTTTTTGACCCATGACTTGCCGCCCCAAGCCGCACTATGGTTAGCACAGTTAAAACAAGCCTATGGTGGGCAGGTGTTGCTTGAACACCTATATTGGCCTGACGAAGAGGTTGAGTTCGAAAGGCCTAGCATTACTTGAGCCTATCGCGTTAAAGAAAGCAGCTTAGAAATGTTGCTTGACTAAGGCTGCAATATCATCCACTGAGGTGTTGTGGGCGATGGTGCTGATTAGTTCACCTTTGCGGCCAATAAGATAGACGCGGGATGTGTGGTCAACGGTGTAGGCTAAGGCTGAGTTTTCTAAGGGGATGTAACTGTAATATGCGCCGTAGTTTTTTACTAACTGATCAAGGGTTTTGATGTCACCCGTTAGACCAAGCATGCGTGGGTGAAAGTAACGGCTATATTTCGCTAAGTTATCTAGGCTATCTCGTTCTGGATCGACACTAACAAACAAAGGTTGGATTTGAGCTTCTTGGCTAGGTGTTAATTGACGCATGCTAGCCGCCATAGAAGACAAGGCAGTGGGGCATACCTCTGGACATGAAGTAAAGCCAAAATACATGAGCACCATCTGGCCGCGAAAATCTTGTAGCTTGACCGGTCCGTCACTACTTTCTAAAATGAAATCCCCACCTAAATTTGCATAACCTAAATTTGCGTTATTTTGCTCTGTCCAAGGGTTATATTTGGCTAGCATTAGACCTGCAACAAAAAGCAGAATAAGGCCTAGTGCATAAAGTACTTTCATTGATTGGGACATAGGTTGGATTCCTGTTATTGGATAGTTGGGTGTCAATAGCTGCCAAACTTATGGATTAGGCATCCACGAGCCTTCGTTAGCGAGGTTCAACATCAAGGTAACGATAATCACTGGCAGCGTAAGTGCCGAGCATGCGAATGTCCTTGGCAAAATAGGCCAGTTCATCCATGGCTAGAATCATGTTGGCATCGTTGGGGTGAGCTTCAGCATCGATATGAAACTGAGTGGCCACCATGCGTCCATCTGGGGTGTAGCTTTCTAGCTTGATTAGATTGACATTGTTAGTGGCAAGTCCTCCCATGGCTTTGTATAAAGCCGACGGCATATTGCGCACTGTGAACAAAAATGAAGTGATGTATTTTTGGTGCATCACTTGCTTAGGAATCGTATGTTCACGCGATAATATTAAAAATCGGGTGGTGTTGCCTTTAACATCTTGAAAATATTCCTGCAAAATGTCTAAATTATAAAGTTCTGCAGCTAAGCTAGATGCAATAGCACCATGGCTAGGGTCACCTTTTTGGCTGACTTCAAGGGCCGCCCCGGCAGTGTCTAATGTGGCCAAGGGGACCATGCCAAGTTGGGTCAGGCGTTTGCCGCATTGAGCTAAAGCTTGCGGGTGCGACCCCACCGTTTTTATCTCCTCTAAGGACGTGTTTTTAAAAGCCACCAAACAATGATTAACGGGTTCGTAATGCTCACCAATAATGTACAAGGATGTGTGGGGTAATTGGCGATAAATTTCCTCCACACGGCCTGCGGTAGAGTTTTCAACAGGGATCATGGCAATCTGAGCGTCGCCTCGCTCTACCATAGCCATCGCGTCGCTAAAGGTCATGCAGGCTTTAGCTATGTAGTTGGGAAACACCCGCTGGCAAGATAAGTGGGAATAAGCACCTTGATGGCCTTGGTAAGCAATAATAGGTCGTGCGTCGTTTTGTGTCATTGAATGGGTAGTGAATCGTCAGATAAACCTTTATGGAGTTCGCAGTGTAACAAATCTAAGCAATAAATTGGTATCATTGGCCGCTTATAAATAACCCTTTTGTTGGAACACTATGACCCCTGCTCGTTTGGCAAAATATAAAGCCACGTTAGCCTCCCGTCAGCTAGATTTGACCATCATTACGGATCAAGTGAATAAAGCTCAAAATATTGCAGCGCTCGTGCGCACTTGTGATGCAGTGGGTATTCACAATGCCCATGTGGTCACAGCAAAGGGAAAGGGAAAGGGAAAGGGAAAGGGAAAGGGAAAGGGAAAGGCTGGGGCCCACAAGGGCACTGCCCTTGGTAGTCAACAATGGGTCAATGTAGTGGCCCATGAGCATATTGACAGTGCACTGAACACAGCTAGGCAAAAGGGCATGCAGATAGTTTCAGCCCACTTTAGTGATCAAGCTGTTGATTACCGCACATTGGATTACACCCAGCCCACAGCCTTAATATTCGGTGCAGAAATGCATGGTGTAAGCCCCACAGCCGTGAAAGCCTCTGATCATCAAGTTGTGATCCCCATACTTGGCATGGTGCAATCGTTTAATGTTTCGGCCGCCGCCGCCATTATCTTGCTTGAGGTTCAGCGTCAGCGCGAGTTAAATGGCCACTATGAAATTCCACAATTGGTAGGCAAAGAGTATGATCAAACCTTGTTTCGTTGGAGCCACCCAAAAGTAGCAGACTTTTGCCATCGACTTAAGATAGATTATCCAGCGATGGACACTGATGGCAGCATCATAAACCTGAACCAGTGGCATGCGAGCGCTTTGCAAGACCAAAGCCTGCGTGTCTTGCGGCCCAAATAGGACTGAATTAATGAATAAGATCAACTTAGTAGCTGATGAAAATATTTTGTTACTCGATGAATTATTTGGCGACATAGCCCATATTACACGGATCAACGGCCGTTCAATTAGTGCCCTGCAAGTAGCCCAAGCCGATGCATTGGTTTTGCGCTCAACGGCCAAGGTGACCCCCGCTTTATTAGAGCATAGCAAGGTTAAGTTTGTGGGTACTTGTACCATAGGCACAGACCACTTAGCCATCGACTATATGGACCTTAACAATATTGTGTGGCGCAATGCGCCTGGCTGCAATGCAGCTGGAGTTGGGGACTATGTGATCGCTTGTATTAACCATGCTTGGCAAACTCTTGGCATTGATCCTCGACAACAAACGATTGGCATTGTGGGGGCGGGTAATGTGGGTAGCCGTTTGGCTGAGCGTTTACAAAAGGCAGGTTTTAGCATACTTCAATGTGATCCCCCCAAAGTGGATGCAGGGCGTCAAGGTTTTGTTGAATTAGATGAGTTGCTAGGTCGATGCCAAATTGTGTGTTTGCATACGCCACTGACTAAAACGGGTGTGCATGCCACAGCAAACTTGCTGCACCAAGAACGCATCAAAAATTTAGCTAAAGGAACCGTATTGATTAGCGCTGGACGAGGTGAAGTGGTTGATCAGCAGGCGCTTTTAGCACGTCAGCAACAGCGGCATGATTTACATTTATTTTTGGATGTTTGGCATCACGAACCTCACATAGACAAAAGTTTATTTGACTATTCTCATTGCGTGACACCGCATATAGCAGGCCATTCTTTAGAAGGAAAAATGCGCGGTACCTATATGATTTATCAGGCTTTGTGTGAACACTTTGGTATTGAAGTTAAACACAAGTTAGGCCCCTTAATACCGAAGCCAGACCTAGCTGAGTTATTCATCAAAGCAGATACAAGTGTGCAAGAGATACTCGCTCTTGCGTGCAGCCAGGTTTATCCGTTAATGCAAGATGACACACGCATGCGTCAAGGTGATGACTTTGATTTACTGCGCAAAAATTATCCAGTGAGGCGTGAATTTTCTAGCCTCACACTGCAGGGAATCACTCATGCTAAGAGTGAAGACATGATGCACGGTTTGGGTTTTAGTATTGAACAAGAGAGACATTAAATGACGTTTAACATTGGTTTAATCATTAACCCCTTGGCTGGATTAGGTGGCAGTGTGGCTTTAAAAGGTAGTGATGACGTAGCCTCTGAAGCTCTTGCTCTTGGGGCCATTCCCAAAGCCAACGCACGCTGTCTGCAGGCCTTAGCTGAGGTAGCCACTTTAGACGTGTGTGTGTATGCCTTTGGCGGTGACATGGGAGCCGATTGCGCCTTGTCCGCAGGTTTAAAGACTGAGGTGGTTGGTAAAGCTAAAACTCAGCCTTCAAGCGCTGCAGACACCATTTCAGCAGCGCAAATGTTGTTAACACAAGGGGTCGACTTGCTGGTTTTTGTGGGTGGAGATGGCACAGCCAGAGACTTACTGTCAGCGATTGGTGACCAAGTGCCTGTGGTGGGTATCCCAGCTGGAGTAAAAATTCACTCAGGGGTTTATGGCATTACCCCCTTGGCAGCAGGGCAGGTGATTGCTCAGTTAATAAGGGGTGAGTTGGTGAGCCTACGCAGCCAAGAAGTGCGTGACATCGATGAACAGGAGTTTCGTGCAGGTCGAGTAAAAGCCCGGTATTACGGTGAATTACAAGTGCCAGAATCACATCAGTACATGCAGGCCACCAAGGACAGTGCAAAGCCTGGGTCTAAAGAAGTTGAGGCCCTAGTGCTTGATGACATCGCCGCTCATATTGAAGAACTCATGGACCCTGGAGTCCGATATATTATGGGCTCTGGCTCAACGATTGCGGCGGTAATGGATTATTTAGGCTTAGCCAATAGTCTGTTGGGAGTTGACGTAGTTGAAGATGGGCAAGTGATTGCAAGTGATGTGACCGCGCAACAATTGCTCACTTTAACCAAGCATCATGCAAGTCAACTTTTTATTACCTTAATTGGGGGGCAGGGGCATATATTAGGCCGTGGTAATCAACAACTCAGTGCGCCATTAATCAAACAATTAGGCTTGATTAATATTCACATCGTGGCCACTAAAACCAAACTCAAAGCCTTGCAAGGACGCCCATTGTTGGTGGATTCGGGTGACCCCCAGTTAGACCAAGAAATGGCAGGCTTGGTGCCAGTCATTTGTGGTTTTCATGATCTCGTACTTTACCCTCTGGGTAATCCAAAACAGGCCAGCGTTGCGCACTAATTAACCTCAGTCTGAGTCTCAGTTGCGCAACGTTCCTAAGAAGGTTGCAATGCGACCAACCGCTTCAATGAGTTGCTCTTCATAAGGTAGAAATACAATACGAAAGTGTTGACTGTCAGGCAAATTAAAGCCACTACCTTGAACCACTAAAACCTTTTGTTGTGACAATAGATCAAAGGCAAATTGTTCATCACTTTGAATAGCATAGACTTCTGGGTCTAAACGAGGAAATAGATACAAGGCGCCTTCTGGTTTATGACAACTGACGCCAGGCAGGGCATCTAACATTTGCCAAGCCATATCGCGTTGGCGCTTCAATCGGCCGCCATCGCAAATTAACTCTTGAATACTTTGATAACCACCCAGCGCAGTCTGAATTGCATACTGGCTGGGCACGTTAGAGCACAGGCGCATGCTGGCCAGCATGTCGAGGCCTTGAATGTAGTCTTTAGCTTTAAGTTTGGCACCGGATAATACTACCCAGCCAGAACGAAAGCCTGCAGCGCGATAGGTTTTTGATAGACCATTAAAGCTCATGAACAAGACGTCATCAGCTAAACTTGCCATAGGGATAAATTTAGCGTCGTCATAGAGAATTTTATCGTAAATTTCATCAGCAAAAATAATTAGATTACGTTGGCGTGCTAATTCAATAATGGCTTCGAGGGTGGTTTGGTCATAAACGGCGCCGGTGGGATTATTCGGGTTAATCACCACAATGCCGCGCGTGCGATCAGTAATTTTGGCAGCCATATCTTCAAGGTCGGGTTGCCAGCCATTGTCCTCATCACAGCGATAATGCACAGGTGTGCCACCAGACAAAGATGTGGCAGCGGTCCAAAGGGGGTAGTCGGGAGCTGGGATGAGCATTTCATCAGCTTCGTTTAAAAGACCCTGCATGGCCATAACAATGAGTTCGCTAACACCATTACCGATATAAATATCTTCTATGGTGACGTTCTTGATGTTCTTTCGCTGACTTTCATGCATAACGGCTTTACGAGCCGCAAATAGGCCTTTAGAATCGCAGTAACCTTGGGCATTAGGCAGATTTAGAATGACATCCTGCACAATTTCTTCTGGAGCCTCAAAACCGAAAGGAGCAGGGTTGCCAATATTCAGTTTAATAATGCGGCTGCCTTCATCTTCTAGGCGCTTGGCTTCTTCCAGCACTGGGCCACGAATGTCATAACATACGTTTATCAATTTTTGTGATTTGCGTATCATGCTCATATAGGTTAACTCAAAACTATTTTGATAATGATAACTTATCTTACGTGAAAAAATTTCTTTATAAACCGATAAAGGCGTCATCAAACAGTATTATTTGACCACTAGCAACGATGCAATCACTATTTACCCATTATTTACCCACTTAAAAGGAATACCATCATGGCCGATAATCACAATAGCAAGTCAGGGCCGGTTAAGACTGAAGCGCAATGGCAAAAAGAATTAAGCCCTGAAGCTTTTGCAGTGTGTCGTCAAAAAGGCACTGAAAGGCCTTATACAGGGGCCTATGATCAGCACTTTGAGAATGGCCATTATCATTGTCACTGTTGTGGTGCAGAGTTATTTTCAAGCCAATCTAAATTTGATGCAGGTTGTGGTTGGCCTAGTTTTAGTGCCCCTACCCACGGCCCCGCCATTAAAGAAGAAGTAGACTTAAGCAGCGGTATGAGGCGGACTGAAGTCATGTGTGATGATTGTGGGGCTCATTTAGGTCATGTCTTTCCAGATGGACCCCCCGTCACCGGCCTGCGCTATTGTATTAACTCTGTGGCTTTAGATTTTAAAAAAGCATAATCCATCTAGGCCATAAAACGTTAACAAGTTAATCCTAGACGTGAAGCTTAATTCTTGGCCAAAAAGTTGGCCAAGCTGATGTCACTAAAGCCTCGTTCAAGCGTGGTACTGAGCACTTCATTGATGATTTGTTGATTCTTCTGGGCATCGGGCAACTGTGAAAATTGATGACTGTTCTCAGTTTGATAATGGCCCGTATGGCTGCTCCCACCAACCCTGGTAATGAGGGTGATTTTAGCGTTTAGGCTAATGGTGTGGATGAGGCTTTTTGTGACAGTCTCATAATTAAGTTCTTCAAGCACCAGAGTGAGTTGTGCCGGTGCAGCAGAACTAGACCCATCAAATCCTAACTGGGTTGCAGACGATTGCGCAGCGAGTCGCAGGGCAGTATTGATATCGTTGGCAATGGTGATGACACTTGAGCTTTCGTAGACTCCTCCACGGCTGCCTAAAACACGGCTAGCGCGACGATCGTCTACCTCAATGGTTAGCGTTCGCCCTTGCCCATAAAAAGGCCCAGAGAGGTTTGTTTGAGGGACTATGGTAATCGTTTGAGGGCTAACGGCGCAGCCAGTAACTAAAACGCTCAAACTTAAATATAAAGCAATGAGAAATGGTTTCATGGGCAGATCCTTTACATGGTAGTCGACAAGAACACATTAGTTCACCCACTAAGACTAGTACATATGGTATTAGGTTCCAAGTAATATGGCGTTGGTGCCTATTTATTTATAAAGCTGTATGGTTTTTAACCAGTATAAAGAAATATTGTTTTTTTTCGCCTAAACATTTGACACGGCTGAAGAAATCTTTACAATGCGCTTCTTCTAAAGGCAACACCGAATACGGTTTGCTCGCGGGAAATGCGGAGCGGTAGTTCAGCTGGTTAGAATACCGGCCTGTCACGCCGGGGGTCGCGGGTTCGAGTCCCGTCCGTTCCGCCATTTATTTTCTTAAGCCACCCTTGAACTTGGCTTAAAATAGAAAATAAATAGCACTTAGTACGTTGGGTGATTAGCTCAGTTGGGAGAGCATCTGCTTTACACGCAGAGGGTCGGCGGTTCGAACCCGTCATCACCCACCAAGTGTACGTTGGGAGCAGTAATATAATGCGGAGCGGTAGTTCAGCTGGTTAGAATACCGGCCTGTCACGCCGGGGGTCGCGGGTTCGAGTCCCGTCCGTTCCGCCATTTCCACAACGCTCAGAAAACAATTGCCGCTCATGTGCGGTTTTTTTGTGCCTTAAATAAAGTGTTATTGCCAGCCATACCCTAGCATTCAGCGGTGTATTTGGGTTAACTTACCTCATCCACTCTATTCTTACTTAATGACTTGCCTTTATAATGAAAATATTTCGCGGTCACAGTATTCGTGATCGATTATTTACTGCCTTTGGTGTTCTAAGTCTTTTGACCCTAATTACCAGTGTCATTGGTTGGTCTTTGCATAATCAATTAGGTAATCAACTAAAATCTGTCGTTGAGCAAGACATCCCTTCACTGGGTTCAATGGTGAAGTTAAGTACTGAAGCCGCAACCATTACCTCCCTAGCCCCAGCACTTATGGCAGTGCAAGATTCTGAATCGAGGAAGTTGCTCTGGCAACAGTTAAATCAAGGAACTCAAGCCATTGCCAGTGTGCTGCCTCAGATCCATCTGGCAAGGTCAGCGATGACTGATCGTCAAGTGAGCTTAGACGATCAATTGCAAGGTGTGATTAAAACCCTTAACGCCCTCAACCAAAATATTCTCCAGCAACTCAAGCTTAAAATGGATAAAGAAGCTGAAAGTCAGGGTTTGCGTTGGGCTGTTAGTGGATTTTTGGCAGACATAGATCCTTTGATAGATAAAACACAAAAATATATCAGAAGTCGATTCAATGAAGACATTCCCAGTTCTGGTATTGTGATCAAGCGTGAGGGAGAGCGCACCATTGCTCAATTAAACACTGACTTACAGGTCCTCTTTCGGTTAAAGGCAGATACCAGTTTGCTGGTTAATCTGGTTGGGCGAGCCCATCACTTACCCGACCCAGACTCTCTCATAGCAACAGCAATTCAGGCTGATGAACTTAACCTGAGTATCGTTCAGTACATTGATAACATGAGCTTGGTTAAGGGTTTCTCAGAGCTTCGGGTTAGGGTGGATGAGGTGCTTTACTTTGTTCAGCGTGATTTAAATATGTTTGAGCTTCGGCGTCAGGAACGCTTGCAATTTGAAGCAGGTGAACAACTTCTAACCAGTCTGGAAATACAGTTAGCAAGTTTTAATGATTACATCAGTACTCATGTTACTGCTGTGCGAGAGGCATCGATGCAAGCGGTAGCGCAATCAAATAATGCCATAGCTCAGGGTAATCGCTTAATGATAGCGACTAGTCTTGCCAGTGTAATGTTGAGCATATTAATTGTTTGGCTTTATGTTGCAAAGCATCTTGTTGGACGTATTAGAATATTGGATGGCAGCATGCGTATTATTGCAGCCGGTAATTTACAGCAGTCGGTGCCAGTAAAAGGACGTGATGAAATTGGTACGATGGCTAACTCTCTGCGGAGTTTTCGGGACCAATTGACTGAAAAACAGGCCGAATTAGTGCAGGCAGGTAAGCTGGCAGCCCTAGGGCAACTTTCAGCTGGTATTTCACATGAAATTAATCAGCCCCTGACTGCAATCGGCCATTATGCACATAATGGAGTGAGGCTGCTACAACAAGGTCGAGCGCATGAAGCAGAGGCTAATTTTGAGCAGATATCATCTTTAACTAAGCGCTCAACAAGTATTATAGCAAGGCTTAAATCGATGGCGCGCAAACGCAGAGATAGTATTCAAACCGTATGTTTAAATCAGGTTGTGGACCATGTGTTAACACTTTTACAAAGTCACTCTCAAACGCACAGCACAGAAATAGTAGTGGACATGCCATCTGAAAATAACATGGTGATGGCAGAGCAAATACAATTAGAGCAGGTGGTCTTGAACCTCATGTCTAATGCATTGGACGCCGTAGCAGATAATCTACACACAAAAAAAATAACCATTGAATGTTTGCATAGCGAAGGTCAAATTGAATTGCGTATTGCAGATAATGGACCAGGCATAGCGCCAGAGTTATATGAACAGGTGTTCAACCCCTTTTTTACGACCAAAGAGGTCGACCAAGGCTTAGGCTTAGGGTTGTCTATTTCTTACAATATTATACAGGATTTTGGTGGCCAACTTGCCGTCGTTCGACATCCTATGAAAGGTGCTATATTTTCTTTGCGTCTACCCCACAATAGTCATTTTCAAGCAGAGATTAAGTCATGAGTAATGCAACCTTTTTAGGCCAAGTGTTGGTGATTGATGATGAGCAATCGGTCAGACAATCCTTTTGCCAAACTCTTTCCCTTGAAGGTTATGAAGGCTTAGATTTTGAACATCCTATGGATGCTTTAGCACTTTGTAACCAAAAATGGATGGGCGTCATTGTGTGTGACCTGCGCATGCCTAAAATGGATGGCCTGTCGGTGCTAGAGGCGGTACAAGCGATTGATCCAGAGATTCCTATTATTTTATTTAGCGCCCATGCAGATATCGCTATAGCTATTAAGGCTATTCGATCTGGGGCTTATGAGTTTCTTGAAAAAACGGATGATCCACAAAAACAAATGGACACCATTCATCGAGCATGGCAAAAACGACAGTTAGTTTTAGAAAACCGAGCCCTGCGCATATCCCTAGCGGAAAAACATGAAATTGAACATCGTTTATTGGGTCATAGCGAGGTCATGCAGGGTATTCGTCAATCAGTTTTGCAGCTCGCTCAGTTAGATGTCGATTTAATTATTAATGGTGCCACTGGCACGGGTAAAGAAGTTGTTGCTCATTGCTTACATGATTTTAGTAGCCGAGCAAAAAAACCATTCGTAGCGCTAAATTGTGGCGCACTGTCTGAGTCTATGATTGAAAGTGAATTATTCGGACACGAAGCAGGTGCTTTTACTGGGGCTCAAAAACGCCGCATTGGTAAATTAGAATATGCCAATGGGGGCACTATTTTTTTAGACGAAGTCGAAAGTATGCCACCCCATTTGCAGGTGCGCCTTCTGCGAGTTGTGCAAGAACGATGTTTAGAACGCTTGGGTGGTAACGAACTTATTCATTTAGATGTGCGTGTCATTGCTGCTAGTAAATTGAATTTAAGACAAGCAGCAGATGCAGGAGACTTTCGTGAAGATCTTTATTATCGGCTCAATGTAACCAACATTGAGTTGCCTAGTATGGCGCAGCGAAAAGAGGACGTGGGCTTATTGTTTAGGCACTTCGCCGAACTAGCTGCACAAAAATATAATCTCCCTTGCCCAACCCTACATACTTTACAGTTGCAGGCTCTTCAAACTAGAGAATGGCATGGGAATGTCCGCGAAATCAACAATGAAGCAGAGCGCTGGGCGCTGGGTTTGACATTTTTTGCTCCAGGATCTGGTGATATTCAGCCCTCGAACTTATCAAGTAAAGGGGGTTTAGGGGAGCAAATGGACGAGTTCGAGAAGGGGTTGATCGAAACCACTTTGCTGCAGAACCAGGGCCATTTGGAGCGTACTGCAAAAGCGTTAAATATTCCTCGGAAAAAACTCTACCTCAGAATGAGGAAACACCAGTTGAGCAGACCTTAGATTTGTTTTTGACATGGGTTAAAAGTGACTCGTTTGAACTTTTTTATTAGTCACTTATGACTCATTTGCTGTCATTTTAAGCGGCCTTATAAGTTAGATTAATTTTAATAGTGCATATAAACAAATACTTAGAGACTAATTGGCATCAGGCACGTGTCTTGCAATGAAGTTATTTAGCCAGAGCATAGTAAGCGGTTTACATGGTCTGTGCTTTAACCCTTTGGAGCATAAATATGAGTATCAAAATAAAATCAAATAATGGCCTGCTTACCACAGTAGTTACGGCTGTCACTTTGCTAGCTGCAACCAGCGCAACAGCGGCTACGAAATGGGATATGCCAACTCCCTATGGCGATGGCTATCATCAAACAATTAATGTTCGGGCCTTTGCCGCTGACGTTAAGGCAGCCACTGACGGCGAATTAGATATTGTTGTTCACTCGGGTGCATCGTTATTTAAGCACCCAGAAATTCATCGTGCCGTGCGCACAGGACAAGTACCTATTGGCGAAATGTTCATGGGTGTTTTGGGTAATGATGATCCAGTCTTTAAGTTAGACAATATTCCTTTTTTAGCCTCAGATTTTAGCCAAGCTAAAGATCTTTGGGATGCTTCTCGCAGTGCTGTTGAAGATGTTATGGCCAGTAATGGCCTACAGTTATTATATGCCGTTCCTTGGCCCGGGCAGAGCTTTTATACTAAGGATCCAATTAGCAGTATTGCTGATTTAAAGGGTTTGAAAATGCGAGCTTATTCGCCTACTACTTCTCGCTTGGCTGTATTACTTGAATCTACTCCGACTACGGTACAAGTACCTGAAATTCCTCAAGCCTTTGGGGCTGGCATTATTAACGCCATGATTACTTCGCCATCAACTGGTGTCAGTAGCCAAGCATGGGATTTTGTGCGTCACTACACCGATGTGCAGGCATGGATACCAAAAAATATGGTGTTTGTGAATAACAAGGCTTTTAAGCGTTTGGATGCGGATGTTCAAAAAGCGGTATTAGCTGCTGCTAGCAAAGCTGAAACCCGTGGTTGGGAAATGGCAGTTGAAGAAACACGCATTAAAACCGAAAGTTTAGGTGCAAATGGCATGGTTGTAGTGCAGCCAAGTGCAGAATTACAAACGGCATTAAAAGCCATTGGCTCTACTATGGCAGCTGAATGGGCCGCAGAAGCAGGTGCCTCAGGTGCTAAAATTATGGCTGAATATCAAAAGTAGTAATAGCCATACTCAAGCAACTGAATTGATATGAAAAACAATTCAGTTGCTCTTTTTATTATTATAGAGATTTAATATGCGGCGTTTTTTAGATGGTTTATATGCCTTTTCTGGGGCCTTAGCTGGATTCTTTATTGTGGCCATTACCTTGGTTATATTAGTCCAAATTGTGTCTCGCTGGATGGGCTATATTGTGCCATCAACTGATGATTTGTCGGGTTTCTTTTTAGCAGCCTCAAGCTTTTTAGGTTTGGCTTATACACTTAAAAAAGGTGGACATATCCGTGTTAGTTTGGTCATTCAGCGATTATCTAGGGTCCAGCGGCATCGGCAGGAATTTCTTGTTCTAGCTGTGGGATCAGGCTTGGCAACTTTAATGTCGTGGCATTTAGGCTATATGGTATATGAATCATGGGTGTTTAAAGACGTCTCTGTGGGTTATTTACCCATACCTCTATGGATACCACAATCGAGTATGTCCTTAGGCATGTTGATTTTTAATATTGCCTTAGTGGACGAGTTAATACGGGTTCTGCGCGGGGCAAAGCCCTGTTATCAAGATTATGAAGACGAGCTCAATTTGGAGGAAGTGTAATGGATCCTCTTTTAATTGCGGGCATCTTAACGGTCGTATTATTTGTTTTATTAGCGGCTGGATTATGGGTTTCATTGACCCTTATGTTATTGGGTTTGTTGACCATGGTCATGCTGGACAATAACGCTTCTGGTCTTATTTTTGCCACCACTACCTGGGGGGCTAGTTCTAGTTGGGCCCTCACCGCATTACCACTATTTATTTGGATGGGAGAAATTTTGTTTCGTACTCGCCTGTCTGAAGATCTATTTGAAGGTCTTACACCATGGCTGAGCAAATTCCCTGGTCAGTTATTTCACGTTAATATATTAAGCTGCGGTATTTTTGCTGCTGTGTCTGGATCGTCCGCTGCTACTGCCGCAACGATTGGTCGCATGACACTGCCTGAATTAAAACAGCGTGGTTATGATACAAGGATGGCCATTGGCACTTTGGCAGGTTCGGGTACCCTAGGTTTACTGATACCACCATCGATTATTTTGATCGTATATGGCGTCGCCGCAGAAGTTTCAGTGGCACGATTATTTATGGCAGGGGCCGTACCTGGATTGTTACTGGTGGTTTTATTCATGGGCTATACCGCGCTTTGGGCTAAGCTTAGCCCAAAATCAGTGCCACAAGATACTAGACACTTTACTTGGGCTGATAAATTCAAAGCGATACGCAATCTAATCCCCGTGTTAAGCCTCATCATATTTGTTTTGGGGTCTATTTATACAGGACTCACCACACCCTCAGAGGCCGCCGCCTTTGGCGTAGCTGGTGCCTTAATCCTGTCTTTGATCTCGGGCACATTATCCACCAAAAGTTTTAACGAAAGTTTGATGGGAGCGGTTAAGACCTCTTGTATGATAGCGCTTATTCTTGCAGGGGCTGCCTTTTTAACGATTAGTATGGGGTTTCTAGGATTACCTCGCATGTTGGCTGAAATGATCGCTACCTTGCAACTATCCCCCTACATGTTGCTGGTTTACCTCACCTTTTTGTTCGTCATTTTAGGCTGTTTCTTAGATGGTATATCTGTTGTAGTGTTAACCACTTCAGTGGTTTTGCCAATGGTGCAACAAGCTGGTATTGATCTGTTATGGTTTGGCATTTACATTGTTCTCGTGGTAGAAATGGCCCAAATAACACCGCCTGTTGGATTTAACTTGTTTGTCATTCAAGCACTCAGTGGTAAGAATATTTTATACATAGCTCGCGCGGCGCTGCCATTCTTTATGCTCATTATGTTGGCAGTCGTGCTCATCACTGTATTTCCAAGTATCGTCACCGCTTTACCGGACTTAATGGTTAACTAAAAATGAAAAAAGCCGCATTGAATGTATTGTGGTCTATGCTGTTAGTGCTAGTTAATGGGACTGCTTGGGGACAAAACACTGCCATTATCAAGGCGGTTGGTACTTGGCATAATCTGACCAATTATCAAAAACATGAAGGTCCATTTTGGAACCAACATATCGCTCAAGCCTCGGGTGGCAGCATTATCGGTGAAATCAAACCACAAACCGCCTTAGACCTTAAAGGCTTCGAAATTATGCGCTTAGTTAAGAATGGCGTCTTTGATTTTGCATTTGGTCTGCCAGGCTATGTGGCGGCTGATAATGCTATTTTTGAGGGGGCAGATTTGTCAGCTTTATCGCAAGATCTAAAAACGTTAAAACTGGTATCAGATGCCTACCGACCGACTTTAGATCGGGCTTTTCAAAACATTTACAATGCCAAGTTAATGATGTTGTACCCGTTTCCAAGTCAGACATTGTGGTGCAATACGCCAGTGACTAAGATTGCAGATTTAAAGGGTAAACGTATTCGGGTCTACTCAACCACTTTGAGTGATTTTGTAGAAGGGGTAGGGGGCACTTCAGTGGTCGTACCATTTTTAGAAGTCAATGCTGCACTCACTAAAGGTGTGTTAGATTGTGCTATAACCGGCACTATGTCTGCTTATACGGGACAGTGGTATAAAGTAGCGAGCCATGCATTTACTCTAAGGGTTGGCTGGGGTCTGGCCTTTGGTGCTTTTAACTTAGATAAATGGAATGCTTTGTCAAACGCGCAGCAAAATTTATTAAAGCGTGAACTTGAGGCTCTAAATCAGCGTATGTGGGCAGAAACAGCCACTGAGGACGATATAGCCATTGAGTGTTTAACAGGTGTTAGCTGCGGCCTTGGTGAACTCGGCAACATGGTGTTAGTAAAGCCGTCTAAAGCTGATCTTGATAAACGTGATACCATTGCGCATCAGGTTATTCTCCCGCGTTGGGCGGCCCGCTGTGGTCCTGAATGCACATCCAATTGGAACGCCACTGTTGGAAAAGTGCTCGGGTTAACTGCGACTGGCAAGTGATTTACGGATTAGGACTAAAAACAAAGGTTTGAATCCATGGTTCTAGCGCAAACGTATAACCATTAACTTAGCTATATTTCGCTAACAAGGCCGACAAATGATACCTATCCCAACTTCTCGCATCACTTCTGAACAAGATTTTCGCAACCGTCGCAAGATCATTGGGGCAGGCTTGTCTGCCATGGCAGCAATGGCTTGCAATGGCCCCTTGCTAGCGGCGGACTCGAATGCCCCTGAATTGCTTGAACCCACGCCTTTAAAAACCATTAATAGTTATAACAACTACTACGAATTTGGGTTTGACAAAAGTGACCCGTCTGAGGCTGAAAAAACCTTAATTACCTCACCTTGGTCAGTTGAAATAACAGGTGCAGGAGCTGATAAGAAGGGGGTTTATGATTTAGCTGATATATATGGCGAGTTCGCCATAGAATCTCATGTGCACCGCTTTAGATGCGTTGAAGCTTGGTCAATGGTAGTTCCCTGGAACGGTATCCCTTTGCACAAGGTCATTGCCGCTGCGCAACCCAATAGCCGCGCTAAGTATGTGCGCTTTACTACCGTGAATGATGCAACCCAAATGCCTAATGCAAACTGGGCTGGCGGCCCTTACACCGAAGGGCTAACCATTGCTGAGGCCATGAATCCATTAGCTTTACTGGCCACCGGTATCTACGACCAGCCATTAGAGCAGCAAACAGGCGCACCCATTCGCTTAGTGTTACCTTGGAAGTATGGTTTTAAATATGCCAAATCTATTGTGCGCATTGAACTAGTCGAAGACATGCCAAAAACCACTTGGTGGCAGCAAAATTCGAGAGAGTATGGCTTTTACGCCAATGTTAGCCCGCACCACAACCACCCTCGTTGGTCGCAAAAAACAGAACGCGTTATTGGTGGCTTTGGCCGCCAACGCACGCAAATCTATAACGGTTATGCCGAAGAGGTTGCGCATTTATATGGGGCTTTGGAAGATCGTAAGTATTTTTATTAAACACTTGAACCGCTAACATAGAAAAACGCAAGCTTAGGTTAACCCTTGGCCTATGCCCCTATGATGAGGCTTTACGCCTCTTCTTAGGCCTCATCATAGGCCTAATCCCAGTCCTAATTATAAGGTTGCTGATAACGGGCCTATCAGGTGCAGTTATGCACTAATAAGATGAGTGATATTGACCTCAGGGTTAACGTCTGCCTCATAGTCTACACCCTCTAAACCAAACCCAAATAGACGTAAAAACTCTTCTTTGTAACCCGCCATGTCACTCACTTCAAACAAATTTTCATCTGTGATTTTAGACCAAAGCGTTGCCACTTCAGTTTGCACATGGGGTTCAATTTCCTTGTAATCAGCGCGCAAACGCCCTTCATTATCTTGGTAAGGTTGAGTGCCGTACAAACTTTCACGAAACAACAAGTCTATTTGTTCAATGCAGCCTTCGTGGGTGCCTTCTGCTTTCATAACCTTGAATAACAAACCTAAGTAGAGGGGCATGACTGGGATCGCCGCACTGGCTTGAGTCACGACAGCTTTAAGGACAGATACACGAGCATCGCCCTGAATGGCTTGCATTTGCTTGCGAATACCCACCACCTTTAGATCCAAATCTTTTTTAGCTTGACCAATGGTGCCGTCCCAATATATGTCTCGGGTTATTTGCTCGCCCACATAGGTAAAGGCTGTGGTTTTACAGCCACTGGCCAGGACCCCGGCATCACTAAGCGCGCTAATCCACATTTGCCAATCTTCGCCACCCATAACAGCCACGGTATTATCAATTTCATCTTGATTAGCTGCCTCTATGGCAAATTCCTTGATGATGCCTTTATCAGTATCTACCCCTTGTTGAATCACGTCTTTACCAATGGGCTTTAACGTAGACATATGCACTTCACCCGTTTTAGGATGTTGGCGGCGAGGTGAGGCGAGGCTATAAACCACTAAGTCAATCTGGCCTAAGTCTGCTTTAATGGTGTCTATGGTGGTTTGTTTTAAGGCATCAGAAAAGGCATCACCATTAATACTTTTAGCGTATAGGCCTTTGGCTTCTGCGGCTTTATGAAAGGCTGCAGAGTTATACCAACCCGCGGTGCCGGGCTTTTTTTCGGTGCCTTCTTTTTCAAAAAACAAACCCAAAGTGTCTGCCTGGCTTGCAAAGGCTGCAGTAATGCGTGAGGCTAAGCCGTAGCCCGTTGATGCACCAATGACGAGTACCTTTTTGGGGCCGCCCTCTATAGTCCCCTGTTGGGTGACATAATCGATCTGGCTTTGCACATTGGCTTCGCAGCCTAAAGGATGGGAGGTAATGCACATAAAGCCGCGAACGCGAGGTTTAATGACCATGGAAAAATCCTAATGATTGGGGGCATGAAGGCCTAAGTTGTAAACTGGCCATATTATAGCCTGCCATGAGGGAATTATCAGCCCTTGCAGATGGTAAAAAATTAACACTATTTAATCATTGACCTAAGATGCCATTACCTTATAATGTTCGCTCGGATTTAGCAGCAGTTTTGACTGCGTTGAATTGCGAATGTGGGTGATTAGCTCAGTTGGGAGAGCATCTGCTTTACACGCAGAGGGTCGGCGGTTCGAACCCGTCATCACCCACCACTATTGTTAGAAAAAGACGGTCTATTGGGTAGGGCGTCTTTTTTTTTAGCCCAAATTTTTGTGGAACTATTGTTGGAAAACTTTGGAGCCGTGTAGCCTTGTTGTTGGCTAAAAGGGTGCTGACCTGCGATCTAATCGTCACGCCACCAGCCACTGGGCTGCTTGAGCTGATTAAGCTGCAACATTTCACCAATTTGTGGCACCACAATGGCTTGCCCTAGCCGTTTAGCCTCTGCCAAGGCCCGCTCTGGAGGCTCATTCCAGTCGTGCAAAGACAGTGTGAAAGCTCCCCAGTGCATAGGCATCATGACTTTTGCCTTAGCATCAATAGCCGCTTGCACGCCTTGCTCGGGTGTCATGTGCACACGAGCCCAACGGCGGTTGTATTGCCCCGTGTCTAAAAAGGCGATGTCGATCTCTCCAAAGCGACGCCCAATTTCTTTAAAGTGAGGCCCATAGCCGCTATCACCGGAAAAAAAGATACGCTGTGACTGGTTCTCAACCACCCAGCCTCCCCACAAGGTTTTATTGCGAGTATCAAATCGGCGCCCTGAAAAATGCTCCGCAGGGGTTAAGGTAAATTCACTTGCTCCCAGTTGAGCAGTTTGCCACCAATCTAATTCAGTAATGCGCTCAGTGGCTATGCCCCATTGTTGTAAATGCAGTCCTAAGCCCAAAGGAACATAAAAGTGCCCCACTTTAGTCGCGAGTTGTTTGATGGACACCATGTCCAGGTGATCGTAATGATCGTGAGACACGAGGACAGCATCGATTTTAGGCAAATCTTCAATGCTAATGGGTAGTTTTTCACTATACCGAGAGCCGGCCAGCATAGGGTGGGGCGCAGGGGTACTCGTCAACATGGGGTCAAATAATAGATTCATTTGACCCACTTGCATAAAAAAAGTGGAATGACCAAACCAAACGATGCGAGTGTCTTTAGTTGGCTCAAGAAGAGTTTTCGGGGTCACAGGTAGTATTTCTACGGGCTTATCAGGACGCATTTGGGCGTCACTAAACAAAACTTCCTGTAACCAGCCCATCGTTCTACTAAAGCTTCGCTTTCTGGACGGCCATGCTATTGTGTTGCTAAAGAGTGTGCCGTTGAATTGCTCGGAGTCTTGGTAAGGCTTTAAACTTGCAGGATCAAGGTCCGCACCAAATTGATCACTGGTATGGTAAAATAGATAAGCCCCTAGGCTCAAAAGAAATAAAAGGGTAACTATGGTCAATGTGATTTTCTTGATCATAAATGTATGATTCCATTTGAATTGGGTGCTCTTTTTATCTCATGAAAAAAGTGCTTAAAAGTGCTTGAAGCTGCTTAAAAATCTTTGGTGTTTATACATAGCCAAATAAAAGCCATGAATTAATTTAGTATGGTTTTATTTCACAAGGTCATCAAAGAAGTAGTAATTGATTCCTGGCTTAGCATGTTTTTTAGAAATCATGGTTTTAGCTAATAATGCCGCATCAACACTCTTATATTTTCTTGTTGAGCCTATAAAAAATACATCCATTATTTTTGCAATTTTCATGACCGCATGTTCTAACATTGTTCTTGGTCTGCCGCCATTGCCGATTAGAAAACTGGGCCTAAATATATTAACTGATGTAAAGCCGAGTTTTTGAATGGCTTCTTCTAGCTCACCTTTAGTTTTTAGATAAAAGTTTTTTGAAGAACTATCTGCACCTATTGATGAGATAAGGCTTATGGTTTTCGCCCCTGCTGCACTGGCTTTTTTAGCAATGCCTAAGCCGTATTCAAAATCAACTTGTCGAAACTGTTCTTGGCTACCTGCTATTTTAATGGTGGTTCCAAGGCAAATAAATACATGATCACATTCTGGCAGTATGCCATCTTTAATTAATTCATCAAAATCAATAACAAACTCATTGGCATGGCTCGGTAGATTAGCTAGTGGTCTTCGGCTTAACGCAATGACTTTCTTTTTTTGAGCACAAAGCTGCTGGAGAATTTTGGTTCCAACTAAGCCACTAGCGCCTGCAATGATAGAGGTTGTCATCTTATGTCCTTAAAAATTAGCAGTGTTTACTGATGGTGATACAATTTAAATAGACTGGGGCTCTAGTGAGATTAGGTTAAGTTAGATCACATTTTTTATGAATTCAATTAACAAGGGTTATAAAAGCGATGAATCACCAACTTCAAGCCTTGTTTATGGCTTATGAAACACCCGTCTTAGACTGACACGATAAATGCAATGTTGCGATAGGTTCAATGAAATTAGATGTAACCGTTTATCTATTAAATTAAGCCCCGGCAATTTTAAATACTATATTATATTAAACGAGTGTTTATTTGAGGCTCAGTTAAAGCTCAGTAAAAACTCAATGAAAACTCAGTAAAAGGTTTTGCATTGAAGGCAAGATGGTTATTTCACTGCGGTATCAGTTTAGATGTTTAGTCATCGTTAAAACGCAGGTGTGAAGTTCGCCTAACTATGAAGATTCAGTGAATTAATGCGTCTACCAGCGGAATCCCCTTGGCGTGTGACATGTGAACTGGTAACTTGACCATAAATCTATGGCTACAAAAGAGTACCCAAGCCTTTATGTTTTGCACTCAATTTAGAACACTGACTATGCAACCTAAAGCACTTAGCATTATTTTGCTACTGATGTTTTTGCTGTTAATTTCGGTTGGCAGCGTTGCTGGTCAACCCAAGCAGTGTCAAAAACCAATGCACTCTGACCATATTATTTATGATTGTTATGGCGACTGGGCCGTGCGCCATGTGTTTGAACGAGGGGTGTTAACACATAAATATTCTGATGCCACAACGGTCATGGATGTGGGATGGTTTGGTTCAACTGAGTTCCAAATTAACCGCCGCCAAGACGGCTCCATTTACTACATTATTAACAGCCAAATTGATCGAGTAGAAATGATCATAGAGGGTCAAGTGTTTGAGGCCGAACAAGCACCTAGTGCCGTCTTTTACGGGCCTGTGACAGACCCTATGTTAGAGGCCATTTCTGAGACTAATTCACCAGTGACAATGTTGATTTACAGTGAAGGAAAAACCATAGAAGCGGCCTTTTCTGCCACTGGATCTAGTGCAGCATTGCGCTGGATTGGCGCAATCGATTAATAGCAAGGAGCAGGCATGAGTAAAAATGGCACCATAGTGATTGTTGAGGATGATGATGATCAAAGGTCAAATTATGAAAATTTGCTGAGTCGTCGTTTCTACACCGTCCACGCTTTTGCCACCAAAGTTGAAGCCCTTGAACACTTAAGTCGTCATCGACCCGATCTACTTATTTTAGACATTATTTTAGGCAGTGATTACGATGGTGGGTTCGAACTTTATAGTGAGGTGGTAAAATATCATGCAGGACTTCCGGTCTTGTTTTTAACCGATCGTGATGGTGAGTTTGATAAAGTGTGGGGCCTAAAAATGGGGGCTTGGGATTATCAATCTAAGCCCATTAGTATGGAATTTTTAGCAGCCAAAGTAGCCACACTGATGATGCTGGCAAACAATCAATCGCGGCCTAATAATGACGCTAATACAGAGTTAGTGCGGGGAGACCTCGTGTTAAACACCTTATCTAGAAGTGTGGCCTTTGCTAGCCAATCTGTATTGAATCTTACGGTGACAGAGTTCAACATGTTACATGCCTTAGTGCTGCGGCCGGGTAATGTTATCACTTATGAGCGCTTCGCTCAGGTCACACACTCTAGTGTGGTTGAAAAAAACACCATTAGTGCACACATCAAAAACTTAAAGAAAAAAATTAAAAGGGCTGCTCCTGAATTTAATGGCATCGATTCTGAATATGGTCTTGGTTATCGGTGGAAGGTTTAACGAGTGGCACAAGTCTTGAGGCGAAAACGTGGCTTTAAGTTATCTTTTCAGGTTTTGAGCCTGCTCGCAGTGCTGTCTGCAGTACCTTGGCTTGGCTATCAGTTCATCAGTGAAGCTAAACAGTTTTTAGATGCAGGGCAGTTAATCTCTCAAGAACAATTTGGCCGTTCCGTGGCCAATACTTTTTACAACAAAAAAGAAAGTCTGACCTTGTCCCTAGCAGAGGGGGCCCCTTTACCTAAAACCTACTTGGCAACGCCTATGACCGTGGATGGGTCGAAACAAGATTGGCAAGATCAAAGTTATAGAAAGGTGTCCTTTCCTCAGCGTCAGTTTTACGATGGTTTTGGTTTTTCTGTTGCTATGGGCGAGCGTAATAATAGCCTCTATGGGCTTATTGAGGTGCGAGATGTGGACCCAGACTATGCCACAGGCAGCCTTAACGGTTTTGGTGCAAGAGACCATGTGCGTTTGGAATGGCTTAACCAGCGCGATGCGATTGAGCGCGTGGTGTTGGTGCCTCAGCAAGACGGGTTTGTGGCTATTTTCAGAGTGGGTCCTGATTGGCGACGTGACACTATGGATCGATTTCAAGCGGCGCCCATTGAAGCGCTCATGAGTGCAACTCTGGACGGCTATGTGCTCGAGATTAAAATAAATAAAGCCAACATTAATGCAAAGCAACAACTGCGTTTTTCTGCCTATGATGGGACCACTAAAAGTGGTATCTCGTCCATGGGTTCTACCAAGGGCTTTCACACTTTAAACACCAGTTCTTCAGCGGCGAATCAATTATTGGGGCGTTTGGCTAAATCGGTCAGTTATATTGCCTTATTTGACACTAACTTTCAGTTAAGGGCTCAATCTCAGGTCAAACTTCGCCAGTATGCTGAGCCTGTTGGCACCTCGGTTTGGCAGGACGTGGCTAGCGTCATAGAAGAAGCCATGATGCTCTTGTTACATATGACCATGGGCATTGAAGGCAACGAATCAGAGACCCAAGCAGAACTTCTGCAGGCGGCCCAGTTGGGTGACTTGGCGCAGGCTCGCTGGTCTTCTCTGGGAGGCGGTGGTTTTTTAGCCACTGCTGCTCCCGTATTGGCGGAGGATGGCAACGTGATAGGCATTGTCCTAGTGAAGCAATCGACTGATCAAATCTTAAAATTACAGCTTAATTCTTTACAAAATATTGTGCTCTTTAGTGTGGGGGGTATTCTGCTTATTTTTTCAATTGTGTTTTTCTTATTCTGGCGCTTAGCCTTTCGAGTGCGTAAGTTACGCATAGAAACAGCCAATATGGTCAACGATGAAGGGCGCCTGGTGGCGAGTAAAATTGTGGGGCAGGTAGATCGAGAAGATTCCATCGGAGATTTAGCGCGCAGTTTCTCTGATGTGGTGTCTAAGTTGCATGAGCAGCAATCCTTTATGTCAACTATGCCTCGCACACTAAGCCACGAAATTAAAAACCCATTAAATGCGATCTCTACCTCACTGGCTAATATGTCAGACTATCCCCTCGATGAAGAGATCAATAGTTATCTAGAGATTGCTAAACGGGGCTTGCACAAAATTGAGTCGATTTTGTCTAAATTATCGTCAGCTGCAAATCTTGAACAAGCGTTAACTGATGATGAACTAGAACCTCTGGACGTCAATCACTTTTTGACTGTGTATTGCCAACATCAGCATCAAATGGCTGGCAGCAACGTGGTTATTGAGTATGTGGCTAACAAAAAAGCGGCCATGGTGGAGGCCGTAGATTATCGCTTAGAACAAGCGCTTGATAAGTTACTCGACAATGCGCGAGATTTCCACCGTTCTGGAACCTCAATCAAAGTGCGTTTGTGGGCTGATAAATTTGACTGGGTGATCGATGTTGAAAACCAAGGAGATCAAGTTGACTTGGATAAGGCAGATCAACTCTTTCAGTCTATGGTGACATCTAGAACCCAAGCTTCGGCAGGTGGGGCGGGCCACTTCGGCTTAGGACTATACGTGGTACAAACGATTGCTCAGTTTCATAAAGGTACGGTTCAAGTTGCCAATTTAGCGGATGGCTCTGGTGTTTGTTTTTCTATAAGGCTGCCAGCCAGTCTCATTTAATGTTGATCCATAATCTTCATTATTTCTTCAGACTTATTCCATACATCTTCAATAAGTCTTCCCTAATTCCCCATTGTTAAGTTGTTTAATGGTTGTCATACCAATAACAAGGAGCAAAATCATGGGCCTTAACTTACTTCAACCCAATAATGTGCAACCCATTAGTTCTGTGGAACACCTGCAAGTAGAATTACTCATGCTTTATGGAGAAAGCTGTGACATTGGTGAAGGCAAACACTATACCAGTTTAACGGGGCGTGGCCTGAAGCGGCTAGTGCAAGACATGCAGTACATACAACAACACCTTAAAGCCCTACGCAGTACTTACCTAATTGATGCTGATGGTGAAACTGTGCTCACCGTGGGTCATAAACATAATCACCCTAAAACCCTATGAGGTGCATGCTATGAAGGCCATAGACAAGTTCGAAAGCCGTTGTATTGAATATAAAGATCAAGACCCAAAGCAAGATTTAACAGCCTCAGCAGTGTATTTGTTAAGTCATAAAGTGGTTTACGCTGAGGTCACCTATATGATGCCAGAACATCCACCTGGAGTTGAAATATTGGCCATTATTATTAAAGACGTGTGCCAAGGTGAGTCGCACTTTACCCAGGTGTTTGAACAAATCGCTGTGCGCTATATAAGCCTAGTCGGCGATGGTGGTGTATCACCACAAGTGATTTTTTATTATGTCAGCAACGTGGTTATTTCACTGTTGGTGTTAAGTCGGAAAAATAGCCAATTATCTACTGATATCCTGATTAAAATGATACAGCGTTTTAATTTTAGAGACACAATTTTGAGAGCTGGTATTGAGGTGATTGCTGCAGAGGTCTTACGTCGCTGTTTCTTAGCTATTGAAAGCCCCCCACTTAGTGCTGAGGTTTATTGAACTGTGAGTCTTGAAAGCGAGTTTTTATGGCTATTTTTGAGCTGTTTTTAGGGTGGTATTTTAAGCCTATTGAGAGGCTATTGGGAGGCCATAAAAGGGGCTAGTATCATCGTTAAAAACCTTAATAATGTTTGCACTTTGCCAAAGTTGTCTTAGACTAATTGCTTAGTCAAAATAAAAATAAAGTGGTCTCAAAGTGCATAAAAGTCGAATATATCCTGTTTATTGTCATTTTGTGTTCAAAAGCGACATAGGGTGTCGATATATCCTTCTACCCTCCAGCTCAATTATTTTACTTTTTCAGCACTAGATAAAGTTCCTATCTATATAGGTATGCTTTAGAATTCTGCACCATAGTCAACTGTGGCTAATATAATAACAGCGGAGGCACACATGGGCCAATATAACGCCCTAAACATCGCTTGGAACGCGCTACGAGGCCATAAGCATTGGCAACGTGCGTGGCGTGATCCAGAGCCAAAATCTAACTACGACGTCATTATCATTGGTGGTGGTGGTCATGGCCTTGCTACGGCGTATTACTTGGCGAAAAACCACGGTATTACTAATGTGGCGATCCTTGAGAAAGGCTGGATTGGCGGCGGTAACGTGGGCCGTAATACAACCATTGTGCGTTCTAACTATTTACTCGACGGCAACTCGCCCTTTTACGAGCATGGCATGAATTTGTGGCGCGACATGGCCCAAGACTTAAACTACAACGTCATGTTTTCTCCCCGTGGCGTTATGAACATAGCCCATAGCAAATCGCAATATGACACCTTTGCTCGCCGAGCCAACACCATGCGCTTGAACGGTATCCAAGCTGAATTACTCAGCCGAGAAGAAGTACTTGAGCGCGAACCGATTATTGATGGCAGTTCTGACACACGCTTTCCTTTGTGGGGTGGCATTTTACAACCCGATGCGGGTAACGCTCGCCATGATGCCGTGGCTTGGGGCTATGCCCGAGCCGCTGATCAGCTAGGTGTAGACATTATTCAAAACTGTGAAGTCATTGACTTTATTAAACAAGGTGAGCGCATCATCGGTGTTAAAACTAGCCGAGGAGACATTCATGCTGAGAAAGTAGGCATGGCTGTTGCAGGCAGTTCCAGTCGGTTAGCCGACAAACTGGGCCTGCGCTTACCTATTGAAAGCCATGTGCTGCAGGCTTTTGTTACGGAGCCCTACAAGCCATTAATTAATGGCGTTGTCACTTTTGGTGCAGGCCACTTTTATGTATCTCAGTCTGACAAAGGTGGGGTAGTATTTGGTGGTGACATTGATGGCTACAATACCTACGCTCAACGGGGCAATTTGCCTGTGTTTGAGGATGTGATTGCTGGTGGTTTGACCATGATGCCATGTTTATCTCGGCTCAAGTTGCTGCGCAACTGGGGTGGAGTCATGGACATGTCTATGGATGGTTCCCCAATTATTGATGTTGGTCCTATTGATGGTTTATACCTCAACACGGGCTGGTGCTATGGTGGCTTTAAAGCCACGCCTGCTTCGGGTTACTGTTTTGCGCATACGATTGCCAATAACGAAGCCCACGAACTTAATAAAGCTTATACCTTAGATCGTTTTGCCAAAGGCTACGCGATTGATGAAAAAGGTATGGGTCCATATCCAAAGGCGCACTAATTATGATTAGAATTAATTGCCCCTATTGTGGCGAACGTGAACATAGCGAATTTACCTACGGTGAAGATGCGACTCGTGCTACACCAGAAAACGACGCTCCACTAGAGCAGTGGAATAAATTTGTTTACGAGCGGGATAATCCAGCGGGTGAGCACATTGAATATTGGCATCATGCGTTTGGTTGCAGGGCTTGGTTGAAAGTTCAACGTAACACCTTAACCCATGACATTTCTTGGGTGGGTTTGCCCCATGAAAATCCGGAGGCTGCATCATGAGTGGTTTTAGACATGGCTCAGGTCGTTTAGGTGATGCCCATATTAATTTTACCTTCGACGGTAAACCCATGCTTGCTCGCACTGGTGACACTGTGGCCTCTGCCCTGTTAGCTAATGGTGTAGAAGTGGTGGGGCGTAGCTTCAAATACCATCGCCCGCGCGGTGTGACCTCAAGTGGCCCAGAGGAAACGGGTGCTTTGGTGACTATTGGTTCAGGTGGAAAAGCTGAACCCAATGCGCGCGCTACAATGGAACCTGTGACTCAAGGTTTGGAGGTGTTCTCCCAAAATTGTTTCCCATCCCCAAAATTTGACTTAATGTCTGTTAATGGTTTGGCGGGTGCAATTTTACCAGGCTCTTTATTTTCGGCGGGTTTCTATTACAAAACCTTTATGTGGCCCGCAGCCCTTTGGTACAAGTTTTATGAGCCATCTATCCGTGCAGCTGCTGGTATGGGCGTTCCACCTAAGGTGGCCGACCCAGATCTATACGACCGCATTAACAGCTTTTGTGATGTGGCCGTAGTAGGCGGTGGTGCTGCTGGTCTGACTGCAGCCTTAAGTGCCTCCCAAAGTGGTTTGCGCGTCGTCTTATTCGATGAACATAACGACCTAGGTGGTCAGTTGCTCAATGAAACCAATAACCTTGAAAATGCCAACTTAGAAGAGTGGCGGGCTGACATAATAGCGGCGCTGCATGCAGCTTCTAATGTCAAAGTACTCACGCGCACAGTTTGTTGGGGGCGCTTTGATGGCAACACACTGGCGGCACATCAAAGTGTGGATGGTAAGGTGCGCCAAAATTACCACAAGGTACAAGCCAAGAAAATCATCATCGCGGCGGGAGCCATTGAACGCCCATTAGTGTTTGGTAACAATGATAAACCCAACGTCATGTTGGCTTCTGCTGCGCGCAGGATGTTGAACCATTATGGTACAGCCACGGGTAAGTTGTTGGCTGTATTTACCAACAACGACAGTGCTTATCAAACCGCCTTTGATTACGCTGATGCTGGCATTAAGGTCTCTGCATTGGTGGACAGTCGCCAGTACCCAAGTCAAACCTTGGTGGATGGCTGCCAGTCACGAGGCATCATCTTGCACACCCAAGCTGTAGTCACCGAAGCGAAAGGTTGGCAAGCGGTGCGTAGCATTGAAATTGCAGACTTAGCGGCTAATGCCCAAAGTGTCTCCAATCGTCGTCGCGTTGCTTGTGATGTGCTGGCTCATTCAGGTGGTTGGACACCACAAGTTCAAATGGCCTCTCACGGTGGCAAGCCCCCAGTGTTTGATAAAAAGATTGCGGCTTTTGTTGTGGGTGATCAAGCCCCAGACACCTACTCAGTCGGCGCAGCAGAAGGCGAAAGTAATTTGTTAGTGAACGTGTCTCAGGCCGTTGACGCAGCCAAGGCTGCATGTGCTGAACTTGGTGCAGAAGCAGGTGCAGTGACGCCTCCCCCTCAAGACCGTGAAGGCACAAGTAACATTGTGCCCTTATGGAGTGTACCCGCCAAAGGTAAGCAAATGGTGGATATTCAGCATGATGTCACGGCCGCTGATGTGGTTCAGTCGCACCGGGAAGGATTTGTGTCGGTAGAGCACCTAAAACGCTACACCACCTTGGGCATGGCCAATGACCAAGGCCGTACTTCTAACGTTAACGCACTCGCCATTATGGCTGAGTGTCGTGGTTTGAGCATTGCTGAAACTGGGACTACCCGTTTCCGTGCGCCCATTGCCCCCGTGTCTATGGGTGGTTTTGCGGGCCGCGAAATTGGTAAACACTTTAAGCCTGTGCGTCGAACTCCTATGCAAGAATGGCATGAGCAAGCGGGTGCAGTATTTGTTCAAGCGGGCATGTACATGCGGCCACAGTATTACCCGCAAGCGGGCGAAACTATTGATGATGCCTATGAGCGTGAAACGGCTCACGTTCGAAAGAAAGTGGGTATTTGTGATGTCACCTCTTTGGGTAAAATTGAAATTGTAGGCCCAGATGCGGGTGAATTTCTTGATCGCGTTTACATCAACATGTTCAGTACTCTCAAAGTAGGCAAAGCTCGTTATGGTGTCATGTTGCGTGAGGATGGCATTGTTTATGATGATGGCACCACCTCTCGATTTGCTGAAGATCGTTTCTTTATGACCACTACAACGGCCAAAGCGGGTCCCGTAATGGCCTATCTGGAACGTTGCTTAGAGATTGATTGGCCAGAATTGAAAGTGCGTGTGAGCTCTGTGAGCGAGCGTTGGGGTGGTATGGCTGTTGCTGGTCCTGATGCTCGAACAACTTTAATTGCGGCCTTCCCATCGGTAGACTTTAGTAATGAGGCGTTCCCATTTATGGGAGTCGTGCATGCTGAGCATAATGGTGCCAAGCTGATTTTATTACGCATTAGCTTTTCGGGTGAAATGGCTTTCGAAGTGTATGCCGAAGCTGAACATGCAACTGATATATGGCAAACCATTATCGATGCAGGTCAAGTGCATGATATCGTGCCTTATGGTCTTGAAACACTGGGTGCTTTGCGTATTGAAAAAGGTCACGTTACGGGTGCCGAGCTTGATGGTCGAGTCACCCTAGGTGACGTGCACATGGATGGTATGGCGTCAAAGAAGAAATGGTTTGTGGGTAAAAACTTAAAAGACCGAGAGGGTTTGGTACATCCAGATCGTCCCCAACTGGTTGGCTTAAAATCTGTGGATCCTCGCACACCGATTGCTTCGGGTTCTATATTAGTGACCGATGCCAACGCTACTGCGGGTGCAGACAAGCAAGGCTGGGTCAGTTCAATGACATATAGTCCTGAGCTTGGTAATTTTATTGCTCTGGGTTTCCTAAGGGGTGGTAAAGACCGTATTGGCGAGCGCATTTACGCTGCTTATCCAGTCAAAGGCAAAACCGTTGAAGTAGAAGTGGTCAGTAACCACTTTGTTGATCCAACAAACGAAAGGGTGAAAGGCTAATGGCTAATGCATTAAATGGGCATTTTGAAATGCCACAAACTTTCCCTGCAGTGAGCATTGATGTCATTGCCACTAACATGTGGCAACTTGAAGGCTGCGACAAGGTCGATGCTCAAGTGGCACATCTCACTGGAATGGCGGTGCCATCTCAAGGCCAAGTTACTGTGCAAGGTGACGAACGATTGGTATGGGCAGGGCGAGATCGTTATTTGTTAACCACTCAGCGTTCAGATCTAACAGATCACGATGGTGTATACGCAACAGACCAAACTTACGGTAAAACTCAATTACTCATTACCGGTGAAGATGCCCGTGCCTTGTTGTCTCGGGGTTTACCTCTAGATATTGACGAAGGGCAGTTTGCCATTGGTGAAGTTCAGCATAGTCACATTAACCACATTGGCGTGAGTGTGATTCGAAATGCGGATGTGGGTGGTCAACCTCAGTTTGAGGTGTGGGTGATGCGCGGCTTTGCCAAATCTTTGATGGAGTTTTTGGTGCATTCAGCGCAGACATTACGCTAAACTAGACGCTGTAATAAAAGCTATTAACTGTTAACATTACTGGCTTTTAAGTATCCAGACCAACGCTTTTATTCGCCATTTTTCCCACGCATAATGGCTAAAGATCGAATCATTTTTTAGGAGGCACCATGCCAGGCTTGTTACCCAATGTAGACCCCGATGGATTATTAGAATATTCGGTGGTTTATACCGACCGAGCCCTTAACCACATGTCCCAGTCTTTTCAGGGTGACATGCGTTATATTTCTAGCACGTTAAAAAGTGTTTACGCTGCAGACCAAGTGGCTATTGTGCCAGGTTCTGGAACCTTTGGTATGGAGGCAGTTGCGCGCCAGTTTGCTACGGGTAAAAAAACCCTAGTCATTCGTAACGGTTTTTTTAGCTACCGTTGGACTCAAATTTTAGACATGGGCAGTATTGCTACAAGCTCTACCGTGCTAAAAGCCCGGCAAGCACAAACAGGTGATCAAGAAGCTTTTGCTCCAGCACCCATCGATGAAGTTGTTGCGGCTATCGCGCGTGACAAGCCGGCGGTGGTGTTTGCGCCCCATGTGGAAACGTCGGCAGGCATTATCTTGCCTAACGACTATATCAAAGCGGTCACCGACGCTGTTCATGCTGTGGGTGGTATTTTTGTCTTAGATTGTATTGCTTCAGGTTGCTTATGGGTAGACATGAAGGCCTTAGGCGTAGATGTGTTGATTAGTGCACCGCAGAAGGGCTGGAGTGGACCACCGTGTTGTGGTCTGGTGATGATGAGTGGTGCAGGTGTTGTGGCTTTGGAAGCAACCACGAGTACAAGTTTTGCCTGCGACCTTAAAAAATGGCGTGACATCATGGTAATCTACGAAAATGGCGGCCATGCTTACCATGCTACGGTGCCTACAGACGCCATCGCTGGTTTCGCTGCAGTAATGCGTGAAACAGAAGCCTATGGGTTTGATAAGGTGAAGTCTGAACAGCAAGAATTAGGTGACGCAGTGCGGGCATTGTTAGCTTCTAAGGGCATTAAAAGTGTTGCGGCTGAGGGTTTTGGTGCACCCGGCGTGGTGGTGAGTTACACCCAAGACGCAGCGGTTCAAAACGGTAGTAAGTTTGCGGCTTTAGGCATGCAAATTGCTGCTGGAGTGCCCTTAATGTGTGATGAACCTGAAGGTTTTCGCACCTTTAGATTGGGTCTATTTGGCCTTGATAAATTGCACAACGTGGAACGTTCGGTGGCCACTTTGGATAAAGCCTTAAGCCAAGTGCTTTAGAGCAAGCGGTTTTAAGCTAAACAAAAGCTAAATCAAAGTTAAGTCACAGCGAAGACAAAGCCAAGTAAAAAGCCCGCAATGTGGGCTTTTTCATGCCTTTGCTTGAATGACCTGTATCGTTAGAGTCTCTGGAGCATAAAAATACGTGCATCGTTAAAGTATGCCTAAATCCAAGCCTGCGGTCATATATTGGCCCATCTCAAAGCAGGGTTGAATGAAATCTTCTTGCCACGGCCCCTTGCAAACCAGCACGGGTTGCGCCAAATTCCAACGCAGACCCTTACAAATAGATTCTATCGCTCTTCGTGTGCCGGTTCCATCGGTGCCTGCTCGAATCACTAAGGCATAGGGTAGTCCTTGCTTTAACTCTAGTACTGGATAATAAACTCGATCAAACCAATCTTTGGTGGTACCAGCCATATAACCTAAATTTTCTGTGGTAAATATTAGCACAGCATCAGCATCAAGGAGTTGCTTCGGTTGGCACTCCAAAGGCGCCACCATAGAGATGGACACATTTTCAGCTTCTGCAGCGCGACTTCCAGCAATAAAGGCTGACGCCATTTGTTGGGTGTTAGTAGACGGCTGGTGAGCAATAATAAGTAATTTTTTGTGCATGGGCGCAGTGTAGCAGACCTGTAAATAGGTATCTGCTAGACTTGTACACAAATAGCTAACAATCAGGAATCTTAACCATGGCACAATTCATCATCACATATTTAGGTGGTAACCAACCAGAAACGCCAGAAGAGGGTCGGGCCCATTTTGATAAATACATAAAGTGGATTAATGCCCTGGGCGAGACTGTTATCAGTGCTATGAACCCTCTAAAAGATACGCATCATATTGCGCCAGATGGCGTTGTCTCTTCTGGTTCAGGCACGCAAATGTCGGGCTTCACCATCATCGAAGCAGCATCTATTGAAGCTGCAGTAGAGATCACCATCACTTGTCCCTTCACTGAGATTGGTGGCAGCTTAGAAGTGTCTGAATTGGTGCAAATGTCAGACTAACTTGGGTCACTTTAGTTTCACCCGCCTTGGGCTAATAAGAGGCACACCTTGATCATGCTGTTAGGCTCATTTGCTATAATAGATGCGCTAACTCGCTTTGTTTAATACACCTTTGGGAAACACTCATGTCAGATGTAAAACCGATTTCAATTACCCTAGTTGATTATCAAGATGCGCAACAAATGTCCCATTTAATACAACAACTGAGTCACTATGCGCTGGATGATATGGGTGGTGGTGAAGATCTATCAGCAGCGGTCAAACAGCGTTTGTTAATCGACTTGCCACAACAACAACAAAATTTTAGCTTATTAGCGTGGGTAGGAGACGAGTGCGTAGGCATGACCAATTGCCTCTGGGGCTATTCAACCTTTGCAGCCCAACCCTTGGTTAACATTCATGATTTGGGGGTACAAAAAGAGTATCGGGGCATGGGCATTAGTACGGCTTTATTAAGTGCAGTTGAAACCCATGCGGGCTCCAGAAATGCCTGCAAAGTGACCTTAGAGGTACTTGGTAATAACCTCATTGCTAAGGCGTCCTATAGTAAGTTTGGCTTTAACGCCTATGAACTGTCTGTAGGCACAGGCAAAGCAGAGTTTTGGCAAAAATACCTGTAATCTGCTGTGAATGATGAAGCCCAAACCGCATGGGGTGGTGGCGTGATTTAGTCAGGTGATGTAATTATGTGATGTCATCCATGGCTTTGCTTGAATCCCATTTTATCTGGAAATAAACTGTGAAATTATCTGCATTTGGTCAAAAATTTAGTGGTAATGCTGGCATCACGGTGCTGATGGATGACATCACTAATGCCCTCTCTAGTGATCGTGACACGATTATGATGGGAGGTGGAAATCCAGCTAATATTCCACAAATTGAAGCTATTATGCAGCAACGTCTGCAAATTTTATCGAGCAATCCCGCCGCGGTAAGGCAACTTTTGGGGAGTTATGACCCAGCTCAAGGTAATATGGCACTCATTGATGCGTTGGCTGAGTTATTCAGTAAAAAACTGGGTTGGCCTGTCACCCGGCATAATATTGCCCTGACCAATGGCAGTCAGTCTGCATTTTTTATGCTCTTCAACATGCTCGCTGGTGAGTTTGACGACGGCAGTTATAAACAGATTCAACTACCCATGGTGCCAGAATACATTGGCTATGCTGATGCGGGCATTGGTGATAACTTATTTATCGCAGCCCACCCTTTGATTGATGAGTTAGAGCAACGGCAATTTAAATATAGGGTCAAATTTGATGATTTACATATAGGCCCAAATACAGGTGCTATTTGTGTGTCTAGACCAACTAATCCAACGGGCAATGTCATTACCGACGATGAAGTAGAACAACTAGATGCATTAGCCCAAAACCATAATGTGCCTTTAATTATCGATGGTGCTTATGGCCTGCCATTTCCTGGCTTAATTTATACCCCCGCCAGCCCTTTTTGGAATGACAACACCATTGTGTGTCTGAGCTTGTCTAAGTTTGGCTTACCAGGCGCTCGCACAGGAATTGTAGTCGCGAACGAAGAAACGATTAAAACCCTATCTGGCATCAATACCATTATTAATTTAGCCAGTGGTAGCTTTGGTGCGGCCTTGACCACAGACATGATTGCCTCGGGTGAGATTATTGACCTTAGCCAAAATGTGGTGCGCCCTGCGTATGAAGCACAACTAGCGTTTGCTCAAACTACCCTGCAGCAGGTGATGGACCCAACTATTCCCTACGCTATTCACAAACCAGAAGGCACTATGTTTATGTGGTTATGGTTTAAAGGTATGCCTATTTCCAGTCAGGAACTTTATGAGCGTCTTAAACAAGAAGGGGTGATTGTGGTGTCTGGGCATAATTTCTTTGTGGGCATCAAAGATGATTGGCAGCATCAACACGAATGCATACGCATTAACTATGCAGCCCAAAATCCAGAACGCATCGCTCAAGGTTTAAAGCTGATCGCACAGGCAGTGGGTCAGGCGTATTTGGGCTGACAGGGTAAAAAGTAGGTTTTAACTAATCCATATATCAGTTTTTACTATATTTTTAATTAATTTTGATTTTCACTCTATTCACCGGCTTAAAAAAGCAGTATTGTGGCGCCCATAAGGTCAGCTCTTATGGTGGAGATAAACGCCATGTTGCAAGAAATAAAAGCCAGTTGGGCCCTGCTCCTAGGCATTGGGTTTATTATGGTAGGCAATGGCCTGCAGGGTACGCTATTGGGTGTTCGTGCAAGCTTAGAGGGGTTTGAAGTATTCACCACAGGTGTGGTCATGTCGTTCTACTTCTCGGGTATGCTTGTGGGCAGCATTGTGACCCCTAAGTTGGTGGCTAGGGTAGGGCACATTCGGGTCTTCGCTGCATTAGCCTCTACGGCCTCCATTGCTATTTTGTTGCACAGTGTTTATGTCAATCCATACACATGGAGCTTGATGCGCCTGGTGACAGGCATTTGTTTTTCTGGTTTGTTTGTGGTGACTGAAAGTTGGCTGAACGACCGAGCGAGTAACGAAAATCGTGGCGCCATATTATCCATCTATATGGTCGTGGTGACTTTAGGTATGGGAAGTGGTCAATTCTTGTTGAACGTGGCTGACCCAGCCAACACCGATCTGTTTATTCTTATTTCTGTGATCATTTCTTTTGCATTGGTACCTATTCTGCTGACTGCTCGGCCTGCGCCCGCTTTTGATCAGGCTGAAAGCATGTCGCTGCTTGCCCTCTATAAAGTCTCTCCCCTAGCCGTGATCAGTAATGCCTTAACAGGTGCAGCCCACGGCACTGCATTTGGCTTAGGGGCTGTATACGGTTTACAAAAAGGCTTTGATAATAGCTTAGTCGCGTTATTTATGGCGTCGTTTCTGTGGGGTGGTTTCTTACTGCAGTGGCCTATTGGATGGTTATCTGACAAGTATGGTCGGCGTGGCATTATGTTAATCACGGCTATGGCAGCAGTAGTCATGTGTTTATTGGCGTCGGTATGGGACATCAGTAGCAGCAGTTACATTCCCCTTATTGCCGTGGTGGGCGGTTTAGTAATGCCTATGTATTCCCTGTGTGTGGCTTATGCGAGTGATCGACTCTCTCCAGAACAAATCGTATCTGCCAGTGGTGCCATGGTTATGGCTTCTGGTATTGGCTTGAGTGTGGGTCCAATTTTGGTGGCCTTGGCGATGTCGAGCTTTGGTCCTGATGTGTATTTCATTGGCATCGCCTTGGCTTTTCTAGCCATTACCCTAGCGGTATTAAATAGTATGCGTTATCGCGAAGTCACCTTAGCAGACGTTGAAGACCAGTCCCCTATATTGGCTGCAGGTGTCATTGGTACGCCTATTGCTGCCTTCACTGCGCCTGATGCTCAAGACTATGCTGAGGCACTAGAAGAGGACGAATTAGAGCTATTAGATGATAGTGACGAGTGGACTCAAGCGCCTATTGCGGGTCCAGAGATTGCGGTGCCAGATGCCGATGCATCCGCTGAGGAAGACCACTACTAATGGGGCAGCAATTCCCCATTGAGGTGTCTTACCAAAGTGATAAAAATACAGTTAACAAACTTAGCTCAAAATACAGTTAACAAACTTTTAAATCGACTTGGAATCACTTTGGTTTCAATGATTAATCTAAACCAATAAAGCCGCCAGTTTGATGTTGCCAGAGTTTGGCGTAAACGCCGTTAAGAGCCAGTAACTCTTTATGGCTACCTTGCTCAATAATATTGCCTTCGTCAATGATCACCAGTCGATCCATGGCAGCGATGGTCGATAAACGGTGGGCAATTGCGATGACCGTTTTGCCATCCATAAGGCGATTTAAGCTGGCTTGGATGGCAGCTTCTACCTCTGAGTCTAAGGCTGAAGTGGCTTCATCTAACACCAATATAGGTGCATTTTTAAGCAGTACACGGGCAATGGCAATTCTTTGACGTTGGCCACCAGATAGTTTTACGCCCCTTTCGCCTACTTGAGCCATATAGCCGCGGTTACCTTTGGGATCTTCTAAATCGTCGATAAACACATTGGCTTCGGCTTGTTTGCAGGCAAGCAGTAATTCGGCATCTGTGGCATCAGGTTTGCCATACACAATGTTTTCGCGCACAGAACGATGTAGCAGTGACGTATCTTGTGTCACCATGCCGATAGCCGCACGTAAGCTGTCTTGCGTGACTTGGCTAATGTCCTGACCATCAATCACAATTTTACCACTTTCTAAATCATGGAAACGCAGCAGCAGATTAACTAGGGTAGACTTGCCTGCTCCAGAACGCCCGACAATGCCCACTTTTTCTCCAGCTTTAATCTGTAAGCTTAAGCTATCGATGACCCCATGGCTCTTACCATAGTGGAAGCAAATAGCATCAAAGTTAATGTGTCCATGAGTCACTTTTAATAAAGTGTCAGCATTATTGAGCACAGTTTGAGGCTGAGAAATAGTGTGCATGGCATCTGCCACAGTGCCTAAACTCTCAAAAAAGTCATGCACTTCCCACATCAGCCAATCAGAAAATCCCTGTAAGCGAATAGCCAGGGCTAAACTGACCGCGATCATGCCTAAACTCGCACTATGGTTAAGCCATAAATAAATATCCACCGCCGCAGTCGCAAAAATAAGCAGGCTATTTAAGCTCGTAACAACGACATCCATCCAGGTGCTAAGACCCATCATTTGGAACACATTGAGCAAAAAAGAGTTCATGGACGACTTAGCGTAATCCGTTTCTTTTTGCGTATGGGCAAACAGTTTTACCGTGCTAATGTTGGTGTAACTATCCACGACTCGGCCCGTCATGATGGCACGTTTGTTGGCTTGGTCTTCTGCAATTCGGCCTAAGCGGGGCAGAAAGTAAATCATGGCGCCAGTAAAAAGCACTAACCAAATCGCAATGGGTGCAGCCATGCGTAGGTCGGTGTTTGATAACAGCACCAGCATAGAAAATATGCCCACCACAACGTAGGCAAAGGTGTCGCAAAGTTTACCCACGACTTGCCTAACAGCAATAGAGCCTTGCATGACTTTGGCGGCGATACGACCCGCAAAATCGTCTTGGTAAAAGTCTAAGCTTTGTTGTAATAAATAGCGGTGTGCTAACCAACGCACGCGCATCGTTAAGTTGGGTAATAGGGTTTGCATGCGAATCAGATTATTGAGCAGACCAATAACAGGCACCACAAGCACAATTAATATGCCCATTAGCCATAACGTACTAGCTTGATCCTTTAAAAATGTGGCTCTATCTTGCACACTAAGCCAATCGACCAACTGACCCATGAAACCAAATATAATGACTTCAATGGCAGCGAAAGCACCTGCAGTGAGGGCCAATAAAAACATATAACGCTTCATGCCATGGCAATAGTGCCAGCAAAAACGCCACACGCCCTTGGGGGGTTGTTGGGGTTGCTCCGGGGGGTAGGGATCAACTAAGTTTTCAAAAAACTTTAACATAATGGCATGCATCTGATGCTAACAAACGTTTATTTTAGCCCAAAAGCTTGAAGCTAGCTTCTGTTTATAAGGTGGTTTTGGATTAACTTACTCAATGAGGCTATCTGTTTTAGCAGCCATGATGAAATCGTTATGATGCAGGCCATTAATGGTATGCGTCCACCAATTAACAGTAACTGAGCCCCATTCAGTTAAAATGGCTGGATGGTGGTCTTCCAATTCGGCTATAGCGCCAAGCCGATTAGTGAATTCTAAGGCTAAATTAAAGTTTTTGAACTTATACTGGCGCTGAAGTTGCTGCATTCCAGCCACAATAATAGGCTCCCAAGCTGGAATTTCCTGCATTAAGACCAACTGGTCTTCATGGCTCACTGTGGGGGTGCCAGAACGACATACGGCGCATTTTAATTGACTTAACTGCATGCTGTTTCTCACTCTTTTGAAGACCTGCTACCTAGGTCAAGCGGCCCTAATAAAGTTGGGTTAAATCTTGCCATGCTTGATGCTGACTTAAGTATACGGTGCCGGTGAGTTCATCTGCAAAGTTAATCCTGTGTAATCGGTCTAACACGGGTCCTTTAACATCTGAAAAGTGCATTTTAATGCCTTTGTCGTCTAATCTAGTGTTTAATTCTAACAAGCTTTGCAGCGCACTTGAATCGATATGGTTAATACCAGACGCCACAAGCACCAAATGCTCCATAGCTGGATGGCTGGCCAATAAGCCATTGATCCGATTATCTAAGTAGCGAAGGTTACCAAAAAATAAACTCTCGTCAATCCGCAGAACAAGCACTTGATTGACTTGTTTAACAAGGTGGCGGTCTATATTGCGGAATTGTTCACCACCTTCAACTGGGCCAACAATGGCAGTATGGGGACGACTAGTGCGCCACAATATAAGGCTGATCGTCGCTGTGACACCCGCGATAACACCAGCTTCCACCCCCACCAATAATACCGTGCAAAGGGTAACCATCATGGCTGCAAAATCATGCTTACTATACTTCCACGTAAAGGTGATTTCATGGGGTTCAATCAATGTGAGTACAGCGACAAAGATAGTAGCTCCTAGCACAGCCTTGGGTAAAAAAGCCAAGTAGGGTGTCAGGTAAAGACTTGCGAGGGCAACCCCTAGGGCGGTAAAAACACCAGCCATGGGGCTTCTTGCGCCTGCATCAAAGTTAACTACAGAACGTGAGAAACCGCCTGTCACTGCAAAACCACCAGAAACTGCAGAGGCTACATTAGCTGCGCCTAAACCCAAAAGTTCATGGTTTGGGTTAATCTGTTGACGTCGTTTACTGGCCAAGGTTTGGGCCACTGACATGGATTCAACATAACCGATTAGACTAATCATGAGGGCAGAAGGCATTAAGGTGGTGACTAATAAAATACTTAATTCAGGCCAAGTGAAGCTAGGCAGTTTTGCTGGAATATGGCCCACAACCTCCACACCAAGATGATCTAAGTCAAAGGTTGAAACCAATAGAATAGAGAGTATGACTGCACCCACAGGTGCAACTTTAGTAAAACCTGAGGCTGCAGATTTGCTCATAAAACGGCATAAAAAAATCGTCAAAGGTGCACGAGAAAGCCACAAAAATACGATGGTGACGACACCTGTTACAACGGTCAGGAAGTGAGAATTTGGGCTATATTGTGCAAGTTCAACAACCAATTCAGGTAAGTTATGCCCAGCTAGGGGAATACCTAAAATGTGTTTCAACTGACTCAGGGCGATCAATATGCCAGCCGCTGTAATAAAACCAGTGATGACGGGGCGACTTAACAAATTAGCGATAAAGCCTAATCGAAACAAGCCCATAATAAACATTAAAGTGCCAGACACTAAAGCCAAAGTCATAGACAGGATTAATACGTCTATGCCACTAGACATGTGAGCTAGGCCCACAGCATTGGCTGATAAAAGGGAAACTACTGCGACCGGACCAACGGATAATGTGCGGCTGGTACCAAACAAAGCATACGCCAAGAGTGGGAATATGCTGGCATACAAGCCGGTTTCAGCGGGCAAACCAGCTAACATTGCATAGGCTAAGCTTTGTGGAATAAGCATAATGCTTACAATCACAGCCGCCATCATGTCAGCCCGTAAGCTACTCAAATCATAGTTTTTTAACCATATTAATGCAGGCAGTTGAGTCACACCAAACCTGCTCGCTTTTCCCATGCCGGTTAAGTAACCATTTGATTAACAGGGATCTTAATGTAAGCAATGCCATTATCTTCAACTGGAGGCATATGGCCTGCGCGCATATTCACCTGCACTGAAGGCAATAATAGTCGGGGCGTATTAAGCTGTGCATCACGGGTTTCACGCATATGAACAAACTCCGTTTTGGATTTTCCCACTAAATGAATATTGTTGGCCTTTGATTCTGCAACACTACTTTGCCATAAATATTCGCGTCCACCTGGAGCGTAATCGTGGCACATAAAGAGACGGGTGTTATCGGGTAAACTTAGAATCAATTGCAGTGAATCATATAAAGCCTTGGCATCTCCACCGGGGAAGTCACATCTTGCTGTTCCATAATCGGGCATGAATAAAGTATCACCCACAAAACAGGCGTCACTCACCACAAAACTCATGCAGGCAGGAGTGTGGCCTGGCGTGTGAAGTGCCATGATTGTTAAATGCCCTAGTTTTAATATCTCGTTGGGGCTAATCAAGTGATCGAACTGACTTCCATTCCGTGCAAAGTCGTCTTCAGCATTAAATAAATGACCAAAAATATCTTGCACATGGGTAATTTGGTCACCAATCGCTATCTTGCCACCCAGTTGGCTTTGGATGTAAGGTGCCCCTGATAAGTGGTCTGCGTGCACATGGGTTTCCAATAACCAGATGAGGTTGAGGCCCTGCTCTGTGATGTGCTTAATCATTTTGTCTGCGGAGCGCGTGCTAGTCTGTCCCTTGCTAACATCATAGTCGAGAACACAGTCAATGGCGGCACAGTCTTTAGTTTCTGGGTCTTCAACGACGTAACTCACCGTTGATGTTGCCTTATCAAAAAAGGCGGTAATCACTGGCACACTTTGCGTAGAATTTGACACGATACCTCCAACATTGGACTCAATCTGTGGCTTAATTGTACGAGAGTTTATTAGAGTTTGCAAATTAAGTTATAACCTTATGCTTTAATACTATAAGCTATTTATTTAACGCCACTTAGTTCGAAGCACGAATATTCATAAACCCACTGTTTTATTGGTATTTAGCTTAATTTTGATCATTTTTTATAAGATTAAACCTTACCTTTACTGAGTTAATGCCTATAATAGCCAGCTGTTATTTACTGTTTATTTGGAGTCCTTATGTCTACAGAAGCTTTTAGCACCCGCGAATTTCGTGACGCTTTGTCGTCATTTGCCACGGGCGTGACTGTAGTGACTTGTTTAGACGCAAACGGTGAGCCAGTGGGCGCCACGGCGAGCAGTTTTAACTCTGTGTCTATGGATCCTCCATTAATTTTGTGGAGCATTACCAAAACAGCATACAGTGCCGATGCGTTTATTAATGCTAAGCACTTTGTGGTCAATGTTCTAAGTGCTGAGCAAATGGCAACTTCCAATCAATTCGCTCGCAGTGGCACAGATAAGTTTGCCGATGTGGAGGTAGAGCAGGGTATTGGAGGGGTTCCCACATTACCTGGAGCGATCACCTTCTTTGAATGCGAAGCCTGGGCAACTTACGACGGTGGAGACCATGAAATCATTGTTGGCCGAGTGAAAGGTCTGCGCAGCATGGCAGGATCTGGACTCGTCTTTTATCGGGGTGCCTACGCCACAGCAGAAGCCATTCCAACCTTGGCGCCCACAGAGACCAATGATGTAAGTCACTTTATTGATAACTATTTGTTGTACTACATGTCACGGGCGACGCATCAAATGGGTGAAGAATTTCATCAATTGGTGGCGGATGATGGCCTAACAACGAAAGAGTGGCGCGTACTGGCGTGTTTATACAATGAAAATAGTATGAGCCTAGCTGACCTTGCTAAGCGCACGATGGTGGATCAAACCACTTTATTAGAACTGTCTATAGAATTGCAAAAACAGAATATGGCGCGCGTACAACAGCTAGATGCGGGTACCAAAGTAACCGGTACAGCTGCGGGCCAAGAGCGAGTAGCACATTTAATAGAAGACTACCAAAAGGCAGAGAGTAACGCCCTGGAAGGGTTGGATAGTGATGCGTCAGAGACTTTAAAAACCATGCTACAGCGTATTATTAAAAATACGGATTAGTGGCAGCTAGCCTTTACTTACAAAAGTTTATAGCTCTATCGCAAGCAATGTGCCTTGGCGGATAGCGCGTTTAGCGTCTAATTGAGAGGCTTTTTGGGCGCCTCCAATCAGGTGATATGGGCGCTCTAAGCCTTGGCTTAAACTTTGGTTTGGATCTTGTCCGGCACACACAATAATATGGTCTACATCTAAAACCTGCGCTTCACCCCCCACTGTTAGGTGCAAGCCTTGGTCATCAATGGCCTGATACTCGCAGCCAGCCAGCATATTAACTTTCTTCTGCTGTAATCCAGTGCGATGTACCCAGCCCGTCGTTTTTCCTAAACCAGCGCCCACTTTGCTAGTTTTACGCTGTAATAAATAAATCTCGCGTGGCGACGCTTCTATATTTTGTGGTATTTCAGCCACCCCACCACGGGCTTGCATGGTCATATCAATGCCCCACTGAGACATAAACTGAGTCACGTTAGTGCTGGGTTCATGGGTGCCGTGAGTTAAAAATTCTGCCACGTCAAAACCAATGCCGCCGGCACCAATAATGGCCACCTTGGGCCCTACGTTTACGCCTTTAATCACCTCTAAATAGTTAAGCACTTTGGCATGGTTATGGCCGGGCAATGCCAGCTGGCGAGGGCTAACCCCTGTAGCCAGAACTAATTCGTCCACTTGCATCTGATTTAACGCTTGAGTCGTTAAACTTGTATTAAGTTTCACCTCTACATTCAGCTCCGCTAGCCGCACCTCAAAATAGCGCAGGGTTTCACTAAATTCTTCTTTACCTGGAATGCGTTTGGCGATATTAAATTGGCCACCAATTTCGCTAGCTGCATCATACAAAGTGACCTTGTGGCCTCGCTCTGCTGCAGTCACAGCGCAGGCTAAGCCAGCAGGCCCTGCACCCACAATAGCAATCGTCTTTATAGCTTGGGTAGGTGCAATAATAATACGGGTCTCTTCACAAGCTCTTGGATTAACTAAACAACTACTGGTTTTGCCATTAAACACATGGTCTAGGCAAGCCTGATTACAGCCAATGCAGGTGTTAATGCGTTCGGCTTGATTGGCAGCTGCTTTATTAACAAATTCTGGGTCAGCCAAGAAAGGGCGAGCCATAGAAATAAGGTCTGCATCGCCATTAGCCAAAACTCTTTCAGCCACTGCTGGTGTGTTAATGCGATTAGACGTGATCACTGGCACAGTAAGGTGTTTGCGCACCGCATGGGTGACCCAGGTGAACGCAGCGCGAGGTACTTTGGTAGCAATGGTGGGTATGCGTGCCTCATGCCACCCAATACCCGTATTGATTATACTAGCACCGGCTTGCTCAATGGCTTTACCTAACTGAATTACTTCAGACAAGTTGCTGCCTTCGGGCACTAGATCGAGCATAGAAAGGCGGTAGATAATAATAAATTTTTCACCCACTGCAGCGCGCACACGTTTGACCACTTCAATAGCAAGGCGCGTGCGATTGTCGTAACTGCCCCCCCATTTGTCATCCCGCTGGTTGGTTCGAGTGACGATAAACTGGTTTAAAAAATAGCCCTCACTGCCCATGACCTCAACGCCATCGTAACCTGCTTGTTGAGCTAATTTAGCACTGTAGGCAAAATCCTCAATTTGCTGCTCGATTTCTTCACTAGAAACAGCTTTTGGAATAAACGCATTAATGGGCGCTTTAATGGCAGAGGGGGCGATGGCATTAGGTGAATAGGCGTAACGTCCTGTGTGCAAAATTTGCATACAAATTTTGCTGCCTGCTTGATGCACGGCATCAGTGACTAAGCGATGTTGGGCAACTTTATCAGCCTTATCTAAGGCCGCGGCGCCACTAAAGGTCAACCCTTGTTGGTTGGGTGAGATGCCACCTGTGACAATAAGGCCCACACCGCCTCTAGCCCGCTCTGCATAATATGCGGCTAAACGCTCAAAACCATTTTTAGCCTCTTCTAGGCCTGTATGCATAGACCCCATGATGACTCGATTTTTTAAGCGAGTAAAACCTAAATCTAATGGTGCGAGTAAATGGGGATAAGCTGAAGAAGGCTCAGAAGTGGTCATAATTAAAACATGGGTTTGATGTATGGAATATCAGGTTAGGTGGTGCTACCTCGTGGGTCAAGTTCTATGTGCTTGATGACTAAAAGGTCAATAATGTTATGCAGCTTTTATTTGGCTTTTATTCAGTTTTATAGGGCAGGGCAGTTTCTGCCCATTGCATATAATGTTCTATTTGCTGAGCTTCTGCTGTGCAGAACGCTTTAATGGCGTCATTAAAACCTGTCTCCGCCAAATAATGGTACGAGTGGGTCAACTGGGGTATAAATCCACGGGCAAGTTTGTGCTCACCTTGGGCGCCTGCGTCAAAGTGAGGAATGCCCTTGGCAATACAATAATCAATGCCTTGGTAATAGCAGGTCTCAAAATGAAGAAATTCAACTTCTTCTAAACAGCCCCAATAGCGTCCATAAAGTGTGTCATCATCAACAAAAAATAAGGCGTAGGCAAGGGGTGATTCATCTTTAGAGGCCGTCACCAACAACAATTTTTCTGGCATTTGTGTGAGTAGTTGAGAAAAGAATGGGTAAGTTAGGTAGCCTTGGCTGCGGCGTTTCATGTAAGTGCTCTGATAGCAGGCATAAAACTCTTTTAAAGACTGTGAGCTAATGTTATCGCCTTGCTGCCAAGTAAATTTGATGCCTTGTTCAACAATGACGCGGCGTTCTTTTTTAATGGATTTGCGTTTGCGCGAGGTTAGTCGCGCTGTAAAGTCTTCAAACTGGCTGTATGTATGGTTGTACCAATGGTATTGGCAGCCAATACGTTGATGCCATGACTGTTGCTGAGCAGCTTCCCAGTCGGGTTGCTGAGCAAATAGCCAATGCCAGCTGCTTAACTTGAGTTGGCTGCATAAATGGGGTAACTGCTGTTGTAAAAAGGTCAAAGCTGTTGTGAGTTCTGCACCTTCAGCTAACAGTATCCGAGGCCCAGCACAGGGCGTAAAAGGCACTGCACTAATCATCTTTGGGTAATACTCTAAACCATAACGCTGGTATGCGTTAGCCCATTCAAAATCAAACACGTACTCACCCCAAGAGTTGGTTTTAACATAGCTTGGTATGAGGGCAATCGGATTACCTGCTTCAGTAATTTCCAGATGTAGAGGCTGCCAGCCACTTTCACCACCGACGCTACCACTGTGTTCTAGGGCAGCGTGAAATGCATATTGGCTAAAGGGGTCTGCCTGCAAAGAGAGGTATTGCTGCCAATGGCTTGAGCCAAGTTCGAGGGTGCTGGGATGAATGTGAAGTTGCATGAATAGTGCACAAAGCCTAGTAAAACGTGAAAAGAAGGATACAACAAATAGCATACAATAATATGAACAATAACAATATCAAATACAAGGTTTGGTGAGATGGAAGTGATCATTTAATTGGGCAAAGTAAGGCCAGCGTAAAGTAGAGTAAAGAGCAAAGTAAAGTAAGGTAAATTAAAGAGCAGACCAAGGCCCAGATTAAGCTTTGCCCTTTTTATGAGCGCCCCTATTTTGCTTTTCAGCGAGTGTCTCTAACTAGCAATTGTGAGCCCTTGCAAAGAAGTTTAGTGCGCTCTAGGCGATCAAAGAGAATCAGACATGAGTCAATCTAAGGTAAATTCTTGAGTCTCAAAAGTGGTGGAATTGTAAGCCACCAAAGCGCCACTGCGCACCACATTTTTAGTGATGGCGCTAATGACTACTTGGTGGGTGACCATTAAGATTATTCCATGATCAAGCGAAGCCAATTTCTTATTAAGAAGATCGAGGGTTATTTGTTGATCTACATAGCCTTGGAAAAAAGAGTTGAGTCCATCGAAAGTGCTCCAATGGCCTAAATTTAATAACTCAGTTGTTTGTGTGCATCGGCACCATTGACTCGATAATATTTCTTTAAATTGTAGACCACTATTGCGCATTGCCTTACCGATGCTAAGCGCTTGCGCACGGCCTTCTTCATTTAAGTTTCTTTGGGTCGAACAATCAGCCACATTAAAATCCTCTGGATCACCAAAGCCTGGGGCCAAAGCGTGTCGCATGAAAATAACATTCGCATCGATCGCTGCTGTAGCTTCAACTAACTTGTTGTTAGTTATGTCATTATTAGCCCATGCTTGAGCAGAAATGGTGATCAATAGAGCGATGAAACATATGCGCATGGGGGACTCCTGCATAAACGAGTGACATAATAACTTGGACATCAGCCGACACCAAAAACCAACCGCAACCTCAATCAAGAGGTTTAAACAAAATCACTGCGTAACCTTGCTTAACCCAGCCAAGCCCTGTGCAGTATTAAAGACTAATTTAGGCCTATGTTACAACTTTGTGTAATGCATATATCTAGTTATATCTAGTTATATTTAGTCTGGCGCAAACGGATTGCAGATTGTAAATAACATTCAAATGTCTGATGAATGATTTTACCAACAACTACTCATGAGGTGAAATTCAACATAAGTAGTTATCTCTTAACTGAGGTTTAATTTATAGTTAAATTATTAAATTATTAAGGATAAAAAAAGGCCTACTCGCGATGTGAGTAGGCCCTTGTTCAGGAGGGATAAAGTAGGTTAATTATCGGTTAGTGAACTCTGGGTAGGCTTCCATGCCGCACTCAGTAATGTCAACGCCTCTGTCTTCTTCTTCGTCCGTAACGCGCATTCCCATGATTGTTTTGATGATAAACCACACCACAAAACTGACACCGAATACCCATACAAAGATCGTTGCGGCACCGATGATTTGTCCCATGAACGTGGCACCGTCATTGGTCAAAGGCACGAGCATCAAACCGAGTAAACCAACGGTACCATGCACCGAAATAGCACCCACTGGATCGTCTAGTTTAAGTTTATCCAAAGCCAGAATACTGAATACAACCAGCACGCCACCAAGGGCGCCAAACAAAGTAGCTTGCAAAGCAGTGGGGGTAGAAGGCTCTGCAGTAATGGCTACGAGTCCAGCTAAAGCGCCGTTGAGCATCATCGTAAGATCAGCTTTGCCAAACTTTATCCGAGCGAGTAATAAGGCAGCAATTGCTCCACCAGCAGCTGCTGCGTTGGTATTAAGAAACACCATAGCCACAGAATGAGCAGAGTCAATGTCACCCAGTTTAAGTACTGATCCACCATTGAATCCAAACCAGCCCATCCATAGAATAAAGGTGCCTAAGGTGGCCATGGGTAGGTTCGCGCCAGGTATGGCCTTAATTTCGCCATTGGGGCCATACTTACCTTTCCGAGCACCAAGTAAGATCACACCCGCTAAAGCAGCAGCTGCACCTGCCATGTGAACAATGCCTGAGCCTGCAAAATCTGAAAAGCCAAGGTCGCCAAGGTTGTACAAACCAAAGACGTCATCGCCATTCCAGGTCCATGCACCTTCCATAGGGTAGATGAAGCCAGTCATTACCACAGCAAAGGCGAGAAATGCCCATAACTTCATGCGTTCTGCGACCGCACCAGACACAATAGACATCGCCGTAGCAACAAATACCACTTGAAAGAAGAAGTCTGAAGCAGAGGAGTAAACCGAACCACCATTAAATCCTTCTGCTGCTGAGTCAGCTAATACCTGATCAGTATCAATGGCTTCAATTCCGCTCAAAAACCAGCCACCGCCATACATGATCTGATAACCTACGACCAGATACATCACACTAGCGATCGCATACAAAGCAAAGTTTTTAGTTAAAATTTCGGTAGTATTCTTGCTGCGTACCAAACCTGCTTCAAGCATGGCAAAGCCAGCAGCCATCCACATTACAAAAGCGCCACAAACTAAAAAGTAAAACGTATCCAGAGCGAACTGGAGTTCAAATATATGATTTTCCATGGGGGTCTCGGTTAGTTATATTGATTACTAGTTCGACTATTGCGATTATCATGCCAAGGTAAAAATATATATATAAAACAATTATTTATAGTATTTTATTGCTCAGGTTTAAAGTCAAGCGCACCAATTATGGTGCATTTGAAATAGCATTTAACTCGATTTGCACTAATATGGGGCGCATAACATAGGGGTAGTATTTAGGGGCTTAAAAAGTTGAAGAGCATCGACAAAATTGGCCTTCTCAACATTGTTTGATACACTGCAGAATCACTACTTTTGGATTGCATACATTGACTTACTTAGTGGCAGCCATTGATCTTGGTTCTAATAGCTTTCATGCTACTGTCGTGGACACTACTGAGACGCCGTATCGGATCGTTAGTCGTTCTGGTGAGAAGGTGCAGTTGGCTGCAGGCCTTGACGAGCAGGGTTTCCTGAGTCAAAAGGCAATAGATCGTGGTTTAGACTGTTTGCAGCGTTTAGTCCCTAAACTCAAGCAAGTAGCCCTAGAAAATTGCCATGTGGTGGCAACAAACACTGTGCGGGTGGCTCATAATAGAATGCATTTTATCCATCAAGCAGAGGCCATATTAGGCGTACCCATTCGTGTGCTCACAGGTGAAGAAGAAGCGTCATTGATTTTTAGTGGAGTGGTGGGTGAGGTGTCTTCTTCCGACTACCAATTGCGCAAAAAGTTAGTCATTGACATTGGTGGCGGTAGTACCGAACTTATCCTAGGTCAGCAGCATCCCCAACACTTACAAAGTTTCCCTATGGGTTGTGTTGCTTTTAGTGGTCAATTTTTTCCCCATCGTAAAATTCAACAAAGCTATATTCAAAATGCTGTTGAGGCTGCCAAAAATATCATTGATAAAGCCTCCTTAAGCGACTCTTGGGACAGTTGGCAAATGTGTATAGGTTCGTCAGGCACCATAAAAGCATTAGCGGGCCTGAGTGCGCTCACCGATCATGGTATGCCTTATTTAGATTTAGCTTCAATGAATCAAGTGGAAGATCAACTGCTGGCCTTTGAGAATTTAGATGAAGTCGTCATTGAAGGTTTGCGGCCCGACCGAGGTGAAGTGCTACCTGCAGGTTACGCCATACTCAAAGGCATTATGCTGAGCTTAAATTTAGACCGTATTTATTTTTCCACGGGCGCCCTGCGTGAAGGGGTTTTGCTGCAAGCACTTAAATGACAGTAAGCGGCTAGACCTTTTAGAACTCCTGCGATATCAATTTGCACATTTACCGACTTTATTAAACGGCGAGGTACTCTTCACGTAATGCTTGGTTGTCGAGTACTTCTTGGGCGGTGCCTGTAAAAACAATTTCACCGGTATCGATGATAATGGCATGATCAGCTAACTTAAGCGCTGCCACCGCATTTTGTTCAACAATAATAGTGGTAATGCCCATGGATTTTACTTCCCGTAGCATGCGCTCTATTTCTTGTACAATCACGGGAGCTAAGCCTTCATATGGCTCATCCAATAATAGTAACTTAACATCACGCGCTAAAGCACGAGCCAGGGCAAGCATTTGTTGTTCACCGCCTGAAAGAGATGAAGCTTCTTGCTTACGCCGTTCTTCTAACTTTGGAAAATGGCTGTATATTTTTTCTAAGCTCCATCCCACAGGCTTAGAGATTTGAGCTAATATAATATTCTCTTCTACTGTGACTCCTGGAATAATGCGTCGATCTTCACACACTAACTGAACACCTGATCGAGCTGCTTCAAAGGCCTTCATGTCGTGCAATGGTTGGCCATTGAGCCAAATTTCACCACTACTTAGTCCTGGCGCATCGGCTCTGGCTATGGTGCGTAAAGTGGAGGTTTTTCCTGCTCCATTGCGGCCCAGTAAGGCCACAATATCACCTTCAGGAATGTCAAAAGATACCCCTTGTACCACATAACTTTCACCATAAAAGGCGTTCAGTTCACGGCAAGAGAAGAAGGTTTGTGGTGCGTCTGCTTTACTTTCGTTCATAGTCTCTTCCTTATGCCCTTATTAAACTTGAGCTTCGCCAAGATAGGCTTCAATGACCTTGGGATGGCCTTTAATTTCGTTGGGTGAGCCTTCGGCAATAATCTGGCCTTGAGACAGTACAGATATCTTCTCAGCCAAGGAAAATACCACGTTCATGTCATGCTCAACGATAACTTTGGTAATCCCATCGTCCATGCTTTTAAGTAACTCTATGGTTTTTTCAGTTTCATGACGCGCCATGCCTGCGGTGGGCTCGTCTAACAGCAATAAACGAGGTTTGTTAGCCAAACAAATAGCCATTTCTAAGCGACGTTTGTCTCCACGAGACAAACTGCCTGCCAAATCATGCATGTGATCTTCCAAACCCAGTTCACAAATTTGCTGTTCAGCAAACTCAATGAGAGGCCGTTGTTTAGCGCGACCCTCAAACATATTAAAGTTAAAAGAGCCATCCCGGGCTGCAAATACTGGAATAGTCACGTTTTGTAAGACCGTCATTTCTGGAAAAATTGCGGGTGTCTGAAATACCTTGGCAATGCCTAGCTGGTTAATATCGTAAGAGTTAACATTGAGTAATGGTTTTCCATCAAACATTACCGACCCATCATCGGGTTTAAGCATGCCTGTGAGCACATTGAGCAAGGTTGACTTGCCGGCACCGTTAGGCCCGATGAGAGCGTGGGTGCTGCCTTTTTCAATTTTTAAATGAACGTTTTGTAAGGCTTGTAAACCACCAAAACTTAAGGACACTTGATGTATATCTAATATGGCCATGATTAAGTCTCCTATTCGCCGTCAATAGTGGTGAAAAAACGTTTTTTGAGGCGTGCAATTGCTTCCATAAACCCACCTGGCATAAATATAACCACTGCCATAAAGATAACGCCCAGCACAAGTAGCCACTGCTCACCAAGATCGACCGACATCACATTCTCGAAGTAAAGCATAAAGGCAGCGCCTAGCATGGGACCAACTAACGTACCTACACCACCAATAACAGACATGATGACGACTTCACCTGATTGATGCCAACCTAGGAATTCATGCCCCACAAAGGGTTCATAAACCACCATGAGGGCACCGGCAATGGCGGCATACATGGCGCTCAATACAAAGGCTAATAGTTTGTATTTACGTGCGTTGATGCCCGTGTATTCTAAACGCGTTTGGTTACACTTGATGGCTTTCATCATCAGCCCAACAGGGGAGCGTTCAATCCTTTTGGCCAAGTAAAACAGAATAATGGCGCAGATGGCGCAAAAGTAAAACACTGTATCACCCTGCATTTTTAGGTCAAATAGCATCGGAGTGGGCATGCCTGTTAAACCATTTTCACCACCCGTCCAGCGCTGCAGCATGGACATGGCCATAGAATCAAACATCTCAGCAAAAGCTAAAGTGAGAATAGAAAAATAGATGCCTGTTCTCTTTAATGTGAGTAAACCGATAATTAAAGCCACTAGCGTTGCAGCGGCTACGGCCACGATAATGGCAGGTATAATATTATCGGAAAAACTCTTTAACATAATGCCAGTAACATAGGCAGATATGCCGAAGAAAGCGGCATGTCCAAAAGACAAGTAGCCGGTAAAACCAAGCAAAATATCAAAGCCCACCACAAAGATACAAAAAATCATGATTTTAGTATCTAGGCCAGAATAACCGCCCATCAACGGGAACCATAAAGGCATCGTCAAGGCCACTAGGGCAAATATAAAGACGGCTTTATTGTGTTGCCAAAAGTTATTTTGAGTAATCATTATTCAAATACTCCCTTGGCGCCTAATAAGCCACGTGGGCGGACCAATAAAATGATAACAGTAATAAGGTAGATGATAATGGTATTGAGGTAGATGTATGGTGCGGTAAAGCTTTGTGCCATACCAATTAAAATACCCGCCAACACAGCGCCCCCAAGGGATCCCATGCCGCCAATGACCACAATAAGGAACGAAGGCACCAACAGTTGCATGCCCACTTCGGGTGAGACCTGAGTCACAGGTCCACCAAACACGCCGGCAATGCCAGCAATCATGGCACCTAAACCAAATACAATCATAAAGCGGCGGTTAATATTAACGCCCAAAAACTGCAGCATTTCTGCATCTCGCATGCCAGCTCGAATAACCAAGCCAAAGCGCGTGAGGTGCAATAGAGCAAATACGGCACTGACTGTCACAATGGCCACAACCACTAGAATCATGCGCCACTTGGGGTAAACCACGAAGCCTTCAAGGAATGGCAGGTAGTCATGCAACATGATAATGCCGTTGCCCCAGCTTGGGATGGCAAAGGGGATGTTGTTGGCACCAAAGATCCATTTTAAAAGTTCTTGTAAGACAATGGCTAAGCCAAAGGTCACCAAGATTTGATCCGTATGAGGGCGGTTGTAGAAGCGCTGTATTAAGCCACGCTCCAAAAGCACACCAATCACGAAAAGAATAGGGGGAACAAGAATCAGCGCTAGGCCAAAACCGAGAGCATTATTGATGCTCACTGCTAAATAAATAGCGATGAGGTAAAGTGCGCCATGGGCAAAGTTAACCACGCCCAAGGTGCCAAATATAAGGGTTAAGCCCAGAGCAATGAGCACGTAAATGGAACCCAGCTGCAAGCCGGTTAAAACAGAGAGGGTAAAGGCGTTGAGCGTCATATCCATTGTGGAGATACTCCCATTGGTTGCTGTGGCAAAGACATATTGTTTTTTAATGTAGCATAAATAAATAAAAACGGGCCAGCAATAAACTGGCCCGCATTGGTCTTGAGTGACAGCTTATGCTGGCTCGTATGGACCTAATTCACCACCAAAGATGGCTGGATCGTAGTCCACGGTCTTCGCATCCACTTGATCAACGATTTGTAGATAGTCAAAGTCGCTATTACGTGCTGAAGGCGATTTACCCTGCATAACCAAGATGTCCTTAATGCACTGGTGATCAGAACCACGGTACAAGGTTGGGCCATTACCCGCACCTGTGAACTCAAAGTCCTCAAGGGCTTTAATAACTTCTGGTGGGTAGAAGGTACCCGCCATTTCACAGGCGTTGGCATACAAAAGAGTTTGCACATAACAGGTGTGAGCTGCCTGTGAAGGTGGGAAACCATATTCATCACTAAAGGCCTTAACAAATACCTTTGAACCTTCGTCTTGAAGGGCCCAGTTCCAGCCGGAAGTTCCTAATACGCCATCGATGTTGGCAGAACCTGCACCTTTAGCCATTAAGCGGCTGTATAAAGGCACTACGATTTCTAGATTTTTACCGTTCTTTTGCATGTCACGCATGCCAAAGTTTACCGCGTTGGTTAAAGAGTTAACCATGTTGGCGCCGTAATGGTTCAAAATCAACACGTCTGCATCTGAATTCAACACCTGAGATAGGTACTGAGAGAAGTCAGTGGTTTTCAAAGGCGTCATAATGTTGCCTTCTGTTCCCCAACCTTCTTTCTCCGTAAATTCTTGCATTGACTCTTGCTGGGTGTGGCCCCAAGAATAGTCGGCTGTAAGGTGGAAAGCACGACGGTCTTTGCCGTATTCGTTGCTTAACACGGGAGACAGAGCTTTACCGGTCATGTGAGCATTGAAGAAATGGCGGAAGCCATAACGCTGCTTATCCTTACCTGTGGTGTCGTTTGAGTGAGTCAAACCACACATAAAGATGATGCCAAGCTCATTACATAGATATTGCTGTGCAATGGCGATACCTGAAGATGAACCACCGGTTACCATAATCACTTTATCACGCTCAATCATACGACGTGCAGACGTGCGTGATGCGTCAGCGTTAGTTTGTGTGTCACCTGTAACGTAAGTTACTTTCTTGCCTAAGATGCCATTGCCTTTGAGCATGCTTGGCTTCAAGGTGTCGAGCATGCCGCCACCATTGTTCAAGTGCTTAACAGCTAACTTGTAGGCACGTAATTCATCAGCACCTTCATCAGCATAAGCGCCTGTTTGAGGCACGTTAAAACCGAGTACCACTTCGCTACCATTAACTGGATAGTTACCAATGGCTTTTTCAGCCCAAGCATTTTGGGTGAAAAACATAGGTGTTGCGGCGCCTACAGCGCCAACCGATGTGGCTTTCAACACATCACGGCGAGACCATCCCGCGGCAGTAGGATTTGTTTTATCAGATTTTACATCTGTCATGGCGAACTCCAATTTATTGTTGTTGAACCAAGATGGGCACTGCCAGCAGATCAATGCAGAGGTGCTTCTAGGTTGTGACCTAGTCTAGAGAAGTGGTGAATATTGAAAATTAGACCTTAGTAAATGAGACTAAAGTCTTTCAAACTAAAGTATTTCAAACTAAAGTATTAAGGTTAGAAAAGAGAACAATGCAGGCCAACTGGGTGTCTACCCAAGCTACAATCTAGCTCCAAGTATCTGTATACTCAAGGGGTTATTTTTGCTCTCCAATAGCAATCAAGAGAATCTCACTATGACAAGTGCCAACACCCCACAACAACCAATTAATATCGCCGTATTAACTGTCTCTGATACGCGCACTGTTGCTACTGACAAGTCAGGAACCACTCTAATTGAGCGGCTGCAGACGGCAGGCCATAGTTTAGCGCAGCGCGCTATTGTGAAAGACGATGTGTACCAAATTCGGGCTGCTGTGAGTCAATGGATTGCTGATAGTGACGTGCATGCCGTATTAGTTACAGGAGGCACGGGGTTTACCGCCAGAGACACGACCCCCGATGCATTACTGCCGCTATTTGACCAAGTGATTGAGGGCTTCGGCGAGTTGTTTAGAAGCCTATCCTTGGCCGATGTTGGCACCTCAACCATTCAATCTCGAACCGTTGCTGGGGTGGCTAATCGCACGGTTATTTTTAGTATGCCTGGATCAACAGGGGCCTGCCGCATGGCGTGGGATGGCATTATTAAGGAACAGCTAGATAGCCGTCACAAACCCTGTAATTTTGTGCAAATGGTCACCTTTAATGCTGCCACTAAACACTTGGCTTAAGTGTGACTATGTTCAATAAAACCAGCCTCACCAGTGTTGCTGAAGCCCAGCAACAAATTATGTCAACGGCAAGTTGCACCTTAACCACCGAGCTAGTGCCCCTGTTTCATGCCCGAGGCAGAGTCTTAAGTGCGCCTGTTGTTTCTGCTGTGGCGGTGCCTCCTGCAGATAACAGTGCCATGGATGGTTATGCCTTGTGCCAAGAAGATTTACAGTTAGAGATTATTCCTGTGAGCCAGCGTATTGCTGCAGGGCAGGTGCCTAACGCGTTAGTTGCTCATACTTGCGCCCGCGTGTTTACCGGTGCCGAAGTGCCAGACAATGCTGATATGGTGGTCATTCAAGAAGACGTTGATTTAGTGGGTGGGGGCATTCGTATTCAACCCAGTGCCTTGGCCCAAGGCCAAAAGACGGGCCAGTTTATTCGCCTTAAGGGCCAAGATGTCACAGCAGGGCAGCAGGTGTGTGATAAGGGCACAAAGCTAGAAGCCCGACATTTAGGTGTGCTGGCTTCAATGGGCATAGAACACGTGGAAGTTTATCGCCGTTTAAAAGTCGCCATTGCCTCAACGGGTAGCGAACTGGTTAACCCAGGGCAGGCCTTACAAGCAGGGCAAATTTATAATTCAAACCGTTTCTTGTTAGCTGGGTTAGTCGATCAGTTAGGCATGGAGTTGGTTGACATGGGCATTATTACGGATGAACGCCCAACCACAGAATCAGCACTAGCCTTGGCAGCAGACCAAGCGGATATCATCATCACCAGCGGTGGCGTCTCTGAAGGAGAAGAAGACCACGTTAAGGGCGCTGTAGACACGCTAGGTCAATTAGAGGTTTGGAAATTGGCCATTAAACCGGGCAAACCTTTAGCATTTGGGCGCGTGAAACAAACCCCAATTTTTGGTTTGCCAGGCAATCCGGCTAGTGTGCTTGTGACCTTCATCGTGATGGCAAGGCCTTTTTTATTGGCCTTGCAAGGCTGCAGTCACACGCAAGGGCAGAGCCTCAGCGCACACCTAATCAATCCGCCCCAAAAACCCAGTATTCGACAAGAGTATTTTCGGGTGCGTTTGCTTGAAAATAACCAAGCAGGCATTACTTTAGAGGCCATGACCAATCAAAATTCGGGTGTGCTAACCACCGCCATGAAAGGCGATGGACTGGCCATAGTCAAGGCGAATACTTGTGGTGAAGCAGCTCAACAGGTTGAGTTCTTGCCCTATGCTAGCTATGGTGTTTGAGCCATGCTCATGAACCAAGTGATTGCCTGATGAGCATAAAAATCACTTGAGAATGAGGGCCTTTTTACCTATACTGCACCCTTCGCAATCACTCGATTGTGATCGTTATGGTAGCCCTATTGGTCCCCACGCAACGATAAACCGTGAATCTGGTCAGGCCTGGAAGGGAGCAGCCACAGCGGTGGATTCGTGTGCCGAGGTGCGGCTGGTAGGGGTACCACCATTTCTTTGATTGATATCGCTATTTAGCTGTTTTTAGACACTTATTGAAGCAAGTGGACCCCATGGTGGAACACATGACCAATCCTTCAGCGTACATTCAGTCTTCTGTGCATCACGTCTTTTACTTTTTACATAGAGCTAGATAAATAGTTGCGTAATTAGCTGATGCGGTTGAATAAAACATTGCCTTTTCTCCATTTCTTTCTTTCCATTCGCCATCTGCAAGGCCAAGAAAGGTTCCAATTGCTTGATATATTTCTTGGCAGCTTTCCTTTGGATACTTTTTTATGTCTGTATACGCATAAGATGTGTTAGTCATAAATAAGCCAATGACTAAGCAAGTAATATATTTCATGATATCCTCTCCTTGAAAGCAAATTCAATTTACTTCATAGATAAAAGTAGGGCGAGGCCCAACCAAAATAACTGCACGGGTAAAGATTATACCCGCAAAGTGAGATGTTTATAGGTTAAAGGTTGACCCATGAAGTTCTGGCTTTGTTTGTGGCAGGTATTATTCTCTTTATGACACCATTTCAAAGGCGGTTACAACCGTTGCATCTTCAAACTCAGTTTAATTCCTCTCTCCCCTAGCTCAATAAAGCTATTGCTGCACAAATAGGGGCCTAAAAAGCCTTAGAAATCTCTGGAATCCAAAGCCACCCAATGTATACTCATCAACCAGAATTAAGATCAACACAAAGAGTCAAATGCCATGTTTGGATTGTTTAAAAAAGACCCAGCAAAAAAGCTACAAAAGCAATACGAAAAGCTATTGTTTGATGCAATGCAATTGCAACGAAAGGGAGACATCATGGGATATTCTATGACAACCCAAGAAGCTGAGAAAATACGTGAGCAGATAGAAGCATTAAAAGAATGACCCACAAGGCTCTTTAGAACCTCGCAGCCAGCTCAGATCAGAGTAGTTCAAATAATATAAGAGTAGATCAGAGCCATCAGTTGCAATGACCCTGCGTCAAATCACTAATGTTGGTGTGATATTACTGACAAAGTTTGTCAGGTTGAAAACCTATAGTTCCCATTTAGAACTGATACGATTCAATGAACGTTTTCTTCGCGCCTTTGCTAGTAAAAGTATTAAGTAAATAAATACAACAGCAATTCCAGCGGCAACCGCTATAGTGGTATCCATAACAACTCCATTGTTATCTAAGGTGAAAGCGGCCGCTAATCTAACAGTATTAGTGTTGCCAAGCAACGGTATTTTGAGGGCATTGTTGTATTTCAATAATACTTACACAGACGCAAAGTGATCTATACGTCGTTTTGATGAGTTATAAGTAATGTGCATGATGTATGGGTCAGCAATAAAGTCTCGGATAACTTTTATAACAGCGCCACGATCAACTCTAATCCCATTTTCAATCCCAATCCCAATCCCAATCCCAATCCCAATCCCAATCCCAATTCCAATCCCATCTGCAGTTTTAACTCTGCCTGCCTAAAATTAGATTAAAAGTCTTAAAACTAAGCTTAGTTTCGAAGAATCATGTGAAATTCAGACTATCTTCATCATTGATCACGAAGAATTCAGAGTCTATTCAGAGAAGGTTCACACTTATCAGGTTAAATAACTCTAACTTAATCAGTAACCCAAACGACTTGGGAAACCTACAGCCAAAGAGGAATTTAACATGAAAACCAAAAGCCAATTAGTTTTAGCAATGACCGTCGCCATGATCACCATGCCAGTATTGGCTGCAGGTCCATTGGGCAATAACGACGTATGGACTAGCGGCAATGGTTCAACCATAGTCGATGGTAACGGCAACCCCATTTT
>Ga0206128_1000150_pt1 | contig 82536 bp, 66 predicted proteins | sample Helgoland_Spring_7_FD_148601 | JGI IMG/M metagenome (GOLD analysis project Ga0206128, IMG submission 148601) | Pelagic subsurface seawater microbial communities from Kabeltonne, Helgoland, North Sea - Helgoland_Spring_Bloom_20160426_1 | ecosystem: Environmental > Aquatic > Marine > Epipelagic ... | reverse complement strand
ATTCCCTTCAGAATTTGTTTTTCGATATCTAAATAAAAGCAATTTTTTAATTTCCAATGGCCGAACTTAATTGAAACATCGGTAGGTACATCGCAATTAAAATAGTGGCTACAATAGCCCCTAGAAATACAATAATTAAGGGTTCTATCGTAGCTGAAATCATGTTTGATTGGTATTCTATTTCTTCGTTGTATTGTTCTGTGAGTCTTTGAAAGATGGTTTCATTTTGGTTAGTTTCATCAGCTACTTTTATAAGTGATACCATTTTCTTATCAAAAATAGTATAATTACTCATACTTTCATGTAAACTTTTTCCTTGCAAAATATCGTGTTCAATTTTTTCCAATGCCGTTTCTAGAGGATGATAGCCAATCATTTTTTTTGTCAATTGGATTCCATTTAGAAGCGGCACTTTAGCTGCTGTTAACAGTGTGATTGCTTGTGTAAATTGAGCCATTTTCACTTTTCTGATAAAGGCTCCAATTAAGGGTGTTTTAAGTAAAACAGTTGTTGTTATTTTTTGATACCAAATCTTCTTTTTATGCAACTTAACAAAAAGAAAGATTCCTATAGCGATTCCAAAAGAGAAGTACCAATATTCCTGAAAAAAGGTAGCTGTTGAGAGTATTTTTTTAGTGATCCAAGGAAGGGCTACTTTGTTTTGTCTAAAAATATCTGCAAACATGGGTACCACAAATTGCAACATAAATACAATGGCTAAAAAAGCAGTTAATAAAACAACAATAGGGTAGGACAATGCACTTAAAATGATTCTCCGTTGTTTGTTTTTTCGTTTGTAAAAAGCACCCAATTCTTTCGTTACATTTTGGATGGTTCCTGTTTGTTCTCCTATTTTTAACGAATGGTATTCATAGGCAGAAAACTCTTTTTTTTCTTTTATGGCATTCGAAAAGTTTTTACCATTGATCAAATCGGTAACAATGTTTTTAATAAGGGTTTTATTTTTTAGCTTTTTTTGTTCTTCTCCAATTAATAGTAAAGCATCTTTTAAGGGTAAACCTGCATGTAACAAGACATATAATTCTGTATAGAAACGTTCCTTTTTTTTTGTTGTAAAAGAAGTACCATACGTAATTTCCTTTTTTAGTAGGGTATTTATATCAAATGAAGAATGCTGTTTTTGTTTAGACGCGATATTTTTTAATTGAAATGCCATGGTAAAGTTTGTAACAATTAGTTATTAGGAGTGTTTAGATAATGCGCTGCATCTTTGGTTTGTTGAATAAAGAGTTGTTGGTTTGAAAATTCTTCTGATAAATTGATTTCAATTGCATCTATAAATTTACCTTTCGTTTCAAAGCCTTCTAAAAATAATTTTTTAGTCACAATTTTAAGAGGGAAAGTATCTTTTTCTCTTATGATAAAATCATCTAAAAAAGTATAAGCAATGCTGTTTTTTGAACTTTTTAGAGAGACTCTATTTTTTTGCTCGTCATAGTAGGCGTTGCGGGTATTAAAATCTCTTATAAAAGTTGCTTCAAAAAATTGTAGTGCTGTTTTTTGATGATATGTTTTTTGAATGATTCGTACTTGTTTTTTAACCATATTTAGCATCAGGAAACCCATAGCAATAACGATACTCGCCACGACGATTACAACAATCATTTCACCTAATGTAAAGGCTTTTAGTTTGGTTTTACTCATAGGGAATGGCCATTATTCTTTTGTTCTTATTCTTTTTTGTTATCACCTGTGTTACTGAAAAATCAAGATATTTCATCTTGTTATGCGTGTTGTTTACAACACGAATTAAAAAACCTTCCTCAGTATAAGAAGTAGGAACTTTTAATTGTTTGTTTTTGTATTGATAAATGAGTTTTTCAATACGAGTCTCTAAAGCAGCTGTCTCTTTTTTTAGAGAACTCATCATGATATTATGTAAGGTTACTAGAGCAATCCCAAAAACAACAAGCAAAATACTGGTGGCTACGATCACTTCTGTTAATGAGGAAGCTTTGAGGGTGGGTCTTATTCTTTTTTTTAGTCCAACCATTTTGCCACTGAATTTGATTCGTTATTTATGAGGAGCCCCACATATTGAATGGGTAACTTTTTAACATTAATGGTCCCGTTGAACAAATGATTGACGTACACACCTCCTGATTTTTTTACGATAAAATGATTAGTATATACGCTTCCAAAAACACTTCCTTGTAGTGCTAAGTTCTTTGAGCAGTAGACTTCTCCTTTTATGACTGCAGAATCATCAATTTGTATCTGTGTTTTATAAGGAGAAGTGTTGTTGTCAGAACAATACACAACCATTCCTTTTACGAGGGTGTTTTTAGAAACATGAATTTGTTCTTTGGTTTGTTCTTCTCCATTAAAGACTTGAACAGAAGTATCATTTTCATTCAAAAGAATCAAAGCAGTAGGGTAGTTTAAGGTGCAACCAGAAGCTACTTCAATTGATTTTCTTGCCAATGCTTGAAAATTTCCTGTGGTGTTTTTTTCAATCTTAATTTTTGGTGCGATTAAAATAATATCTTCTAAATTCGCTGAAGCCTCTACGATAATTGCAGTTTTAGAACTCACAACAATGTTTCCACTTAAAGAAATATTTTTTAATAGGATGGGTTTGGTAGCAGTATACAATCCTGTGGTATTCGTAAAAGATTGATGTATTTTCACCCCATCTTCTAATTCAATACTTTTCATTTCATTAGTCAAATAATTTTGATAAAAGTCTTTTACAAATTCAATATTTTGAATCTGAGGTAAAGAACTGCTACTTGCTTTTCTTGAGCCGTTGATCAATGGATTTCCATAAAACGAAACCCCTGCAATGTTTCCACTTTTAACTCCTTGTTTAGGAAGAGCAACAGTTCCAGTAATTTTTGTTTTTCCAACCAAAACCAAAGCATTGTTATTGTCTTTTAAATATTTTGCCTCTCTTTTTGAGTGTTGCACTCCTAACAAACCTATTTTTTGAAAGAATTCATTTTTTACTTTTGAATTTACAATGGCCAGATCAAAAATACCCCAATGCTTTTTTATGAGGGTACTAACTGCTATTTCATTATCGTAAAAGTGTACAGGAGTTTTAAGATCATAGGGGGTTTTTTGGTGTTTCAGAGACTCAAAACCTAATTGAACAGCAGCAATGGCCTCTTTTGTAAATTGATGCTTGATATTCATTCTTTGTTGCAAATACACCAAGGATATAAAAGCACTAATAATGATGGCGATGATGACCGAAATCACCAAAACATACTGCAATGCGCCTGCTTTTATTTTTTTTAATAACCTCATTTTATTGCTTCATAATTTTCTTTAGCTCATTTTTAAATTTTACAGATACCTGGTTTTCACTAGCTTTTACTAATTGAACACCCTGAAGTACTTGCTGTACTTTTACAACATCTTGTATTCCATTGACTGTTAAAATATAGGAGCTTTCCTTATTCCCTTCTACACTTCCATTGTATTGAACATCTGGAAATGCTATGGTTGGTTTTTTAGAAATGATTGTTTTTTTTCGAACTGTTTTCTTTTTTGGGAATCCGCCTAAAAACGGATCTCTATAGGCTTTGTTTAAAGTATAGAAAGGATGTTTATCCGTCTTTTGTTCCTGAAAGTAAGTTTGGATACTTTCTGTTTTTAATTCTGGAGTAGGAGGGTGCATTCGCATATAAATTTGGTAACCAATCATTCCCCAAATGATCAAAACAATCCCTAAGAGGCCATATGTTTTTTGTTGTTTATTCAAAACGGTGTTATTATTTATAGATTGGTTCTTTAGATTAAAAAGGGAGTCACTTCTTCAATAGAAGTCACACCTTCTTTTACCAATTGAATCATATTTGTTTTTAAGGTTGTTATATTATGTGCTTTTAAATAGTTATGAATTTCTAATTTTTTGTCTTTGATGTTCGTTACAAGCTCTTCGGTAATCGGAATAATTTCATATACAGCTTTTCGTCCTTGATATCCGGTTTGATAACAGCTAGGACACCCTACCGCTTCAAAATATCTATCAATCTCTTCCATTTCTTTTAGATGTTCCACATTCATATCCAAAGAGGTCTGCGACCTCTTGCAGTTGTTACAGAGTTTTCGCACCAAACGTTGGGCCACACTTACGTTTAAAGTACTCGCAATTAAAAAGGAAGGAATGCCCATATCGATCAAACGAGAGACCGTTGCCCAAGCAGAATTGGTGTGAATCGTAGATAAGACCAAATGCCCTGTTAAAGAGGCTCTAATAGCCATATTAGCCGTGGCTACATCTCTGATTTCTCCTACCATAATAATATCGGGGTCTTGGCGTAAAAAAGTACGCAAGGTACTTGCAAAATCCAATCCAATATGTTGTTTCAATTGCACTTGATTAACACCCTCTAAGGTATATTCAATAGGGTCTTCAATGGTTAATATATTGGTAGATGCATCGTTTAATAATTGCAAAGTTGCATATAGAGTAGTGGTTTTTCCAGAACCTGTAGGCCCTGAAATGAGGACAATTCCATTGGGTTTTTGAACTGATTTTTTATAAATTTTTAATTCTTTTTTGGTAAATCCTAGATTGTCTAATGAAACATAGAAGTTGCTTTTCGATAAAATACGTAAGACCAATTTTTCGCCATGCAAGGTAGGTAGGGAAGATACGCGAATATCAAAATCTTCGGTTTCTGTAGTTAAATGAATTCTTCCATCTTGTGGCAATCTTTTTTCAGAGATATCCAAACTTGCCATGATCTTTATCCGGTTGATAATTTTTGGATATGCTTCCAATGAAATCACATATCTTTCCATCAATTTTCCATCGATGCGCAAACGAACTCTTGCTTGCTTTTCAAAAATTTCAAAATGAATGTCACTACTGCCAATTTCTTTGGCTTCATAAATGATATTCAATAAAAAATCGTCTGAGTAATTGAGCGACTTTTGCCCTTGATTAAGAGCTCTTTTTCGATAATTAGTTTCTAAATATTTTTGGAGAATTTCTGTATTCTCTTTTTCTAAAACAATCTGTTTTCCCAAAACAATAGCGAGTTCTTGGCGTACTTCATTGATGCGTTCTATATCTGTTTTAAAAACCCATTGGTTCTTGTTTTTAGCCACAGGGATAATTCGGTACTGATAGGCTTGTTCACTTGAAATCAGTTGAACTAGTTCTGTAGCAATATTAAATTGTGGTTTTTCCATGTTATAAAGTGTATAGCTCTATTTTAGGAATTAATTTATTTACCAGGAGAACTAGAATTAAAAAAAGACTTTGTAATCCTGCTAAAGGAACTGTTTTGTCTTTAAGTTTTCTTTTTACGAGGATAAAAATAAGTAGTGAAAAAAGTAATGAAAAAATAAATACCATTAAAAAAGATACAAGAGGCAAACTCACCGCCAACAGGATGAAAAAGAGCAAGTCTCCCATACCAAATACTTGAAAAATATTGTTTTGCAGTATTATTTTTGCATACAAACATAACACTCCAAAAACAAGCGCTATAAAAGTAATATTCATCACTATTGAAGAGACGAATACTATTTGAGTCTGTTGCATAAAATGTAGTATTCCTCCTAGCAATAGACTTATAATTAAGATCCATACAGAGACCTTTCTCTCTTTGATGTCTTGGTAAAACAGCACTCCCAAAGTTGTGATGAATATAATTTCTAAGGATAGATTCATTTGATTTAAAAGTATTTTTTAGACTAATCTTGTTGTTCTAATTTTTGTAAGTAAAACAGTCCTGTTATTTCTTCTTTATTCCTACGGTAATTTTTTTTCTTTTCAAAATTAACAGAGGTTAGTGTTCCTAACTGCTGTCGTTCTATATAATTTGTTAGCTTTAATAGTGCGATAAAACTTCCTTTAATTTTGAAAGAGTAGGTGAGTAATTTTGTATGGTCTTTAATACTTTGATGTGGTTCATCAAAAGACAATACTTCAATTGAACACTCTTTTTTAAATACATTTAATTTGTTGAATAGTACTTGTTGAAAAGAGTTGTTAAGGGACAATTCTTTTTGCTGTAAAACAGTATCTAGATGCCTGTTTTTTTGTTGCATATTAAAAATTTGTATTCCTACATCAGACATCAATTCTTGTTCTTTTGTTAGCATTGTTAATTTTGATTTTAGATCAATGGTTTTCTGTATTGAAAAGACATAGGAAATGAGGAACAGTAGCAAAAACCCAACTACCAAAGCGATGTTCTTTTGTTTGTTAGTCATGAGTGGTGATTATAAATTTAAATTCATTCATTCGAGTTGTTTTTTTTCCTTTCCCATATGCATGTATGGAAATATTTTTAATCCATTTCTTTTGCTCCAAAAAAGAGATCCAATTTGAAAAATCTTCATTTTCTTTTGAGATCCCTTTGACTATAAGTTGATTTTTTTTAAAAGAGATTGGGGTGTCTTTTTTTTGAACACCTACTACTGGTTGATAATAGAATTGTGATAGTAAAATAGTTTGAGGAGTAGAAATTCCTAGCTCATCTAAATAGAGAGAGAGCTTTGAATTGGATGCAGATTGCACACTTGCCACCAAACGTTTCTTTTGCATAACTTCTTCTTGTAATGTATGGAGTTGGTTTTTATAGGTTTCATTCAGCTGAAGTTCTCCAGTTATTGTATTCACCCTATTTCTGTAAGAACTAAAAATGAAAAAATTTACCAATAGTAATCCTAAGATCAAGCTCAGTCCAGTTTTTAGAACGAGGTCGAAAAAACGCTTATGGAAATAGCGTTCTTGTAGTTCTGTATGACGGATGCTAGAGGTACTTTTTGTATAATAACAAATAATACCTGCTAAGGGTAAAATTGCTGTATGAGTTACTTCTAAGTCATTGATATTATAATTTTTATTCGAAGAATTTCCCTTTTCAATAGCACAAATAGCATTGGCATCAAATTTAATTTGTGCATTGGAGGAAAACAATGTTGTATTTTCTACAAAAGGGTGTAAATTTTGGATGGCTAAATTTCCCAATGAAAAATCGATGACTGAAATTCCTTTTTGTTGGTAGGTATTTATAATTTTATCAACTGAATCTTTTCTAGCAATACAGACAAAAGAATGCTGTGTGTTTTGGTACACCTCATAATAAAAATCTGTTAGAACAATAGTTGGAAAGGCATTTCGAATTACTTCGTTTTCATTTTTATTAATACTGGTCACTTTTTTTGACAATATTTGTGCATCATTAATAAGTAGAAAAAGATGTTTTTGACCTCTTAATTCTTCAAGAAGAATATCAAAACGATCTGTTTGTTTGCTAGTTGAAATAACAAATTCATGGTTTTTTTTTGTCAGTTGTAGGAGGTTATAAACTCCTTTTTCAGCATGTTCAATAGCTGCATATGTTTTGCCATATTTGAGTATTTGCCGAATCATTAATAAATGATGGTTGATTTGATTAAGACAGATAACTTGCTTTTTGAAGCAGTTCTAGTTCGTTTGCTAAAGAACCATTTGATAATCGGTACTCTTGCTAAAAATGGAACTCCTGAACCCGTGTTGTTCTTAGACGTTTCTTCAATTCCTCCCAAAATAACCACATCTTTATCATTTACTCTTATCGTAGAAGTAAATTCTCTTGAATTAATTCCAGGAGGGGCTTCGGGATCAATCCGTTCTCCATTAAAATCAGATTGTAATACATTAATGTTTAGTGTAATGTTTCCGTCTCCAGAAACCAAAGGACGAATACCAATAGATAAATCTGCATCAATAGGAAAGTAATTTTTTATTTCTGTAGTTTGAGGGTTTTGAGAACCAATCACATCTTTTCTTGTAACTGTATAGTAAGAACGTTCTCCCCTAGACAAGGTTGCCTGATGACCATTTAAAGTAGATAATTTAGGGGTAGATCGTATGTTAATAGCTCCGTTGGTTTCTAATGCTTTGATTCTTGCATAAAAATTAGGAACTACTTTTCCGATATTCAACGAACCAAAACCATTAAATCCTCCTATAATTTTATTAATGCTAGTAGATCCTAGTGTCAAATCGGTTCCAGAGAAAAGGGAGCCACTATCCGTTGTTGGAGTTTCTCCGATTCCTAAATCTAGGCCTGAAGTGACTAGATTAGAATTGGAGACTTCAAGAATCATTACTTCAATTAAAATTATGGGAACTGGTTTGTCAATTGTTTTTAAGAATTTTTTAAATGCGGCTATTTTTTGTGCATTTCCATTGACTAAAAAAGCATTTTGCTCTACATCAGTTGTGATTTCTAATCCTTCTGTAATTCTTTTTGGAATTAAATCTAAAATAGCCTCTGATTTACTGGAGTATCCCTGAAATGTACTTCTGTTATTTAAATTTGAGTTGCTATTATTAAAATTACCAGTTTCTTGATTGAAACTATTATTATTATTATTATTATTTCGATACTCGTTTGAAGAATTAAAACTCGAGTTTCTGTTACTTTGAACTGGAGAGTTCATAATCTCGATAGAGCGATGTAGTAATGGAATTGCAACTGAACTGTTCAGAGAAAATTGTTCTTTATCTCCAAAATAATAAATATCATTAATTTTTTTATAGCTAAATGTAGTGTTTTCTAAAATATTAGTTAGTAAAACATCATAGGGGATAAGGGTTGCTTTTACAGTTGCTTTTCCTGCACCTGAAAGCGGGCTGCTGGTAAACATATTGATGTTTAAATCATGCCCTATGTCTTTTATAATTGATGCGATGGAAACATTTTCAAAATCTACCTCTATGAGTTGTTTTATGGTGTCTTGAATTTTAAAGTAAAAATTAGAGTTTCTGTACCGAGCTGGTTTTTGTCTTCTAGTATCTGCAATTCCTTTTTGATTTGCTGCGCTAGCACTTTCAAATAGATAATAATTATCCGTTGTTTTCGTAACTGATAAATTATTGGCAAATGCAATTTTATCAAGGGCACTTTCAAACGTTTTGTCTTTGATGTACGAAGATATTTTTTGATTTTCAATCTCAGGAGAAAAGACTAAGTTCTTACCCGTAAGATTGGTTATTTTTTTAAAAGCAACAAACAAGGTGTCGTTGAGTAAATCAACAGAAAAAAGATCTTTATCTCTATCATATTTTGCGCTAATATCTCTTGTAATAAATGGTTTTTTATATCGCTTAAAGCTTATAATTGAACCCAAAACATCAAGGGTAAGATGGTATTCTTTACACAAATATAAAAAGACGTTTTGTACGATGGCGTTAGAGAAATTTTGAGAGACTTTTATCTGGTTTAAATCGATAGCAATACTTATATTTAACTCTTGCTCAGCAGCTATAGCCCTTATAAATACGGGTAGTTCAGTATTGTTTAAGCTAAAATCAATTTTTTTAGTGAGTCCTGGAACACTTGTCGATAAACGGTCTAGTTTTTTTTGAATTTCTTGAATTCGATCGTCTTCTATTTGTCCAAAAGTAAATGGAGAAAAATAGAGTACAAAGAACATAAAAGGAATATATTTTTTAAACACAATTTTTTTTTTGAAGAGAGGGGGTTATTTAACAGAAAAACGATAGCTAGAATATGCAGTGGAGAAATTAGAATTCAACGCTTTTACACGCCATTCGTAGTCACCAGCCGCTAAATCTTTTGAAATGGTGGTACCTATTGTTAAAGAATCTACTAAAATTCGGCTCGCATTATCAAAGTTCGGATAAGCTAATTGAATCTCATATTGAGAGGCCTCCGACACTTTTTGCCAATTAAACTGGATGGTTCCATTTGTTACCTCGGAAGTATCTGTTGGAGCCAACAAAACAACCTTTTTTTCAGAAATATTTTCTATAAAAATAGCTTCACAATTACATAGCAAAATTGTGATAGTAACAAATAGCAATTTCTTTTTCATTTTTGCTTATTTGATATTATTGGTATAAATATAATAAATTATTATTATTTTTTAATACTTTTATAGATCTATAATTATATAATTGCTATTTATATGAAGATTCAGTATAAAATTTTTACAAAAAAAGTGCCGGCTTTTAACATGCAAGAATTATTAGTTGTTTTGGTAATTATTGGTATTCTAATTTTAATTGCACTCCCTAATTTGATGCCAATTATTTCTAAAACTAAAGCATTGGAAGCCCAGAATCATCTGGTGCATATGTACGGTTTAGAACGGAATTATTTTTTTATGTATTCTAAATATTCAAAGGAATTCAATGCCATTGATTTTTTACCTGAGAAAACGGTAAAAAATGGGGGTACTTCCAATTACGAATATCAAATTGTAGAGGCATCTAATAACTCTTTTAAAGCAAAGGCTATTGCGGTTACAGATTTTGATGGAGATGGTGTTTTTAATGTGTGGGAGATTGATCAAAATAAGAATTTGAAGGAAGTTGTTAAGGATTAAAGTATCCTTTTTTTCTGTATCGAGGCATGCAAATAACTAAAAAAGCCTCAGAAATTTCTGAGGCTTTTTTAGTTATTATTCGTTGTGTAAAATAAATTACTTTTTAACGTTATTTTTAAACATTTCAAATCTGTTAGATCCTTTCTTTGGCCAACTATTGTTTGAAGTGTCTACATCTGCAGTTTCAAAGTCTGGATCCACGACAATGCTTGTGATTTCTTTTGCTGCGGCAAACATTCTTTTTACAGAAATATCATTTTTCATCCAAATTTGTGCAGGAAAAGTATGTCTTTTCTTGGTTCCATCATCAAATGTTAATTCAACGATAATTGGCATCACCAATCCTCCAGGTTTTTCAAATTCTACGGCATACAGATAAGAAGGTACTTCTTTGGTGTCTGTGTAGTTTTCCATTGCCTTTGGATTCGCGTTTTCTTTATTATCATTAATGTAAATTAAATCACCCAAATTTTCAAAATACTGACTGTATTTTTCTTTTAATTTTGCTGTTCTTTCGTCTGGTTTGTCACTGATGTACAAAGATTTTACGTTTTTAATTCCAATATCTGTTACGTCAGTGGTGTAAAACCAACCTCTCCAGAACCAGTCTAAGTCCATACTAGAAGCATCTTCCATAGATCTAAAAAAGTCTGCAGGTGTCGGGTGTTTGAACATCCATCGTTTGGCATAGGTTCTAAAAGCATAGTCAAATAATTTTGGTCCCATGATGGTTTGTCTTAGCATGTACAAACCTGCTGCAGGCTTAGAGTAGGCATTAGGTCCAAATTGCTTTACATAATCCCCCTGAGACATGATCGGTGAGATGTTACTTTGATCTCCTCCCATATATCGGGTAATATCTTTTGCTGGATTGATCGCAAATAATTTTGGATCGTATTTTAATTCTGCCAAAATTTCAACAAAAGAATTCAAACCTTCATCCATCCAGGTCCATTGTCTTTCATCAGAATTGACAATCATAGGGAAAAAGTTGTGACCCACTTCATGTACAATAACTCCAATCATTCCTTTTTTTGTTCTGTCTGAATAGCTTCCATCTGGATTCGGACGACCAAAATTGAAACAGATCATAGGATATTCCATTCCTTGTCTTTCTGAATGTACAGAAATAGCTTTTGGGTAAGGGTAATCAAATGTTAATTTAGAATACTCAACGAGGGTTGTAGCTACTGCTCTTGTAGAATGCTCTTCCCACAAAGGGTTTCCTTCTTTTGGATACAATGAAACAGCCATCACTGTTTTACCATTCACATTGGTTGCCATGGCATCCCAGATATACTTTCTGGAGGACGCAAAAGCAAAATCTCTTACATTTTTGGCTTTAAATTTCCAAGTTTTTGTACCAGTCGCACGTCCTTTTTCAGCTTTTTCAGCTTCGGCTTCTGTGACGATATATACGGGATCTTTATATGAATTTCTTGCTTTATCCCAACGTTTACGTTGTTCTTTAGTTAACACATTTTTCTCATTCTGCAATACACCTGTTGCATCTAGAATATGGTCTGAAGGGACCGTTAAATTCACTTCATAATCTCCAAATTCTAATGCCCATTCCGAACGTCCCCAAAATTGCATGTTTTGCCATCCTTCAACGTTATTGTATACCGCTAATCTTGGGAAAAATTGTGCAATTGTATAGTTATTGTTTCCATCAGGAAAAGTCTCTAACCCAGACCTTCCTCCATCTTTATTAATATCGTTAATTTTATAATTCCATTGTATGGAAAATTTAAATGTACCTCCCGATGCAAGTGGTTTTGGTAAATTAATACGCATCATCGTTCTGTGAATAAAATGAGACAAGGGTTTGCCATCGCTTTCTACTTTTTCGATATTGAAACCAAATCCACTTTCTTTATTCATGTACGTTTCTTGGAACTTTTTGGGACTCATGTACAAACTGACGCTTGTCGATTTTGTCAAAGGAGTTTCAGAGTCATCTGCTCTCATATTTTGATCTAGTTGAACCCATAAATAGTCTAATTTATCTTTAGAATTATTATGATAGGTTATTTTTTCTTGACCATAAATTTTGTTTGTACTTTCGTCCAAACGAATGTCCATGAAATAGTCTACCTTTTGTTGGCTATATTGATGTCCTGGAGCCCCCGATGCAGTATGTTGGTCATTTGGAGTTGCCAAAACATCTTTTAGTTGTCTGAATTTATTTTGATCAATATGGCCTTGTTTTTTTTGGCTTTTAATTTCTTTTTCCTGGGCAAAGTTTGCGGTAATAGAAAAGAATAAGGAAAATAGTATTAGATATATTTTTTTCATGAAAATTAAGTATGATTATTTTGCATAAAATTACTGATAAGAAAAAGAATATGTATTGGAAACGTAAAGTTTTAACAAACCTTTATCAAAAATCATGAAGCATAAAAAAAGCGAACTTATTCAAGTTCACTTTTTATTTTAAAGATTCGAATAAAACCTATCCTTTGATCTTACGTTTAAATTTTTCAAATTTATTTTTATTTTCTTTTGGCCAACTGTTATTAGAAGTATTTACATCTGCTGTTTCTTGATTTGGATCGATGGTAATTTTAGTAATTTCTTTGCTGCTAGAGAAGACTTTGGTTATTTCTTTGTCATTAAATCTCCAAATTTGTGCAGGATATACTTTTCGTTCTTTAGTTCCATCTTTATAGGTGTAATACACAATAATCGGCATTACCAGCCCCCCTGGTTTGTTGTACGTGATTTCGTAATGAAATTTTGAATTACTGTCCTTAGCGTCACCAAAACCTAACCCTTTTGTAGTGTCCTCTATAAAACGAACCTCATTTTCTTTGGTTTTTGTGTGGAATTTTTTCACATTTTTGATTCCAATATCTGTGACGTCTGTGGTGTAAAACCAACCTCTCCAAAACCAATCTAGATCAATTCCAGAGGCATCTTCCATCGTTCTGAAAAAATCTGCTGGAGTTGGATGTTTAAACATCCATCTTTGAGAATAGGTTCTAAAAGCGTGGTCAAATAATTCAGGTCCCATGATGGTTTCTCTTAAAATCCACAAAGCAGTTGCTGGTTTTCCATAAGCATTGCTCCCAAAACTATATACATTATCTCCTTTGGTCATGATGGGTGCAATTTTAGATTGGTCTCCATTCATGTATTTTATAATGTTTTTTGGATATCCTCTTGTAATTGGAAAATCTTTATCATACGCTAATTCAGCCAACATTTCTACATATGAGTTTAACCCTTCATCCATCCAAGTCCATTGTCTTTCATCAGAATTCACGATCATCGGAAAAAAGTTATGACCCACCTCATGAATGGTTACTTTGATCATTCTGTATTTAGTTCTATCTGAATAGGTTCCATCAGCATCGGGTCTTCCTGGATTAAAACAAATTTGTGGATATTCCATACCCATTTGTCCGTCTACGGAAATAGCCTTGTGATAGGGATAGTCGAATGTATATTTTGAATATGTTTTTAATGTCTGTGCTACTGCTCTTGTAGAGTGCTCTCCATACAATGGATTTGCTTCCTTAGAATACAAAGAATATGCCATTACAGTTTTACCATTGATATCTACCGCCATTGCATCCCAAATAAATTTTCTTGAGCTTGCAAATGCATAATCTCTGACATTTTTTGCTTCAAATTTCCATGTTTTGGTAGCGGAAGATTTACTTTTCTCAATCTTAGTTGCTTCTTCTTGTGTACGAATAAGTATAGGTTGATCAAAAGTGTTTTTTGCTTTGGCCAACCTTTTTAATTCTTTTCTAGACAAAACTTCGCTTTCGTTTTGTAATACTCCAGTTGCTCCAAGCATATGATCTTTTGGTGTAGTGATATGAACGGTGTAATCTCCAAACTCTAGTGCAAATTCACTTCTTCCCCAAAATTGGTCATTTTGCCATCCCTCAACATTGTCATACACACATAATCTTGGAAAAAACTGCGCAATTACATAATTGTTATTTCCGTTTTCTGTAAAATGTTCGTAACCAGATCTACCGCCAATTTCTCTGTGGTTATTGATATTATACCACCAGTTAATTTTAAATGAAAAAGTTTTTCCAGCTGCCAATGGTTCTGGTAAATTAATTCTCATCATTGTTTGGTTGATTGTATGCGACAAATTACTATTGTCTGGGTTGGTCACGCTTATGATATTAAAACCTCCGTCAAAAGGTGTTTTTGGGTAATTAAGATTGAAACTTTTTACAGGCATACTACTAGGGATTTTAGAGGGCTGTATGTCTGGCGTTTTAGAATCTTTAGCTCTCATGTTCTGATCCAATTGTACCCATAAATAAGCCAATTCATCTTTAGAGTTATTATGATACACAATGGTTTCTTTCCCTAATATTCTTTTGTTTTCGTCGTCTAAAACAATATCCATCACATAATCTACTTTTTGCTGTGTATAGTTTACACCTGGAGCACCTGAAGCAGTTCGCTGACTATTGGGTGTTGCCAATTGATCTTTGAGTTGTTTGAATTTATTTTGATTGGTATGCCCTTGAAGACCTTGTTTGATTTTTTTTTCTTGAGCAAAGACAGTGGTTCCAATAAAAAAAATGCTCAATAAAAATAAAGTACTATTTTTCATAAATTCTTACATTAAATTTAATACTAATTAATAATAGGGAATTAAAAGGTTAAAGCTATAAAAATTTTAACAAACCTTTTGTTTTTTTTGCAGTTAATAACAGACTTTGATACTTGTTATAAATTTTTGTTTTGAGTAAGTTTTCTTGCTTTGGAAAATAAGTTGTTAATATGGTATTCTCGACTTCTAGACTCGTTATCTCATCTATATTTTCAATTTCTAAATAAAAATAAACCAAATCTCCGTCGTATTCTTTTCCGATATAGTTGTATTCTTTCGGGAAATCATTAATTTTTAAAAGAAGTTTTTCCTTTAAATATTTTTTAAAATAATCATCATTATTCTTTAACTCTTGGTTGGATGTGAGTTGTAAATTGATTTGATATTTTTTGTTTAAGGCAATTTCTATGTCATCCATAAAAACATTTATTGATATTTGTATGGAGCGTGATTCATTCTTATATTCGATCTGAGTGAGACTCAAATAATATTTATGAGGAGAGGAGGAGAGGAGAGGAATGATAAATAAAAGTAGTAAAATTTTTTGAACATTCATAGTAAAATAAAAATAGTAAGCCAGCCAAATTAGTCTTTTTTTATGATTTTTAAGTAGCTAACACTCTCTTTTTTAAAGATTTTTATAAGTTCTAAAAGCTTGTTTTCTGCATGAAGTCTCTCTACACCCAGAGGATTGCAATATTCTAAAAAATGGAAGTAATTTTCTACAGGTATTTGTAATTTTTCAAAGAAGAATTTTTCACCAAGTTCAGAGAGCACCTTATAAGGGAATGCTTTTTGAGTTGCCAATTTTTTTCGCAATGCCCATAGGCGTTTAGAATATTTAAATGAGATGTTAACTTTAGCTCCAACACCACTAAAAGGCATTATTGAAGGATTTTTCACTAGTTGAGGACGGACTCTCTTGTCTGTATAATCATCTGCTTCAACAATTTTCATATTAACTTTAGAGAAATCCATTACGCTTCTTAGAATGGAGTCTTTTTTATTTTTGGGAACATCTTTAATGTCTAAGCCCAAGCGGCCCGTTAAATAATGTCTTTTCAGATCGAATTCATCTAAAACATAGGTATTCAATTTTAATTGAACTTTTAGGGTCTTTTGATTGATAATTTGTTTAGTTATACTGATTTTTTTGGTAGTATGCTGTATGGATGAGATTCGTAATGAATCTCCTTTAGATACAAAGATTCTAAAACGACCGTTGTCAGAAGAAAAGGTACCTTGATTTGTCGTTAAATTTATAATATTTGCATTTTTAACGATTCCAAGAGAGTCAATTAAATCTCCAGTAATCAACACGTTCCTTTCTTGAGAAAAGCTGCAGATAGTGATGGTAAATAAGCTTATGAAAAATAATTTTTTTAACACGTTCGATTTTTATTTTTCCGATCGTTTTGTTTTATGAGATTTAGAAAGGAAAGCAGTTTTTCTTTTATCAATCAACACAGATCAATATTATAGGTTTAAAAATACAACTTATTTTTTATTTTTCTACTATGGTATCAGAGATTCCACAAGACTTTGGATGCTCCCAATAATAGTTTTTATTTCATTAACTTGTATTGATGGTTCTAAAGAATTAGTAAAAAAAACACTTCAATACTAAAGACAAGTTCAGTTTATTGAGCTATTGTGAATTTATAATTAGGATGTAATAGTATGCAAATCAAAATTTTATAATTGTATTTAAATATGTAATTTTTAAAAAAGATAAGGTTGGGTATATTTTAACAAAGTCAATTTTTTATTGTTATTTTGGAGTCATGAAAAAAATGATCATTGCAAGTACCTCCTCAGTATATAAGAGTAGTTACTTAGAGTATTTAATGCCAACACTTTCTCACTTCTTTAAAGATATTACCTCGGTTCTTTTTATTCCCTATGCAAGGCCTAGTGGAATTTCATACTCCCAGTATACGACAATTGTTAAAAAATCTTTTGAAGTAATAAATATTGCTGTTAAAGGGATTCATGAATTTAAAAATCCAACAGAGGCACTTCAGAGTGCTGAGGCAATTTTTACTGGCGGTGGAAATACTTTTGAATTACTGAATCAACTATATGAAAATGATCTTCTACATGTTTTAAGAGAAGTAATAGATTCTGGAACACCTTACCTTGGGACAAGTGCAGGAAGTAATCTCTGTGGCGTTTCTATAAAAAACACGAATGACATGCCAATTGTGTATCCTCCGAGCTTTAGGTCTTTAAATGTGATTCCATTTAACATCAACGCCCATTATTTAGACCCAATTAAAGAGTCTACACACATGGGGGAGACAAGAGAAACACGTATTAAAGAATTTCATGTTTTTAATGAGACACCAGTTCTCGGTTTGCGCGAAGGAAGTTGGTTAGAAGTTATTGATCATACGATTACGTTAAAAGGAGATTACACAGCTCGCTTATTTTTACAAAATCAAAAACCTATAGAACTAGAAAGTGGGGTAGAAGTGACCGTCTAGTAGGTTTTATAAGTTTAGCTGTATGTTTTTGACGTTTACGAATCGTTACTTAATAACTTACATAGTCTACAATTTCCAAACCGTATCCAATCATTCCCACCCGTTTTGCTTGTTCTGTATTGGTAATTAGCCTTAATTTACTAATATTCAAATCATGTAAAATTTGTGCTCCAATTCCAAAATCTCTTTGGTCCATTTTAATTGCTGAAGCTTTCATGTCTCCTTTGAGTTGTCCTTCTTTTAAGGTCGCTAATCTGCTCAATAAATTTTGAGATTGATTTTGTTGATTGATAAAAATGATGGCACCTTTTCCTTGATCGTTGATAACCTGGAACATTTTGTCCAATTTTTTATCGGCATCATTCGTTAGCGTTCCTAAAATATCGTTATTTACTAATGTAGAATTTACTCTTGTTATTACGGGTTCATTTTTATTCCAAGAACCCTTTGTTAGAGCAATATGAACTTGACTATTATTTGTTTGTTGGTATGCTTTTAGTCTGAATTCTCCAAACCTAGTTTTGATACTAAAGTCTTCCTTTATTTCAATTAATGAATCATGCTCCATTCGATAAGCAACTAAATCTTCAATAGAGACAATTTTAATATCAAATTTTTTGGCGACTTCGAGTAGTTGGGGCAATCGAGCCATGGTTCCATCTTCATTCATGATTTCTACAATTACACCTGCAGGTTGTAAACCTGCTAAACGAGCAAAATCGATCGCTGCTTCAGTATGTCCGGTTCTTCTTAAAACACCTCCTTCTTTCGCCTTTAGGGGAAAGATATGGCCGGGTCTTGCTAAGTCAAAAGGTTTTGTTTCTTCGTCAATTAAAGCTTTAATAGTAATGGCTCTATCAGAAGCAGAGATACCAGTTGTAACTCCCTTTCCACGAAGATCAATAGAAACTGTAAAAGCGGTTTCCATAGGATCTGTGTTGTTGTTTACCATCATTCCCAAATCTAATTCTTTGCAACGACTTTCAGTTAAGGGAGCACAAATTAACCCTCTACCATGGGTTGCCATGAAATTGATCATCTCTGGGGTCGCCATTTCAGCAGCAGCTAAAAAATCGCCTTCATTTTCTCTGTTTTCATCATCTACAACAATAATAATTTTTCCATTTCTTATGTCTTCAATAGCTTCAGGAATTGAATTTAATTGAGTCGTATTTTTAATATTCTGAACTGTCATATTTATTAAGTTGCTTTTTTTGAAAATAATTTTTGAAAAAAATTAAGTAGGGGTTGGGTAATTATATCAATATTAAATAATCCCTTGTCTTTGGTTGCTCTCCTGGTTAACAAGATGCCTAAGGGAACCATAATAAACGCTGCGACCCAGGAACCTAAAAATGCTGAAATAGAACTTTCTTCCGCTAGATTTTTACCAAATGTATTGCTAAAAAAATAGGTTACATAAATAGCAATGGCTAGAATCATGGGCAAGCCAAAACCACCTTTTCTTATAATAGACCCCAAAGGAGCTCCAATAAAAAACAGAATCAAACAGGACAACGAAAAGGCAATTCTATTATAATATTCTGTATCAAAAAAATTAAGATTCTTTCTTTTCCACTTAATTGAGCTTGCATTATTTTTCAAGGAGCTTAAAACCCTTGATATTTTCGATGTGGCGCTGTTTACAATATTAATTTGACCCTCTAAATCAAAGTTTTCTGTAATCTTTCTATTTATGTTATTGGTTTTTAGGGAATCAGGAAATGCATATAAGTTTTTTGCTGCAGTTGCCGCATAAATGTTTTTAGATTTGATAAGAAGTGTTTCATCATAACTGGCTTTTAAATTGGGGATGGTATCTCCTAGTTGCTGCAAACTTAACATCATAAAATTTTTGGTATGATTTGTTTTATTTAAATCATCATCCCCAGAAACAGACGATATGTCTATGTTAAATTCATACTCTTTGAATGAAGCATTGGAGGCTGCCATCTTCTTCTTCTTGAGAGAAGTTCTTGCAGACTTCACATGTTCTTCATAGTAGTAGCCATTATACAAAATGAGGGTCATATATCGACTTCCTTCTTCGGAAACAATTTTGCCTTTTTCTGCAGTGATTACCTTTTGGTTTCCCTTACCACCTGTTAAATCATAAATTAAAACTTTTTTTAATAAGTTTTCTTCTTCACCATATTTTTCATCAAACTTAATTTGAAACCCAGGAATATCACTATTGAAACTTCCAGGAACTAATGCCATTGCAGGTTTTTTCTTTTTGATATTCAGATATAAATTTTTCTGTTTTAATACCGCATAGGGGTAAATATTATTTAAAAATAAAAAGTTGATTCCACTTAAAATAATTGTTAAAAAAAATAAAGGTCTGACAAGTCGTTGTAAAGAAATTCCAGCAGATTTTGCTGCAGCAAATTCGTAATTTTCCCCTAAATTTCCCAGGGCCATAATGGATGATAATAGCACTCCAATTGGCAACGCCTGTGGAGTGATTATTAAAGTAGTATAGTACAAGAATTTAAAAATGAACACCAAACTAATCCCTTTGCCAGCAATGTTTTCGAAAGTTTGCCATAGGACTTGCATTACCAAGACAAAGAGCACTATCAAAAAGGTAGCTACAAATGGAACTAAAAATGTTTTTAGGATGTATTTATCTAAAATTTTCATCTTTTGCAAAAGTAGTTTCTTAAGATTAAAGATGCTACTAAATTTCTGTTAATTGAAAAATATTAGTCTATGCTATATTGTAGCTTCTGGTATTTTTCTTTGTTAAAAGAAAAAAAGTCGTTAGACAATGCTTGATTGCTTTTAAATTCTGTAATCGTAAATGAAGTTATCGATCCATTCGATCCTGTTTGGATTAGTTTGTAAAGATGTAACGTTTTAAGATCTACTGCAAAGGCTATTTTTACAATATCAGAATCACTATCCATTGGGGTTAAGATGACGAATTGAATCTTTCTGCCTTTTATATTCTTTAAATCCCCCATTTGAAGGTTATACCCTTCTTTGTAAAAGGTTAAAAGTTTGGAGGGATAAATAAAACCATCCTCTCCATTCATATCTCCTTCTGTAATCGTAACTTCTTTTTCATCGTTGTTAATTACATATAGTTTTTTTCCATCATAAATGAATGTATTTCCTAGATAGTTTAAGTTGTATTTTTCACCTTGTAAAGAGATTTGACCCTTCATAGGTAGTTCATCTTCTTCTCTTATTCCTGCATCTTCGTTACTTAATGTTTCATTAAAATGAATAGACATGTTTTGGTATGCTTCCATTTTGGTGGAGACTTTGTCTAAAAGGAGTATTGCCTTTTCTGAATTTTGCGAAAAAGCAATGCTAGTGATCAATAAGTGTAATAATAAAACTGTTGTTTTGTTCATTTCTATGAATTCTTTTCGTTTTCTAATAATTGTTCTAGTGCAATAAAGTCAGCAACTAAAACTTGTCTAGCTTTACTTCCTTCAAACCCACCTACAATTCCAGCTGCCTCAAGTTGGTCTATCAATCTACCCGCTCTATTGTACCCTAACTTTAACTTTCTTTGTAAAAGAGAAGCGGACCCTTGTTGAGCCGTTACGATAACTTCTGCAGCTTCTTTAAAGAGTTTATCTCTATCAGAAATATCGATATCAATACTTGTACCACTTTCGTCATCGATGTATTCAGGTAATTGATAAGCTTCTAAGTATGCCTTTTGAGAACCGATAAAATCGGTTATTTTTTCTACTTCTGGGGTGTCTACAAATGCACATTGTATTCTGTTGATTTCGTTACCTGCTGTGTAGAGTAAATCTCCACGACCAATTAATTGATCTGCACCACCCGCATCTAAAATTGTTCTAGAATCTATTTTTGAGGTAACTCTAAACGCAATCCTTGCAGGAAAGTTGGCTTTGATAATCCCTGTGATTACATTTACAGAGGGTCTTTGAGTGGCAACAATTAGATGAATTCCAATGGCTCTAGCTAGCTGAGCTAGACGTGCAATAGGTGTCTCTACTTCTTTACCCGCAGTCATTATTAAATCCGCAAATTCATCAATCACTAAAACAATATATGGTAAGAATTGATGACCATCATTTGGGTTTAATTTACGTTGTTTAAATTTTGCATTGTATTCTTTGATATTTCTTACCATTGCAGATTTTAGCAAATCATATCGGTTATCCATTTCAATACAAAGCGAATTTAATGTGTGTACAACTTTTGTAGTATCTGTAATAATCGCCTCTTCTACATCTGGAAGTTTTGCCAAATAGTGACGCTCAATTTTATTAAATAAAGTAAGTTCAACTTTTTTAGGATCTACTAAAATAAATTTCACTTCAGCAGGATGTTTTTTGTATAAGAGAGATGTTAATACTGCATTTAAACCAACAGATTTTCCTTGTCCTGTTGCACCTGCCATTAGAAGGTGAGGCATTTTAGCTAAATCAACAACAAAGGTTTCATTAGAAATTGTTTTTCCTAATGCAATTGGCAACTCCATGGTAGATTCTTGGAATTTCTTAGAAGAAATAACTGAATGCATGGAAACAATTGTTGATTTTTTATTCGGTACTTCAATTCCAATAGTTCCTTTTCCTGGAATAGGAGCTATGATTCTAATTCCTAAAGCAGACAATGAAAGGGCAATATCGTCCTCCAGATTTTTAATTTTAGAAATTCGGATTCCAGCATCTGGTACAATTTCGTACAATGTGATTGTGGGTCCAACTGTTGCTTTTATTTCAGCAATTCCAATTTTGTAGTTTTTAAGGGTTTCTACAATTTTATCTTTGTTGGCTTCTAATTCTTCCGGATCAACAGAAATAGATTCATTGTATTGTTTTAAGAGATTGAATGTTGGAAATTTAAAATTCCCTAATTCTAGGGTTGGATCAAATTCTCCAAAGTCTTTTACTAACTGATTGGATAAGTTTTCTAAAGAGTGTTCTTCTTCTTTGGTTTCAGCGACATTAATTTCTACTTCTTTTTCTTTAACAATATCAGTTTTTAATATGGGTTCTAATTCGTTTTCAATATTTACACTTGTTTCGTGTTTTTTTGGAAGTACATCAGAATGTTTAGAAATTGTAGGCTGTAAGTTTTCCAAAGATAGCTCAACTCCTGATTTTTCTTTCGGATTGGTTTTTAAGGGAATTGTTTCTGAAACTTCGTTGTCAGTTTTGACCACCTGAGTATCTGAATGTTCATTTGTGTCAAAAACAGCTACTTTTTTTTCTTCTCTTTTTATCTTGTCTAAAAGGGTGTCAAAGGTCACTTTGTATCTTAAAATGATATACGCTACAAGAAGAAAGCTTAATAGAATGATCAAACCTGTTTTTCCAATGAAACTCTGTAAATAATCATTAATTTCATAACCAATAATTCCTGAAAGAGGTGCGTAGTTTTGGTACATGAATCCCAAAGAAACACTCAGCCATAAGATGATAAAAAGACTCCAATTCCAAGCGATAATTATGGTGGATAATTTCTTTTTAAGAAGAATTTTAACTCCCGTTAGACAAAGTTGATAAGCAATGATAAATGCTCCAAGTCCAAAACTTTTATAAATTAGAAAGTGACTTAGGTAGGCGCCAATTTTACCCAAAAGGTTGTTGCTTTTTACACTTCTATCTACTAATTTTGTTAACGTACTTTGGTCTTCTTGCCAATGAAAGAAGAAAGAAATAAAAGCGATGCAAAGAAAAGCCGCAAACGAAATTAAAAAGATTCCAATGATCGTTTGTGTTTGCCTTGTTTTTAAAAAAGCAACAATTGTCATTTTTCTATCTGAGGAACCTATGGTTGTTTTTGTGCTTTGCGTCCTTTTAGCCATTAATGATCTTTATTCGATTAGGTGGTAACTTTGAGTTTTTGTCTAAAATAATAAACTTATTTTAGAAATGTATATGAAGCCAGCAATAATTAGTGAAGTAAATGCAGCAAAACTTGAGGCACCCGCAGCGATGTCTTTTATAAAACCTATTTTTTCGTGATAATCTGGGTGCACAAAATCAGCAATTTTTTCGACCGCAGTATTTAGAGCTTCTGCTACTAAAACGAGGCCAATACTAAAAAACTGAAACATCCATTCTATGTTAGAAATATTAAAATAAAACCCGAAAGCAGTTATGATTGCAGCAACAATAAGTTGCGCTTTAATACTGTCTTCAGTAGCTATTAAAAGCCACATTCCTTTTAAGGCAAATTTGAAACTACGAAGTCTTCCCCTAAAAAAACTGTCTTTTGGATTTTTCATAGACTATAGTTCTTTTAAAGCATTTTTATAATTTGGTTCATTAGCAATTTCTGAAACTTGTTCAGTATGCGCTATATTTCCATTTTCGTCTATAACGACAATTGCTCTAGAATGTAAGTTTGCTAGAGGACCGTTAACAATTTCTAATCCATAAGCTTTTCCAAAATTTCCCTCGGTAAAATCGGATAACATCGTAACGTTTTTAATGCCTTCTGCACCACAAAAACGAGCTTGAGCAAAAGGTAAATCTCTAGAAATACACAAAACGACTGTGTTTTCTAAATTTCCTGCCTTTTGATTGAATTCTCTCACTGAGCTAGCACAAGTTCCTGTATCGATACTTGGGAAAATATTTAAAATTATTTTTTTACCAGCATAGTCTGTCAAAGTTTTCTGAGATAAATCAGTACCTATTAATTTAAAATCAATAGCTTTCGTTCCTTTTTTTGGTAAACTCCCTGAAGTGTGTATGGTGTTTCCTTTTAATGTAATTTCTGTCATATTTTTTTATCAATTTCAAAAGTAACTATTTTTATTCAAAAAACTTTATTAGAAAGGGATAAGTTCTACCGACCAATCATCTTATATTAATACTTATCTTCGCAGTCGAAAAAAAGAACAATCACCTTGAATATTTCTAAATATACTTCGGAATTTAAATATAATTGGAAGTTAGCAGCACCTGTAATGTTAGGTATGTTAGGGCACACTTTTGTGAGCTTTATAGATAATATTATGGTAGGGCAATTAGGAACTGCAGAATTAGCGGCAGTTTCCTTAGGAAATAGTTTTATGTTTGTTGCAATGTCGATTGGAATCGGTTTTTCAACGGCAATTACTCCTTTGATAGCCGAAGCAGATTCATCGGATAATTTACAGCAAGCGAGATCGACTTATAAAAGTGGTTTGTTTTTATGCACAACCCTAGGGGTTGCTTTGTTTTTTGGAATTTATTTCTTAAAACCCATAATGTATTTAATGAATCAGCCGGAGCAGGTTGTAGCACTGGCAATACCTTATTTAGATTTGGTAGCTTTTTCATTAATCCCTTTGGTTATTTTTCAAGCAATTAAACAATTTAGCGACGGAATGTCCATGACAAGATATCCCATGTATGCAACCTTGATCGCGAATGTTATCAATATCATTTTAAATTATGTTCTCATTTTTGGTAAGTTTGGATTTCCAGTGATGGGCATAGTTGGAGCCGCATATGGAACCTTAGCTTCCCGTATTGTAATGGTGGTATACTTATGGGTATTATTAAGATATAAAGAACGATCAGCACAAATTGTAAAAAATTTAAAAGTTTTTATTTTAGATTTTTTGATGGTCAAAAAAATCATCAATTTAGGAGCGCTTAGTGCCATGCAAATGTTTTTTGAGGTGGGTATTTTTACGTCAGCAATTTGGTTAAGTGGTTTGTTGGGTAAAAATCCTCAAGCGGCAAACCAAATAGCTTTAAATTTGTCTACGATGACTTTTATGATTGCGATGGGTCTAAGTGTTGCTGCGATGATTAGAGTTGGAAATCAAAAAGGCTTGCACAACTTCAAAGAATTAAGAAGAATTACTTTTTCAATCTTTTTATTAGGGGCTGTTTTCGCTAGTTTTTTTGCCCTCATATTTTTTATTTTTCACAAGAGTTTACCAAATATATATGTGGATTTAAATGATATTACAAATTACGAAGACAATAAGGAGGTGATCTTTATCGCATCAAAATTATTATTAGTTGCAGCATTTTTTCAAATTTCAGACAGTATTCAAGTCATTATTCTAGGAGCTTTACGTGGTTTACAAGATGTGAAAATTCCTACAATTATTACCTTTATATCTTATTGGATCGTTGGTTTTCCGATTTCTTATTTCTTAGGAAAAGAGGAAGCTTATGGTAGTTTTGGTATTTGGATGGGCTTACTCGCAGGATTAACTACAGCTTCCATTTTATTATTTATTAGATTTAATTCGTTAACTTTAAAACTCATTAAGCAAAAACATGAACTTACCTAAATTTTTATTAGCCGATAACAGTAATTTTCCAGAAGATATTTTTGTATTACATACAGAATTTCCACGTTTTATTATTAATTTAAAAGATGATGAAATAGAATGGTTTGAAGATTTAACAGGAGAAAATGAAGAAGATATCGCGACAGAATTAGCAGTTCTTATGGATAAAGCTGGTGCTTTTTACGATAGCGAAATGAAGCAATACGATTAATATACCTTCAGGTTTGCTCTTCGACCTTATACAGAAATCACAACATCAGTTGTATTGAGACCATAAAAGAGAACAAATTGTATCGCTACGGTTCTTTTTTTACTATAATTTGTAAAATTTGTAAGCTGTATTACAAATCGTTACATCCAAACAATACATATAAAATACGATTTTTAAAAAAATCAAATTCGGAGCATTTAATAGTGTCTAAATTTCTATTATCTTCGTTTTAGTTTACAAAGTGATTTAAAATGAGTAGAAGTACAAGAGATTATATTATTATTGGTTTGAAAGGTATGGGCATGGGAGCTGCAGATGTTGTTCCAGGGGTCTCAGGTGGTACCATAGCTTTTATTTCTGGTATTTACGAAGAATTATTAACCTCTATTAGCAATGTCAATTTTGGCTTACTTAAAACCCTGAAAAAAGAAGGTTTTAAAGTTGCCTGGAAACAACTCAACGGTGCTTTTTTGACCTCTCTATTTCTAGGGATTTTCATCAGTATCGTTTCTTTGGCAAAAACGATTAAATATCTTTTAGAGAATGAACCTATTTTGTTGTGGTCTTTCTTTTTTGGTTTGGTAGTGGCAAGTATTATTTATATCGGAAAACAAGTAGAGAATTGGAATTATAAATTTCTTTTTTTAGCGATGTTTGGAGTTGCATTTGGGTACATCATTACCATTGCTTCCTCTACAACTTTAACAGAAATCAATTACTTATTTTTGGTTTTCGCAGGTGCAATTGCTTCTTGTGCAATGATTTTACCCGGTATTTCCGGATCCTATATCCTATTACTCATGGGAGTTTACCCTATAGTAATGACAGCAATCACCCAAAGAGATCTTACAATAATTTCAGCAATTGGAATTGGTGTAATTTTAGGCTTACTCTTATTTTCTAGATTATTAAAATGGCTTTTTAAGAAGTATAAGAATCAAATGCTAGTCTTATTAACGGGGCTTATGCTCGGTTCCTTAAATAAAGTTTGGCCATGGAAAACGACCATTTCAACTTATTTGAATAGTCATGGAGAAACCAAGCCTCTATTAGAACAAAGTATTTCTCCTTTTTCTTTTAATGGAGATCCGCAATTAATCATGTCAATTGTGCTCGCAATTATCGGTTTCCTTCTGATCATAGGGATGGAAAGGGTGGCACAACTCAAAAAATAAATGAAACAAGAAAGGTCTTTTTTACAACAGGGAACCCTTTTTTTTAAAGGGCTCATTATGGGAGCTGCTAATAAAGTTCCTGGTGTTTCTGGAGGAACTGTTTCTTTCGTTTTTGGTTTTTATGAAGAGTTAATCTTCTCGTTTAAAAAAATCAACCTTAAAGCCTTTCAACTCCTGTTTAAGGGTCGTTTTAGAGAATTTTATCAGCATGTAAACGGTCAATTTCTCCTTTTGATAATGGGGGGAAGTATTTTTAGTTATTTTACGATTTCCATAGTTTTAGATTATTTATTGGCATACTATGAACGCCCTGTTTGGAGTTGTTTTTTTGGGATGATTATTGGTTCAATTTATTACTTAGCCAAAGATTTTGTTGACTGGGATTTTAAAAATAGTATTTCATTGATTGTGGGTGTTGTAATTGGGTTGGCAATAAGTTTTTTATCGCCAGCAAAAGAAAATGACAATCTTTGGTTTGTTTTTATTTGTGGAATTATTGGTGTATCAGGGATGACACTTCCTGGATTATCAGGGTCTTTTATTTTAATTTTGTTGGGTAATTATGTGTTGTTATTGGTAGACTCCGTAAATGTTTTATTACACATAATTACAAGTCTTCTAATAGGTGATTTTCAAGTTTTATCAGATCCAATTAAAATAAGATATTTAAAAATAATTACTGTCTTTACTCTGGGGTCAGTTGTAGGTTTGATTTCTTTCTCTCATCTTTTAGCTTATGTTTTAAAAAGATGGTACCAAAGTGTAAATGCCGTAATAATTGGTTTTATAATCGGTTCTTTGGGAGTTGTTTGGCCATGGAAAAAAACAATTTATGCAATAGAAAATGGACAATTTTTAATGGATAACAAAGGAAATCAGATTGTTCAAAATTACGAACGCTTCATGCCCAATTTTTTAAATGTAGAAACTTGGATCGCAATTTTTTATAGTATTGTAGGTATTGGAATTATTTTAGTTATAGATTTTTATGGTAGAAAAAGAAAATAAAACTTTTGGTTTGTTGGGAAAAAATATTGAATATTCATTCTCTCGTGGATATTTCAGTAAAAAGTTTGAAAAATTGAATTTACAACAACACAAATATGTCAATTTTGACCTTCAAAAAATAGCGGATTTTTCATCAATAATTAAGAAAGATTCACAACCTATAGCAGGGATTAATGTTACCATACCCTATAAACAGGAGGTGCTTCAATATTTAGATTTATTGGATGAAACTGCTCAAGAAATTGGTGCTGTAAATACAATTAAATTCCTAAAAAATGGTCAACTAAAAGGGTATAATTCTGATGTTGTTGGTTTTGAAAAATCATTACTTCCTTTATTAGAGAAACATCATAACAATGCTCTAATTCTTGGTACAGGTGGAGCCTCAAAAGCAGTTGCTTTTGCTTTGAAAAAAAACAATATCAAATTTAAATTTGTTTCAAGAAACACACAAGGACTGGATATCTTATCTTATCAAGATATAACGAAAGAGATTATTGAAAAGTATTCGATTATTATAAATTCGACACCAGTGGGAACGACACCAAATGTAGAAAACTCTCCCAATATTCCATATCAATTTATTACAAAAAATCATTTATTGTACGATTTAATATACAATCCTGAAGTAACACAGTTTCTCTCTAAAGGAAGAGCAAATGGAGCGATCATTAAAAACGGATATGAAATGTTGCAACTACAAGCCGAAGAATCTTGGAGAATTTGGAATGAGGAGTAATTTTATTAGTTTCTAGATAATTTGTGGGTTTTGTTAGTTGTCTGTATCTTTATACGAGATATAGTAGCAGTATATATATTAGACTTTAAACTTTGTAGGTATGTCAGAAAATAATGAAGAAAACGTCGATAAGATGGAAAATAAAGCACAGCAGGTTGAAAGTGAAGTTTCAAAGGAAGAGACCATAGAATCATTAGTAACCGTGACTGAAGAGACTGAAGTGACTGAGGAGACTGAGGAGACTGAAGAGATTGAAGTGACTGAGGAGATTGAAGTGACTGAGGAGATTGAAGTGACTAAAGATTCTGAAGTGATTAAGGAGACTGAAGTGACTGAAGTGATTAAGGAAACTAAAGAGACTAAAGAGACTGAGGAGACAGAAGTGACTAAAGAGACTGAGGAGACTGAAGTGACTGAGGAGACTGAAGAGACTGAGGAGACTAAAGAGACTGAAGTGACTAAAGAGACTGAAGTGACTAAATCGACTAAAGAGTCCGAAGTGAATGAGGTTATTGAGAAAATAGAAGAATCTATTGCTATAGACGCTGAAAAAGAGACTCCAAAGGAAATAGTATTTCCTGTTGTAGATTATTCAAAACTATCTTTGGAGGAATTGGTTGAAGAACTTAAAAAAACACTTTCAAACAATCCTGTCCAGAAAGTAAAAAATCAGGTCGAGGCTATTAAGACGGCTTTTAATCAATCTTTTGGGGCCCTATTAGCAGATAAGAAAGCTGCTTTTCTAGAAGCTGGAGGGGATTCTATTGATTTTCAATTTTCGAGTCCTATTAAAACGGAATACAATTTACTTTTATCAGATTATAAAAAACAACGAGATGCTTATTACAGCGAGTTAGATAAGCAATTATCTATTAATTTAGAAAAAAGACTTTCTGTAATACAACAATTAAAGGAGTTAATTGAAAATGCTGACACAGCGACAATGTATAAGAGTTTTAGAGAGATTCAAGATACTTGGCGAACGATTGGAGCGGTCTCAAAAAATTATTATAATGATACCTGGAAAACCTATCATCATCATGTAGAGCGTTTTTATGATTTATTACACTTAAGTAATGATTTTAGAGATTTAGATTTTAAACATAATTTAGATGAAAAATTAAAAATTGTAGCACAAGCAGAAAAGTTAGCAGCAGAATCCGATATTAATATCGCATTTAAAGAACTTCAAAATTTACATAAAATTTGGAAAGAAGATATTGGTCCTGTCTCTAAAGGGATGAGAGAAGATGTTTGGCAAAAATTTAGCGCTGCTACGAAGAAAATTCATGATAGAAGACACGATCATTTTAGAGAAATGCGTTCTAAATATCAAGAAATTATTGAAAATAAATTAATTATCATAGCCAAACTTAACGCCTATGACACTTCCGCTAATAAATCTCATGTTGATTGGCAAAAAAGTATCAAAGAGATAGAAGAATTTAGGCAAGAATATTTTAAAGCAGGAAAATTACCTTATTCTAAAAGTGAAGATATTTGGCAAAAATTTAAAGCTGCTACAAAGAAATTCAATAGTGCTAAAAACACGTTCTATAAATTTGAAAAAAGTGGTCAGCAAGAGAACTTAAAAAAGAAAATAGCATTAATTGAACTTGCGGAATCTCTAAGAGATAGTGAAGACTGGGAAGTAGCGACCAATACATTAAAGAAAATACAATCAGACTGGAAAACAATCGGACATGTTCCCCGAAAATCCTCTGATGATGTATGGAAGCGTTTTAAAGCTGCTTGTAATCATTATTTTGATAGATATCATCAGCAGAAAAATTCTTTAAATATAGAGCAACAAGAAATTGTAGATGCTAAAAAAGCTTTTTTAGAAACTGTAAAAGAATTAAAAGAGCCATCAAAAGAAACAGTTTTAGATCTGATAAATAATTGGAGAAGCTTGGGAAAATTGCCAAGGAATGCAAGACATATAGAGAGTAAGTTTAGCAAACTAATTGATAAAGCTCTTGGAGATTTATCTTTGGATAAGAAAGAGATTAGTATGTTGAAATTCACTTACACTATAGATGGGTTTCACACAGATAATGATGTTCGAAAATTAAATTCTGAACTTATTTTTGTGAAGAAGAAAATAGATGAAATTGTCAGAGAAATTCAGCAATTAGAAAATAATTTAGGTTTCTTTTCTAATGCAAAAGATGACAATCCACTTGTTTTAAATGTTAAAAACCGGGTTCATGCTTTTAAAAATGATTTAGAGTTGTGGAATGAAAAGTTACGTTATATAAAAAAGCTAGATTATTAAAAGTAACGATAAAAAAAACTCGAAGCCTAGCTTCGAGTTTTTTTTATTTGATATTTAATTAAGAAAAGAGTGAATCCATTTTCGCCTTTTCTTCTTCGGCTAAAGTAGCGTCTACTAGAATACGACCACTATGCTCATCAATAGTTATTTTTTTTCTATTTGCTATCTCTAATTGAACTTGAGGTGGAATTGTAAAATATGAACCTCCAGAAGCACCACGTTCAATAGCTACAACAGCTAAACCATTTTTAACTTTGGTTCTTATTCTTGTGTAAGCAGCAAATAAGTGTGCGTCGATAGTTTCAGAAAATTCGGTAGATTTTTTAGATAATAATTCCTCTTCTTTTTCAGTTTCTTTCAAGATTGCATCTAATTCCGCCTTTTTGTGGGTTAAATGTTTTTCTTGTTTCTCAAGTTTTTCATTTGTTGCGTTGATTACTTCTGTTTTTTGAGCAATCTTTGCTTTGAACTCAATAATTCTCTTTTCAGCCAATTGAATTTCTAAATCTTGGTATTCAATTTCTTTGGATAAAGAATCAAACTCTCGGTTATTTCTTACCTTTTTTTGCTGTTCATCGTACTTTTTCATTAACCCATTAGATTCTTCAATAGCTAACTTCTTGTTGTTAATGTCAGTTTCTAAGTTAGCAGTATCTTGATTTAAGTTAGAAATACGTGTGTTCAGTCCAGCAACTTCATCTTCTAGATCTTCAACTTCTAAAGGCAATTCACCTCTAACGTTTCTTATCTCATCAATTCTAGAGTCTATTAATTGTAAATCGTATAAAGCTCTTAATTTTTCTTCAACCGAAATTTCTTTCTTCTTTGCCATGGTTATATATAATATATAGGATTTGTACTTTCTTCTGATAAAATGATTGCAAAATTACTAAATTTTTTTGTAAGATAATCAACCAAAAGGTTTTTTGTAAACTGTTCGCTTTCATAATGACCTATATCTGCCAAAATAATCTTGTTTTCAGCTTTAAAAAACTCATGATATTTGAAATCAGCACTTACATAAGCGTCTGCTCCAGCTTTTATAGCATCAGAAATCGCAAAACTACCAGACCCTCCGAGCACAGCTACCTTTTTTATTTTTTTATTGATTAAATTAGAATGACGTATACAAGCTGTTTTCATTCTTTCCTTCAGGAAGATTAAAAATTCGTTTTCTTCCATTTCTGTTGGTAAATCACCAATCATACCCATTCCAATGTTTTGATGCACATTTTCTATGGTAAGTAGGTCATAAGATACTTCTTCATAAGGATGATTTTTTTGAAGAGATGCTAAAATTGTAGTTTCATTTTTACTTTCATAAAGTACAGAAATTTGGGTTTCATTTTCCGTATGGTTTTCTCCTTTTTTCCCTATGGACGGGTTTGAGTTTTGATTCCCTCTGTAGGTTCCTTCGCCATCTATATTGAAAGAGCACCGATCATAATTACCAATATTTCCTGCTCCAGCGTTAAAAAGTGCATTTCTTAGTTTTTCAGCATTTTCTAATGGTATAAAAGTTGTTAATTTTTTTAGAATGCCTTTCTTAGGAAGTAATATTTTGTTGTTTTTCAATCCCAGAACTTCACTTATCTTAGCAGAAACACCGTTTTTTGAATTGTCTAATGCCGTATGTGTGGCGTAAATAGCAATGTCATTTTGAATTGCCTTTAAAACCACTCTTTCTACATATGAATTCCCATTCAATTTTTTTATGCCACCAAAAATTATTGGATGAAAACTAACAATCAAATTACATTTTTTAGTGATTGCTTCTTCTACTGTTTTCTCTAAAGTGTCTAGCGTTACTAAAACACCAGTAACAGGGGTGTTGTCCTTGCCGATTAACAACCCAACATTGTCAAAATCTTCAGCATAATTAAGCGGAGCCAATTCTTCTAAGTAATCTGTAATATCTTTTATGATCATAAATAAAAATTGTGTCGAAACCCAAAGTTAGTATTTTTCATCCATCAATCCATAAAAATGACTTATTTTCGTATTGATGAAATTTGTTCGCTTTCTTTTATTTCCTTTCGCAATCATTTATGATATCGTAACCACCCTTCGTAATTTGTTTTTTGACTGGGGAGTTCTAAAACAAACCTCATTTAAAACACCCGTAATAGTGGTCGGTAATTTAAGTGTTGGAGGTACAGGCAAAACACCTCAAATTGAATACTTAATTCGCTTATTAAAAGATGATTTTAAAACCGTTATTTTAAGTAGAGGTTATAAGCGTAAAACAGAGGGCTTTGTGCTGTTAAATGATACTCATACAGCTCAAGAAGTTGGTGACGAACCTATGCAGTATTTTAAAAAATTTAAGAAAATATCTGTAGCAGTTGATGCCCACAGAGTCGCTGGGATTTCAAGACTAATAACAGCGGTGTCTCCTGAAGTTTTTTTATTAGATGATGCGTATCAACACAGAAAAGTTAGGGGTAGTTTGTCTCTTTTATTAACAAAATATGATGATTTATTTACAGATGATTATTTATTGCCAACAGGGAATTTAAGAGAAAGTAGTCGAGGAGTAAAAAGAGCGGACCTTATTATAGTAACGAAATGTCCCTCCAATATTACAGCGTTCTATAAAAACACTATTCGTGAAAAGCTTAAAAGATTTGACAAGACTGTTTTTTTTACAACAATTAGTTACCATCAACAAACCTCTGGAAGCCATCGTATTTTAATAGAGGATCTAAAAAAGTATGAAGTTTTATTGGTTACAGGAATTGCAAATCCTTCTTCGCTATTGTCTTTTATGGATGAAAATAAAGTAAATTTCTCTCATTGTAAATTTCCCGATCATCATCACTTTACTGACAAAGATATACAGGTTATTAATGAACAGTTCGCTCAGTTAAAATCGAATAAAAAACTTATTTTAACAACAGAAAAAGATTATGTTCGTTTGGAAAATAGGATAGAAGAACTCTCTTTTTTAGAAATAGAAACCACTTTTTTGTCCGAGCAGGAAAAATTCAATTCAATTGTAAGAGATCAGTTAAGATAAAACGCTGGTTTTTATTTCTTTTGGTCTTTTTTTAGAATAAGCCTTAGCAACTAATTTTTAGTTACATTTCCATGGAGTGATATACGTGTTGTACATCATCGTCTTCCTCTAGTTTTTCTAACAACTTTTCTACATCTGCTTGCTGGTTTTCGTTTAATTTTGTTGTATTGGTTGGGATTCTTTCAAAACCAGAAGATAAAATTTCTGCATTGTTTTCTTCAAAAAATGACTGAATGGCTCCAAATTGTTCAAAAGGTGCATAAATAATGATTCCCTCTTCGTCGTAAAAAACTTCTTCAACTTCAAAATCGATTAACTCCAATTCCAATTCTTCCATATCCATTGTGATGTCTTCTTTTTTAATTGTGAAGTTACAGGTATGATCAAACATAAAGACAACAGATCCTGAGGTCCCTAAATTTCCATCACATTTATTAAAAGCTGCTCTTACATTGGCTACTGTTCTATTATTATTGTCTGTAGCTGTTTCTAAAAGGATGGCAACCCCATGAGGTGCATATCCTTCAAAAAGTACTTCTTTATAGTTTGCTGTGTCTTTATCAGTTGCTTTTTTAATAGCACGCTCAACATTGTCTTTAGGCATGTTGGCTGCTTTTGCATTTTGAATCACCGCACGCAAGCGAGCATTTGTTTCAGCATTAGGCCCTCCTTCTTTTACGGCCATCACAATGTCTTTACCAATTCGAGTAAATGTTTTTGCCATTGCGGACCAACGTTTCATTTTCCTTGCTTTTCGAAATTCGAATGCTCTTCCCATTTTTAATATTTTTTTTCTATTTTATTTTATTACAATTTGAATTATAGTACTGAACTATTTTAGGGATATCTTGTACCTTAAATCCTTTATTTTCTGATTTTTCAACGATCCGTTGGCAATCGTTTAAATGTTTTTTTATAATTTCTGACAATCTCTTAATTTCTTGATCTATAACTTGAGGTTAAGGTTGTATTTCTAAAAATAAGAGTAAGATTTTATTTTTTATGATCATACCTGTATTATTCCCATATTAAATTGTTTTTCAATAGGAGCATGATTCGCTGCTTCAATACCCATAGAAATCCAAGTTCTCGTTTCTAACGGATTGATTACCGCATCGGTCCACATTCTTGCTGCAGCATAATAGGGTGAGGTCTGCTCGTCATATCGCGATTTAATTGCATCGAATAACTCGGCTTCTTTTTCGTGGGTTATTTTTTCTCCTTGTTTTTTTAGGGAAGCCGTTTCTATTTGTAGTAATACTTTTGCAGCAGAGTTTCCACTCATAACTGCGAGTTCTGCACTTGGCCATGCAGCAATTAATCTTGGATCGTATGCTTTACCACACATCGCATAGTTCCCTGCTCCGTAGGAATTCCCGATGATAATGGTAAATTTTGGAACTACAGAATTGCTTACGGCGTTCACCATTTTTGCCCCATCCTTTATGATTCCACCATGTTCAGATTTACTACCCACCATAAACCCAGTAACATCTTGTAAGAATACTAGAGGTATCTTTTTTTGATTACAATTTGCAATAAAACGGGTAGCTTTATCTGCTGAGTCGTTATAAATAACGCCACCAAACTGCATTTCTCCTTTCTTTGTTTTTACTAGCTTTCGTTGATTGGCTATAATACCGACAGCCCAACCATCGATTCTAGCATAACCCGTTAAAATGGTTTTTCCATACCCTTCTTTGTATTGTTCAAATTCAGAATTGTCAACCAATCGCTTTATGATTTCCAACATATCATATTGCGCGTTTCTTTCTTTTGGAAGAATTCCAAAGATCTCTTCTTCTTTTTCTTTTGGGGGGAATGCTTCTTTTTTGCTAAAACCGGCTTTGTTAGCATCGCCAATTTTATCAACGATAAATTTTATTTTATCTAAAGCATCTTTATCATCTTTTGCTTTGTAATCTGTTACCCCTGAAATTTCACAATGGGTGGTTGCTCCTCCCAACGTTTCATTGTCTATGCTTTCGCCAATAGCAGCCTTTACGAGATAGCTTCCAGCTAAAAATATACTCGCAGTTTTGTCTACAATCAATGCTTCGTCACTCATAATTGGTAGGTAAGCACCTCCCGCAACACAACTACCCATAATCGCAGAAATTTGGGTTATTCCCATGCTACTCATGATGGCATTGTTTCTAAAAATTCGTCCAAAATGCTCTTTATCTGGGAAAATTTCATCTTGCATTGGTAAATAAACACCTGCGGAGTCTACTAAGTAAATAATAGGAATTTTATTTTCCATTGAGATCTCTTGTGCTCTTAAATTCTTTTTTCCTGTGATAGGAAACCAAGCACCAGCTTTTACGGTGGCGTCATTTGCAACAACGATACACTGTTTCTCTTTAATATAACCAATTTTCACAACCACACCACCAGAAGGGCATCCTCCATGTTGTTTATACATTTCTTCCCCTGCAAAAGCTCCAATTTCTATGGATTTAGAATTTTTATCTAAAAGATAATCAATTCTTTCTCGTGCAGTCATTTTACCATTTTTGTGGTGTTTGTCAATTCGTTGTTGACCACCACCTAGTTTTACTTTTACAAAACGCTTACGTAAATCTGAAAGAAGTAATTTGTTATAATCTTCGTTTTTATTGAAGTTGATGTCCATAGGAGTTTAATTCTTATTTTATGCTAAATTAAGAAATATTCTTTTGAAAAAAATCATAAAAATGATCGATGCTTATATGATCAAAAAGTTTCCTATTTTTTGTGATTAAAAAAAGTATTTTTATCTTCTCAACAGAGAAAAATGTCCTTTTTTATTAACGGGTACTTTACTTGTATTTGCTGGGATCAATTGCACACGAAACCAATAGTCATCAGAGGATAATTTTGTTCCATTATACGTTCCATCCCAACCTTGGCTATCTATTGGGATTTGTGCAACCAATTTTCCAAATCTATTAAAAATATCAATGCTACTATTTGGATAAAATATTTTATTTGCACCTTTTACGGACCACACATCATTTTTTCCGTCACCATTAGGTGTAAAGAACTTTGGAAATTGAATGACAGAGATTTGTAATTCTGTGTCAGGAGCACATCCATTTTTGTCGTTTACAGTAATGGTATAAATACCTCCCTCAAGATTTTCGAAAATCGGTTCATCTTGAAAACCAGAAAATGGATATCGTTTACCGGTATCTTCATTTGTAATGGCAAATTGATACTCTCCAGGGCCTAAGTTATTACTTATAATATCGATACTTACAGAAATATTATCCGTATTGCCAATGTTAGTTGCTTCGTCGATAATGGTAATGAAACTTTCTTCTAGGGTAGCAATATTAGATTCTTTAACAACGATTGTTCTACTACGAGAACATCCATTGGGTAATATATCACTAGCTGTTACCGTATATTTACCCGCAGTTGTTACTCCTAAAGTCCGATCACTTCCTATTATCTCACCCGCCTCGTTGGTCCATTGATAGTCGTAAATTGCATCTGGACTTTCAGCCTCTAAAATAAGTGGTGTATTGTTTAAACAAACAATCTGAGGATCATCAATGTTTTCTTCTCCTATTACAAAAAAACTAGGAAGTGGTTTGATATTAATTTTAAAAGATAAACGGGTATTTACACAAACAATAGGGGAGTTTTTGATGTTTTCTACCCGTACAAAGATTTCTTGTCCATTTTCATCATTTTCAAAGATGTTTTCATCTAGGGCAGTATCTAAATCTCCTATTTCAGCATCTAGTGGAGTAGCATAAAATCTTACAGAAAAATCTGCAAATTCAGTAGAGCTATAATTTTTAAGGATTTCAGGTATTTTATTTTTTAGAGTAATGTCTCCATTTCTTCCATTCTCATCATCCGCATCGACGTCAGTGGTATTATCACAATCAGTATAATCAGAAATATTTAAAGGAATATTCGGTTCAGGATAAATGACTAATTGGAAAGTGCTAAAAATAGAGCTACATTTATTTCCTCCAAGATCAAATACTTTTACAAAGATGGTCTGAGTTGCCGGATCATCAGAGTTGAAATTAGCAGGGAATGAAGTTAGTAGAGGGTCATTTTCAAAATCAGTTAGGTTCCCAATTTCATTATCATCATCCGCATCATATTTTGTAAGATAGTACTTTACTATATGATCAGGTTTTCCAGCTAAAATTTCATCGTTTTTAGAAGTTAAATTTATATTTTGAGCAATTCTATTCCTAGGGTCTCCATCAGAAGGAGTTACCACATCACATACCGGAAACGCAGTAATGGTAGTTGAAATGCTAGGAATCGGATTGACAATAATTTTAAAAGAAGTTGGGTTGTTTATACATCCATTAAGATTTTTTACACGCACATAAATCGTTTGCTCACTGATATCACCACGAGACCAACCGGCTTGTGGGGTGTTTGTATAGTTGGTGTCATTGGGAATTCCCATACTAGTTACATCATCTGCATCTGCTTGCGAAGTATGAAAAGTAACCTCATGGGTCAATTCTGTTTGCGTCGAGCCTAAAATAGTTTTAACTCGATCTGGATCTCTTAAGTTTATTCCTGTATTTATTCCATCGAATGAGTTTGTACCGGCACCTTCATCACACAACTCAAAATTATCAGGAGTATTTGCAATTGGTACACCATTTACTTGTAAATAGAACTGACCCAGACCCTGACAATCATTATTAATGGTACTCAATATTTTGTAGTAAATAGGAAACTTAATACCACCATCAACATTGGTAATATTATCGCTATTTAGTGGGTCATTTCTGTAATTAGTGAGGTTATCAATTCTTGTATCATTAGTATCAATATTCCTATCAGAGACACTTTCATAGAAAAACACTTCAGTATTTTTAGGATTTGTAATACCTAACTTGATCTCATTTTTAATAAATCGTCACAAACAGGAGGTTGCAGCGCATTGAATGGGTTGTCAGGTGTTTGCCCCACGTTAATTGTTAGAGTTACCAAGTCTTTAGAACACCCTTGATCAGAGATTACTTTGACATACACGGATTGTGAGGTATTAGCAATTACAGGATAGGAGGTTGGAGTTGCAATAAGAGTGGCTCCCGTTGGGTCATTATAATATTCAAATGTTAGGTTGGGAGTGGATGAGATATTGACCTCTGAGAGTGTTAAATTTACAGTAGGTTTGAGGTCACTGGTGGTAATGCATTGCTCTAAAAATGTTGGGTTTTCTTTAATTATTGGAAGTGGATCAACAATTAAGAAAAAAGACATCGAGGCATCAAAACATGTCGGATCAGCTTTATTTTCTAATCGAACAAAAATTTCTTCATTATTTATAGCAACGTTTCTGTAAGGTATATCTTTAGGAATTATAGTTGAAACATCAGGTGTTCTGGCTCCAAGTGCTGTTGTGTGATAAGAGATGTTATAAAGTAATGGATCTAGCCCACCAGGCCCTCCTAGAATAGCCTCATCTTTGGTGTTTAATAAAAAGGCATCATGATACCCAAAGTTTGGGCCAGAAATATCAGTGTCACAGGCACGATATGGGCCTGGATCTACAGCAACGGGTAATCCAGAGACTGTTAGGGTAAACGAAGTTATTTCAGAACAGGTATCAGGGGCCAACTTGTTATGAACTCTTGCATAAATAGTTTGAGAACTTGGAGTATTTACCTCATAGTCCTCTGGTAAATTTGTACCCGCTACGTTATTCTTAGCTTTCAAAGGATCATCAAAATACAATACTTCAAAAATAGTATCATCTAAGCCGTCTAGTATTTCTTTACTCTTGTCTGATAATGATGATTTTCGAAAGTCAAAAAAAGTTGGAACAGTGGCATCTAAGACACATTCATAAATTGGTTCTGGTATTGGTTTTGCCCTCGGAGCCTCAAAAACCTCCAAGTTAAAAGAAGCATTGTATTCAACAGGATTACCGCAGTCATCCTTCCCTTCAATTTTTAATTTATAGGTTCCTTTATTTGTTAATTGAATATTAGTTAAATTTAAACTTGTTTGGGTTGAACTGTTAGATATTTGTGTTTCTACAGTTCCACTAACAAAAGTCCAAATATAATTTAAGTCGTTGATGCCGAGTATTGCTTCAGGTTTAATAACTTTTACGCTTCCAATACAAGTTTTTAGATCTGTATTGTTTGTTTGAAGTCCTGTATCGTCGTCTGAAATTTTTATGGGTAATAAAAGAGAGGCAATAAATGGTGGCAAGCCCTGGGTAGAGAGTTTGCCATTTAAGTTGATTGCATTTTTGGTAAATACAATATCTGCAGCATTTGCTGTTGGATTTTCTATTACATCTAAAGAAGTAGCAAAACCATTAGCATAAGCAAGAGGGATGGTAGCATAAATTTTTCCATCGGGACCTAATTGTAAAGCACCTCTATAACCTCCCTCAGGGTAGTCAATACTTCCAGGGACTTGAGTGTGAATTAGTTTTCTAGATCCAGGAATATCTGTTGCTGTTAAATCGAATTGAAAAAGTTTGTAGGTTACAGCAGGATTTGCTAATCGACTTCTTCCGCCAGAGGTTGTAGAAAGATAAAGTTTCTGAGAGTCAGAAGAAAATTCTACACCATAAGCTTCACCGAGTCCGCCAACAATTCCATCAATAAGTTTAATTTCACTACTAGATACTTGACCAGTCGCATTGTTAAAATCATATAAAATTGCGCTATTCCCAAAATCATCAGATTGATTCGTAATAGCTAATTTAGTTCCGTCTGGTGATATTTTTAAATAGCCTCTTCTTTCTGCTGTATTTGGGACAGCTGATATTGAAGGAACTGTATTAATTCCTGTAACGTCCACTAAATAGGAATAAAATTGATTATCTACAGCAGACACTACCCAATAGGTGTTACAGGTTGCACCTTTTACTGCAGCAACTTTTTCTTCCCAATTATTAAATTTTCCATCAGATAAATCCTCATAAAAAGCACCATCACTATTTTCATCGATTAATTGTCCAATTCCTCCATCTAAGCTCATGTCTATAGTGAATACATTCAAGCCTTTTCCATTTTCTATGATGTTACCAAATCTATCCCTATCTGGCCCATCATCCACCGTAAATAAATAATAAATTGAAATGGAGCCTGGTTTGGGAATGATCATGCCAGATTGTGTACTTGAAGGGTCTCCTTTTAAATCGTCCGCGAAGGAACCATCCTCATATTTCATTATGTTATGATTTTTATCCCAGACTGTGATTCCGTCGGAATAAAACAATAATTTCCCATCTTCGTCAGAAAATGATGAACAGCCTTCATATGTATCAATTTTTCCATCAGTTAATGCGGTCGGTGGGTTGGTGTTAAAATCCAAACCAGCAAGTTCTCCAAAATACCAAATATTGGCCTCTTTTTGAGAAAATGATTTTAAAGCAAAAAATAGGAGTAAAAGTAGGTGGAACTTCTTCATTTGATAAGGGTTAGTTTTTACCCAAATATACTATAAAAGTATTATAAATCCCTCTTTTTTAACAGTACATAGGATAAATAGATAAAAATAGCAGTCCAAACCAATACAATAAAAATTGAACCAAATTCTACTTCGGACTTATCAAAGGTTTTTCCCATAGAGTTCGCTAAGGTTTTTACAGCTCCAAGTCTTGAAAACGGTTGTTTAATAAGGTTTGAGATTGCTTCTCCTGGGAGAAATTGCATTATAAAATCTACAGATTTAGAGGTGCTTTCGGCTGCTCTGTATACCCAAAATAAATATCCTTTAAAAATTCCTTCTCCTATAAACCAAACGACCATGGTACCCACTGCAAAGGCCGATCTTTTGACTAAGATTCCAAAAAAAAGTCCCATGGAGAAAAACCCTACGAGTTTGATAAAAAAAGCGATTAGATATTCTAAATCTGTTACGATAATTGAAAATTCATTGTAATCAGAATACACCAACCCTAAAGTTAGAGAGATGAGAAAAACAAATAGTGTAGAAGTAATCGAAAAAACAATGACCGTGTAGAATTTTGAAAGAATAAATTCTTTTTTACTCAACCCATCAATTAAATTTTGTTTCAATGTTTTGTAACTGTATTCGTCAGACATCATAGAAACAATAACGAGTAATAAGAAAAACTTCAAAATAGCTGCCACATAGGTGTTAAAATGCCAGATATACGGAAAATTAAAAATTCCTTGATCGGCTAGATGCAATTTAAAATCTCCAAATTCAAATTTGATAGTAGTTACTAATGCGATACATATGAGCAGTCCAAAGTAAATAATGGAAAGTGTTTTACTGGCTTTGTTATATTTTAGTTTATCAAATTCTATGGATAGAAGTCTTAACATCGCGATGATTTTTTTAAATGATTATTGATTGTTCGTTAACTCCAAGAATTGTTGTTCTAAACTTGGTTTTCGTTTGACCAGATGAGAGACTGAAACTCCATTGTCAAGTAAATAGGCATTCATTTCACTTGCTTTCATCTCCGCTGTTAAATATGCAATAATAACATCCCCTTCTTCTTTAACAGTACCAATGCCTTCGTGTTCTTCTAAAAGGGATTGTAATTTGCTCTTTTGAGTCTCTGAACTAAGTTCGAATAAGCCTTTTGAGGCTGACATTTCATCGACACTTCCACTATATAATTTTTCACCTTTTCTGATTACAATTACATGAGAACATACTTTTTCAACTTCATCGAGTAGGTGGGAGGCTAACAAAATGGTCGTTCCTTTTGCCGCAATACTTTTAATGATCTCACGAATTTCGTGAATTCCTTGTGGATCCAATCCATTGGTTGGTTCATCTAGGATTAATACTTCTGGGTCGTTTAAAAGGGCTGAAGCAATTGCTAAACGTTGTTTCATTCCTAAAGAGAAGGTTTTAAACAAGCTGTCTCTCCGTTCAAATAAATTTACATCCGTAAGTTTTTCGTTGATTTTATCTGTAGAGACCTCTTTAATTTTACAGATCAAGCGTAAGTTTTGAGAAGCTGTCATATAGGGGTAAAAATTGGGACGCTCAATAATTGCTCCTACTTTTTTTAGTGCTTCATGTGTCGTTCGTTTTCCATTGAACCATGTGAATTCACCAGAAGTTTTATTCACAACATTTAAAATGATTCCTAATGTAGTAGATTTACCACTTCCATTTGGACCTAAAATTCCGTAAACGTTTCCTTTTTTGATGTTGAAAGAGAGGTTTTTTACGGCTTGAATCTGTCCGAATTTTTTACTAAGATTATTGAGAGATAAGATCGTTTCCAAAGCATTTTTTTTAATCATTCTGAATTATTAAACGAGTATGTTTGGGTTTTGTTACAATCAAACTCACAAATATGAAACGGGATGGAATCTAATTTAACAAATTAACAAGAAGATGGAAGCGTATTTTTAATATTCGTTGTAGTCAAAACTATCATAATCAGTGAATTCATCATCAATGTCTTCTTTACCTCCAAATCCGTCATCGAGCTTGTCTGCCACGAATTCTTTTTCTGGCGCTTCGTCAGGAATTTCACCAACAGTTAAAATACATTGCGGTAAATCGTTTCTTTTTTCATCAGAAATTTCAATAACATCTACATAAAATGTCCACATTTTTAAAAAATCATATACATAGATTAATTTATCATCTTCTTGTGGTAAAACATCTTTTAAAATACAAGTTTCCATAGAGATTCCCTCCCCAGACTCTTCCATGTTAAACAAGGGGATCTCTTCACCTTGAGTCCATTCAGAATCGGTTCGGTAAAAAGAGGCCATTTCTTGTCCTTTAAAACCAAAAGACTTTGCAATGGTTCGGTGTAAATTTTCTAAATTGATATCAGCATCGAACAAAATTGTTCTAATAACATCTTCATTTGTGTCTAAAATTATGCGTATTTTGTACATGTAATAGTTTAACTTTTTCTACAACAAAAATACAAATTTTTATGTGTAATTTTACATTAGTTTTATAACCTATGGATAAAAAAGAAATTTTAGTAGTTTTTAATAAAAAATGTAAAAACACGTTGATGGAAACTCTTGATATTGAGTTCGTTGACTTTGGAGAAGATTTCTTAACAGCAAAAATGCCCGTTACAACCAAGGTACATCAACCTCTTGGTCAATTGCATGGTGGAGCAACTGCCGCATTAGCAGAAAGTGTAGGAAGTGCCGCTTCTAATTTTTTTATAGATGGTACAAGTCAGTATGTAAATGGTATTCAGCTGTCTATAAATCATTTGAAAAGTAAAATAGATGGAGTGGTGTATGCTACAGCAAAAAACATACACAAAGGAAAAACGACGCATCTGTGGGAAGTTCGTATTATAGATGAAAATGATGCCTTGATTTCCGTAGCTAAAATGACCAACATCGTGCTTACAAAAAAATAATTTTACCTGTCTATTGGAACTCCTTTTTAATAAAATTGAAACGCATTACAAAAGAAATTTGCCATTTGTAGCATATCGAAAGCCTTCTTGTGAAGAAGTTTCTTCTTTATTTATGAATACCGATCAGTTGTTCTATACCAAAGACTTTACCGAAAGCGGATTTATTTTTTCTCCTTTTAATAGTGATGAGAATACTATTTTATTTCCAATAAAAGAAGCAGATTTTATAACCGAAAAAATTCAAATCGAGGAGCGTTTTATATTGAAAGAGTCGCCTTTAAATGTGGATGAAGCTAACAAAGAACAATACATTCATCTAGTAGAAAAAGCCCTTGGACAGATTAATAACAAGGTATTGAAAAAAGTAGTTGTATCTCGAAATGAAGACATAGTACTTGAGCATTTTAATCTATTAATTACATTTAAAAAAATATTAAAAACCCATCCAAATGCTTTTGTATATGTTTGGTTTCATCCTAAAGTTGGTTTGTGGTTTGGAGCAACTCCTGAAACACTTTTAACTATTTCTGGCCAACAATTTGAAACAATGTCCTTAGCAGGAACACAAGTTTTTGTTGATCACAAAGTTGTTTGGAAAAATAAAGAGCTAGAAGAGCAACAATTGGTTACTAATTTTATTGAAAATCAATTAAAACCATTAACAACAAAACTTGTTATAGACAAAACTGAAACAGTAAAAGCAGGAAATCTGTTGCATTTAAAAACAAGGGTTGACGGTGCTTTAAATAGTTTTTCTTCTCTGAAAGAGTTGATAAGGGCTTTACATCCGACACCAGCTGTATGCGGGCTTCCTAGAGAAAAAGCTAAACTATTTATCAATACAAACGAACCGTATAAAAGAACCTTTTATACGGGGTTTTTAGGAGAGCTTAATTTTGAAAACAAATATTCATCTCTTTTTGTTAATTTAAGGTGCATGACTGTTGATGATTCTGTTGCTACTGTTTTTGTGGGTGGAGGGATTACTAAAGAGAGTAATGAAAATAAGGAATGGGAGGAAACGATTGCCAAAACTAAGACCATGAAGCAAGTTCTTTAAAAAATAAAAAAACCATAAGTTGTTACTTATGGTTTTTTTATACGTTAAGCATTGAGTATGCTATGAATGGGTTCTATAATTAAAATTTTAATTTTTTAAATATCGTCGAAAGAAACATCCGTAAAACTTTGAGTAGATGTTGTTTCATCGGTTGTGTTTACTTCTTCCTTTTTAAAATCTTTTTGATGACGCTCACTAATTACTTCACTCCCTTTTTCATTTAGTATGTAATCGGTTGCTTTCCCTAACATTTCTTGAAAATCACTAAAATCTTCTTTGTACAGGTATATTTTATGTTTTTGGTAACGGAAGCTGCCATCGTCATGTGTAAACTTTTTGCTTTCCGTCACAGTTAAATAATAGTCATCTGCTTTTGTCGCTCTTACGTCAAAAAAGTAAGTTCTTCTTCCTGCTCTTAATACTTGTGAAAAAATTTCTTCTTGTTCAATTCTCTCTGCCATAATTCTTAAATAGTAGTTAAAATATTTTTTTTACTTAAACAAATCTAACAAAATATTTAATGTAGCAATGTTAAAGATTAATTTTTTTTTCTAAAAGTTGTTGTTCGTATAAACTTTTATAATATCCATCGACATGTATCAAGTCGTTATGAGTTCCCTTTTGTATGATTTCCCCATCATTTAAAACAATTATTTTATCGGCTTTTTTAGCAGATGAGACTCGATGACTTACAATAAAAGTAGTAATGTTTTTAGAAATTATTTCTAAATTTGATAAAATTTTCTCCTCTGTTTCAGTGTCAACAGCAGAAAGGCAATCATCAAAAATTAAAATCTTAGGTTCTTTTATAATGGCTCTAGCAATTGAAATACGTTGCTTTTGCCCTCCAGAAAGAGTAACTCCTCGCTCTCCTAAAATGGTTTTATATCCATTAGGAAAATTGATGATATTATCGTGAACATCAGCATTTTTAGCAGCTGAAATAATTTCTTCTTTAGTTGCGCTTTCTTTCCCAAATTTAATATTTTCTTCGATACTTTCTGAAAATAAAAAAGGATCTTGAGGTACAAAACCTATCTGACTGCGAACAGCATTTAAATTCACCTCCTTTATAGGAATCTCATCTAATAACACGCTTCCTATTTTAGTGTCGTACAACCTTGAAATTAATTCAATAATTGTTGATTTTCCAGATCCTGTTTTTCCTAAAACAGCTAAAGTTTCTCCAGATTTAACAGTAAAATTTATGTTTTTAAGTGCTGTGATGTTGGTATCGTCATAAGTAAAAGTAACATTCTTAAAAGTAACATTTCCGTTTAACTCAGAGGAAAGTGTGTTGGTGTTTTGTATCTCTGGAATTTCCTTTAAGAACTCATTGATTCTCGCTTGGGAAGCTTCAGCTTGCTGTACCATTGAAGTAACCCAGCCAACTACTGCAACTGGCCAAGTAAGAATATTTACATATAACATAAATTCTATGATCGTTCCGAATTGAATTTCACCGTTTATGTATTGTGTGCCCCCAATATAAATTACAAATAAGTTACTAATTCCGATCAATAAAATCATTAAGGGAAAAAATAGTGCATTTGCTTTTTGAAGGTGAATATTTTTCTCTTTACTTTCGTTTGCGATTTTATCAAAATCTTTGATTACGGAAGTTTCAATACCATAAGATTTCACGACATTAATTCCAGAGAAAAATTCTTGATTAAAGGTGGTTAGTTTCGATAAATATTCTTGAACAATGGTACTTCTTTTATGAATAACTTTACTTAAAATAAATATTGAAATTGATAACAGCGGGAAGGGAATTAGCGTGTACATTGTTAGTTTTACATCGATGCTAATCATTTGTGTGAAACCAACAGCAAATAATACAATCATATTTATACTGTACATAATAGCCGGCCCAACATACATTCTCACTTTTGAAACATCTTCAGAGATTCTATTCATGAGATCACCAGTCCTGTTTTTCTTGTAGAAGTTTAATGACAATCTTTGATATTGTTGGTAAATCTCATTTTTTAAATCAAATTCTATCAATCTTGAAGTAACAATAATAGTCTGTCTCATTAAAAAGGTAAAGAAACCAGAGCACAAAGCAACACCAACGATAAGTAGTATATTGATAAATAATTGATGTTTTACTTCTTCTAGATTTGTAATTTCTCCATTTTGATATTCTTCAACAACGTTCAAAGAGTCTCCTATAATTTGAGGAATTTTTAATGTTAAAAATTTAGATAGAACGGTAATTAAAATACCGATTAATAGTTGTCTTTTATATTTAAAAAAGTAATTATTTATATATTGTAGTTCCTTCAAACGAGATTGCTTTTAAAAAAAATAAAATTACAATTAATTTAATGTACCCAATTATTTTTTTTGATAAAAAAAAATAGTTTTCCAAGATACAAATTCGATATGAAATTAATTCTTGAAAAAGACTCAAAAGTTAACAGGATAAAAGTAAAATAACACTATTTTTGCATCGAAAATTATATATAAGTTCTTTAGAAAATGATCAATAGAAGACATATTAGAGTTAAAGTTATGCAGTCTGTGTACGCTATGTTACAATCTCACAATGATGATATCATTAGAGAAGAAAAATTTTTAAAACATAGTATTTTAAAATTGTATGAATTGTATGTCTTGAATTTACAGTTGTTAGTAGAGGTTCAAAAACTAGCTGCGAGAAAAATGGAGCTATCCAAAAAGAAAATTCTTGCCACCAAAGAAGATCTTAAGCCAAACACAAAATTTATAGACAATAAAATTATAAATACAATTTCAGAAAGTGTCAGTTTAGACGGTTTTATTTCCCTGAATAATATTAAAAACTGGGAATTAGACGATGAATATGTGAAAATTATTTTTGAGGAATTACTGCAAAGTGATCTGTATAAAAATTACCTAGATACTGCAGAACAATCCTATAAAACAGACAAAGCTTTTGTGGTTAATTTTTTCAAAGAAATTATTGCACCGAATGACAAGTTAGCAGACTATTTTGAAGACAATATGATTTCTTGGGTAGATGATATTCCTTTTGTAAATACTTGGGTTGTGAAAACTTTAGGCAATCAAAAAGAGGGCAAGGTGTTTGTTTTAGGAAATCTTTATAAAGACACAGATGATGAGGACTTCGTTTCTGAAATTTTTAAGAAAACAATCTTAAAACACAAAGAGTACGAAAAAGATATAGAAGATAAAACACCGAATTGGGAAACAGACAGAATTGCAGACATTGATATGATTCTTATAAAGATGGCAATTGCTGAATTTATAAATTTTCCATCAATACCAACAAGAGTTACAATTAACGAATACATAGAGATATCCAAAGATTATTCTACAGAAAAAAGCAGCTATTTTATTAATGGAGTATTAGATAAAATCTCGAAAGACTTTGTTCAAAATAATAGAATTGTAAAAATTGGTAGAGGTTTGTTGTAAAGTTAATTGTCCAAGAACATTTATTTATTATTTTTGTTAAAAAACAAAGTATTCATGAAAATAACAAAATTTTTAGTGTTGGTTTTAATTACAGCTTCTTTTTTAACAAGCTGTAAAGATGCTACGAACATTACCGCAAAGATTAAGAAAGAGAATTTAGTCAATGCAAAGTCGAGAGATTCAGAAATTAAAAAAGGAGCTGCATCCATTTCTTTTGATAAAAAAGAATATGATTTCGGTACCGTCAATGAAGGTGATGTTGTTGAAACTAGTTACTTAGTTACCAATTCTGGTAAAACAGATTTAGTAATTACCAATGCACAAGCATCGTGTGGTTGTACAGTACCTGTTTGGCCAAAAAATCCAATAAAACCAGGAGCTACAGGAGAGGTTAAAGTGAAATTTAATACTTCGGGGAAGCCAAATAGACAGCAAAAAACGATCACTTTAACAACCAATACAGAATCTGGTAGGGAAGTGTTAACATTGAAAGGTTCTGTAACACCAAAAGCAAAAAAATAATTATGTATAGTTTAATTTTTTTACAACAGGGAGCTGGAAGCTTAATGAGTATGTTGCCATTTTTAGCAATCATTATTGTGTTTTACTTTTTTATGATAAGACCACAAATGAATCGTCAAAAAAAAGAAAAAACTTTTCAAGCAGAAATTAAAAAAGGGACTAAAGTTGTAACATCAAGTGGAATCCATGGTAAAATCGCAGAAATAAATGCTGCCGATAATACTGTATCTGTAGAAACAGGTGCTGGAAAGATTAAATTTGAACGTTCTGCAATTTCAATGGAACTGAGTAATAAATACATCGCTTCTACTAAAAAGTAAAAAGCGAAATTTTAAACGAGTTAGTGAGTTATGTTCTTTATAGGCATTGCTCACTTTTTTTTGTTTAAAAGCTTTTGTGTAGATTGCATAAAATATTATTTTTAATTTGAGAAATACTACAAAAATATCGAAAAGTTTTATTGGTTTTTTAATAATAACTGTTGTAATCTGGTTTTTGATTACGCTCTCAAAAGTTTATATAACTACGATTACCCTTCCTGTAAAATATGCGCATCTCTCTCAAGATAAGATTCTTCAAAATGAGCCCATAAATGAAATTGATTTTATCATTAAATCATCTGGGTTTAATATCATAAGATCTAGATTTTCAAATCAAATGATAGAAATTAATGCAAGTGTTTTGAGTAAAAAGGCTACATTTAAGTATTATCTTTTACTTAAAAATCAAAAAAATAAGATTCAAAGACAGTTTCGATCTGGAATTGAGATTCAAGAAATTAGTTTGGATACCGTCTATTTAGAATTAGGGAGTTTGATTTCAAAAAAAGTACCTCTAATACCTAATTTAGAGATCAATTATCATATAGGATATGATATCTTAGAGTCCGAAGTCATTCAACCAGATAGTATTTTAATATCCGGGCCAGAAACCTCTCTAAACAAAATAGTTAAAATTGACCTAGAGTTGCTTAAGCTAGAAGATGTGAAGTTTGATTTCTCTGAAAAAGTTAAAATTTTACGACCAGAAAATTCAAAGAATTTAAAAATTAGGAAAGAGTTTGCTACCATTTCAGGAAAGGTAGAAAAGTTTACTGAAGGTGTTTTTGAAGTTCCTTTTAAAGTACTTAATCTTTCCAAAGAAGTTGATTTAACTTCATTACATAAAACTGTAAAAGTTTATTTTGTAGTTGGTCTTTCTAATTTTAATAAAATTGATAAAAACTCTTTTGAAGTTGTCTGTGATTACACGTTATCTAATGAGAATAAACTTGATTATTTAGTACCTAAAGTGACAGAGAAACCAAGTTTTATTAAAAGCTTCAAGGTCGTTCCAAATAAAATTGATTTTTTAATTCAGAAATAAAATGGTAGTTGGTTTAACAGGAGGAATAGGAAGTGGTAAAACAACCATAGCAGCCCTATTCGACGAGTTTGAAAATGTTGTTATCTACAATGCTGATTTTGAAGCAAAAAAAATAATGAATTCTTCCTCGACGATTAAATCAAAAATTATTCAGCAATTTGGAGAAAAATCCTATTTAAATAATCAATTGAATAGCGCTTACATAGCGTCTTTAGTTTTTAATGACAAAAGTAAATTAGAACTTCTAACCTCATTGGTTCATCCAGAGGTGAGAAAACATTTTCAGTATTTTAAGAATCTTCACGCCCATAAAGAATACATACTATATGAAAATGCAATTCTTTTTGAAAGTAAAAGTAATTTAAATTGTGATATTATTATTTCTGTTTTTACACCCTTAGACATTAGAATAAAAAGAACAATGCTAAGAGATCAAAGTTCAAGAGCAGCTGTAGAATTTAGAATTAAAAATCAATATTCAGAAAAAATAAAACACTTACAATCCAACTATATAATTTATAATTCCACTCAAGAAAAGGTTAAATCTCAAATAATAAGAATCCACAATATTTTAACAAAAAAACCTTGTGTGTTTGATTAAAGTCTAATGATAATGTTAATTTATGCACAAAATTTAGGTAAAACTGTTAATTTTTTAAAAAAAGCATTAATTTTTTTAATTTAAAGTTCTAACTTTGATATATGGGTAAAAGAATGTTTGTTCTCATTGTTGGATTAATGAGTATCTCATTAATTGGAATAATTGCAATTCAACTTTATTGGATTAACAATACCATAGAAAGCAAGAAGCAGCAATTTAAGAACGACGTACAAAAGACTTTAAGTCGTGTTTCTGAGAGAATAAATGAGAGAGAGGAAGCCGAATTTGAAAAACAAATAGACGGTTTAATAGATAATATAGGCTTAGCGACCAATGCTCAAATTAAAAACTATTTTTTTCAACAAATCGATACTACGACCAAACAGCGCATTACATTTGGTGGAACATTTTTAGAAAAAAATTTTAAATTACCTACTGATTTTTTAGATAATGATACGATCATACTAAAGAGAGTCTCAGGCAAACAAGATTTTTTTCAGACAAGATTAATCAAAGGGGTTGATAATATTTTTAGTAATGAGGATCAAAAAAGATATTCGTTTACTAAAAGATACAAAGATATGGAGAAACCATATTTTAATCGAGCTTTAGAAGCTTACAAAAAAACCAAGCCTCTTCATCAAAGAGTCAGAAATAGAGAGCTAAATACAACAATTAAAGAGGAATTAGAAAAACGAAATATCAAGTTAGATTTTAAATATGGTGTATATAGTGTAGATGGTTTAGCTACAAAATTAAAATCTGGCTATTATACGATTAATAAAAAAGACAGTTATCGCTATCCTTTTTTTTTAAACCCAAACGGTGAGGTAGAGTATGAGTTATATGTTACTTTTCCGACCAAAAACAAGCACATACTTTCGGAGATATCGAATATTTTAATTTTATCTTTATTTTTTATCTTAATCATTATACTTGCTTTCTCAAGTTCTTTATATCAATTAATAAGACAAAAGAAAATTTCAGAAATCAAAACTGATTTTATAAACAACATGACGCATGAATTCAAAACACCGATTGCGACTATTAATTTAGCATTAGATTCTATTAAAAACCCAAAGATTATAAATGATAATGATAAGGTTTTGCGGTATGTTCGAATGATAAGGGATGAAAATAAAAGAATGCATTCACAAGTAGAAAATGTCCTAAGAATTTCTAGTTTAGAAAAAAATCAAATAGAGATTAGCAAAGAGGTCATTGACATGCATGATGTAATAGAGGATGCGATCACACGTATAAATTTATTGATAGAAGATAGTCAAAGTTCTTTGAATGTTCAATTAGAAGCATCAACAGCTGAAGTGATGGGAAATCATTTTCATTTAACGAACGTAGTTGTTAATATATTAGAAAATGCTTTAAAGTATTCTGATGGTTTGCCAAGAATAAACGTAAGCACTGATTCTACAAATAATTATTTTATCTTTAAAATAAAAGACACAGGAATCGGAATGAGTAAAGTTGTTCAAAAGCAGGTTTTTGATAAGTTTTATAGAGCGCAAAAAGGGAATATTCATGATGTAAAGGGTCATGGGCTTGGTCTCGCTTATGTAAAACAAATAATAGATAAACATTATGGTGAAGTTCTGGTTGAAAGTGAAAAAGGGATCGGAAGTGTGTTTACGGTAAAATTACCTTTAATTTAAAAAAAAGTATAACAATGGAAAGTAAGAAGATTTTATTAGTAGAAGATGATCCAAATTTTGGAACTGTCTTAAAGGATTATTTAACATTAAATGATTATGATGTTACGCATGCTAAGGATGGAATAGAAGGGTTAATTATGTTTAAAAACAGCGATTATGATCTTTGTATTTTAGATGTAATGATGCCGCGTAAAGATGGTTTTTCTTTGGCGCAAGATATTAGGGGAACAAATAAAGAGGTTCCAATAATATTTTTAACTGCAAAAACTTTAAAAGAGGATGTTTTAAAAGGGTATGCCGTAGGGGCAGATGATTACCTAAATAAACCTTTTGATTCAGAAGTATTGTTACATAAAATTAAGGCAATCTTACAAAGAAAGGGGATTGATAAATCTGCTGATTTTGAACAATTTGAATTTAAAATAGCTGGTTTTTTCTTTAATTCTAAATTAAGACACCTCTCTGTAGGTGAACATGGAGAGCCCATAAAACTTTCTCCAAAAGAAAGTAAATTATTACGAATGCTAGCAATTCATAAAAATGATTTAATGCCAAGAGAATTGGCCCTTACAAAAATATGGAGAGATGACAATTATTTCACCTCAAGAAGTATGGATGTATACATTGCGAAGCTTCGTAAATATCTGAAACCTGATGAGAATGTAGAAATTTTAAATATTCATGGAGAAGGTTTCAGAATGTTAGATAAATCCTAGAAGCCTATAATTTTTTTTTTAATAAACTTAACTTGTTTTATCATTAAGTTGAGTTTTTGTAGTTTTATAACATGGCAAAATTTATAAAAATATATAATGACAACCCCAATCAGCAGTTGGTAGATGAAGTTGTTGCTGTATTAAAAAAAGGAGGACTTGTGATATTTCCAACCGATACTATTTATGGTTTGGGTTGTGATCTTAAAAATAATAGAGCATTAGAAAGACTAGCGATGTTAAAAGGTGTGAAATTAGAAAAAGCAACATTTTCATTCATTTTTAATAATTTAAGTCACTTATCAGATTATGTAAAGCAGTTAGACAGCCCTACTTTTAAAATACTCAAAAGAACCCTGCCAGGACCCTATACTTTTATATTACCGGGGAGTAATACCTTACCTAAGGTATTTAAAAAGAAAAAAACAGTAGGGATTAGAATACCTGATAATAACATAGTACGATCAATTATAGAGACCTTAGGGAACCCAATTGTATCCACTTCGATCAAAGATGAAGATGAGGTCTTAGAGTATATTACAGATCCAGAATTGATTTTTGAAAAATGGGAAAAAAAAGTAGACATAGTTATAGACGGTGGTTATGGAGATAACTATGCATCTACAGTTGTCGATTTAATAGATGCTCCGGTTATTATAAGAGAGGGGAAAGGGCGTGTTGATGTGTTTTAAGTAATCAAGTCATTTACTCTAAATCGCAGCGATTTTTGTTCGCTATTTTAAATTTTTAAATTTTATTCTGTGAAAGATAAAGTATTGACTCACGATACTTGTATGTTTGAAATAAGACGATTTTTTTTGTAATTTTTTTCGTTTTTTTAAAAATTTAATTGAATTTTTATATAAACTTATATGTGCTTTGATAATTGCTAGGGTATGGATAGGTCTTAACTCAATTATGAATTTAATACCCGCAATCCCATCTAAAAGCAATCGTGAAAAAATGACGAATAAAAACCTTTCTTTTGGTACGTTTTTAACCACATTTAGAAGGCTGTTCCTGAAATTTAAAAATGTTTTGTGAGGATTTGTTTCTTTTAAGGTAGCTCCGCCAACATGGTAGACACTCGATGATCCTACGTATTTTACCTTGTATCCAAGATTTTGAGTTCTCCAGCACAAATCAATTTCCTCCTGATGTGCAAAATAATCTTCGTCTAAACCTCCCACTTCATGATATACTGTTGATCGGATAAATAAACAAGCACCAGAGGCCCAGAATATTTCGGTTTCATCATCAAATTGACCATGATCTGTTTCTAAATAGTTGAAAATACGTCCCCTACAATAAGGGTATCCAAATATATCGATAAAACCACCTCCAGCACCTGCGTATTCGAACTTTGTTTTTTCTTTAAAGTCTAATAGCTTAGGTTGAATAATAGCGGTATTTATATCATTTCTAAAAGCTTCAGTGATGGGTTTTAGCCAGTTTTCTGTAACTTCGACATCAGAATTTAAAAGACAATAAATATCTGCGTCAATAGTTTTTAAAGCATCGTTGTACCCTTTTGAATATCCTCCATTTTGACTGTTTTTAATGATTTTAACGGATGGAAAATGAGTTTTTACATAAGATACAGAGTCGTCTGTTGAAGCGTTATCAGCTATGTAAATAGTAGCTTCATCCAAACTAAAATTAACGACAGAAGGTAAAAATTGTTCTAATAATTTTTGGCCATTCCAATTTAATATGACGATTGCTGTTTTCAAGTTCCGCGAAAATACAGATTATAAATTAGTTTATGCTTAAAGTTCTCTTAATAAAAAAGAACTTCTTATGATTTGTAATCAGGAAGATTTTTTAAGAAAATATAGGTTTTATTTTTGAAATCCATTTTACAATAAAAATGAGTTAATCCATTCGTTACAATTAAAAATTCAGCTTTTAATTGTAAATTATAACGTGCAATTTGATCAAAAGTTTTTTGTGAAATTTTAATTGAAGGGGCTTTGCATTCAATAATAACCTCTGGTTTTCCATCTGAATTGAATATTAAAATATCCGTTCTTTTTTTTAAATTATTGATGGTTAATTGCTTTTCTATTGCTATTAAAGTTTCAGGGTATTTTTTTTGATCAATCAAAAAATGCACAAAATGTTGACGTACCCATTCCTCTGGAGTTAGTACCACATATTTTTTTCTCAATTTATCAAAAATAAGCGTCTTATTTTGACTATTTTTGAGTTTAAAATTATAAGTTGGTAGATTGAGTGTTTGCATCAATCAAAAGTAATAAAATGAACGAGATTAGAGCCATTGTTTCAGATATTAAGAAGGGAAATATAAAACCTATTTATTTTTTAATGGGTGAAGAACCTTACTACATCGATAAAATATCTGATTTTATAGAACAAAATATTTTGGATGAAACTGAAAAAGGTTTCAATCAGCAAATCATGTATGGAAGAGATTCAAGTATTGAAGACATTGTTTCATCTGCGAAACGATATCCCATGATGGCTGATAAACAGGTGATAATTGTTAAAGAAGCCCAGGATCTGAGTAGGAATATCGAAAAGTTAGTTTCCTACGCAGAGAATCCACAACCGACAACCGTACTCGTTTTAAATTATAAATATAAAAAACTTGATAAACGTAAAAAGTTGTGCAAAGCAATTGCAAAGTCTGGTCTACTTTTTGAAAGTAAAAAACTATATGAAAATCAGGTTTCAGATTGGATTCGAAGAGTTTTAAGTGGAAAAAAATATCAAATTGAGCCAAAGGCAGCTCAGATGTTAGTTGAGTTTTTAGGGGCGGATCTTAGTAAAATATCAAATGAATTGGATAAACTGTTACTCATTCTTCCAAAAGAGCAAATTATTACGGCCTCACACATAGAGGATAATATTGGTATTTCTAAAGATTTTAATAATTTTGAACTGCGTAAATCGTTGGGGGAAAAAAATATTGTAAAAGCAAATAGAATTATCAACTATTTTTCAGAGAATCCAAAAAATAATCCTCTAGTAATGACAATTTCTTTGTTAAATAGCTTTTTTACACAGTTACTTATGTTTCATGCACTCCAGGATAAGTCAAAAAATGCTGTTGCTAAAGCAATAGGAGTAAGTCCTTATTTTGTCGATGAGTATTTTCTTGCGGCGAGAAATTATCCAATGAGAAAAGTAGCAAGCATCATTGCACTACTTAGAGAAGCAGATGTAAAAAGTAAAGGAGTAGGAGCAAATCAGTCTCAAAATGATATTTTGAAAGAATTGTTGTTCACTATTTTACATTAATTTTTACTGACTTTATTGAATTCGTTGATCATAAAAAAAGCCCAAAACAAGACACAGATTCCAACAAAAATTGAAAAATACAGTACAATATTATTTGCGTTCATACTTGATCAGTTTTAAATAAATAATTACTCCTAATAAAGTAGGAGCCCATAATCCAATAAAAATTCCATGTAGTTTTTCTCCGGTTAAAAACAGGTATTCTGATAACAATATTATGGAAGCGCAAAGTAATAATATTAGGAGATTACTCAAACCAATTTTTTTTATAAAATTCATAACCCTATTAAATTTCAATAAAATTAATAAAATTAATAAATATAAAAAAATATTTTTCTTTTAAATTACTATTATTGCTATAATTTTATTGTGAAATTTACCATACATAATGATACATTTATTCATTAAACCCCTGTTTTTATTATTTTTAACGTACATTGTAAACCAAACAACAATCAACATTACATGAATAAGTTTGTTATATTATCTGTGTTACTTCTGTCGTCATTTTTAATGCCTGCACAAGAGTTGCCTCCGATCAATACATACATAGCAAAAGACTACAAGGCTGAAAATCAAAATTGGTCTATTTCTCAGTCTGAAAATAAATTTATTTATATTGCTAATAACAAGGGTTTGTTGGAATTTAATGGTGCTTCTTGGCAGCTGTATCCTACACCAAATGAAACGATAATGAGATCTGTTAAAGTTCTAGATGATAAGATTTTTACAGGTTTTTACATGGATTTTGGTTATTGGAAAAAAAATAATTTTGGTGAATTAGAATTTTCCTCAATCGCTAAAAAATTAAATATCCAAATGTTAGAAGATGAACAGATTTGGAATATTTTAGAAATTGATGGATGGGTTCTTTTTAAATCTTTGCAGAGAATTTACCTCTATAATTTAGATACAAATAAGTTAAAGATTATTGAATCTGAGTTCAACCTTCACAAATTAACAAAAGTAAATGAGTTTATTTATTTCCAAGAAGGTCAAAAAGGTGTTTTTAAAATTGAAAACGGAGAACCAAAGTTGGTTTCTGATCATCAAATTTTAAAAGAAAACATCATAGTTGAAATATTTGAGAAAGAAGATAAGTTGTTGTTTTTAACTCAAAAATCTGGCTTTTTCTATTTAGACCGTGGAGTTCTTAAAAAGTGGAAAACTTCTTCGGAAAAATTGCTTAAAAATATAACAGTATATAGTGCTAAGTTACTTAGAAATAAGGAGTTTGCTTTGGGAACTATTTCTGATGGTTTTATTTCTTTAAACAGTAAAGGAGATCTTAACTTTCAAATAACTCAAGATTCAGGTTTACATAATAACACTGTTCTGTCTGTTTTTGAGGATGTTGAAAATACCATTTGGTTAGGTTTAGATAATGGAATTAATAACATAAATAGTACTTCGCCTTTTAAAATATATAATAACAATAGTAATTTTATAGGTACAATTTATGCATCCATTGTTTTTGACAACAAATTATATTTAGGAACCAATCAGGGTCTCTTTTATCGAAATATTGATTCTGATGAAAGTTTTAAACTAATAGAAAATACTCAAGGTCAGGTTTGGAGTTTGAAAATCATTGACAATCAGTTGTTTTGTGGACATACTTCTGGTACTTTTCTAATCAATAAGAATAAATCAACCTTAATTTTTAACAAACAAGGAACATGGATCTTAAACAAGATAGATAAAAATATTATTATTCAAGGTTGTTATGATGGATTGTACGTACTTGAAAGAAAAAACAATATTTGGAGATTAAGAAATAAAATTAAAGGATTTAATAATTCTAGTAAATATATTGCAAAATACGATGCGTTTAAATTTTTTGTCAATCATGAATACAAGGGAGTGTTTAAACTTACTTTAGATTCTGATTACAGAGAGGTCATTCACCTCACTAAGGAGGAATCTTTAAAAAAGGGTCTACATTCTTCATTAATTTCTTTCCAAGATAAAATTATATATTCAAGTAAGAGTGGTCTTTATTTATATGATAATAAAAAGGATTTTTTCAAAAGAGATAGTATATATAGTAAGTTAGTCTCTGAAGATAATTTCATTTCAGCAGAACTGGCCTTTAATCAGTCAAATACAATTCTTTGGTCTTTTTCTAAAGAAACGATTAACTATTTGATTCCAGGTAAATTGAGTAATAAACCTATTGTTAATAGTATCCCTATTTCTGCTTCGATACCAAAGGCAACGTATGGTTATGAGAATATCATACATTTAGAGGATCAAAAATATCTTATTGGTACTTCAAATGGTTATATCGCAATCAATTTAAATAAATTAAATGAAGCGAAAGATTTTAAAGTGACTATCAATAAAATTAATAATTACATCTTAGATAAACCTAAAAACAAAGTAAATTTAATTGAAGAAAGTGAATTTTCATCTTATGAAAATAATTTTGAATTTTATTTTGGAGTGCCTAGTTTTAGTAAATTTAAAAGTATTAAATATCAATACATATTATTAGGTCAAACAAAACAATGGAGCTCCTTATCTGACTCTAAATCTGTGTTATTTGAGAATATTTCTTACGGTACCTATACTTTTAAAGTGAGGGCCATTGTTGGGGGGGAATTGACCGTTAATGAAGCGGTTTTTGATTTTGTCATTGACAGACCTTGGTACTTGTCTAATGCACTAATAATAATTTATGTGATCTTATTTTTATTGGTATTCTACTTGTTTCACATTACTTCAAAAAGATATTATAAAAAACAAAGAGAAGCTCTGTTGGAGAAAACTAAAAAAGAGGCTGCTCTTAAAGAACTAGAGAGTTCTCAAGAAATTATAAAGCTTAACAATGAAAAATTAAGAAGTGATATTGACAGTAAAAATAGAGAATTAGCTTCTTCAACTATGAACATGATTAAGAAAAATGATTTCTTAAATAATATAAAAAACGAGTTGGTTACTGGAGGAGATAAGAACGTTTCTAAAGTGGTAAAGATTATAGACAAAAATCTAAATAATACGGATGATTGGAAAATGTTTCAGGAAGCATTTAATAATGCAGATAAAAACTTTCTTAAAAAGGTCAAAGATAAGCATGCGAATCTAACCCCAAATGATTTAAGACTTTGTGCGTACCTTAGGTTAAATTTATCTTCAAAAGAAATTGCACCACTTTTAAACATCTCTCCGAGAAGCGTCGAAGTTAAAAGGTATCGATTGAGAAAAAAAATGGAGTTACCCCATGATTCTAATTTAACGAGTTATATTATTGAATTGTAATACCTCTTCGCAACTTTATTTGAACTATACATTGCTACAACAAAATACATAACTTCATTTTCTAATTTTTATTAACTATTATTAAAACCCTATATTTGCTATGTTTTCCTAAAAAAAAACAATGTATATTTTTTGTAGTGGTTTTTTTTATGGATTTAACAATATTTTATCGTTAAATTTATCAAAAATTAAAATAATGTTTTTATGAGGATACAATTTACATTTCTATTTGTTCTTTTGTTTAGTTTAAGCGCCATGTCGCAAACACTGAATATTGAAGGAGTTATAAAGGATGCAGAAAATGGTGATACACTTCCGGGTGTAAGTATCATTTTGAAAGGATCAAGCAAAGGAACGCAATCAGATTTTGATGGCTTTTACAGTTTGAAAAATGTTGAAAAAGGTGCGACAATCGTATACCGATACCTAGGGTATAAAGTAAAAGAGGTTATTGTTGATGCAACGATAATGAATGTAATGATGGAAACTGAAGCAGAGTCTTTAGGAGAGATTATTGTTGTTGGTTATGGTACACAACGAAAAAAAGAAGCAACAGGAGCAGTATCTGTTGTAGATTCAAAAACGATTGAAAAATTAAATCCTACAAGAATTGAGCAAGCTTTGCAAGGTCAGGTTTCAGGAGTTAACATTACTTCTAATTCAGGATCACCTGGTAGTGGTTTAAATATTCGAATTAGAGGTGTTTCTACCAATGGAGATAACAGTCCTTTAATATTAGTAGATGGTAACCGAATTACTGACTTATCGGTAATCAATCCAAATGATATTAAAAGTGTAAATGTATTAAAAGATGCAACTGCTGCAATCTATGGTGTACTTGCTGCGAATGGTGTTATTTTGATTGAAACCAAATCAGGAATTAAAAATACAGATTTAAAATTTACGGTAAACACCAATTTTACGTTACAGCAAACTAGTAAAAAAATCGACTTACTCAATGCAGCTGGTTTAGCAGCTTATGTTAATGAAGCGACTAATTCAAGTAAATATTTCATACAACCCTCTACAGGTTTAGTTTTTGATCCTAAAGTGAGTGCTACAGAACCACTAGCGAATACAGATTGGCAAAATGAAGTTTTCGAATTAGCAGGAATGTATGACGCGAACATCAATGCGAGTGGAGGAACCGATAAAATTGCCTATTCCTTTGGAACTTCTTTCCTTACTCAAGATGGAATTATAGGTTTAGAAAAATCAAATTATAACAGACTTACAGCGAGAGCTAATGTAAGATATGATCTAACTGACAAATTACAACTAACTGCAACTACTATCTTTACACATTCACAAAAAAATTCTTTGGCAGAAGGTGGTATTGGTGCAGTATTATACAACGCTGTGAATGCAGACCCTTTTACATTGCCAAAAGATCCGAATCCTCTTAGAGATGCTGGTTATGAATCATTACGAAATGGTTATGGAATTGTACAAACAGGTGCGATAGAAGTTTCTAATCCATTGTCACAGATTGCAAGCACATACAATAAAGCTATCGTAGATAAAATAAGTCCAACTTTGGCAGCTACTTATAAGTTTAGTGATAAACTTTCAATAAGAACTAAATATTTAATGAATCATGCTGTTGTAAAGACAGAAGTATTCAGACCGTTGGTTTTTTTAGGAGGTAATAAGTCTTTAAGTAGAACAACCAACAACGAGTTTTCACAAAATGAAGATACTTACGATGATTATACTTGGAATAACATATTAACCTATCAAGACACTTTTAACGATGCTCACAATCTTAAAGTGCTTTTAGGTCATGAAATGTTTGAGACGAAAGGATTGTTTGCAGGTCAAAGTGGTATCTCGTTAAAAGATGACGGGAATTCGATCGATATGGCTAGTATTGCCAATTTTGAAACTATAAATCCTCGTTTTCAACCTGCAGCTATAGAAACTGGAGGAAATCAATTTAAGAATCGATTATTGTCTTATTTTGCAAGATTAGAATACAACTACAACGAAAAATATTTATTATCGGCATTGATAAGAAGAGATCAATCTTCTAGGTTTAGTAAAGTCGATAACTTTAATGTTGGTTATTTTCATGCAGTTTCTTTAGGATGGAATCTTACAGAAGAAAATTTTCTTAAGGATAATGACTTTTTAAACTCTCTAAAATTAAGAGTTAGTTATGGAGAATTAGGAAGTGATAGAGTTTCAGGAGGGAATTTCCCGTATGTAGGGTCTTTGAACGGCGAAGGTGTTTACAGTAACAGTCTGGAAGTTTCAGAATCGGACTTATTGGTAGGAATAGCTGAAGGTCAGCTAGGAAATCCTTATTTAAAATGGGAAACGACTTCTACAGGTAATATTGGTTTAGATGTAGCGCTTTTAAATAATAAGATTTCTTTTAATTTAGATGTTTACAAAAAAACTACTGATGATTTATTAATACAACCACAATCTTCAGCTTTAACTGGAGTTGCTGGAATTGGTTCTAGTGCTCCTGCAATTAATGCCGGAACGGTTGAAAACTCAGGAGTTGAATTTTTAATTTCATATAGAGACCAGTTCTCAGATGATTTTAAATTCAATGCGAGTTTTAATTTCACCAGCATTAATAATGAAGTAACTTATGTAGGTAACCTAGCCGGTTTCGAACAAGGTGGTGGTTTTGGAGTTGGTACTGGAATTGTAACTTCTCGCATGGAAGCAGGGCACTCTCTGGGATATTTTTATGGATACAAAACAAATGGAATTTATCAAAATCAAGGAGAAATAGATGCTTTAGATGCAAATGCACCTGTTGAGAATCTTAATGTGTATCATAAAGGAGCAGGAGTGGGAGATTTAAAATTTGTTGATACAAACGGAGATGGATACATTTCAGAAGAAGACAAAACAGATATTGGAGATCCTATTGCAGATATGACAGCAGGTTTGAATTTAGGTTTTTCTTACAAGAATATCGATTTTAGTTTATCTGCAGTTGGTTCCTTTGGAAATAACATGGTTAGAGATTATCAAAGATTTAATTTATTAGCCAACAAAGGTGATAGAGTTTTAGATCGATGGACACCAACAAATCCAAGCAATACAGAACCTAGAGCAACCTCTGGAGCTTCTATTAATACAGATTTATTTTCTGATTATTATGTTGAAGATGCATCCTTTGTTAGAATACAAAATGTACAATTAGGGTACACTTTTAATAAAAATATTTTAGATAAAATAAAATTGAACAGCCTTCGTGTGTTTTTGTCAGCAAATAACCTTCACACATTTACCAATTATTCTGGTTATGACCCTTCTGCTTCTAGTGGAGATGCAATTGGAGGTGGGATTGATAGAGGTTTCTATCCAGTAGCAAAAACATTCATTTTAGGACTTAGCTTAACTTTTTAATATTATAAATTATGAAAACACTTCAAGTAAAAAAATACAGCAAAATTTTTATATTTAGCTTCGTACTCGCTTCCATGTTTGTTTCATGTAATTCTTATATAGACGAACTAGAGCCAATCGCTCAAGATTCAGATGATTACTTTAATTCACCTGAAGATTATGAAAAAGCCTTGATTGGTGCATACGATATGTTGCAAACGACTTATCTAAATATTTTAACCATCGTAGGTGCTTCGGATGACATTATTCTTGGTGGAGATCCTTTTACTTATGATCAACCCACTTTGCAAAGAGTAGATAAAATGGATATAACTCCTGCAGACAACAACCAATTGAGAGATATATGGAGATTTATGTATGCAGCCATGGGAAGAGCAAATTATATTCTCGAGTTTCAAAATAAAACAGATTTTGAAGGGAAAGACGAAATTTTAGCTCAGGCTTATTTCTTGAGAGCTTATTTCGCATTTGAATTAGTTAAATTCTTTGGAGATATTCCATTATCTGTTGAAGAAAGAAACGGAGTCTCTAGAATTCAAGACAAACGAATCAGGATTGGAGAGCAATACGATGTAAATAGAGTAGGTAGTATTGCAAAAGCATATGCTTTAATTGAGGAAGATTTAAAAGAAGCTATTGCTCTTGGTTTACCAACTTTTACAACAGATGCAAGTCTAAAATATAAAATTACCGAGACAGCTGCACAATCCTTACTTGGTAAAGTCTACCTGTACCACGGTACATTTGATAACTCTAAATTTAGTGCGGCTGCAACTGAATTAAACAAAGTAATTAACAGTGGGTTTTACAGTTTGCCTTCGACAAATGTGTTTGAAAAAAGTGGAGAAAACGGTCCTGGTTCAGTATTTGAAGTTCAGTATACAAGTGTAGAAGGTGCTGGTTGGGGTTGTATTCAATGTAGTGAAGGAAATTACTTGCCTCAAAATAATGCTCCTAGGGATTATACTGGACCTGTATACAAATCAGGTTGGGGATTTAGTTTGCCTACACAGCAATTATATGATGCATATGCAGCTGGAGATCAAAGAAGAGATATTACTATCTTGAAACCAAGCGCTACAAGTTACTCACCAAGTAGAGAGAACACAGGTTATTTTACTAGAAAATACCTTCCTACTAGAGAAAATGAAAGTAATAGAAATGGTTCAGATCCTTTAAACTATGACAATAATTACAGATCTATTCGTTATTCAGATGTGTTATTAATGGCTGCAGAGGCTGCAGCACAAAGTGGTGGAGTTAATGCAATTTCTTATTTAAACCAAGTTAGAAACAGAGCTTTTGGAAACAATTCTCACGATTATCCTTATAATGGAGAATCAGATTTATTGGTAGCTATTGCTGATGAAAGACGTATAGAATTTGCAGGTGAAGGACACCGTTTCTTCGATTTGGTAAGAACTGGTAAGGCAAAAGAAGCCTTTGATAATTATAATGCAACCAGACCAGACCAAACTGCAGAAACTGAAGTTACTTTTGATGAAAATAAAAATGAAATATTTCCAATTCCTTTAGTAGAGTTAGAGCTGGCAAATGCGCTAAGTACTTGGGGACAAAATCCAGGATATTAAAAAATACAAGTTGTAAAACACAACTTGTTGAATACGTTAATTAACATTAAATTAAAAACAAAAATTATGAGTTTATTAAAAAAAATGAGTTTCTTGCTTTTTGCAAGTTTACTAATTGTATCATGTTCTAGTGATAGTGACGATGATACAGGAGGTGGTTCTACTATAACCATCAGTAATCTAGATTTCAGTGTAGATGCATCCGGTTCAGGAAACATTGTTTCCGTATTACCTACTGCAGATGGAGCTACTTCTTATTCTGTAGATTTTGGTACTGATGCTACAGACGATGTGATAGCAACAGTAGGGCCTGCTGTTTCTTATACATATCCTCCAGTATCTGCATCATATGATATTACTGTTACTGCTTCTGCTGCAGGTGCAGACGATGTAACTAAAACGACTACAGTTAATGTTGTGGTAGAGCAATCAGATTTAGTTGGTCAATGGGTTCTTTTACATGAGGCAAGAGCTTTATGGGTTGGAGAAACTATGGAAGTTTATGCAGCTGGTGGTCAATGGTGGGCAAATTCACTTTCTGATTTAAAATCGAGAGCATGTTTTTTTGACGATATTTACGAGTTTAAAGATGACATGTCTTTTCACAATATTTTAGGAGATGCAACTTGGCAAGAAGTTGGTTGGGATGCTGTAGCTGAAGAAGGCTGTGGTGATGCTTTAGCTCCTTTTGACGGAACTGCAACAGCTACATGGTCTCACAATACTGAAGATGGTACTATTACTATAGACGGTATGGGAGCATTCTTAGGTATTTCTAGAGTTGCTAATGGTGTTGAACTTAAAGATCCAGCAAATGCTAAAGAAAGCCTTACTTATAGTGGTGCTGTCATATCTGATGATAAAAACCAATTGACTGTTCATATTCAAATGGGAGCAGGATTTTGGCAATTTAAATTTGCTAGAGTTGGTTCTGCAGGTGCTCAACTTCCAACAACAGATGTAGATGGAGATGGTGTACTTGATATTGACGATGATTGTCCAGATGTTGCTGGTGAAGCGGCTAACGGATGTCCTGTAGTAGCGACACCTGATACAGCTCCAGCAGCGCCTACAAGAGATCAGTCAGAAGTATCTTCTATTTACAGTGATTCTTATACTGCTCCAGAAGCTTTTGACGCATATCCAAATTGGGGTCAAGAAACTCAGTTTGCAGCAATTGATATTGATGGAAATAATATACTTGGGTATTCTCAATTGAATTACCAAGGAAATGCATTTTCAGGAGTTGATCTTACTGGTAAGACAATGATTCATATGGATATATATTCTGGTGATATTTCAGCTTTAAAAGTTGTTCTTATTAATACACAAGCCGATGGAGGAACTTTCGAAACAGGTCTTGATGCTTCTCTAGAAAATGGTGCATGGACTAGTGTAGATATTTCTTTATCTGATTTTGCAGGATTTGTTGAAAGTGGAGGGAATCTTGATCAAATCAAATATGAAGTTGGTACAGATGCAACTGCAACAGGAGATAAATCTTTCTTTATAGATAACATTTACGTATACTAATCGTATTTGTTTGACAAATATTAAATACCCGTATACAAATGAGTGTACGGGTATTTTTTTTTAACTTATGGTTAGTTAGTTCAGATTTTATTCAATAGGACAGTCCAGTCATTTTTTTATTTTGATTTGCTTTTTTCTTGTAATTTAGAAGTACTGAATTTTAAGAAAAAGTCTATAATTAGAAACGATGCATTAGGCGTTTTTTATTTTATATTATTTAAATTTTTTTAGAGAATAAGACTACAATAAGTTAAGTTATCATTAACTTTAATATACAGTATCGGCGCTATAAACAATGTATTAGACTGATATAAAAAATAAATATATACTTTGTACTATTAAATTTTGTCTATCGATGTTTAACAGGTTATATACCAAAATAATAAAAAATAATATCATGAAATTCACAATAGCTAAATCTTTTATTTTATTGATTTTACTTTCTTGCTCTAGCAATGAAACTACAATAACCCCAGAACCACCTGTAGGTCCTGATGGTCTTATCTGGTCTGATGAGTTTGATGAAACGGGAAGCCCTTCTTCAGATAATTGGACTTATGATATCGGTAACGGACAAGATGGTTGGGGAAATAATGAGGTTCAATTTTATACGAGATCAAATGCAACTTCTGAAGACGGTATTTTAAGAATTACTGCAAAACAAGAAACCTACAGAGGTTACGAATATACCTCTTCAAGAATGAAAACACAAGATCGCTTCTCCTTTACCTATGGTAGAGTGGAGGTTCGTGCAAAATTGCCAAAAGGGCGTGGAACTTGGCCTGCAATATGGTTGTTAGGTGATAATATTACTACAGTAGGTTGGCCAGAATGTGGAGAAATTGATATCATGGAGCATAAAGGAAAAGACCAAGGGGTTACCTCTAGTGCAATACATAATAATTCTGGATACGCCGACACTCCTTATGTATATTTTTTAAATAGGGTAAACGATGTATCTACAAATTTTCATACCTACGGTATGAATTGGACTAAAGATAAAATTGAATTTTTCATAGATGATGTTGTTCATTATACCTACAGTCCTGCAAACAAAAATGCTAATAATTGGCCTTTTGATAAACCACAATTTATAATTTTAAATATTGCTATGGGAGGTAGTTTAGGGGGGGATATTGATCCTAACTTCACTCAAAGTAGTATGGAGATAGATTATGTTCGTGTATATCAAAATTAATTTCATTTAAATTCACAACTCATTAATTTTTTTACTTTTTTTTTGATTCATTAAAAAATAACTTTTCCAAAAACTTTTTAAAATTGACAGTTTTGTGTGAATGTTTATGATAAGATCATTTAACAGTTATAATTATGATTTGTTATAGATATTAATATTATAATTTCTTAAAAAACCATTCAATTCTCTAAAACAACTATACATTAGTTACACATCTTTGATTAAACTCAACTACATTATCAATAATACCCTCTGTCAGTTGGTGATTGTCGAAGATTTAATTTTTCATTTTTTGTATGTTTTTTGTAGAGGTATATTTTGTTACTTTTTACAAATTTTAAACTTATTTTTAGCTTGTGTAATTATAGCACAAAGAATAATATTCTATTGCAGCTATAATTAGTAATTATAGAGATTTAAAGATTAAAATTCATGAACTTATTTTTCTTAAGGGTTTTATTATTTTCTTTCATTTTAAATACTTTTTCTCAAAAAGAGTCTGTATCTATTTTGACCAATGATCAGGGTATTCGATTAATTGTGAATGGAAAAGATTTTATAATTAACGGAATGAATTGGGACTATTTTCCAATAGGAACTAACTACGATTATAGTTTGTGGAATCAAACAGATTCTTTTATCAAATTAGCATTAGATTCAGAAATGTCATTGTTAAAAGACATGGGTGTTAATTCGATACGTGTCTATATAGGCATTCAACCTAAATGGATTACCTATATCTATGAAAATTTTGGTATTTATACCATGCTCAACCATTCTTTTGGAAGATACGGTCTCAGCATAAATGGAGTTTGGACCCCTGCCACAGATTACGCTAATGAACATGTACAAAAGATTTTAATAGAAGAAGCTACTAAGATGGCATCTACTTATAAAAATACACCAGGGTTATTGTTATTCCTTTTGGGCAACGAAAACAACTACGGACTTTTCTGGTCCGGTGCAGAAACTGAAGATTTTCCAGATGATGCTGATCAATTGAGCCTTATAGGTGATACTAGTGGAAGAGCAATGTATGCCTTAATGAACAAAACTGCACTTAGAATAAAAAAAATTACATCTTCTTATCCTGTTGCTATTTGTAATGGTGATCTTATGTACTTGGATATCATAGCGGAAGAATGCAAAGACATTGATGTTTTGGGTGTAAATATGTACCGTGGAAAATCTTTTGGGGATGCTTTTGAAAGAGTTCAAAAAGAATTGAATTTACCAATCATGTTTACGGAGTTTGGTTCAGATGCTTACCATGGACTTGAAAAGAAAGAAGATCAGAAATCTCAAGCTATTTTTTTACTTGAAAATTGGAAAGAAATTTATGAAAATACTGCTGGTCTTGGAAGAGCCAATAACTCTATTGGGGGGTTTACCTTTCAATTTAGTGATGGATGGTGGAAATATAAGCAAACAAAAAACTTATCAATTCACGACACGAACGCATCTTGGGTAAGTGGGGGTCATGAGTTTGACTTTAAAAAAGGGAGTAATAACATGAATGAAGAATGGTTTGGTATTTGTGCAAAAGGACCAACAAATGACAAAGGATCGTATACTTTGTATCCCAGAGCTGCTTATTACATTTTACAGCAAGTACATCAATTGAATCTCTTTCAGACATCAGTAACTGCAGATTCTATTTCAGAATATTTCAGTGAAATTCAATTATCAAATGCAATTTTAAAAGCCAAAAAAAACAAGGATTTTTTGATCAATAACTAATTAATAAAATAAATAGATTGAATACTTTGAAGTATTCCAATAAAACTAATTAATAACACAAACTTCTTTTAAAATAACAGTAGAAGTTTACAGAAGACCAATTTAAATGACACACAAGAGTATTTTTCTAGGAAAAAATAAAGCAGACTTTAGTTCTCACGAAGTAAAGGGAGAAATGATAAATTTTGAGAATGAAGCTTATTATAAAATTGTAAACAGTAATGAAATGAGGCCCTTTTTTATGAGCATCGTTTCAGATTCAAACCATTGGATGTTTATCTCAAGTAATGGGGGTCTCACTGCTGGTAGAAAAAATAGTGAGTATTCACTTTTCCCTTATTACACTGATGATAAAATTACAGAATCAGCAGATATTACAGGAAGTAAAGCGATGTTTCAGGTCTTAAAAAATGGAAATATTTATTTATGGGAACCTTTCTCTCATAGACAAGTTGGCCTATATGAAATAAAACAAAATTTGTACAAAAACACTTTTGGGAATAAGGTTGTTTTTGAAGAAATTAATGAAGATTTAGGGGTCACCTTCAGATATCAATGGAGTTCTACAGACACTTATGGGTTTGTTAAAAAATCTACATTCATCAATAATTCTTCAGATCAAATACAAATAACTCTTTTAGATGGATTACAGAATATCCTTCCTTCAGATGTTGAAACAGATTTACAAAATTCAAGAAGTAATTTAGTAGACGCATATAAGAAAAGTGAATTACAGTTAGATTCAGGTATCGGTGTTTATGCTCTGAGTTCTATTATTGTAGATAAAGCGGAACCTAGTGAAGCATTAAAAGCGAATATTGTTTGGTCTTTAGGAGTTGAAAATCCAACTTATTTAATGTCTTCATTACAATTAGATAATTTCAGAAAAGGAAAAAATCTAACGCAAGAAGTAGATGTAAAAGCAGAGAAAGGAGCTTATTTTATAAGTGCAGATTTGACTTTAAAAGCAAACGAAACCAAGCAATGGTATTTTGTAGCAAATGTAAACCAGACAATTGGAGATATTCAAAAAATTTCTAAAGCAATTAACAATGATCAAAATTTACTTGAAATCATTCAAGAAGACATTGAGCTGGGAACTAAAAAACTAATTGCATTAACAGGTGCTGCTGATGGTCTGCAACTAACAAACGATTCTTTAGTTAACACTAGACACTTTGCAAACACCTTATTTAACATCATGCGAGGAGGTACTTTTGATGATGATTATAACATAGAAAAGGAGGATTTTACCAAATATATTGTAAAAGCAAATAAAAAAGTACTCAAGAAAAAAGAAGCTATTTTAAATGGGTTGCCAGATCTATTTACTTTAGAGTTTATCCTTGACCTAGCAGAAAAAGATGAAGATCAAAACTTTAAAAGGCTTTGCTTCGAATATTTACCATTAAAATTTAGTAGAAGACACGGTGATCCAAGTAGGCCTTGGAATAAGTTTTCGATCAATACAAGAAGTGAAATTGATGGTTCAAAAATTTTAGATTATGAAGGTAATTGGCGAGATATTTTTCAAAACTGGGAAACATTAGCACATTCATATCCAGAGTTTATTGAAAGTATGATTCATAAGTTTTTAAATGCAACAACTTTTGATGGCTACAATCCATACAGAGTAACAAAAGGTGGTTTTGATTGGGAAATTATTGAAGAAAATGATCCTTGGTCATATATTGGATATTGGGGAGATCATCAAATAATTTATTTACTAAAGTTTTTAGAGTTCATAGAGAACCACTATCCAAATCAATTAGATAAACGTTTTTCGGAAGATATTTTTGTGTATGCAAACGTACCTTACAAAATTAAAAGTTATGAGGATACTCTTAAAAACCCAAAAGATACCATCGATTTTGATTTCGATTTGGATGCAGTCATCGCAACAAAGAGAGAAGAACTTGGGGTAGATGGTGCCTTGTTAAGAGATAGAAATTACTTTATTTATAAAGTAAATTTAGTAGAAAAATTATTAGCAACAGTATTGGCTAAAATTTCAAATTTTATTCCTGAGGGGGGAATTTGGTTAAATACGCAGCGTCCAGAATGGAATGATGCAAACAATGCTTTAGTTGGTAACGGTGTCTCGATGGTAACGTTAAATTACCTGAACCGTTTTATCAACTTCTTTGAGAAATTAGTGGTTAAATCTACCACTGAACAAGTACTTATTTCTAAAGAATTGGCAGTATTTTTCAATTCGGTAGTACGTACTTTTAACCAAAATAAGCATATTCTCTCCGGAAAGGTAACAGATAAAGATCGAAAAACAGTTCTGGATGGTTTGGGTAAAGCTGGAAGTAAATACAGATTAGAAATTTATAAAAACTCGTTTTCTAGCGATAGAAAAACGATTACTAAAGCAGAATTATTAGACTTTTTTACAATCACAAAACAATATTTAGAGCACACCATCAAAGCAAATAAACGAGCAGATAACTTATATCATTCGTATAACTTAATGACTTTGGTAAATGATTCTGAAGTAGCAGTTACTTATTTGCCTGAGATGCTTGAGGGGCAAGTAGCCGTTTTAAGTGCTGGATATTTATCTTCAAAAGAAGCTTTAGAGGTTCTAGATGGAATGAAAAAAAGTGCCTTGTTTAGAGAGGATCAATACAGTTACATTTTATATCCTAACAAAGAGCTACCGCGTTTTGATCAAAAGAATGTAATTTCTGATGTAGCAGTTAAAAAATCTGAGTTATTAACCCAATTGGTTCAGGATCAAAACACACAAATCATCAATAAAGATATTTCGGAAACGTATCATTTCAATGCAAATTTTAATAATGCAACTAGTTTACAAGCTGCCTTTAAAGATTTACCAAAAAAATATGCAGGTTTAATCAAAAAAGAATCTGGGTTGGTATTGGAGATCTTTGAAGATGTTTTTAATCACAAAGCATTTACGGGTCGTTCAGGAACTTTCTTTGGTTACGAGGGGCTGGGTTCTATATACTGGCATATGGTTTCTAAATTATTATTAGCTGTTCAAGAAAACTGTTTAGCGGCTGTAAAAAATAATGAAGACGAGGCACTAATAGGTAGATTATTAGACCATTATTATGAAATTCAAGCAGGTATTGGTGTGCATAAATCACCAGAATTATATGGAGCATTTCCAACAGATCCCTATTCTCACACACCAGGAGGGAAAGGAGCACAACAGCCTGGTATGACCGGTCAAGTAAAAGAAGATGTATTAAGTAGGATAGGAGAATTAGGTGTTTTTGTTAAGGATGGAAAAATTAATTTCAATCCAAGATTATTAAGAGCAAGTGAATTTGTGCAGACAGCTAAAAAGTTCCATTATACAGCGATTAGTAAAGAACATACCTCTATTGATGTAGAGAAGGGCTCACTTTGTTTTACCTATTGTCAAATACCAATTATTTATAAAAATACGAAGAAACAAAGTATCAAAATATTTTTTACAGATAATCATGTTGAAGAATTAAATGATTTGACTCTTGGTGAAAATACTTCAAAATTAATTTTTGAAAGAACAGGAAAAGTGAATAAAATAGAAGTTTCAGTTATAAAATAAGGATTATTAATGGCCATTCGTTTTCAGAAATATAAATTTCTTTTGCTATTGTTGTTTGTCGTTTGTGGATGTAATCAATCCTCAGAGACTTTCAGTAATAAAGAGATGAATATTGAGAAAAAAATTGACTCTGTTTTAGGGTTGATGACTTTAGAAGAAAAAATAGGACAAATGTCACAAGTAAGACACTTTTCTGATATTTCTGAGAACGATGTTGCCACGAAGTTTATAGGATCAATTATTCATACACAAGGGGAAATACCCGGAGAAACAGCAAAAGATTGGCAACAAAAATTTAGTAGATTACAAAAAAAGGCCCTTTCTACACGATTAGGAATTCCTTTATTATTTGGTGTAGATGCAATTCATGGTCAAAATACATTTAATGGAGCCACTATTTTTCCTCATAATATAGGTTTAGGAGCTACTGGAAATCCAACATTAGTAGAGGAAGTCGCAGCAATTACTGCTCTAGAAACTCAGGCTACAGGATTCAACTGGGTATTTTCGCCCTGTATAGCAATTCCTTTTAATGAAAAATGGGGGAGAGTGTATGAAGCTTTTTCAGAAAGTACAACATTAACTTCTCTATTAACCAAGGCTTCCGTCAGAGGTTACCAAGGAGCACTTTCCGATTCGAAAACAGTCATGGCTACTGCCAAGCATTTTGTCGGAGACGGTGCCACAGATTATGGAATAGAAGGAGGAGAAACTTCCCTCTCTGATCAAGAAATAAATAAACGTCTATTACCTCCTTATCGAGTTGCTGTTCGTGAAAAAGTAGGCGCAGTTATGGCTTCTTTTAATACAATGAAAGGCAAAGCAATGCATGCAAATAAAGCCTACATAACAGATAGTTTAAAACATAAAATGAAGTTCGACGGAATTGTCGTTTCAGATTGGAAAGCGTATTCTAAATTTGGAAAAAACAATATAATTAATGCAGGTATAGATATGGTCATGGCAGTGGATGGAGATTTAGCTTTTTTTCAGAATGGACTAAAAAAAGCCGTCGAAACCAATGTTGTTTCAACCACTAGAATTGACGATGCTGTAAAAAGAATCCTTCGGCAGAAGTTTCGTTTGGGATTGTTTAAAAATCCTTTTCCAGATTCAACGTTTGTATCGAAAATTGGTATAAAAGAGCATAGAGATAAAGCTAAACAAGCTGTCAGAGAATCTTTAGTTCTATTAAAAAATGAGGACAATCTTTTACCAATTGATAAACATGTCTCAAAAATAGTAGTGGTAGGTGAACATGCGGATAATTCAGGATTACAATCAGGCGGTTGGACAGTGAATTGGCAGGGATCACTAAAAAGTTATAAGGGAGCAACGACTATTTTAAAGGGTATACAAATGAAATCTAAAGGAAAAGTGGTCTATGATAAAGATGCTTCTGTAGCTCATTCTGATGCAGATCTTGCCATTGTAGTTGTTGGAGAAACCCCTTATGCAGAGTTTTTTGGAGATATTGGTCATGAATCTAATACAAGACAATTAATTTTAACCAAAAAACATCAACAATATATAGATACCTATTCAAAACAAGGAGTAAAAACGATTGTAGTCTTAATTTCAGGAAGACCTTTAGTGGTGACAAAACAAATAAAACAGTCAAATGCTTTTATTGCGGCTTGGCTCCCCGGCTCTGAAGGGCAGGGAATTGCAGAAGTATTGTTTGGGGATTTCAATTTTTCAGGGAAATTACCCCATTCTTGGCCAACATCTGTTCGTGATTTTGATCAAAAATACGGACCTAATTTTTGGGATACAACTACAAAACCATTATATCCTTTTGGATATGGTTTAACATATAATAAAAAATAATATTTAAATGAGTTGAACATGAAATTATATTTAAAAATGATGGCACTAATTATTGGATCGTCTGTTGTTTTGGCATGTAATACTCATCATAATAAAAAATCAAGAATGAAGAATCAAGCGAGTGAGCAAATGACAGCTGCTGAAATTTTAGGGAATCCAGATTATGTAGCCATTTCTTATGGAGGTTATCGAGAAAAATCAAGATCTATGCAGCCTACAATTCCACAATTAAAGGAAGACTTAAAAATTTTATATGCGATGGGAATTCGCATTCTAAGAACGTATAATGTGCAACTAGAATTACCTCATGCATCCAATTTACTAGAGGCTATTAGCCAGCTTAAAAATGAAGACCCCAGTTTTGAAATGTATGTGATGTTAGGGGCTTGGATGGATTGTTTACATGCTTGGACAGACAAAGAGCCAAATCATGATGTCGAAAGTGCTCAAAATGAAGAAGAAATTAAAAGAGCTGTTGCATTAGCAAACAAATATCCTTCGATTGTAAAAGTGATAGCCGTTGGTAACGAAGCAATGGTTCGATGGGCAACAACTTATTACGTTCAACCAAATGTGATTCTTAAATATGTCAATTACCTCCAAGAATTAAAGAAAAAAGGCGAATTATCCAAAGATGTATGGATTACAAGTTCTGATGATTTTTCTTCCTGGGGAGGAGGTGATTTAAGTTATCGAGTTCAGGATCTAGAAGATTTAATTAAAGCGGTAGATTATGTCTCCATGCACACCTATGCATATCACAATTCTCACTATAATCCGGGTTTTTGGAAGGTTCCAGATAATGAGCTTCACTTGTCAGATAAACAAAAAATAGATCGCTCCATTGAACGTGCATTAGAATTTTCAAAAAAGCAATACAAAGATGTATCTGAATATGTAAAAAGTATTGATAGTAGTAAAACAATTCATATTGGAGAAACGGGTTGGGCAACCGTATCTAACGGTTTTTATGGAGCAAATGGTTCTCGTGCCACAGACCAATATAAACAAGGACTTTATTATAATAAATTAAGAGATTGGACGAACCAAGAAGGGATTTCTTGTTTTTATTTCGAGGCTTTTGATGAACAATGGAAAGATGCTCAAAATTCTCACGGTTCAGAAAATCATTTTGGATTATTTACCATAAAAGGTGCCGCAAAATTTCCAATTTGGAATTTAGTAGACCAGGGAGTTTTCAATGGGCTGTCACGAAATGGACATCCAATAACAAAAACATATGATGGAGAGTATGAGTCTTTAATGGAAGAAATTTTAGTTCCCAATACAGAGTATACAAGATAATATTAAACCTATGAATACAAATCTTTTATTTTTAACTTTTCTTTTATTCATGATCGTAAGTTGTAATTCTACAGATAATAAATTGGTTGCGGATGTATATGAAACATCAGCAGGTGGAAATAAATTAACGAAAGTATCTGGATTTACTCCAGAAAAAAATAGTTCAATTATTAAGTTAGCTCCACAACAAAAATTTCAAACAATTACTGGTTTTGGAGGGTCATTTACCGAAGCATCAGCTTCTTTGTTAAATCGATTAAGTAAAGGTAAAAGAGATACCATTATACAAGCTTATTTTTCGGATAAGGGTGCGAATTATTCTCTTACAAGAACGCACATGAATTCGTGTGATTTTTCATTGGGTCAATATTCGTATTCGCCAGTAGAAGATGATATTCATCTTGAGCATTTTACAATAAAAGAGGATCAAGAAGATCTTATTCCAATGATTAAAGACGCTTTGAAAGTCTCTAAAGATGGTTTCAAAATAATTGCATCCCCTTGGACTGCTGCTCCCTGGATGAAAGATAATAATGCGTGGGTCGGAGGGAAACTACTGCCAAAATATTATGATACTTGGGCCTTGTTTTTTTCAAAATATATAAACGCTTATAAGAAAGAGGGGATCGATATTTGGGGTTTTACAGTTGAAAATGAACCCTTAGGAAACAATAGTAATTGGGAAAGTATGCATTTTTCTCCTGATGAAATGACAAATTTTGTACAACATCATTTGGGACCGAGATTAGAAAAAGACACGCATCAAGTGAAAATTTTAGGCTATGATCAAAACCGAGAGGATTTAAAAGAATGGGTAGATTCGATGTATCTAACTGAAGCCTCTTCTAACTATTTTGACGGCACAGCAATACACTGGTATGCAAGTACTTATGAGGTGTATGCTAAAGAATTACAATATGCTCATTATAAGGCACCATCGAAGTATCTCATTCAAACAGAAGCATGTATAGATTCTCAAATTCCAGTTTGGAAAGACGATGCTTGGTATTGGAGAAAAGAAGCTACAGATTGGGGTTTTCATTGGGCTCAAGAAAAAGATAAACACCTTCATCCTAAATATGCACCCGTAAATAGATACGCAAGAGATATGATCGGTTGTCTAAATAATTGGGTAGATGGATGGGTAGATTGGAATATGGTTTTAGACACACAAGGAGGGCCAAACTGGTTTAAAAACTGGTGTATCGCTCCTGTAATTGTAGATCCTAAAAAAGACGAAGTATACTTTACGCCATTGTATTATACCATGGCTCATTTTAGTAAATATATAAGACCAGATGCCACCATTATTGGTCTGGAAAATTCTGATATAGAACTAAAAGTGACAGCCGCAGAGAATACAGATGGTTCAATAGCTGTAGTGGTTTTCAATGAAGGAACAACTCAGAAAAGTTTTAAATTATCACTGGGAGAAAAAGAATCAACCATTACAATAAGCGCGCAAGCGATACAAACAATATTAATTAATACTATTTAATAATTATGTCAAGAACAAGTAAAGTCCCTATGGGACAAAAAATAGCTTTTGGTTTTGGAATGTTAGCCAATCAAATGTTTCCAGCTATCTTAGGAATTTTTATGGTAGTTTTAGTTGAAGATCTTGAGTTCTCTGGCTGGATGTGGTCTTTAGTATTTCTTTTCCCTAGAATTTTTGATGCTATAACCGATCCAATTATGGGATTCATTTCAGACAATACAAAATCCAAATGGGGAAGACGTCGACAATATGTTCTAATAGGAGGTATTCTTATGGGTATTGCCTATATTTTTATGTGGCAGCTTTATAAAGTTGATGGAGTTCAATATAACTTTTGGTATTTCTTTTTATGGTCCCTAGTATTTTATTTAGGCTTAACTATTTTTAGCGTTCCTTATGTTGCCATGGGGTACGAAATGAGTGATGATTTTCATGAGCGTACTAATATTATGGCAATAGCACAATTTATTGGTCAATGGGCATGGATAATTGCACCTTTGTTTTGGATTATTATGTATGATGAAAATTGGTTTCCCTCTGCAGATATTGCCGTGAGAGAATTAGCAATTTGGGTTGCGATACCCTGTGCTATTTGCGCTATGGTACCTGCAATTTTTATAAAAAGTAACTCAACCCTTGAAGAAGACTATGAGCCACTAAACTCAGCTAGTATTGGAAATAGTTTAGTTAAAATATACGAAAGTTTTGTAGCTGCCTTTAAGATTAAAGAATTCAGAAAATTATGTGGGGCAACTTTTTTAATTTTTAATGCTTTCAATACAGTAGCTGCACTTACTTTTTTTGTAATTGTATATAAATTATTTAATGGAGATGCTGGAGCTAGCGGAATATGGGTTTCGATGTTTGGATGTTTAGGAGCAATAGGAACTACTTTTATTGTTATCCCTGCAGTAGCTTGGATGTCAAAAAAGCTAGGGAAGAAAAAAGCATTTATGGTATCTCAATCAATTTCTTTAGTAGGATATATTATGCTTTATTTTCTGTTTATTCCCGGCAAACCTTGGATGTATATTATTGCATTGCCTTTCTTTTCTTTTGGGATTGGAAGCTTATTTACCATTATGATGTCTATGACCGCAGATGTTATTGATGTTGATGAACTTAATACAGGAAAGCGAAGAGAAGGTATTTTTGGAGCGATCTATTGGTGGATGGTAAAAGTAGGTTATGGAATTGCTGGAGCATTAAGTGGTGTAATCATTACTGTAGTTGGTTTTAACTCAGACCTTGCAACAATAGACCAGCAAGCTGCAGTTGACGCACTGCATGCTTTCTTTTGTTTTTTTCCAATGATAGGAACTATTTTAGCAATGCTTATTATGCGTAATTATACTATTACTGAAGAACGCGCATTGGAAATAAGATCGCAATTAGCTGAACGAAAAGAAATTAAAAACTAAGCGGAACAAAAAAATTTTTATAAAGGTTATTTGTATTTTTGCAAAAAATTTAGAAATACAATATATTTTAAATAATTAGTTTACAAAATAGCATTATGTCTTTTAGAAAAGAACACCATCAAAATTTAAAGGTTACGACCGAATTCAACACTTCTGGTTCCAATTTAAGTGAGTATTCAATTGATCAATTAAAAAACATGTGGAGAGATACTTTGAACAAAGGTATACACGGAATTTGTTTTAGTATGTATGAAGATGGGCAAGAGCCAGGTGATACTATTACTGAAGAACAAGTAGAGAAGAGAATTAAAATTTTAAAACCTTACACAAAATGGATTCGTTCGTTTTCATGTATAGAGGGAAATGAGCATATCCCAAAACTCGCCAAAAAACATGGAATAAAAACGATGGTTGGTGCTTGGTTAGGGACTGATTTAGAAAAAAATGAAAAAGAGATAGAAGCCTTAATTGAACTAGGAAATCAAGGCCTTGTCGATATTGCTGCAGTTGGTAATGAAGTATTGTATAGAGATGAATTATCAATCGAACAATTAATCGGGTATCTAAATAGAGTTAAAAGTGCTTTGCCGCAAGTTCAAGTTGGCTATGTAGACGCTTATTATAAGTTCTCAAAATATCCGGAATTAGTGGAAGCTTGTGATGTAATTTTGTCAAATTGCTATCCTTTTTGGGAAGGATGCCCTATAGACTATTCTATACATCACATGAAAAAAATGTACAATCAAGCAAAAAGTGTTAGTCAAGGTAAAAAAGTCATTGTTACTGAGACTGGCTGGCCAAATCAAGGAGGAAGCGAAGGTGGTGCAAATGCATCCGAAGCAAATGCAATGAAGTATTTTATCAATACGCAGGTATGGTCTGCGAACGACAATATTGATGTATTCTATTTTTCATCCTTTGATGAATCTTGGAAAGTTGGAGCAGAAGGAGATGTTGGTGCCTATTGGGGATTGTGGGATAAGGATGAGAAGCTGAAGTATCAATAAAGATAAAAGCTTGTCGTCTTTTTATTTTGAGCGAATACACAACTATTTTATAATTTGTTTGGTTTTTGTATAGGTTAATTTTACACACTTTATGGTTAAAATTGTTGATATTTGGGATTCACTAATCTTAAATATTTAACAATATGAAAAAAAATTACATTTTAACTTTTTTATTAATCATACTCATTTCTGGGTTTTCGTTTGGGCAGGAAATGCTTGTTAATGGAGGTTTAGAAAATTGGGATTCAGACACAGCACCCACCGACTGGACAAAAGTAGAGAATATTGAAAAAGAATCTACAGAAATTCATGGAGGGTCTTTTTCAGCAAAACACACAGGTGGGACAAAAGATTTAGGACAGACTATTGAAGGGATTACTCCTGGAGACTCTTATACTATAACAATATGGTATAAAGTTGTAGAGAACGATGGTACTGATGCTAGAATTTGGTCTTATTGGAAAGACGATTCAAACTCCAATGTAACTGATGCTGATACAGATGGTGCATTAAGAGGACCAGACAATAGCTATCTCCCTAATAATGGAGGTGAGTGGTCTAAATACGAGGCTACTGTTACTGCACCTGCTGGAGCAGCAAAGTTTTATTTTGAATTAAGAACGTATTCAGGTGCAATAACTTACTGGGATGATTTATCTGTTGTAAAAAACAGTAGTACATCAACAGATCCTATGGATGATTTCGAAGGAAATGGAAACATTACTTGGAAAGCAGACGCAAATGTAATGAATGCTTCTTTCGATAATCCTGCATCAGGAGGCATTAATACCTCTGCTAAAGTTTTAGAATATTCTGATGAAGGAGGTACGTATTCGAATATTCAATTTGATTTGAGTACAGATACTTCAGTGAAGTATGATTTAAGTACAAAGAATGTATTTACATTAAAAGTATATGTTCCAACTCCTTCGGTAGCTGTTACTCAATCTAAGATTTTATGGTTGAAGCTTCAAGATGGAAGTAAGGGAGGTAATTCTTGGCAAGGTCAAGTAGTTTCTGAACAAGCTTATGATTATGATGTTTGGCAAGAACTTACGTTTGATTTTTCTGCTATTGCTAGTAATACAGACATGAGTAGATTAGTTTTACAATTTAACGGTGAAAATAACAACGAACATGTAAAAGCATATATTGATGATCTTTCTTATGGTGAAGCTGCAGTAGCAGTTATAGATCCTATGGATGATTTTGAAGGAAATGGAAACATTACTTGGGCTGCTGACGGAGATACAGGAATGGACATTGCTTTTGCAAACCCATCTGTTTCGGGAATCAATACCTCTGCTACTGTTTTAGAATACAGTGATACTGGTCAACAGTATGCGAACATCAATTTTGATTTGAGTACAGATACTTCAGTGAAGTATGATTTAAGTACAAAGAATGTATTTACCTTAAAGGTTTATGTACCTACACCTGATGTTGCTGTAGTAAGTGAAAAGACATTGGCATTAAAATTACAAGATCATTCATCTAATACTCCATGGGAAGGACAACAGGCAGTTTCTGTTGCCTATGAATATGATGTTTGGCAAGAACTTACGTTTGATTTTTCAGCACAAAGTGCGGCTACAAATTTTTCAAGAATAGTTGTACAATTTAATGGTGAAAATAATTTTGAAGCTGTTAAAGCTTATATAGATGATCTTTCTTATGGTGAAGCTGCAGTAGCAGTTATAGATCCTATGGATGATTTTGAAGGAAATGGAAACATTACTTGGGCTGCTGACGGAGATACAGGAATGGACATTGCTTTTGCAAACCCATCTGTTTCGGGAATCAATACCTCTGCTACTGTTTTAGAATACAGTGATACTGGTCAACAGTATGCGAACATCAATTTTGATTTGAGTACAGATACTTCAGTGAAGTATGATTTAAGTACAAAGAATGTATTTACCTTAAAGGTTTATGTACCTACACCTGATGTTGCTGTAGTAAGTGAAAAGACATTGGCATTAAAATTACAAGATCATTCATCTAATACTCCATGGGAAGGACAACAGGCAGTTTCTGTTGCCTATGAATATGATGTTTGGCAAGAACTTACGTTTGATTTTTCAGCACAAAGTGCGGCTACAAATTTTTCAAGAATAGTTGTACAATTTAATGGTGAAAATAATTTTGAAGCTGTTAAAGCTTATATAGATGATCTTTCTTATGGTGAAGCTGC
>Ga0206128_1000144_pt1 | contig 84760 bp, 80 predicted proteins | sample Helgoland_Spring_7_FD_148601 | JGI IMG/M metagenome (GOLD analysis project Ga0206128, IMG submission 148601) | Pelagic subsurface seawater microbial communities from Kabeltonne, Helgoland, North Sea - Helgoland_Spring_Bloom_20160426_1 | ecosystem: Environmental > Aquatic > Marine > Epipelagic ... | reverse complement strand
AACCAATAGTGCTAAGTGGAATAACATCAGATAGAGGAAAAATTTTATTTTTTTAATTTTTGATGTATTTTTCACTAATTTTAGTTTCTAAAACTCAGAAGATTTGTTAACACAACTTTCCATAAATAACTATGCTTTAATCAATCAGTTATCGATCGATTTTTCTTCGGGATTATCAATAATAACAGGGGAGACCGGTGCAGGGAAGTCAATACTTTTAGGGGCTTTAGGCCTTGTTTTAGGAAATAGAGCAGACCTGTCTTCTTTAAAAGACACCGCTACCAAATGTATTGTAGAAGCAAAACTGGCGATTTCTACCTATAATTTACAAGATTTTTTTAATGAGGTAGATTTAGATTATGAAGCTGAAACAATTATTAGAAGAGAAATTTTACCTTCAGGAAAATCAAGAGCTTTTGTAAATGACACCCCAGTAACATTATCGGTGTTGAACGAGTTAAGAATTCAGTTGATCGACGTGCACTCTCAACACCAAACAATGCAATTGTCTGATAAAAACTTTCAATTTACAGTTATCGATGCATTAGCAAAAAATAAAGAAAGAATTTCTTCTTATCAAAGAGGCTTTGCACAACTGAAACAATTAAAAAAAGAATTGATTGAATTAGAGAACGCACAAAGAGAAGCTCAACAACAGTATGATTATAATTCTCATTTATTTAAAGAATTAGAAGAAGCACATTTAAAAGTCGATGAGCAATATTTATTAGAAGAGAAGTTGGAGAGACTGAATAATATTGAAGATATAAAACTTAATTTATCAGAAGCGTTAGAAATTTCTATCACAGATGAAATAGGGATTCAAAGTTCTGTAAACAACTTAGAAAATAAGTTGTCTAAAATTGCTCCTTTTTTTAAAGAATATCAAAATTTATTAGAAAGAATTACCAGTGTAAAAATAGAAATAGATGATATCGTTTCTGAAATAGAAAGCGCAAATGAAGGCGTTGATTTTAATCCTAATGAAGCGGAAGAAATTAACGACAGATTGCAGTTGCTCTACAATTTGCAAAAAAAACACTATGTACAATCTGTAGAAGAATTGCTAAAGGTATATGAAGAGCTCTCAGAAAAGGTTTTGAGGGTTGAAAATGCAGATGAAGTAATTACCAACAAGCAAGAAGAAATAAAAATTGTGTCAGAAAAGTTAGATGCAATTGCTGTTATTATTTCCAAAGCTAGAAATAAATCCATTCCAAAAATCACAAAAGAATTAGAAAACTTACTAGCTGATTTAGGGATGGAAAACGCTCGATTTTCTATTCTTATAAAACCAACTTCTAATTATTTTTTAAATGGGAAAGATGAATTAGAATTTTTATTCTCAGCGAACAAAGGAGGGAATTATGGAGAGCTAAAGAAAGTAGCTTCTGGTGGAGAATTGTCAAGAATTATGCTATCTGTTAAGAAAGTATTGTCTCAGAACACCCAATTACCAACAATTATTTTCGATGAAATTGATACGGGTGTTTCAGGAGAAGTTTCAAATAAAATTGCAGCTATTATGCAACAAATGAGCCTTCATATGCAGGTAATTGCAATCACTTTTTTACCACAAATTGCAGCAAAAGGAAGCAGTCATTATAAAGTGTATAAAGAAGATAATAAAGGAGTAACTACAACCAATTTAAAACAATTGTCTTCAGAGGAAAGAATTGTCGAAATCGCAGAAATGTTAAGCGGAAAAGAGTTGTCTGATAGCGCAATTACCCACGCAAAAGAATTATTAAATTAAAATTAAAGAGTTATGTATAACTTGTTAAAAGGCAAAAAAGGAATTATTTTTGGCGCCTTAAATACCCATTCTATTGCTTGGAAAACAGCAGAAAGAGCACATGAAGAAGGAGCAAAATTTGTATTAACGAATGCCCCAGTTTCAATAAGAATGGGCGATTTAGAGAAATTAGCTAAAAAAACAAATTCTCAAATCATACCTGCAGATGCAACATCGGTTGAGGATTTAGAAAATTTGATCCAAAAATCTATGGAGATTTTGGGTGGTAAAATTGATTTTGTTCTACATTCTATAGGGATGTCTGTAAATGTCAGAAAAGCAAAATTATACACAGACCCATCCTATGATTTTAGTCAAAAAGGTTGGGATGTATCCGCACTATCATTTCATAAAATGATGAATGTCTTATACCACAAAAATGCTATGAATGAATGGGGAAGTATTGTAGCGTTAACCTATATGGCTGCGCAAAGAGTCTTTCCAGATTACAATGATATGGCAGACAACAAAGCCTATTTAGAAAGTATTGCGCGAAGTTTTGGGTATTTCTTTGGAAGAGATCATAAAGTTCGTGTAAATACGATTTCTCAATCTCCAACACCAACTACTGCTGGAACTGGTGTAAAAGGTTTTGACGGATTTATCGAATATTCAGAAAAAATGAGTCCGTTAGGAAATGCAACAGCACTAGAATGTGCAGATTATACTATTTCTTTGTTTTCTGATTTAACGAAAAAAGTAACCTTGCAAAACTTATTTCATGATGGAGGATTCTCTAATATGGGAGTAAGTGACGCTGTGATGAAAAAATTTGAGTAAATGAATGGGATCTCGATCAACACTAACGTAAGTGGCAACTTGTTAGTAAATAAGGGAACTAATTGGTTTCATTAATGATTACGGGAAGTATGCTTCCTCTCATTTTTTTAATTATCTTTCCAAAACACTCTTTTAACAATAAGAAATTTATAAATAAAGAATATTGAAATTTAATTTTTCCATAATAATTCCAATTTATAACCGTCCAAATGAAATGGATGAATTGCTAGAAAGTCTTACGATGCAAAATTTTGCCGATCAATTCGAGATTATAGTTATTGAGGATGGCTCTACTGAGAAAAGCGATCTTATTGTAAAAAAATATCAAGAACAACTCGATGTAAATTATTTTTTCAAAGAAAAAAGCGGGGCAGGAGCCAGTCGGAATTTTGGAATGAAAAATGCATCAGGAAATTATTTTATTATTTTAGATTCGGATGTTATTGTTCCGAGTCAATATTTAGCGGAAGTTAAAAAAGCACTGGAAAATAACTTTACAGATGCTTTTGGTGGGCCTGACGCAGCACACCATAGTTTTACAAAATTACAGAAAGCGATCAATTATTCTATGACTTCTTTTATAACTACTGGTGGAGTTAGAGGTAAAAAACAAGCTCTTGTAAAGTTTCAGCCTAGAAGTTTTAATTTTGGTTTATCCAAAAAAGCCTTTGAGAATACCCAAGGTTTTTCCAAAATGAAAAATGGTGAAGACATCGATTTAACATTCAGGCTTTGGGAAAATTCTTTTACAACTCAACTTATAGAAAAAGCCTATGTTTATCATAAACGCAGAGCGACAATAAGTCAATTCTTTAAGCAAACTTTTGGTTTTGGGACCGCAAGACCGTTGCTTAATAAAAAATATCCAGAATCAGCTAGGTTTACCTATTGGTTTCCAAGCATGTTTATAATTGGTATTGATCTGAGTATCCTTTTTTTATTTTTTGGATATCATCAATTTTTTTATTTCTATGGATTGTATTTTCTATTACTCTTTTTAGATTCCTTATTTAAGAATAAAAATTTGATGGTTGCTTTTTTAAGTGTAATAACTTCCTTTACGCAATTTTTAGGATATGGTCTCGGATTTTTAGAGTCAATTTTATTTCCTAATAAAAAGAGTTAATCCAAGTATTTTGTTATCGTAGAGGTGGTTTATTTGAAAAATTCTTTGGATTTTTCCCAATAAATATCCATTTCAGTTAGAGACATGTCAGCGAGGTTTTTTCCTTCCTTTTTCGATTCTCTTTCTAAATATTGAAAACGATTTATAAATTTTTTGTTGGTTTTTTCAAGAGCATTTTCCGGATTTACATTTATAAATCGCGCGTAATTGATCATCGAAAATAAAACGTCACCAAACTCTTTTTCAATATTTTCGTTATTTCCAGCTTTTATTTCTTCGTTTAATTCTGATAGTTCTTCTTGTACTTTGTCCCAAACTTGTTCAGGTTGTTCCCAATCAAAACCAATACCAGCAACCTTTTCTTGAATTCGGCTTGCTTTTATAACCGCTGGTAAACTTTGTGGGACACCTTCTAAAACAGATTTTTTTCCCTCTTTAAGTTTTAATTGTTCCCAATTGCGCTTTACATCTTCTTCATTACTTACCTTGATATCTCCATAAATATGAGGATGTCTGTGAATTAATTTTTCTGAGATAGCAGTAGCAACATCACCAATGTCAAATGCTTTTTTTTCGCTGGCAATTTTTGCATAAAAGATGATGTGTAGCAGAACATCTCCTAATTCTTTTTTTATCTCCGGTAAATCATTCTCTAAAATTGCATCGGCAAGTTCATATGTCTCTTCAATAGTAAGATGTCGGAGGCTTTCAAAAGTTTGTTTTTGATCCCATGGACATTTCTCCCGAAGGTCGTCCATGATGTCTAACAATCTGTTAAAAGCGTTTAATTGATCTTTTCTGCTATTCAAGGTAATAGTTTATTTAAAGGGTATTTCAAAGGAAAAATTGTTTATACTTCTTCAGTATTTTTTTCAGTAGTTTTTTCAATTTTAGAAAAATCCATCCCAATTTTAATTAAAAGATTGAACCATTGAATTACTTTTTTGATATTGGAAACATAGACTCTTTCATCGTCATAGTTTGGGATAACTTCTAAGAAAAAGGCAGTTAAATTCTTGCTACTATCTTTATGAGAAAGCGCTTCTTTTCCTGCTGTTTTTTCATGCATAGCAACAAAAACTTCTAGCAACGGCATGTCTTCGTCATAGGTGTAGATACTAATATTCTCTAACAAGCTTACATTTTGTGTAGTATTAATCGCGATCCGTTTTTTTTCTATCAGAGATTCTGCAATAACTGCATTTTTAGATTGAGAAACTACTTGAAATAATCCTGGTTTACCCGATACAGCTATAATTTTACTAAATTCCATAATATATATTCTTATTCTTATTTTTTCTTCTTTAGATTTGGAAAGCGCATTCTATAATTTGCTCTAATTTTCCCTTTTGAAATATGTTCTAATTTCTTTTTTATCAACCTTTTTTTAAGTGTCGAGAGTTTGTCTGTAAACAAAATTCCGTCTATGTGATCATACTCATGTTGAAAAACTCTTGCCGCTAAACCATTTAAAGTCTCAGTGTGCGTTTTAAATTCCTCATCTTGGTATTCAATTGTTATTTCTGGTTGACGAAAAACATCTTCTCTAACATCAGGAATACTGAGGCACCCTTCATTAAAGACCCATTCAGTTCCTTCTTCTTTTAATATTCTAGCATTTATAAATACTTTATTAAAGTTCTTTAAAACGTCTCTATCTTTTTCAGATAATTCTTCATCATCTGCAAAAGGTGATGCGTCAATTAGAAATAAGCGTATTGATTTTCCTATCTGAGGAGCAGCCAATCCAACACCTGCAGCATTATACATGGTTTCTTTCATGTTTGCAATTAGTGTTTTTAATTCTGGGTAATCGGCATTAATTTCTACGGCAACTTTTCTTAAAACAGGATCTCCGAAGGCAACAATAGGTAAAATCATTTATTTATTTTTAAGCTTTGCAAAAGTACAAAGTTTACGACTTCAATAAAATTATTTGTTGTATAAATATGATTGTAAAATTATAGTAGCACTGATTTGGTCTACCATCTTCTTATTTCTTCGTTGTTTTTTCTTCATTCCTCCGTCTATCATTGTTTGGAAAGCAATTTTAGAGGTAAAACGTTCATCAACTCTTTCTACAGGAATTTGAGGAAATAATTTTTTTAATTTTTGTAAAAATGGTAGAATAAGGATTTCACTTTCGCTATCGGTATTATTCATTTGTTTGGGTTTTCCCACTAAAAATAACGCTACATCTTCTTTAGAGGTATATTCTTTTAGGAAAGACAATAAATCCAATGTATGAATCGTTGTTAATCCAGATGCAATTATTTGTAATTCATCTGTGACAGCAATTCCCGTTCTTTTTTTACCAAAATCTATTGCTAAAACTCTAGCCATTAAAAAATCTTTTTGCAAAAATACGTTTTTTAAACAAAGCAGAAATATCTGTTTAAAATAGGTATCTTCGCTCTCAGTTTTTTGGATAAATTTATATTTGTAAAAATTAAACAATTAAAATGAAGGAAATCAGAGAAATTATCGAAGCAGCATGGGAAAATCGTGAGTTGTTACAACAAGAAGATACAATTAAAACGATTCGAAAAGTTGTTGATTTATTAGACGAAGGAGCGCTTAGAGTAGCTGAACCATTAGAAGGTGGTTGGCAAGTAAATGAATGGGTTAAAAAAGCAGTCGTTTTATATTTTCCTATTCAAAAAATGGAAACTTTAGAAGCTGGTATTTTTGAATATCATGATAAAATTCCATTAAAAAGAAATTTTGCAGAAAGAGGAATTAGAGTCGTTCCAAATGCTGTTGCAAGACACGGTGCCTTTATATCACCAGGGACTATTTTAATGCCAAGTTATGTAAATATAGGAGCGTATGTTGATGAAGGAACTATGGTAGATACATGGGCAACTGTTGGTTCTTGTGCGCAAATTGGTAAAAATGTTCACCTTTCAGGAGGTGTTGGAATAGGGGGAGTTTTAGAACCATTACAGGCTGCACCAGTTATCATTGAAGATGGTGCTTTTATTGGTTCTAGATGTATTGTTGTAGAAGGTGTTAGAGTAGAAAAAGAGGCTGTTTTAGGAGCAAATGTCGTCTTAACGATGAGTACTAAAATTATTGATGTAACCGGTGAAGAACCTGTTGAAACAAAAGGAGTAGTCCCTGCGAGATCGGTTGTTATTCCTGGAAGTTATACAAAGAAGTTTGCCGCAGGAGAGTTTAACGTTCCTTGTGCATTAATTATTGGAAAAAGAAAAGAAAGTACAAATAAAAAAACATCTTTGAACGACGCATTGCGTGAGTATGATGTTGCCGTATAATATTAAAATAATATATGACGAAGATTACTGCTATTATCCCAACTCTGAATGAAGAGATTCATATATCTAGTGCGATAAAGTCAGTGAGCTTTGCTGATGAAATTATTGTCATAGATTCTTATAGTTCAGATAAAACAATAGCAATAGCAGAGAAATTTAATGTAAAAATCATCAAGCGAACGTTTGATGATTTTTCTTCTCAAAAAAACTTTGCAATATCTCAAGCAAAACATTCCTGGATTTATATTTTAGATGCCGATGAACGGGTGACTCCAGAGGTTGAATTAGAAATTTTAAAAGCTGTTAAAAATCCAAAAGATTTTGTTGGTTTTTATGTAAAAAGAAGGTTCTACTTTTTTTGTAAACCTGTTAATTTTGGCGGTTTTCAAAGAGATAAAGTAGTTCGTTTGTTTTTGAAAGAACATTGTACATATAACGGTTTTGTTCATGAGAGAATTTTTACAAACGGTAAATTGGGTTTTTTCAGGCATAAAATAGATCATTTTTCCTATAGAAATTACGATCATTACATTTCTAAAATGAATCATTATGCTAATATTAGAGCCCATGAATTACATCAAAAAGGAAAAAAAGTAACAGTTTTTCATTTAATGATAAAACCTCCTGCAAGATTTTTTATTCATTTTGTCATAAGACTTGGTTTTTTAGATGGTTTTTCTGGATTTATTTTTGCAAAAGCACAAGCTTATGGTGTTTATTCAAGGTATGCAAAATTACGATTGTTAAATCAAAATAATTTATAAATGGCTAATTACAAAAATCTTAAAGTAGACGCTGTAATTACTTGGGTAGATGGAAACGACATAGAACACAGGGGGAAAATGTCGAAACACCTCAAAAATAAAAAATCTCTGAATAATAAGCCTGTTAGAATGCGTTTTGACCAAGTAGGTGAAATTGAGTTTGCTGTAAAATCAATTTTAAAATATGCGAAATTTATACGAAATATATACATCATTACTGACAATCAAAAACCAGAATTTTTAAAAGATGATAAGATAGCTGAAAAGAAATATCCAACAGTTTCTATCGTAGATCATAAAGACTTATTTGAGGAGTATTCTGAATATCTCCCTACTTTTAATTCTTTATCAATAGAAACCATGCTTTATAAAATACCTGGTTTAGCAGAACAATTCATCTATTTTAATGATGATTTTTTTTTAGCGAACAACACAAAATTAGAAGATTTTTTTATTGATAACAAACCATTGTTAAGAGGGAATTGGAGTTTATTTTATGATGATATTTGGTACAAAAAGGTGAAATTATTTTTTAATAAATATTTTCAAAAGTCGAAAAAACCATATTATAAACATAATAAAGGCTTACAAAAGCCAGCAGAAATATTACATTTTAGTAAATATTTTTACACTCCTCACATACCAGCCATATTCATAAAGTCTACTTTGAATGAATTTTTTAGTACTAATAAAGAATTATTAATTAACAATATAAAATTTAAATTCAGAAAACCTGATCAATTTGTTGTGCATTCGCTTTCGAATCATTTACAAATAAAAAAAGAAAATTATATTCATCAAAAAAGAAGTCAATTGGTTTATTTTCAAAACTATAAGAAACCATTGTGGTGGATTAAATTCAAATTAAGGAAAGTAGAAAAAAATAAAGACATATTATTTTTATGCATGCAGAGTTTGGATCAATGCCCTGAAAACAAACTTGTTGTTATTAAAAAATGGCTTAGTAATAAATATGATTAATCTTCCTTCTTATTATTAAAATATAAATATTTTGTTGTGTGGTAATAAGCAGAAAGAAGACTGTCCAACTCTTTTGAAACTTTTGGATTCTCTAGTTTTATGTCTTTAACATTATAATCCTTTAAGTTGTAAAGATTTGACTTTTTTGAAATATTAGTTTTTTCATAATAATACTCATCTTTAATAACTCCAACTGCTTTTTCTCCTTTACTCTGTATATACACAAATGCAGCGGTATTGATATTTGTACTATCTAATAAATCTCTTCCAAGAGTATAGTTTGAGTAATCTATTTTTGCTAAACTAGTAGCAGTTGGAAAAATATCGACTAGTTTTGCATATTTGTCAATTATTTTTGGTGCTACAAATTTGGGAGCATGAATAAAGAAAGGGACATGGTGCACTTGTATGCCTATATCATCTTCATTGTCATTCAGAAAATTCAACTTCTTCATGCCACCTCTATGATCTCCGAAAAAAACAAAGATAGAGTTATCATAATAACCTGAAACTTTCGCTCTTTCTAAAAATTTGGCAACATTAAAATCTAAATATCGAATTCCGTTTAATTGTCCTAGAGACCTAAAGCCACCTTTTAAAAGAGTTTCTTCAGTAATTTCATCTTCTAATATTGGTTTAAAACTATCTTTTTTATTTGGCACTGTAAAGGGCATGTGATTCGTGGCAGTTTGAATATATGCAACAAATGGTTTTTGTTTAGCGTTAAGTTTTTTTAAGACCTTATCGGATTCTTTAAATAAATCATAGTCATCAATACCCCAAACATCAGCTCTGTTTTCCTCCTCAAAACTACCTTCCTCATAGATTTTTAAATTTTTAATATTTGATTGAAAAACACCCCTAATATTGGCCCAATTAGCAGAGCCACCAATAAAATATAATTTTTCATATCCGTCATATTGATTAAAAATTATTTTTTGATTAATAATCATTGGGTTTCTAGAAGCTGTTTTTACATCTTCTATATCTGGTAAACCAGTAATGCTTGAAAAAACACTAGCAGCAGTTCCTGGTTTATGAACATAAAACTTAGAAAAACTAACACTTTTTTTAATTAAAGAATCCATTTTGGAAGTACTATTCAAAGGATTTCCATAATAGCTCATGGTTGCAGTACCTGTAGATTCTAACATTACAAAAATCACATTTGGTTTGTCTATATAAGGTTCTTCAAAAGTTATTTTCTTTTCAAAATTAATACTGTCTTTAGGTAACTTTAAATGTTTTGCGATTACTGGATAATATGCTTTAAATTTTTTTAAATCTACACCAACACTCCTAAAAGCAAAACTGTCAAAAAAGTATAAAACAGGATTTAAAGTAAATTGATTTATCTTATTATTTTTAGAAAAGAAAGCTTCACTCCATCTCAAAGGATAATGAGAGGTACTGTTATAAATTCCAAAAGAAAGCGTCAAAAAGGTAACAATAAATAAAATAATTTTCAAAGGTTTTTTTATTTTTTGATTTTCTTTTACGAATGTATCATAAATTGATCCTGATAATTTATGCATGATAATACATAGAATTAAAAGTCCGATGAAGCCCTTGTATACAGGGTAACTCTCAAGTAGCACTTGTGAAGAAATCTTCAGATTACTTAAAAACCTCAAAGATCCTGCATCTAAACGTATCTCTAGATATTCGTAATAGCCTAAATCAAACACATAGAATAGTGTCAATATTAAAAATATTAAAACCGTGTATATTTTGGCAATGTTCCTGTAAATATTTTTTTTAAAAAAGGTGTAGTTGGTCGATAAAACTAAAATTGCCAGAGGGAAAAATGATATTACAGCCAACTTTATGTCAAACCGAATACCCAAAAGAATTGCTTTTGTGATCTCAGAGGAATTTGAGTTTTGTAATTCTAAAAAAAATGAATAGAAAATGAATCTAAATAATACTGTAAAGAGAAAAAGTAGAAAAAAGTTTGTAAAAATATACTTTATATAATTCGGTATTTTCTGAAGCATCGTAATTTATTATAAAAATTCAAAGATACTACTTTTTGCCAATAGAAGGGTTTATGTAGGTGTCTTATGACGATGATTATTCAATCTATTTTATTTATATTTTCTGTTTTGTGGCGTGTTATAATAGTACTAAATTTGTCTTTTGTATTTAAAAAAATAAATGAGTCATAAATTAGCATTATCATCAGAAATTTTTAAGATAATATCATTAGCTTCAAAAGAATTGAATATTCAAAGTTATGTTATTGGGGGGTTCGTTCGTGATTTTCTTTTAAAAAGAGGAACCGCTAAAGATATTGATATTGTAGCTATTGGAAGTGGGATTGAGTTGGCTCAAAAAGTAGCTGAATTGTTACCCAATAAACCAAAAATTCAAGTATTTAAAACCTATGGGACGGCCATGTTGCGTTATAAAGATGTTGAAGTTGAATTTGTAGGGGCTAGAAAAGAATCTTACACAGAAGATAGTAGAAATCCAGCTGTAATTGAGGGAACATTAGAAGATGATCAAAATAGACGAGACTTTACCATAAATGCATTAGCTTTAAGCTTAAATGAGACTGATTACGGTGAATTATTAGATCCTTTTCAAGGAATAAAAGCCTTAGAAGGTAAAATAATTAAAACACCCTTAAATCCCGATGTCACTTATTCTGATGATCCTCTTAGAATGATGCGTGCCATTCGTTTTTCTTCTCAATTAAATTTCACAATCGAAGAGGAGTCATTATTGGCTATTTCAAGAAATGCTCATCGGTTAAAAATTATTACCCTTGAAAGAGTTATAGATGAATTGAATAAAATTATCGCTTCACCTAAACCCTCCATTGGTTTTTTGTTATTGGAACAAACAGGATTGTTATCAGAAATTTTACCAGAATTAATAGCCTTAAAAGGAGTAGAGGAAGTTGAAGGACAAAAACACAAAGATAACTTTTACCATACCTTGGAAGTAGTCGATAATATTGCTAATAATACCGATGACCTTTGGTTGAGGTGGGCTGCGCTACTTCACGATATTGGGAAAGCACCTACAAAAAAATTCAGTAAAAAAGTAGGATGGACTTTTCATGCACACGAATTCATAGGATCAAAAATGGTTTATAAATTATTTAAACGTTTGAAGATGCCATTGAATGCTAAAATGAAATTTGTTCAGAAAATGGTCCTTTTGAGCTCACGCCCAATAGTGTTAGCGAGTGAAGTGTCCGATGCAGCTGTTAGACGTCTTGTTTTTGATGCTGGTAACGATATCAATTCATTAATGACACTTTGTGAAGCCGATATCACTACAAAAAACTCAAAAAAATTTAAACGGTATCATAAAAATTTTGAGTTAGTCAGAACAAAAATTAAACAAGTAGAGGAGCGAGATAAAGTTCGTAATTTTCAACCACCGGTTTCGGGAGCTGAAATTATGAAAACATTTAATTTAAAACCTTGCAGAGAGATTGGGCAAATTAAAGAAGCTATAAAAGAAGCTATTCTAGATGGAGAAATTCCAAATGAACATCAAGCTTCGTATGAGTTTATGATTGAAAAAGGGAAGCAGTTAGGATTGAAACTAACTTAAAGATTGCATTGTCACTAATTTGAAGTATTCTCCTTTTTTAGCGAGTAATTCTTGATGTTTTCCTTGTTCTACAATTTTACCCTTTTTTAGTACTAAGATTTTATCGGCTTTTTGAATGGTAGAAAGTCGGTGTGCAATTACTACAGAAGTTCTATTTTCCATCATTTTCTCGAGAGCAATCTGAACCAATTGTTCAGATTCTGTATCTAGGGCAGAAGTTGCTTCGTCTAAAATCATTATTGGAAAATTTTTTAAAACCGCTCTAGCAATAGATAAACGTTGTTTTTGTCCTCCAGAAAGTGTGTTTCCTCCATCTCCTATATTGGTATTGTATTTATGTGGTAGGTTTTGAATAAATTCGTCTGCATTTGCAATCTTAGAGGCTTTTAAGATAGCAGTATCTTGTGCGTTTTGAATGCCTAATTTAATATTGTTTGTTATGGTGTCGTTGAATAAAATGGAGTCTTGAGAAACAATTCCCATTAAATTTCTCAAAGATTTTTTGGTAATATGTTTGATGTTTTGTCCATCAATCAAAATTTCTCCTTTATTTACGTCATAAAAACGGGTAATTAAATTTGCCAAAGTAGACTTACCGCTTCCGGATTGTCCAACCAAAGCAACTGTTTCTCCTTTGAGTACAGTTAGAGAAAAATCTTCTAAAACATATTCGTTCTTGTATTTAAATGAAATGTTTTTAAATTCAATTTTACTTTCAAAAGTTTCTTTTATGATCGCATTAGGTGCCTCTTTAATCGTGTTTTCAGTATTTAAAACAGTCATAATCCTTTCTGCTGAAGCTTCTCCCTTTTGAATGTTGTAGAATGTAGTTGTAATTAATTTAATGGGGTTTAAAACAGTATAAAATAATAGGATATACCCTAAAAATTTACTGGAGTCTAAATCACTTGTTTTATTGATAACTTCAGCTCCTCCATACCAAAGAATGGCAATAATAGTTGCAGAACCTAAAAATTCGCTCATTGGCGAAGCCAATGTTTGTCTGTGAAAAACACTTTTCATTAATTTTTTAAAACTATGTGTAGAACTGTTGAATTTTTTTTGAATTACATTTTCCGCATTAAAGCCTTTGATTATTCTAAGACCCGTTAATGTTTCTTCAATAAATGATAAAAAATTACCAGTCTCTTTTTGAGCTTTGACAGAATTTGCTTTTAATTTTTTACTAATTGAAGAAATTATAAAACCAGATAGAGGTAATAAAATAAAAACAAATAAAGTGAGTTTTAAACTCATAAAAAGCATAATTGTTATAGATATGAACACTGTTAATGGTTCTCTAACAATAGTTTCTATAGAAGTTAAAATTGAATTTTCTACCTCTTGTACATCTGAAGTCATGCGAGCTATAATATCTCCTTTTCTTTTTTCAGTAAAGTAAGCCACAGGTAATTCTACAATTTTTTTATACAGTTGATCGCGAAGATCTTTGACGATTCCTGTTCTTAGAAAGGTAATCACATAAGAGGCTAAATACCTGAATAAGTTTTTAAAGAAAAATAAAGAGAGTGATAACAGACAAATGAACAGCAATACATTAATCTCACCGTCATCGATGATTTTTTGGTAAATAAAATAGTTAAAACTATTTTCTAAATAATTACCGATACCAATAATTCCTTCATAAATAGGTTTTGTAATTACTTTTCGTTCTGTGCTAAACAAGATGTTTAGAACTGGAATAAAAGCAAGAACAGACAACACATTAAAAATTGCATATAGAATATTAAATAGAATATTTAGAATCGTAAATTTTCTATATTTCTTCTCATACTTTAATATGTCTTTAAAATACCCCATTAATTCAATTTCATTTCTTTGATAATTTTTTGAATTTTAGCATCTAATGCTTTCTCTACTGTAAGTGCATTTTCCTTTGATTTTAAGGGAGAATTTACACTAAAATAAAACTTTATTTTTGGTTCTGTTCCGCTAGGTCTTGCTGCAATTCTTGTTCCAGATACCGTTTGATAAATTAGTACATTTGATTTTGGTAAGTTGATGTTTGTTTCCTTACCTGTAATTAAGTTTTTTCTTGTAGACGCTTGATAGTCAGAAAAAGATTCTACTTTTTCTCCATCAATTACTGTCAAAGGATTGTCACGCATATCACTTAGCATTTGCTGAATTTCTTTAGCGCCATCCATTCCTTTTTTTGTGATTGATATTAAATGCTCTTTATAATATTTATGAGTTTTATAAATCTCTAGGAGTTCCTCGTAAAAAGAGCTTCCATGTTGTTTTGCATATGCGGCAACTTCACAGGCTAAAAGAGTGGCAGTAACGGCATCTTTATCTCGTACAAAGTCACCCACCATGTATCCAAAACTTTCTTCTCCACCACCGATAAAATCGAGTGCTGGAAAATCTTCTACCATTTTAGCAATCCACTTAAACCCTGTTAAACCAATTTTAGTCTCAACACCATAATTGGCAGCAACTTCATTTACTAACTCTGTGGAGACTATGGTGGATCCTATAAATTGTTTTCCATTGATTCTACCTTGGTTTTTCCACTTTTTTAATAAGAATTCAGTCATTACAACCATTGTTTGGTTCCCATTCATCAATTTCATATGTCCATTGGTGTCTCTAATTGCGACCCCCAATCGATCACAATCAGGATCCGTTCCTATCACAATATCGGCACCAATTTTATCTGCTAAATCAGTTGCCATTTTTAAAGCTTCAGGTTCTTCTGGATTAGGAGATGTTACTGTTGGAAAATCTCCATCAGGAATTTTTTGCTCTTCTACAATATGAACATCTGAGTAGCCAGCCTTTGCCAATGCGTCCGGAACTGAAATAATGGATGTTCCATGCAATGGTGTGAAAACTATTTTTAAATTTTTTCTATCGATTTTATCAGATAAAGAAGCGTTTGTTACAGATGCCTTCACAAAAGCATCATCAACTTCTTTACCAATAACTTTAATTAAGTGTTCTTTAGCATCAAAATTAATTTCAGAGAATTTCAGAGAATTTACATTTCCGATAATTCCATTGTCATGAGGAGGAACAATTTGACCACCATCAGACCAATACACCTTATATCCATTGTATTCTGGAGGATTGTGAGATGCCGTTAAAACGATACCAGCATCACAATTTAAATAACGAACGGCAAATGATAATTCTGGAGTCGCTCGCAAGTCTTCAAATAAAAATACACTGATATTGTTAGCAGAAAGAACATCAGCAACAATTTTTGCAAATTTTTTACTGTTGTGTCTGCAATCATAGGCAATAACGACGCTCAGTTTCTCTTTTTGTACGTTTTGGATTAGGTAATTTGATAAGCCTTGAGTAGCTCTCCCTAATGTGTATTTATTTATTCTATTGGTTCCTGCCCCCATAAGTCCACGCATTCCACCAGTTCCAAATTCCATGTCTTTGTAGAATCTGTCTAACAAATCATTAGAATTGTCAGCGATCAATTCATTAACTTCTTTTTGAGTTGCTGCATCAAAAGTTGGGGTTAACCATTGTGTTGCTTTATCTAAAATATTTTCCATAAAAATAAAAATGTCTTGCTTAATTTACGCACAAATATACTATTTAGAAATTGAGTTTTTCTTTAATAGTATAGTGTTTTTCATTGCTTTTTGTTTTTATTATAAGTTCTCCAATAAAACCCGCTAAAAATAATAAAGTTCCTAAAATCATCGACGTTAATGCAATATAAAACCAAGGATTATCGGTAACTAAAATTGTTTTTATGCCCTTGTAAAGTTTGTGTAGTTTTAAAATACCAATAAAAAAGGCAGAAATGGTTCCAAATAAAAACATCAAGGTTCCCCAAAGACCAAAAAAGTGCATGGGTCTTTTACCGAATTTAGATAAAAATGAAATGGTAATTAAATCTAAAAAACCATTTATAAATCGGTCCATACCAAATTTTGTTTGCCCGTACTTTCTAGCTTGGTGTTGGACAACTTTCTCGCCTATTTTTGTGAATCCCTCGTTATTGGCTAAAACAGGAATGTATCGGTGCATTTCTCCACTAACTTTTACGGTTTTAATTACACTGTTTTTGTATGCTTTTAATCCACAATTAAAATCATGTAATTTTAAGCCTGAAGTTCTTCGAGCAGCAGCATTGAGGAGTTTAGAGGGGATGTTTTTTGTAAAGACATTGTCATAGCGTTTCTTTTTCCAGCCAGAAATTAAGTCGAAGTTTTCAGTGACAATTAGATCATATAATTCAGGTATCTCTTCTGGATTGTCTTGTAAATCGGCATCCATGGTAATCACAACATTTCCAGTTGCCAACTCGAAACCAGCATCTAATGCTTGTGATTTTCCGTAATTTTTTTGAAAACGAATCGCTTTTACGCATTGGTCTTTGAGAGAAAGGTTTTCAATTACGTTCCAGGAAGTATCTGTACTTCCATCATCTATAAAAATAATTTCATATAAATAACGATTGGATTGCATCACTTTTGCAATCCAATCGTATAGCTCTTCTAAAGATTCTTCTTCATTAAGAAGTGGTATGACTATTGAAATATTCATATTCAAAATAAAGTCTTTGTATAAAGTACCGTTATTTGTAATGTTTATTAACTATTAGAGAAATACGAGTAGATTCGATTTAATACTGATTTTCCTCAGATTTCTTCATAATTGCAGCTCCGATTGCAGAGACGATAAATCCTCCAATAGCATAAGCGATGATTCCCATTGCGGCTGTTATACCAGGAGATTGAAACTTTTTACTCATTTCGTTGGCATTTTCAATTTGTTCTTCTGTCATTCCTGAATCTATGTACATTTGATTTTGAACTTCCATCATCTGATTCATTAAATCAGGTTCGATAAAGTTCATTAAAACATACGTATAAACAACATTAATTAAACCTGCTACAATAGCAATTCCAACTCCAATTTTAACACCTTGTCCCCAAGATAAAAATCCCCCATTTTCGCTTTTAAAACTTTTAATCCCCCAAACAACGATTCCAATAAACAGGGCAGAAGTTATCAATGAGCCAGACCAATGTGGTTCCAATAAATTGCCTGTGGCATACATTACTAGACTAAATAAGACCATGGCTGCCCCTAAGGTCAATCCCTTGTTAACGATTAAATTTTTGCTATTTACTTGATTTTCCATTTTTATCTTAATTAATTAATTAATTGCTTACAACAAATATATTCATTTCATTTTTGTTTTTTTAATAAATGATCAAAAACAATATGTTAGTGTCCATATTGCTAAATTTATTACAAAAAATAGTTCTTTTTTTAATTGTCAAAATAAAAATAGATTGTAAATTTGCCACGGCAAGTCCTACACAACTAGCTCCCTTTGAATCCTCCAGGGCGGGAACGCAGCAAAGGTATTAGGTTGTAGCAGTGTGATGTAGATAGCTTGCCATTTTTTGTGCCCTAGATTTAAATTTTTCTTTTACTTTAGTTTCCTTCATTTTCTTTTAAGATATTTGTTTAAATATTTTATCTATGTCTAAGATCGTTTTAATTACTGGTGCCTCCTCAGGAATAGGAAAAGCTATTGCAACGCTTTTATTTGAAGAAGGATACAAGGTGTATGGTACGAGTAGAAATCCAATAAACAGCGTTCACTTTTCTTTTGAACTCATTGCTATGGATGTTTTAAAAGTTGATACGATTGCTTCTGCCATCTCATATATTATTGAAAAAGAAGGCAGGCTAGATGTTTTGGTAAACAATGCAGGAATGGGTATTACCGGTCCTATTGAAGAAACACCCACCGATAAAATGCGCGCTGTTTTCAATACGAACTTGTTTGGAGCTATAGAGGTCATGAAAGGGGTGTTACCACAAATGCGCAAACAAAATTCTGGAACAATCATAAACATTACTTCCATCGCTGGTTATATGGGGTTACCTTACAGAGGAATCTATTCTGCAACCAAAGGAGCCCTAGAAATTATTACAGAGGCCACAAGTATGGAGGTTAAAAATTTTGGTATTAACGTTGTAAATGTTGCACCTGGAGACTTTGCTACGAACATAGCAGCAGGGAGGTATCATGCTCCTGTAACAGAAAAATCGGCATATAAGACCAATTATCAAGCAAATCTAGATTTGATGAATGCGCATGTAGATGACGGAATGAACCCACTAGAAATGGCAAAAGCTGTTTCTAAAATTATACGCACAAATAAACCAAAAATCCACTATAAAGTAGGTGGTTTTATGGAGAAGTTTTCTATCGTTTTAAAACGATTTTTACCAGATAGATGGTATGAAAAAATATTAATGAAGCACTTCAAATTATAGTTCTTTTTTGTTTATAAATGATAAAAAATATGTTTCATATCATTCTTAAAATAGTGAATGAGTTGCTATCTTTGCATATGAGATTGAAACGATTATTTTAGCTCTTTTGAGAAGAAGTTATAAAAATCGAATGTATATACCGACTTTATTCTGAATGCCTTAAAAATAGTTTAATGGCAAAATATATTAATAATAACTAAATAAGTTCTTATGAAATTTTTTATTGACACAGCAAATTTAGCTCAAATTAGAGAAGCACAAGCTTTAGGTATTTTAGATGGTGTGACCACAAACCCTTCACTAATGGCTAAAGAAGGGATTACCGGAGAAGCAAACATTATCAATCACTACAAAGAAATTTGTGAATTGGTTGAAGGAGATGTTTCTGCAGAGGTAATTGCAACAGATTTCGAAGGAATGGTTAAAGAAGGTGAGGCACTAGCGGCATTAAACCCGCAGATTGTAGTCAAGCTACCAATGATAAAAGATGGAGTAAAAGCGTGTAAATACTTTTCATCTAAAGGAATTAAAACAAACGTTACATTGGTTTTTTCAGCTGGTCAAGCCTTATTAGCGGCAAAAGCAGGAGCAACTTATGTTTCTCCGTTTATTGGACGTTTGGATGATATTTCTACGGACGGTTTAAATTTGATTTCAGAAATTCGTTTAATTTATGATAATTATGGTTTTGAAACTCAGATTTTAGCGGCCTCTGTTCGCCATACAATGCATATCATCGATTGTGCTAAAATTGGTTCAGATGTTATGACTGGCCCATTAAGTGCAATAGAAGGTTTGCTAAGACATCCACTAACAGATAGTGGATTGGCTAAGTTTTTAGAAGATTATAAGAAAGGAAATTAATCAACTCAGTTGGTTTTGTATAAAATGTCATTTCAGAGCTTATTTTTGAAATGATGTTTTTAAGAGTAACAGATGTATCCAAAAAAAGAACTTGCACAAATCCTAATTTCAGCTTGTCATCAATTTAAAATTGAGACAGTTGTTATTTCTCCTGGTTCACGAAACGCTCCACTAACCATTGGTTTTTCAAATCATTCCGAAATTGAAACTTTTAGTATCGTAGACGAGCGTTGTGCAGCTTTTTATGCGCTAGGAATTGCCCAGCAAACTCAAAAACCCGTTGCAATTTTATGTACGTCTGGATCAGCTTTACTAAATTATTACCCCGCTATTGCAGAAGCATTTTACAGTAATATTCCATTGGTTGTTCTCTCCGCAGACCGACCAAAACATTTAATAGATATTGGTGACGGACAAACTATCCGTCAAGAAAATGTATTTGAAAATCATATTTTATTTTCAGCGAACTTAATAGAGAACCTTAAGTTTAAAACTCGAAATTCACAATTGATAGGAGAAGCATTACAGATAGCAACATCAAATAAAGGCCCTGTTCATATAAACATACCTTTTGATGAACCCTTATACGAAACAGTCTCTGTTTTAGAAGATTTTCATTTTCCTCGAATTTCGATGAGTTCGCTTGATAACTCTCATGTAGATTATTCATTTTTTGCAGATATCTGGAACAGCGCAAAGAAGAAAATTATATTGGTAGGTGTCAATTTTCCGGATAAAAAGATCAACGAATTGATTCATTTTTATGCAGAGGATTCTTCTGTCTTAATACTTACAGAAACAACTTCTAACTTACATCACACAAATGTAGTGGATTCCATCGATCAACTTATATTTTCTCTAAATGAATCTGAGTTTAAAGAACTTCAACCCGAAGTTTTAATCACGTTTGGTGGTATGATTATTTCAAAAAAAATTAAACAATTTTTACGTAAATATCAACCCAAACATCATTGGAATATCGATGAAAAGAAAGCCACCAATACCTTTTTCTCTTTAACTGAATTTATTCAACAAAAACCTCTTGACTTTTTCAAGGAATTTAATAATAGTGTTGAAAAAACAACAAGTGATTATCAGCAAAAATGGTTAGTATTTAGAGATAAAAAAAGAAATAAACATCAACAGTATTTCGATAAAATTGAGCATTCAGATTTTAAAGCTTTCGGACAAATTATACAGACGCTACCAGAGAATTCACAACTACAAATTAGTAACAGCTCTATCATTAGGTATGCACAATTATTTTCGATTGGACAGACGGTAAAGGTTTTCTGTAACAGAGGTACAAGTGGAATTGATGGGAGTACCAGTACCGCTATTGGAGCGGCAGTTGCAAACTCAAATCAGACTGTTTTTATAACAGGTGATTTAAGTTTTTTTTATGACAGTAATGCCTTATGGAATGCTCACATTCCGGCAAGTTTTAGAATTATTTTGGTAAATAATTCTGGAGGTGGAATTTTTAAAATTATTCCAGGACCCTCTACTACAAATGCAGCTGAATATTTTGAAACCCCACATTGTCTCACAGCAGAGCATTTGTCTAAAATGTATGGTTTTGAATATCAGAAAGCATTTTCTACAAGAACAACAAAAGAGCAATTAGCAGATTTTTATAAGGTGTCAGAAAAACCTAAGATCTTAGAAATTTTCACACCAAGTTTAGAAAACGATTTGGTTTTAAAAACCTATTTTAAATATATACAATAATGGATTTACAAGAAGGAGATAAAGTGCAGTTGGTAATTGAAACCGAAACAGGTTTGGGATATACCGTTTTAATAAATGAAGAATTTGATGGACTGCTTTTTAGAAGCGAAGTTTTTCAGGACTTAGAGGAAAATATGGAAGTTAGTGGGTATGTCAAAAATATTCGTGAAGATGGAAAAATAGATGTGTCTTTGAGGCCACAGGGTTTCAGAAATGTTATTGATGCTGATGTTGAAAAAGTACTAGCAAAGCTAACAGCTAGTAGGGAAGGTTTTGTGTTGCTAACAGATAAGAGTTCTCCAGATGCTATTCGTTTTCACATGAAAATGAGTAAAAAAGCATTTAAAAAGGCTGTTGGAAATTTATACAAACAAAAACGTATTGTTATAAGAGAAGACAGAATTGAATTAGTGAAATAATTTATTTAGTCAGGGTTGATAAGGGTTTTATTCTCCCCCTAATCTCAAAATATTTTCGTAAAATGCTTCTGAATTTGGATCCCCAGGATCCATTTTTCCGTATCCTATTTTGTAATATTTTAATGCTTTTCTAATATTTTTACCACTTTCATAGTATCTGCCTATATAATATTCACCCAAAGGAGAGGTAGGGAATAGTTTTAAAATCATTTTTCCAAAGTCACGTAAATAGTCACCATTTTCTTTGTCGATAATTATATTTTCTATTGCATAGATATCTCTTTCCCTAATTCCTATGTTACTTCCAAATAGGAATTCAATTTCTATGTATTTATTTTCTAAATACGAAATGGCGTCTTTTGGAGATTTATTTTCAATATTTTTTTTAAATTCTTCTTTTGAAATCGGAGCATAAATCTCAAAAACTTTATTGATTGCTCGAGGGATCGCTTCACTCATTGCAGAAATATTACTAGCTGTTTTTATAGTGTCATTTACGATGTGAAAATTTTTTAATTTTAGTGCAGCCAAATCTCTTTGCAAAGTTCCAATTGTAGCTTGTTTTTTTATTGAAAATGAGGTTGAATTATTTGTATACAAGTAAAAGGTATTGTCTTCTTTTAAAAATTTATTCAAATTATATGACTGAAATTCTTGTCGAACAAATTTAGAGAACGTTGGATTTATACAGATATATGAATTGATAAAGGGTTTTTTTTCTTTCAAAAAATGACTTATTAAATTTGCTGAAGTACCCTCACCGACTAGAGAAATGAAGAAAGAGGTCCTGTAATTACTTTCCATGAAAAATAACACTTCATCTTTTATAAACTCGTAAAAAGCAATATTACTCTCATAAAGCATACCATTATCACTGTTAAAATAGGTGTCTTTTTTTTTGGTGTTTTTCATAGGAATACCCACTATGATTTGTTTGGGTGATTTGTCTTTTAAAGCAAATAGAACTGAATTTCCAACATAGGTGTCAAACAAGTATTCTGCATCTAATACAATTGTTAATGGATAGTTTTTCAAGGAGTCTTTTTCATACCCTTTTGGTAAATAAATTTTTATATTTCTTGAGTCCTCTAAAATATTTGATGCGATTTCTTCTTGAATTGTTTTTTGTGAAAATCCATGAAAGTAAAAAAGAATGAATATTAGTGGTAATGATTTCTTTATCATAAATTTAAATCTTTATTTTTGTAAGCAATTGTTTTTTCTTCTTATAGAACGACCAAAATACAAAATTATGATGCAACCCGAATGGAAAACTGTCAAAGACTACGAAGATATTACATATAAGAAATGTAATGGAGTAGCTAGAATAGCCTTTAATAGACCCAATGTTAGAAATGCTTTTAGACCAAAAACAACCAAAGAATTGTATGAGGCTTTTTATGATGCTGGTGAAGATGTAAACATAGGTGTCGTCTTACTTTCTGCAGAAGGACCAAGCACAAAAGATGGGGTGTATTCTTTTTGTTCTGGGGGAGATCAAAAAGCAAGAGGACATCAAGGTTATGTTGGAGACGATGGTTACCATAGACTTAATATTTTAGAAGTTCAGCGTTTGATTCGGTTCATGCCTAAAGCAGTAATCGCTGTTGTTCCTGGATGGGCTGTAGGAGGTGGGCATAGCTTACATGTAGTATGTGACTTGACCCTAGCAAGTAAAGAACATGCGATCTTCAAACAAACAGATGCAGATGTGACCTCATTTGATGGAGGATACGGTTCAGCGTATTTAGCAAAAATGGTAGGGCAAAAAAGAGCAAGAGAGATTTTCTTTTTAGGGAGAAACTACTCAGCTCAAGAAGCCTATGATATGGGAATGGTCAATGCTGTCATTCCTCATGACGAGTTAGAAGATACTGCGTATCAATGGGCGCAAGAAATTTTAGAAAAAAGTCCTACTTCTATTAAAATGCTAAAATTTTCAATGAATTTAACGGATGATGGAATGGTTGGTCAACAAGTTTTTGCAGGAGAGGCAACAAGACTTGCTTATATGACGGATGAAGCAAAGGAAGGTCGGGATGCTTTTTTGGAGAAAAGAAAACCAAACTTTCCAAAAAAATGGATCCCATAGTTTTTTGAATATCGATTTCAAATAATCAATTCAATGAAATTTATAAATTATTCAATAAATTTGCGCAAATAACAGTATTGAAATTTTAAAGTTCAATTATTTTTAAGAAAACAAATGAAATCACAAGTAGTTACATTTTTAATAAAATGCCCAGATCAAAAAGGATTGGTAGCAAAGATTACCAACTTTTTTTATGAAAAAGGATTTAATATTTTAAGTTGTCAGCAGTATGTAAACTCAATAGAGGACACCTATTTTATGAGGGTGCGTTTGAATGCTGAAGGAACACATATCTCAAAAAATCAATTAGAAAATAGCTTTTTAGAACTGGCAGTTCCATTACATTTTAGTTGGTCTGTTCATTATGGCGATCAAAAACAAAATGTAGCCATTATGGTTTCTCATACGAGTCATAACTTATACGACTTGTTGGAACGTTTTAAGGAAGGTCGCTTGGATTGTAATATAAAAATGATCATCAGCAATCACAATAAGTTAAGATCTATTGCAGCGATGTTTGACATTCCTTTTCACCACTTACCCGTCACTAAAGAAACGAAATTAGCACAAGAGGCTCAAGTGATTGAATTATTAGATGCGAATTCGATAGATTTGGTAATTATGGCCAGATATATGCAGATTTTATCTTCTCAGTTTATCAATCATTACCCTGAAAGAATTATCAATATTCACCATTCTTTTTTACCTGCTTTTCAAGGAGCAAACCCCTATAAGAAGGCATATGAAAGAGGAGTGAAGTTAATAGGTGCAACGGCTCATTATGCTACAGAAGATTTAGATGAAGGTCCAATAATAGAACAAGATGTGAAGCCTGTAACACACGAAAGTACCCCTCAAACATTGAAAATAATTGGTGCAGATATAGAAAAATTAGTCTTGGCTAGAGCAGTAAAAAACCATTTGAACCATCAAATTATAGTTTCAGGAAATCGAGCAATTGTTTTCCCTGAAGCAGGAGAATAATTCAATTATGAAAATAATTTGTATTGGGCGCAACTACGCTAAACATATCGAAGAATTGGCGAACGAAAGACCTGAAAATCCAATTATTTTTCTAAAACCAGATTCTGCAATTTTACCAAGGAAAAATCCTTTTTTTATTCCACCTTTTTCAAAAGACATTCATTATGAGGTTGAAATTTTGTTAAAGATAAATAAGGTAGGTAAACATATCGATGTAAAATTTGCACATAAATATTATGATGAAATTGGACTGGGAATTGATTTTACAGCACGTGATGTTCAAGCAGAATGTAAAGAAAAAGGCTTGCCTTGGGAAAAAGCAAAAGCATTTGATGGAAGTGCTGTTGTGGGAGCATTTTATCCAAAAGAGGAGTTTGACATCGCTAATTTAAAGTTTCAACTATATCAGAATGAAACAATCGTTCAAGACGGTAATACAAATGCAATGTTGTGGAAAATAGACGAATTGATTGCTTATGTTTCTCAATATTTTACCTTAAAAAAAGGAGATATTATTTTTACAGGAACTCCAGCAGGTGTTGGAAAGGTTTCTGAGAATGATGTCTTGAAGGGGGTGATCGCAGGAAAAGAAGCTTTTACGATTCGGGTTAAGTAATTTTTGTGAGTTTTTAAACTTTACTCTATCTCAATATCTATCAAAAATTAACTTGTTATTTTGAATGACTTAATAACCAATCATAAATATCTTGCCCAGCATAGACTCTTCTCCAAGTTTCCACATGATCTGTATCTTGATGCACAGTGAGTCTAACTTTATGATGACCAAACTCTTTTAATTTATTAATTCCAGTATAAAAATATTTTGCGGGTACTGATTTATCTTTTCCGCCGGCAATATTCCAAATTGGTATTTTTTTATCAGCAATCGATTTTATTAAGTCTGGAAATGCATATCCTACTATAGGGTTTATAGCCGCAAATTTATTTGGATATTTGCTCGCTGTGTGCCAAGTTCCGTATCCACCAAAACTTAAACCCGTTAAATAGACTCTCTTCTCATCAGACTTGTAGTTTTTTAAAGTGTTGTCTATCATGCTTATTAAATCTTCTTGCACAGTATTCCATCCGTATTTATTTATAAAATTTATCGTGGATTTGGGTATTGAATCACTCTTTAAACTATTTAATTTTTCAGATGTGTAGCTAGGGTTGGGTCTCTTAGGAATTCCAGCTTTTAGTCTTTTTGGAATTGATGCGCTGGTTCTATTTGTGATGTAGCTCATTCCTGGTTTGTCCAAATCAAACATGTGTAGTTGAGGAGCTATAATAATAAAAGGCAAGTCTCTTTTTTGAACCCATACTTCATATAAAGGTCCATGAACTTGTGTAAAGTCTAACTCACTTTTACCATTTCCACGTTCACCATTTCCATGAAGAAACATCAAAATTGGCCAATTTTTATCTGATTCTTTATATCCTTTGGGCAGGTATAAAAAATATTCTCGATCCGAATTGTCTAAAAAACTTGTATAAGGAATACGTACCAATTGTTCCTCTGATTTTTTTATATTTATTGAAGAGCAAGAAGAGATAATAATTGATATAATAAACAAGAAACTGGAGGTGACTTTCATTTATATGATATTTATCCTCAAATTTAATTAAAATATTAATACTTGTTCCTATTTTTGTATCTTAACACAACACCATGAATGCAGAAATTATAACGATAGGAGATGAAATACTCATTGGTCAAATTGTTGACACCAACTCGCAGTGGATTGGTAAGCAATTAAACAAAATTGGAGTTACAGTTCATCAAATAACTTCCATTCAGGACGATAAACAGCATATTTTAAATGCTTTAAAACTAGCTCAAGAAAGAGTCGAAATAGTAATTATTACAGGGGGATTAGGTCCAACAAAAGATGATATTACTAAAAAAACAATTGCAGCTTTCTTTAATGATGATGACCTTGTCGAATATCCAGAAGTTTTAACTCATATTAAAGCACTATTTAAAAAAATAAATCATCCTTTTAAAGAAGTACAAATAGCGCAAGCTAGTTTGCCTTCAAAAGCAACCTTGTTGATGAATGATTTTGGTACCGCACCTGGAATGTGGTTCTATGAAAATAATACTGTGTTTATATCTCTTCCTGGAGTTCCTTATGAAATGAAAGGATTGCTTACAAAAGAAGTATTGCCAAGAATTCAAAAACAATTTAAGCTTCCACACATCATTCATAAAACAATCATGACCTACGGTCAAGGCGAAAGTAGAATTGCTGAAAAAATTGAAGATTTTGAAAATAATTTACCATCCTACATTAAATTAGCTTATTTACCTTCTTTTGGACGGGTTCGTTTACGCTTATCTGCAAAGGGAACTAACAAAGAAATTTTAGAAAACGAATTGGACAACAAAATAAATCAACTGTATCAATTAATTCCTGAAATAATTACAGGTTTAGAGGAAGTGAATTCTTTAGAAATGAGGGTGGGTGAGTTGCTAAAAAAAGCGAATAAGACAATTGCTACTGCAGAAAGTGTCACAGGCGGAAAAATAGCATCTGCATTGGTTTCTGTTCCGGGTGCATCTGATTATTTCAAAGGAAGTATAGTAGCCTACACGGCAGAAACAAAAATCAATTTGCTAGGTGTTTCCAAGGAGACCATAAATAAAGAAAGTGTTGTTAGTAAAGAAGTAGCAATTGAAATGGCTAGAGGGGTGAAGGAAAAATTACAAACAAATTATGCGATTGCTGTTACTGGAAATGCAGGTCCGACCTCAGATCACAATAACCAGGGTGTTGGAGTTGTTTTTATTGCTTTTGTGTCTGATGACCAAGAGATTGTGCAAAAATTCAACTTTGGTCAGCCAAGAGAAAAAGTAATTAACAAAACAGTCAGTAAATCGCTTGAAATTCTTCGGAAAGAAATTCTTTAAAAATTTATAAGATTGTTTTGTTCGGGATTAGATTTATTTGTAGATTTGCACCTCGTTTAGAGATAATACTATAAAACTGTCGAAAAGATGTCTAGAGTTTGTGAATTAACAGGAAAAAAAGCAATGGTTGGGAACAATGTATCTCACGCTTTAAATAGAACCAAAAGAAAGTTTGACGCTAATCTTATGACCAAGCGTTTTTATATTCCAGAAGAAGATAAATGGATTACTTTAAAAATATCTGCTTCTGCATTAAAAAATATTAACAGAAAAGGAATTTCTGCAGTTATAAAAGAAGCGAGAGCTAACGGAATTTTAACTAAATAAGCTCAAGCAATTTAAAATTTTATACCAATGGCAAAAAAAGGAAACAGAGTTCAAGTGATTTTAGAATGTACTGAGCACAAAGCATCAGGAGAAAGAGGTACTTCTAGATACATAACAACCAAGAACAAAAAGAACACTCCAGATAGATTAGAAATTAAAAAATTCAATTCTATCTTGAAAAAAATGACTGTTCATAAAGAAATTAAATAATTAAATATCTAAAGACTCATTACAAAGAGTATAGATTTAAAAAATTAGACAATGGCAAAAAAATCAGTAGCATCATTACAGACAGGGTCAAAAAGATTAAGTAAAGCTATAAAAATGGTAAGATCTCCAAAATCAGGAGCGTATACTTTTGTAGAATCAATTATGGATCCTTCTAAAGTAAATGAGTTTTTAGCAAAAAAGTAATATTTACTTCTCACAATATTCAAAGCTACTTTCCAATATAGAAAGTAGCTTTTTTTATGAATTAGAATTGTGTATTTTTGAGTATTAATTTATGACAAAGGTTTTTAAATGAAGATCATTAGTGAAAAATTATTCTGATATCATGATATTTAATTAACCATCATAGTGTATAAGAGATAAAAATGAGTTTTTTTAAAAAAATTTTTTCAAAAGAAAAAAAAGAAACTTTAGATAAGGGTTTAGAAAAGTCTAAAGAAAGTTTTTTTGGTAAACTAACAAAAGCTGTTGCAGGAAAATCTAAAGTTGATGATGATGTTTTAGATAACCTAGAAGAGGTTTTAATTGCATCTGATGTCGGCGTAGATACCACACTTAAAATCATCAATAGAATTGAAGTAAGAGTTGCCAAAGATAAGTATATCGGTACTGAAGATCTTAATACGATTCTTCGTGAAGAAATTGCGGGACTATTATCGGAAATGAATTTAGGCAACGAAACGGAGTTTACCATTCCTTCAAACAAAAAACCACATGTAATTATGGTCGTTGGAGTCAATGGAGTTGGTAAAACAACCACAATAGGTAAGTTAGCAAGTCAATTTAAAAAACAAGGCCTACACGTAGTTTTGGGAGCTGCAGACACTTTTAGAGCTGCCGCCATAGATCAATTAAAAATATGGGCAGATAGAACAGGAGTGCCAATTGTACACCAAGAAATGGGTTCTGATCCTGCTTCTGTGGCATTTGATACCTTGAGTTCTGCTATTACCCAAGATGCTGATGTTGTGATCATAGATACTGCCGGGCGTTTGCATAACAAAGTTAATTTAATGAATGAGTTGACTAAAATTAAGCGGGTAATGCAAAAGGTAGTAGCTGATGCTCCACATGAGGTTTTATTGGTATTGGATGGTTCTACTGGTCAAAATGCATTTGAACAAGCAAAACAGTTTACAAAGGCAACAGAGGTTACTTCATTAGCAGTCACAAAACTTGATGGAACTGCAAAAGGGGGTGTTGTAATTGGTATTTCTGATCAATTTCAAATTCCGGTGAAATATATCGGCGTTGGAGAAGGAATTGATGATTTACAAGTTTTTAACAAAAACGAATTTGTAGATTCATTTTTTAAGTAATTTCAGAAGGTCTATAACAAGCGTTATTGTTAATTTAATATGAATATATCTTCTCCATTAAGACGATATGTATACACCGTTTTTTCTCCTTTTTTAACAACGCCATATTTTATGTAGCTATCTTCAGAAGATGAAATAGACAATTTACTTTTTTTGAATAATGATACCCATAAAGATCTTCCGAGGTTTGATTATTACTGCATGAAAATATAATAAAACTCAATAACAATTATATAGAGCAGTTTTTCATCTTTTACCTTTGAGTTCGTTTAGTTGTTTTTTACCAAAACTTGTTTAGAAGTAATGTAGTCGTTTACAAATTCTTCTAAAATATTTAAAGGAATGGCTCCTTGTGCTATTACCACTTCATGAAAATCACGAATATCAAATTGATCTCCCAATGCATTTTTTGCTTTGGTACGCAATTCTAAAATTTTTAACATTCCAATTTTATAGGCTGTTGCCTGACTTGGCATTACAATGTGTCTTTCAACCATTTTAATGACATCTAATTCGGCATTGGGTGTGTTTTCAGTATAATATGCGATCCCTTCTTCGCGTGTCCATTTTTTAGCATGAATTCCGGTGTCTACAACCAATCTGCATGCTCTCCACAATTCCATCGCCAAACGACCGAAATCTGAATAAGGGTCTGCATAGAATCCCATTTCTTTTGGAATAAATTCAGAGTACAGACCCCACCCTTCAGTGTAAGCTGTGTATCCACCAAATTTTCTAAACAAAGGGACTTCTTTTAGTTCTTGTTGAATTGCCAATTGCATGTGATGTCCTGGAATTCCCTCGTGATAGGCCAATGCCTCCATTTGATATATAGGCATTGATTCCATATCATATAAATTTGCATAATAAATTCCTGGTCTAGAACCATCTGCAGCCGGACGATTGTAAAATGCCTTTCCTGCTGATTTTTCTCGAAATGATTCTACTGCTTTTACAATGATGCTTGCCTTTGGTTTTGTAATAAAAATTTCGTCTAAGCGAGTCTCCATGCTATCGATCAAATTGACCGCTTTCTTTAAATAAGCAGCTTTTCCTTGTTTATCTGCTTTGTAATAAAACTGTTTGTCTGTTTTCATGAACTGAAAAAAATCTTGTAAAGTTCCTTTAAAACCAACTTTATTACGAATAATATTCATTTCTTTATGAATTCTAGCAACCTCACTCAATCCTATTTCGTGGATTTCATTGGCTGTTAAATCTGTAGTTGTGGTTCTTTTTAATGCATTGTTATAGAACGCTTTCCCATCTGGGAACTTCCAAGCTCCATGATCTGAGTTTGCTCTTTCTTTTTGTTTTTTTATAAAAGAAATTAAGCTATTGTAGGCTGGTTTTACCGATGTTAACAGTGCCTGCTTTGCTAAAGTTTCTAAATTGGATTTTGTTTTAGTATCGATATCTAAGTTGCTTACTTTTTCAGAGAAGTCTTTTAATAAAGTACTTTTTTTATCAGCGTTGTCAAATGGTTTTCCTATTAATATATTTTCTGAATCTTCAATAACTTTGTTGAAGACAAACTTGGGAGGAACGATTCCTGCAGCTTCACGTGCTTCTAAATTTTTTATCAATTGAGTGAAGTATTTTTCAAATTCATTCAATCTAGAGATGTACGCATTTGCATCAGATATATCATCAATTCGATGCATATTAATTAAAAAGGCTGGTTTCCCCGATTGCGCTCCAAACATTTGATTTACAGGGTAGTTGTATAATCTATATTTGTAATCGGCAATGTTATTTTCCACCTTTTTTTTAAATAATTTATAACTCAGCAACGCTTCTTTTGAAAGTGCTTCCACATTTACAGAATCTGTCAACCATATCAGCTCCTTTTTTTGTGAAGCTAATTTTTTAGCATCAGCTTCTGGTGAATCATTATCTAGTTTATCATAGTCTTTTTTGATTCCAAGACTTGTTTGAAACTCAGGAGAAAGGTTCACCCGTTCTTCAAATGATTTTTCAAAAAAAGCATTGACTTTTTTTGATTCCGCAGTAATCTCATTTTCTGTATATATTCTTAGAGGTTCTTTTTTACAGGAAATAAATAAAGTAAAGGCACACAATGTGAGCAATGATTTATTAAATAAGTGGTTCATTTGTTTATTTTTTGTCGATATATTTTTATTTCTGTCTTATAAAATTTGAGAGGATTTTATTCGTATTCTCAATTTTATATCGAATGTAGATCCCTAAATTTAATAAAACTTTAGGTAATGATCTCTGTAAATTTACTTTTTCTGAATTGGTTCTTTTTTTTATGTGTAAACCATCTTAAAAACTTGTCAAATAAACTCTAATTAAGCTGTATATTTGCAACCATTAATAAAAAGATATGCGTACAAAAACCATTAAAAAAAATAAAATCAACGTTGTTACACTAGGTTGTTCAAAGAATATTTATGATTCTGAGATTTTAATGGGACAATTAAAAGCCAATGGCAAAGAGGTAGTTCACGAAGATGAAAATGATGATGGAAATATTGTAGTTATTAATACCTGTGGGTTTATTGGCAAAGCTAAAGAAGAATCGATTGATACTATTTTACATTATGCGCAAAGAAAAGAGGCGGGAGAAATAGATAAAGTTTTTGTTTCTGGTTGTTTAAGTGAACGTTATAAGCCAGATTTAGAAAAAGAAATATCAAATGTAGACCAATATTTTGGAACCCATGATTTACCAAATTTGTTAAAAGTTTTAGAAGCAGATTATAAGCATGAATTAATAGGAGAGCGCTTAACTACCACGCCAAAACATTATGCATATTTAAAAATTGCAGAAGGTTGCGACAGACCTTGTTCGTTTTGTGCCATTCCATTAATGCGAGGTAAACATGTTTCTACTCCCATCGAGGATATTGTTACAGAGGCAACAAAATTGGCAGCTAAAGGGATAAAAGAAGTGATGTTGATTGCACAAGATTTAACCTATTACGGCCTAGATATTTATAAGAAAAGAGCTTTAGCAGCATTGTTAGAAGCTTTGGTGAAAGTAGATGGGATTGAATGGATTCGGATGCATTATGCATTTCCAACGGGTTTCCCTATGGATGTTTTAGAAGTGATGAAACGGGAACCTAAAGTCTGTAATTATTTAGACATTCCATTACAGCACATTAACACCTCGTTGTTAAAATCGATGAAACGTGGAACAACTCACGAAAAAACAACGAATTTAATTCATAAGTTTAGAGAAGTAGTTCCAGAAATGGCAATAAGAACTACCTTAATTGTTGGGTATCCAGGTGAAACTCCTGAGATGTTTCAAGAATTAAAAGATTGGGTAGAAGAAATGCGTTTCGAACGTTTGGGGGCTTTTGAATATTCACACGAAGAAAATACAGGAGCTTATGTTTTAGAGGATGATGTAGCTGCTGAAGTAAAGTTTCAGCGTGTTAATGAAATCATGGAAGTGCAGTCTCAAATTTCTTGGGAGTTGAACCAACAAAAAATTGGAAAAACATTTCGTTGTTTATTTGATAGAAAAGACGGAGAATATTTTTATGGTAGAACTGAGTATGATTCTCCAGACGTAGACAATGACGTTTTAGTAGATGCGCGCGAGCACTACATAAAAATTGGCGAATTTATTGATATTAAAATTCACGAAGCGGGTGATTACGACTTGTATGGAACTCCCGTGAAGGAAGTTTAAAATAAATCGATTATCCTTATTATTTTTATATTTTCATTTGTAATCTTTTTTAAACATTTAATTTTACGTTAATAAACCCATAAAGCGTAGAAAGATCCTATATTTACAAAACGTTTCAAAGAATGTAGCAAGAAGAATGAAAGTAACACATATTCCTTTTCAAGAAACTAGATTTTTTTCCAAAACAATAATTGATTATTTGGAGAAAAAAAAATCCATACAACCTTATTACAATAATTTTCCTGATATCACTGGGTTTCATAATCAAATAGAAGAAAAGCAAAAGTCATTTCGATTACAAACAAGAATGGTTCTGGTTGATGCTCTTAAAGCTCAAAACAACAAAATTAAAATTTCCGATAAGACAAACGAAAATATAGAAATTTTAAAGAAACAAAATTCATTTACAGTTACTACTGGTCACCAATTAAACTTATTTACTGGACCTTTGTACTTTTTGTATAAAATTATTTCTACAATAAATATATGTGAAGAGCTAACAGAAAAATTTCCAAAACAGCACTTTGTTCCAATGTATTGGATGGCTTCAGAAGATCATGATTTTGATGAAATTAATTATTTTAATTTTGAAGGAAAAAAAGTTGCATGGAATAGAAAAGATGGGGGTGCTGTTGGAAGATTCTCAACAGACGGACTAGCGTCTGTTTTTAAAGTATTTGCAAGCCAACTAGGAAATTCTGTAAATGCAGAGTTCGTAAAAAAACTATTTTCAGAAGCCTATTTAAAACATCAAAACTTAGCAGAGGCAACCCGTTATATTGCCAATGAATTATTTTCTGAGACTGGTTTGGTGATTATTGATGGTGATGATATAACGTTGAAAGAATTATTCAGCCCAATTGTAAAGGAGGAATTAGAAAATCAAACGTCATTCAATTCGGTTTCAAAAACAATTTCTACTTTAAAGGAAGATTATAAAATTCAAGTAAATCCAAGAAAATTGAATTTGTTTTATGTGGGTGATAATTTTAGAGAACGCATTATTTTAGAGAACGGAGTGTATTCTGTAAATAATACTTCAATGAAGTTTTCTAAAACTGAAATTTTAAAAGAAGTTGATAAAAACCCTCTTGCATTTTCTCCAAATGTTATTATGAGACCTTTGTACCAAGAAGTAGTTTTACCTAATATTTGTTATGTTGGAGGTGGAGGAGAAATCGCTTATTGGTTAGAATTAAAAGACTATTTTAAGGAAGCAGAAATTCCTTTTCCAATATTATTATTAAGAAATTCTGTACAAATACTAACAAAAAAACAACAGGATAAACTGAAGAGTTTAAACATCTCACACAGTGAATTGTTTTTAGAACAGGATCAATTACTATCAAAAAAAGTAATCGAAAATTCTGAAATTAAAATTGATTTTGCTAAAAAAATCAATTATTTAAAAAATCAATTTACAGACTTAAAACAAGTAGCAAAAAACACAGATGTCTCTTTTGTTGGAGCAGTTAATGCTCAGGAAAACAAGCAAATAAAAGGGTTGCAAAATCTTGAGAAACGCTTGTTAAGAGCCGAAAAGAGAAGGCAAAAAGAGTTGGTGTTTCGCATTAAAGAGCTTCAAAATCAATTGATACCTAACTACGGTCTAGAAGAACGTCAACGTAATTTTTCTGAATACTATATAGCACATGGTCCCTCATTTTTAAAAGCGTTACAAGGTGCTTTAAAACCTTTACAATTAGAGTTTACTATCCTAGAGTTATAATGAAAGAAAAAGGTTTACATCCAAAAAATAAATTCAACAAAGGATATGATTTTGAGAAACTCATCATAGATAATCCGATTTTAAAAGACTTTGTTTTTAAGAATTCATATGAAAATTTGAGTATTGATTTTTCTAATCCTGACGCTGTGAAAGAATTGAATAAAGGATTGCTCTTTTCTTTTGATAAAATTTCTGTTTGGGATTTTCCTGATGAAAATCTATGCCCACCAATTCCTGGACGTTTGGATTATATTCATCATTTGGCAGATTTATTATCATCAGAAGAGCCGATAAAAATTCTTGATATCGGTACTGGAGCAACTTGTATATATCCTTTACTAGGAGTGGCATCATTTGATTGGAAATTTGTTGCAACAGATATTGATCTAGATTCTTTAGATACAGCTCAAGACATTATAGATGATAATAATTTAGATGCTTCTATTAAATTACGTCAACAGTTTGACGAAAACAACATTTTAAAAGGTGTTTTAGAAGAAGATGATTCTTTCTCTGCAGTGATGTGTAATCCACCATTTTATAAATCTGCTGAAGAGGCTAGAGGTGCAAATAGAAGAAAAACTAGAAATCTTGGAAATAATAGTGTGAGAAATTTTGCTGGAAACAACAATGAATTATGGTATGTAGGTGGAGAAAAAGCTTTTTTACACAATTACCTGTATGAAAGTTCCCTTTTTAAAGATAAAAGCACCTGGTTTACAAGTTTGGTTTCTAAAAAAGAAAATGTAGAAAGTCTTGAAAAATCCTCTAAAAAATTAGGAGCAACTGCATTTAAAGTAATTCCAATGCATCAAGGAAACAAAGTAACCAGAATTGTTTGTTGGAAATATTAGCCAAAAATAACGTTAATCAATATACAATTTCTTAAATACGAAACAACCCGAAGCTTATTGCTTCGGGTTGTTTATTTTAGTTGGTATTTCTATGCTTACTTCACAGAAGATACATCGTCTGTTATAAATGGATAACTTCATCATAAGCATCAGCTACAGCCTCCATTACTGCTTCACTCATGGTAGGGTGTGGATGAATTGTTTTTAAAACTTCATGTCCTGTTGTTTCTAGTTTACGTCCCAAAACTGCTTCTGCAATCATGTCGGTAACTCCAGCACCAATCATGTGACAACCTAACCATTCTCCATATTTTGCATCAAAAATAACCTTTACAAATCCATCTGTTGTTCCGGCAGCTGTTGCCTTTCCAGAGGCTGAAAAAGGAAATTTTCCTACTTTTAATTCGTAACCTGCTTCTTTTGCTTTTGCTTCTGTCATTCCAACAGAGGCTATTTCTGGAGTCGCATAGGTACATCCAGGAACATTACCATAATCGATAGGTTCTGTATGTAAACCTGCTAACTTTTCAACACAAGTTATTCCTTCCGCAGAAGCAACATGTGCTAAAGCTTGACCAGGAACTACGTCTCCGATTGCGTAATATCCAGGGATATTTGTTTGGTAAAAATCGTTTACTAAAATTTTATCTCTATCGACAATAATACCTACATCTTCTAATCCAATATTTTCGATATTTGATTTAATTCCTACTGCTGAAAGTACGACATCCGCTTCAAGTGTTTTTTCTCCATTTTTTGTCTTTACAGTTGCAATTACACCTTTACCAGAGGTGTCAACTGATTCTACAGAAGAATTGGTCATTACTTTTATTCCTGCTTTTTTTATAGAGCGTTCAAATTGTTTTGAGATATCTACATCTTCGACAGGGACTATATTCGGCATGTATTCTACAAGTGTAACTTCTGTACCCATACTATTGTAGAAATGTGCAAATTCAACTCCAATTGCTCCTGAACCTACAACAATCATAGATTTAGGTTGACTCGGAAGCGTCATCGCTTTTCGATATCCAATGACCTTTACTCCGTCTTGAGGTAAGTTGGGTAATTCTCTCGAACGTGCACCGGTTGCAATAATAATTGAATCTGCATTGTATTCTGTTACGGTTCCATTTTCAGCGGTAACCTCAACTTTTTTACCTGTTTTTATTTTTCCAAAACCATCAATAATATCGATTTTGTTCTTTTTCATTAAGAAGGCAACTCCTTTACTCATTCCCTCTGCGACTCCACGACTTCTTTTAATGACAGCATCAAAGTCTTTGTCAATCGCCTCAGCTTTTAAACCGTATTGATCTACATGTTTTAAATAATCATAAACTTGCGCAGATTTTAACAACGCTTTTGTTGGGATACACCCCCAGTTTAAGCAGATTCCTCCAAGAGATTCTTTTTCTACAATGGCAACTTTAAAGCCTAGTTGAGAAGCTCTAATTCCTGTTACATATCCTCCAGGTCCACTTCCTATGATAATGATGTCGTATTTCATAATTGTATTTTATCTAATATTGGTGTTGTTTGTTGTGCAAATCTAATCAATAATCATAAATTTACCTCAAAACTTATTTTCTATTTACATTCTTTCAGGAACTTCAATTCCTAGCAATAAAAATGCTTGTTTTATAGTATCAGCTACTTTTTTTGACAACTGAACTCTAATTATTTTTTTATCTTGTTCTTTTTCTCCAAGAATCGATACATTTTGATAAAACGAGTTGAATTCTTTTACCAAATCATAAGTATAATTTGCAATAATAGCAGGCGAAAAATTAGCTGCGGCTTGTTGAATTACTTCAGGAAATAACTCCAATTGTTTTATCAATTCTTTTTCCTTTTCGTGCAGTTCTATAGTATTAATTGGTCCTGAATAATCAAAATCAGCTTTTCTAATGATAGATTGAATTCGAGCATAAGTGTATTGAATAAAAGGCCCTGTATTCCCCTGAAAATCTACGGAAGATTTTGGATCAAATAAAATTCTTTTTTTAGGATCTACTTTTAGTATGAAATACTTTAAAGCACCCAGACCGATAGTCTTGTATAGTGCTTTTTTTTCTTGTTCAGTGTAGCCATCTAATTTACCCAACTCATCAGATATTTCTTTAGCTGTTGTGCTCATTTCGACAATTAAATCATCGGCGTCTACAACAGTTCCTTCTCTAGATTTCATTTTTCCAGAAGGTAAATCTACCATTCCATAACTCAAATGGAATAAGCTTTTCGACCAAGAATACCCGAGTTTTTTAAGAATTAAAAAAAGTACTTTAAAATGATAATCTTGTTCATTTCCAACGGTATAAACCATCCCATTAACATCGGGCATGTCTTTTGAACGCTGAATAGCGGTACCAATATCTTGTGTTATGTATACTGCGGTTCCATCGGAGCGCAAGACTAATTTTTCATCCAAACCTTCATCACTCAAATCACACCATATAGAGCCATCTTCTTTTTGGAAGAATACGCCAGATTTTAGCCCTTTATCAATACTGTCTTTTCCTAATAAATACGTGTTGCTTTCGTAATATAATTTGTCAAAATCTACTCCTAAATTTTTATAGGTTACGTCAAAACCACGATATACCCACTGATTCATTTCTTTCCAAAGAGCTAGCACTTGTTTGTCTCCAGCTTCCCATTTTAATAACATTTCCTGCGCCTGTAATATAAGTGGTGCTTGTTTTTTTGCATTTTCTTCAGAAAGTCCCGAGGCAACTAGTTGCGCAATCTCTTTTTTGTATTCCTGATCGAATTTCACATAATAATTACCAACCAACTTATCTCCCTTTAATCCTGTTGATTCTGGAGTTTCTCCATTTCCAAATTTTTCCCAAGCAAGCATCGATTTACAAATATGAATTCCACGATCATTAATGATTTGGGTTTTGTATACTTTTTTTCCAGAAGCCTTGATAATTTCTGCAACAGAATACCCTAACAAATTATTACGAACATGTCCTAAATGCAATGGTTTATTTGTGTTTGGTGAAGAATATTCAACTAAAACAGCTTCTTCATTCTTTTTTGGATAGGTGTACCCAAAAGTGGTATCCGTGTAGATAGAATTGAAGAAATTAAGATAGAAAGTATCTTTGATAACAAGGTTTAAGAAACCTTTCACAACATTATAACCAGAAACCTCTGAAACGTTCTCAACGATATAATTACCGATATCTTCTCCTATTTGAACTGGATTTCCTTTTTTGTATCGCAACATCGGAAAAACTACGACTGTAATATCTCCCTCAAATTCTTTTCTTGTTGCTTGGAATTCGACAGACGGAATTTCTGTATTGTAGATTGCTAAAAAACCTTCTTTTACTTTGGTTTCTATGATGTTTTGAATATTCATTGATTGCAAAAAATTGAATTGCAAAATTAAACATTTTTATTTGTTTTTTTGAATGATTTTTGCTCAAGAATAATTGTATTTTTACAAAACGAATTAGGCTTGTAAAACTCCTTACAATTGAAAGGTGTTATTGCTTAGTTAATGAGTACTGTAATCAATTTTATTTTGATTAAAATCAGTACATAAAGTTTATAGAAAACCAATTTTACATGGAAAAACATTTAGAAAACCTTCCAAAATTAGCTCAAGATGCTCACAAAGAAAATAAAAAGTATTTTGCAAACTTAAGAAAGAGAACCCCTAGAGATTTGGATTATGTAATGCAAGACTTACACGATAAAGAATTTGCAAAAACGGATTGTTTAGAGTGTGGTAATTGTTGTAAAACAACTTCCCCAATATTTACTGATAAAGATACAGAACGGATTTCTAAACATTTAAAAATGAAAGTCTTTGATTTTAAAAACCAATATTTAGAAAGAGACCAAGATGATTTTATGGTTTTAAAAACAGCACCTTGTTCATTTTTTGATGATAAAGATAATACCTGTTTTATTTACGATGTTCGTCCAAAAGCATGTTCAGAATATCCGCATACAAATAGAAGAAAATTCATTCAAATTACAGATTTAACGATCGCTAATACAGCTATTTGTCCTGCAACTTATAATATAGTTGAAGCTCTAAAAAAGCATTATCCCTTTGAACCCAACAAGAAAATCAAAAGGAGTTAACATGCATTTAGCGATAAAGTATTTTGAAAATAATATCTCAAATAAGATTTTGGCACAATAATTGTAATTACTAAAATGAAGATTTTAGTGAACGATCTTCATTGTGTTTATTATTTGAATTAGTTAATAAAAACCATCTTGAAAGAGATGGTTTTTTTATGAATTCAAATAAAATATAGAAACCATAATTTTATTTTTTAATTGCAGATGTTTAGTCTTCCTATTTTTTTCTTCACCTACCTCAAGTCCCTATATTTTTTAAATGGCACTAATAATATCATACTTGGTAATGATGTGATGGTTTCCATTATCTAAATCAATAATAACAGCGTCATTTTCATTGGTAATTAGCTTTGAAACATCTTCAAGTGTTGTCATTTTCTTTACAATTGGATAGGGTTTTCCCATGATCTCTTTAATTGGTTTTTCTGCAATATTTTTATCTTTAATAAAGTATTGTAACAAAATAGATTCATCAATGGAACCTACAAAACCATTGATGTCTTTTACGGGTATTTGTGATATTTTAAAAGTTTTCATTCGCTCAATGGCGTGAGAAACTAACTCTTCTGTTTGAACAGTTACTAAAGGTCTTTCAGCGTTGTTTTTGGTAATATCTGCAGCAGTCTTAATTTTTTCTTCCAAAAAACCTCGTTCTCGCATCCAATTATCGTTAAACATTTTGCCGACATATCTACTCCCGTGATCATGAAATAAGACTACTACAACATCCTCTTTGGTAAAATGTTCTTTTAATTGAAGCAACCCCTTTACGGCAGCACCTGCTGAATTTCCTAAAAACATTCCCTCTTCTTTTGATAAGCGTTGGGTATAGATTGCAGCATCTTTATCAGTTACTTTTGTAAAACCATCAATAATACTGAAATTCACGTTTTTTGGTAATATGTCTTCCCCAATTCCTTCTGTGATGTATGGATAAATTTCATTTTCATCAAAAACACCTGTTTCATGATATTTTTTAAAAACAGAGCCATAGGTATCTATTCCCCACACTTTAACAGTTGTACCAGCTTCTTTTGCTTTCATTTTTAAGTAACTCCCTACACCAGAGATAGTACCACCTGTTCCTACACCCACTACAAAATGAGTTACTTTTCCTGCTGTTTGTTTCCAAATTTCAGGTCCTGTACTTAAAAAGTGTGCTTTACAATTACTTGGATTGTCGTATTGATTTACATACCAAGAATTAGGAGTTTCTTCTCCTAAACGCTTTGAAACAGAGTAGTAAGAACGTTCGTCTTCCGGTTCAACATTTGTTGGACAAACAACTACTTTAGCTCCAACAGCTCTCAAAATGTCTATTTTTTCTTTTGATTGCTTGTCTGCCATTACAAAAATACATTTGTAACCTTTGACTATTGCAGCCAATGCTAACCCCATTCCAGTGTTTCCAGAGGTTCCCTCTATAATGGTTCCGCCAGGTTTTAAACGGCCATCTTTTTCAGCATCTTCAATCATTTGCAACGCCATTCGATCTTTAACCGAGTTTCCTGGATTAAAAGTTTCGTATTTTGAAAGTACTAAACAAGGAAGTTCTTTTGTTAGAATATTTAATTTTACTAGTGGAGTATTCCCAATTGTTTCTAGTATGTTTTCAGCGTAGTCCATCGATATCATTTCTCATACAAAGATAAACGTTTTTTTGAGTGCTTGCTAATAAGGATGACATTTCAATTAACTTTTTGGTGAACCTGCAATACAGCTACTTATGCAAACTTAATAGATGTTGAAGGCTGAATTTTAGTAATGATATATGAAGGGATAATGAGCATTAGAAAAGAGATCAATAAAGTTCCAATGTTTAGAAGTAATACATTATTTAAAGTGATATATACAGGCATTGTTGTTACATAGTACGTTTCTGGATCTAGAACAATCAGTTTAAAATAATACTGAATAAATATGATAGACAGTCCAATCATATTTCCCCAAAACAGTCCTTTTAAAATAAGGTAAGAAGCATTGTATAAAAATATTTTTCGGATGCTATAATTTGTTCCTCCCAAAGCCTTTAGGATGCCAATCATTTGAACGCGTTTTAGAATTAAAACAAGAAGTGCTGTAATCATATTTATTCCTGCAACCAAAATCATTATCACAATTATAAACCAAATGTTATTGTCAAAAAGTTGAATCCATTCAAATACAGCCGGATTAATTTCTAAAATAGTTTTACTATTTAATGTGGCTCCAATTTGACTGTAAATTTCTTTGCCTTTCTTTTCGATCGTATTAAAATCATCTAAGAGAACCTCAAATCCACCGACTTCATTACGAGACCATTTATTAAGATTTTGAACTTCTCTTAGATCACCAATCATCATGCTATTATCGAATTCGGTAAAGCCTGAATTATAAATTCCAACGATGATATATTTTCTATTTGAAGGTAATTTACTAGTACTGGTTTTGAGAAAAGTAGCTAAAATGGTGTCATTTAATTGTAAGTTCAAACGATTTGTTATTTTTTGTGATAATAACACCTCTTTTGTTCTTGTAAGTTTTAAATTAGGAATTCTACCTGCAACTAAATATTCTTTAAAAAAAGTCCAGTCATAATCTGTACTAACGCCTTTAAAAACAATACCCTCAAAGTCAGTTTTGGTTCTTAATAATCCCGCTTTATTTGCAAAAACTTGAATATTCTTAATTCCTTCAATCCCATTAAAATCAGGGTAAAAACCTTGATTTTTTTTAATTGGAACGGTAGAAATGTTGGAATTATTAGTATCGTAATTTACTATCTGGACATGTCCTTTGAAACCTGCAATTTTATCACGAATTTTATGTTGTAATCCCGCTCCAGTGGCAATTGCAATAAGCATAATAATAACACCCAACGCAATTGCTGTGATCGCAATTTTTATTATTGGAGATGAAATACTATTTTTATACTTTTTGTCAGCAATAATGCGTTTCGCAATAAATAACTCGTAATTCAAATTGATGCTTCTTTTTAAACCTTTCAAAAGTACATATTTATTATTGTTTTTTATATTCAATCCACTGCTCATTTCTCATGCACAAAATTCTTTACGTCCTTTAGAAAATAAATTTAAACAAATAGGGCCTGTTCAAACAGGAGCTGAAAGGACTGATATTTACCTGCCTTTTTTAAAAGGTAAAAATATTGCAGTTGTTAGCAATCAGACTTCTGTTATTTATACTTCCAGAGATTCTATTTTTGAGGTATTTCCTGGGGAAAAGAATGCTTATTTTGATCATATAGAATATACCAACACGCATTTAGTTGATAGTTTATTGTCTTTAAAAATTTCTGTAAAAAAAGTATTTGCTCCAGAACATGGCTTTCGAGGAAAAGCGGATGCAGGTAAAATTATAAAAGACGGATTCGATTCTAAAACAGGATTACCTATTATTTCTTTATATGGTATCAATAAAAAAACTTCTGCAAAACAATTACAAGGAATTGACGTGGTTATTTTTGATATTCAAGATGTAGGTGCCCGTTTTTATACTTTTATATCAACATTACATTATGTAATGGAAGCTTGTGCAGAATCAGGGATTCCTCTACTGGTACTAGACAGACCTAATCCTAATGGACATTATATTGATGGGCCTGTTTTAGAAGCCAAACATAATTCTTTTGTTGGGATGCATCAAGTTCCTGTTGTATATGGAATGACTATTGGAGAATATGGATTAATGATCAATGGAGAGCGTTGGTTAAAAAATGGAGTTCAATGTGATTTGAAAGTAATTCCTTTAGATAATTATTCACACAAAACCATATATAGTCTCCCAATAAAACCTTCTCCCAATTTACCCAATGATAAAAGTATTAATTTGTATCCAAGTTTGTGTTTTTTTGAGGGAACCAATGTTTCTGCTGGTCGGGGTACAAAGTTGCAATTTCAAATATACGGCTCTCCTTTTTTGAAAAACACCAATTTTGAATTTATACCTCAATCTAATGATGCTGAAAAAAATCCTAAAAACAAAAATCAAAAATGTTTTGGGGAAGATTTGAGAACAAAAAAAAGGTTGAATCAATTAGATTTGTCTTATCTGGTTAAAGCTTACAAGAACAATTCTTCCAAGATTTTTTTCAAGAGCTTTTTTACGACCCTAGCGGGAACAGAGAAGTTACAACGACAAATAGAACAGGGAATGTCTGTAAATGAAATAAGAAATACATGGACAGAAGGCCTTCGCAAATTTAGAATTGTTAGAGAAAAATATCTGCTATACAAGTAAAAGGAGTGCTTATTCTTTTAAAATAAATTAAAGATCCTCAATCCTGGTTGGCTTTTTATATCCCTGAAAAGGTTGTTTTAATAGCTCTTTCAGAGAAGAGTTCCTCTCTTCATCCGGGAAAGTATCTACCCCATACACGATCTTGTCGGGATTCATTTCCAAGTAGGTACCTAACATTCTATCCCAGATAGAGAAAATATTTCCATAGTTAGAATCTGTGTAAGGTAACTTGTAATGATGATGAATCTTATGCATGGATGGAGATACAATAAAGTAACTCAGAATTTTATCTGTCTTTGGTGATATTTTTATGTTTGCATGTGTAAATTGTGTAGAAACTAGAGAGATAGATTGATATAACATCACTATTGCAATTGGAGTTCCTACGACTAGCACACCTAATAAGGTGAATGAAAAACGAATAACACTCTCAATAGGATGGTGCCTGTTCGCAGTAGTTGTATCTACTTTATGGTCTGAATGATGCACCAAATGTACCATCCATAAGGGTTTTACTTTGTGTTCTGTATAATGTGCTAAATACGCCCCAAAAAAATCTAAAAACAGAATCCCCAAGACTACATATAGCCAAAGAGGCATTTCTGGTAACCAATTAATGATTCCAAAATTAGCGGCCTGAACCCAATCGGAAGTATGTAACAAAACAAAAGCCAGTGAAAAATTAATCAGTACAGTTGTAAATGTAAAAAACAAGTTTGGAAAAGCGTGTTTCCATTTTTTGTAATCAAATTTAAAAAAAGGAAAAGCTCCTTCTAAAAGCCAAAAAAAAGTAATTCCACCTACTAGAATCAAGCTTCTATGAAGTGAGGGTATCGTTTCAAAATAATTAAAAATAGTATCCAAATTGTTTTTTCTCCTAAAATAATAAAAATTAATTAATTATAAATAAGGGAGCCTTTTCAATTTCCAGTATAAATATTTTTATTTATTGGATTTCAAAATTAAATATTCTTAATTTTGTAACTTAGTAGTAAGCAAACTCTAGCATCAATTTAAATAGCATGTACAGATTTATTGTAAGACCGATACTCTTTTTATTCGACCCAGAAAAAATCCATCATTTTACATTCTTTCTTATCAAAATACTTTGTAAAGTTCCACTTGTTCCTCTATTATTTAAAAGTTTATATCGTATGGAAGATAAGCGTTTGGAGAGAACTTTGTTTGGAATAACTTTTAAAAACCCTGTTGGTTTAGCTGCAGGATTTGATAAAAATGCAGTCTTATACAACGAATTAGCTAATTTTGGTTTTGGATTTATAGAAATTGGAACCACAACTCCAAAAGGACAAGTTGGAAACCCTAAAAAAAGATTATTTAGATTAAAATCTGATCAAGGAATTATCAATAGAATGGGCTTTAATAATGAAGGTATTGAAGCAGTGATCAAAAACCTAAAAAAGAATAAGGGCCAGGTCGTTATAGGTGGAAATATTGGGAAAAACACAACAACAAGTCCTGAAAATTATACAGAAGATTATTGTGAAGTATTCAAATCACTACATCCTTATGTAGATTATTTTGTTCTGAACGTAAGTTGTCCCAATGTAGGTAGTCATGCAAAATTAAATGATAAAGACTATTTGATCGAATTGATAACTGCTTGTAAAGAACTAAATTTACAAGAGAAATCACAAAAACCAATTTTATTAAAAATTGCTCCAGATTTAAATACCATTCAACTAGATGAAATTATAGAATTGGTTAACGAAACCAATATAGACGGTGTAATTGCATCCAATACGTCAACTAGTAGAGAGGGTTTGAAGGCTTCTAAAGAACAATTAGCTAAAATTGGCCCTGGTGGTCTTAGTGGTCAACCTGTTAAAAATAAAAGTACAGAAGTGATACAATATTTAGCGGATACTTCTCATAAATCTTTTCCAATTATTGGAGTAGGGGGGATTCATTCTGAAAAAGATGCTTTAGAAAAAATAAAGGCAGGTGCAGACTTAGTTCAAGTATATACTGGTTTTATTTATGAAGGACCGAGCTTGATCAAACGAATTAATAAAGCAATTTTACAACAATCTTAACTTTTCAAGATATTATAACTATTTTGTAGCATACAATCTATAGTGGTCTTTTACATGTTTGAAATTCTTTTTCCTTTTGCAATCGCAACGTTTATTTTAGCAATTTCTCCGGGTCCTGATAATATTTTTGTTCTTACACAAAGTATTGTTAATGGGAAGAAATTTGGTTTGGCTACAGTTTTTGGTTTAATGACGGGTTGTATTCTCCATACATCATTCGTTGCATTTGGTGTTTCAGCAATTATCAGAGAAAACGAACGTATTTTTTTGATAATTAAAATTTTAGGCGCTAGTTACCTTCTATATTTAGCCTTTAAAGTATATAAATCTGATGCGAACATTGTTTTATCTGGAACTGCTAAAAAAAATCAATCGGTTTTTCAGTTGTTTAAAAAAGGTTTTTTAATGAACGTATTAAATCCTAAAGTGACTACTTTTTTTTTAGCTTTTTTTCCACAATTTCTTTTCTCTGACGCTATTTCAACTGTATTACAGTTTTATATACTAGGAGCAATATTTATTGCAATATCTTTTTCAGTCTTTTCAACAATAGCTATTCTAGCAGGAAGTATTTCTAATTATTTAAGAGCATTTTCTAAAATCGAAAAATTATTAAAATGGGGGCAAATAATTGTATTTGTTTTTATTTCTTTAATGATATTGTTATAATATACGAGTCATTTTTTTCGTATATTTAAGTGTGCATAGGAATCTTATTTTTTGTGTATTCACTAAAACAAAAGTGGTTCAAAAATACTTAAAATGAGTTTTATTAGCTATTCTATTTCCTCCTCTTTCTAGAGTATATAAGGGATGTGGTTCTTTTTTTATCGTTTTTTTACTCACGCTTTGTGGGGGGATTCCTGGAGTAATAGGTGCCTTAGTTATTTTGAATAATCCTAAAAATTAATTTTTTAATTAATTTGTTGACCATTTTTACCTTTTTTAGAAGTTTGTAATAAAACAACATTGTTTGACGTGTCATGAATGCCTAAAACTAAAACCTCACTCAAGAAATTTGCAATTTGTCTGGGTTTAAAGTTTAGAACAGCAGTTACCTGTTTATTGATTAAATCTTCTTTAGAATACAAATTTGTAATTTGAGCACTGCTTTTTTTAATTCCTAGATCGCCAAAATCAATTTTTAATTGATAGGCGGGTTTTCTGGCTTTTTTAAAATCACAAACTTCAATAATAGTTCCTACTCTGATGTCAATTCTTGAAAAATCTTCGAATGTAATTTCTTTTTTCATTTTTTCTTTTTTCCAATTTTCTGAATTACCCATAAAGGACCAATCAATAAAAACTGTAAATCTTTTGCAAATGAGGGCTTTTTCCCTTCTATTTTGTGGCCCCAAAATTGTCCAATCCAACCAGCTGCAAAAACAACAATTGACGCAGTTAGAAGGTCAATATGATTTGACATCCAGAAATTACCAATAATACATAGTAGCATGATCAACAACATTTCTAAAAAATACCAAAAGCCTAAAGCCAGGTAGAAGAAAGAAATTAGAATTCCAATAACTACAGCCCAATTCTCTATCAAGGGATTATATAAGCCCAATAAATCTTCTAAAACAATAGTTGGGATACTCATTAAAAGTCCAATAACACTATAAAATATTACTGGAACACAAATAAAATGAATTAATTTATTGGTCTCATTTTGATGGCTCACAGCGTACTCGTCAAACCATTGTTTTGCAGTTTTCATAATGCTAGAAATTAGAAATTAAAGATATAAGTATTTTAAGAAATATAAAATTAAATTTAGACAATTGTCAACATTCATTAAAATTTAATATCGTGGCTATTTATTTCATGCAATTTTAAACTATGCAGATCATCATGGGTCTAACTAAAAATTATTTATTCATGAAATTTGATAATTGTATTTTCATATTAGTTTTTTTTTTAATGAATTGCAGTTCCTCACCAGAAATAACTGAGGACCCAGTAAAAGAGCATTCAAACGCAAAACCAAATATTCTGTTAATCATTGCAGATGATGTTAGTAAAGATGCAGTTCCTAATTATACAGAAGGCATTATAAAAGCAAATATGCCAAATTTACAAGGTTTAATGAGTACAGGTATTACGTTTGATAATGTATGGGCTTATCCAGTATGTTCCCCAACAAGAGCCTCTATTATTACAGGTAAATATGGTTTTAAAACTGGTGTTTTAACAGTTGATGATCCTATTTCTCTTTCAGAAACTTCACTACAACAATCCATAACTAATTATACGAATAATGCATATGCAACTGCGATTATAGGAAAATGGCATTTGTCTAAAAACACATCAGATCCATTAACTTTCGGTGTGAATTATTTTGCAGGTATTTTAAATGGTGGTATTTCAAATTACCTCAATTGGCCTTTGGTAGAAAACGGGACGAGTTCAATTTCTTCAGAATACGCTACGACAAAATTGACAGACTTGGCGATTAATTGGCTTGGTTCTCAAACAAAACCTTGGTTTTTATGGATGGCTTATAATGCACCACACACCCCTTTTCATTTAGCGCCAACAAAACTTCACTCTCAAGGAAGTCTTGCAACTGATACCACTTCTATTAATGAAAATCCATTGCCATATTATCTGTCTGCCTTGGAAGCAATAGATACTGAGATGGGGCGTCTTTTTAATAGTTTAACAGTCAAAGAAAGAGAAAATACCATTATTATTTTTATTGGTGACAATGGTTCGCCAAACAAAGTGGCACAAACTCCTTACAAGAGAACAACGGTTAAGGGAAGTTTGTATCAGGGAGGAATTAATGTGCCCATGGTGGTTTCTGGAAAAGGCGTAGATCGACTTGGAGCAAGAGAGCCTGGGCTGATAAACTCTACAGATTTATTCACTACTATTGGAAATATTGCTGGAATTCAGGTTAAAGAAATTGAAAATAGTATCAGTTTTTATGATACATTTATAGATACAAATGCTACTAGAAGAAACTATGTGTATTCTGAAAAAGAAGACGCTTACTCAGTTAGAGATACAACTTACAAATACATAAAGTTTGAAAATGGGAGAGAGGAGCTCTATAATTTGTCTACTGATGCTTATGAAAAGGTGAATTTAATGAACAATACATTAACTACTGAAGCTTCTGAAGCAAAGTTAGCTTTAATTGTCGAGGCAGATAGAATTCGCAGTTAAAGAAATACGATCAATACTATTATATCTTAAAAAATAAGGTCTATTTACAAGATGGTAAATGTTTTTCCAGGTTCAGCCAATTCTGTGTTTTTAAAAATTTCCTGGGCTTCTTTTTTAAATAAATTTAGGTCTTTATATCTTCCTGAGTAATGACCTAGAATTAACTGATTAACATTTGCATGTTTTGCAATAGTAGCAGCTTGTTTTGTGGTTGAGTGTTTTGTTTTTTTAGCCAAATCTTCTCTGTCCGCTAAAAAAGTAGCTTCATGATATAAGATGTCCGCATTTTTAATAATGGGTACAATCTCTGGTTTGTAGCTAGTGTCACTGCAAAACGCGAAACTTAAAGGTTTTGTTGGAGGAATTGTCAATTCTGAATTAGATACCATTTCACCCGTAGATAAAACAATATCTTTTCCTGCTTTTATATTCAGATAATCCGCCTTGTCAATTTCTTTATAATTGCGAATATTATCCATGTGCAGTTTTTTAGCGTTCTCTTTTTCTGTAAACAAATAACCGTTTGTATATACTCTATGGTCCAGCGGAATAGTCCTAACTGTAACCTTGTCATCTTCAAAAATGAGTTCACTTTTATTGGAGGATAATTCGTGAAAAGTCATTTTGTATTTTGCGTGAGATTGAGAAATTTTTAATTGTAATAAAGTAACTTCTTTAATTCCTTTAGGGCCATATATGTGAAGTTCTTTTTCTCTGTTTAAAATTCCAAACGTGGCTAACAAACCAACCAAACCATAAAAATGATCTCCATGAAGGTGAGAAATAAAAATATGATCAATTTTAGAAAAGCCTACTTTATATTTTCGCATTTGACGTTGCGTCCCTTCCCCACAATCTATTAAAAAATGCCTATTGTTTATTGCTAGGTATTGTGATGTAGGAAAGGCATTTATTCTTGGTGTAGCTGAATGACAGCCTAAAATAGTTACAGCGATACCCATCTTGTTACAAAGCGTTTAAAGATAATTTATGTCTATTATCAGTAGTTATTAAAATCCTAATTCTCTCTCTATTGTTTCCATCTCAATTATGTCTTCTGCTTCCTGCATAGTGGGAACTATATTGAAATTTTCTGGAAAATCACGTATGTTAATTATTGAGTTGATCAGCACGAAAGAAGTGCCATTTTGTTTTTTCTGTTTAGCAATATTCAAGAATGAAAATAAATCTTTTGTAGTGGCTTTAATTGTATCAGAAACTTGAACTACAATATTTTCTTTTTCAAATTTTTTTTGATCTATCACAAATGCATCAAAAAAATTAGAAAAGGTATTTTCACTAGAAGTAACCAGTAGGAATGTTTTTTTATTTTCTATGAGCATAATTTATCTTTTAACTTGTTGAGCTAATAAATAAATTACAGCCATTCTAACAGCAACGCCATTTTCTACTTGGTCCAATATAATTGATTCATTAGAATCTGCAACTTCACTTGTAATTTCTACTCCTCGGTTGATGGGTCCTGGATGCATGATTACAATTTTTTTATTGAGCTTATCTAGAATTTCTTGATTGATTCCAAAAAGTTGTTTGTATTCTCTGGTCGAAGGAAAATAGTTGATATCCATTCTTTCATGTTGAACTCTCAAAACATTGGCAACATCACACCATTCGAGTGCTTTTTTTAGATTTGTTTCTATGGTGACCCCCAGACTCGAAATATATTTAGGAATTAGCGTGGTTGGTCCACAAACTTTTACTTCAGCACCTTGTAATTGCAGTGCAAATATATTAGACAAGGCAACTCTAGAATGAAGTATATCTCCAACAATAAGTACCTTTTTACCCTTTACACTTCCTAATTTTTCTCGAATAGAATAAGAGTCTAATAATGCTTGTGTTGGGTGTTCGTGGGTGCCATCTCCAGCATTTATAATTTTGGCGTCTACATGGTTTGATAAGAAGACACCTGCTCCAACATTTCCATGTCGCATCACAACAATATCAACCTTCATTGCTAGGATATTATTGACAGTATCTATGAGTGTCTCTCCTTTTTTAACTGAAGATTGACCCGCTGAAAAGTTTATTACGTCTGCAGAAAGTCGTTTTTCTGCTATTTCAAAACTAAGTTTTGTACGGGTACTATTTTCAAAAAACAAGTTGGCAATAGTAATGTCTCTTAAAGAAGGGACTTTTTTAATAGGTCTGTTAATTACTTCTTTAAAATGATCTGCAGTTTTAAAAATAAGATCGATATCAGTTGACTTTAGATACTTTATTCCCAATAAATGTTCTACACTTAATTCTGACATAATTACTTGAATTCTATATATACTGCGTCCTTTTTATGAGTTTCATTCCAGGTTACCAAAACTTTTTCTTCGTTTATTGCATCTACCTGCCTTCCTCTATAATCTGGTTGAATAGGCAAATGTCTGCTGAAACGTCTGTCGATAAGCACTAATAACTCTATGTTTTCGGGTCTTCCGTAGGATTGTAATGCTGTTAATGCAGCCCTAACACTTCTTCCTGAATATAAAACATCATCAATAATTACTACATTTTTTCCTTCTATTAAAAAATCTATTTCAGTTGAGGTAGCTTCAATAGGAGCTTCCCTTCTTCTAAAATCGTCTCTGTAGAATGTAATGTCTAGGAGTCCTAGTTGTACCTCTTTAACCTGGTATTTGTTTTTTAATAAATCAGACAATCTATTTGCTAAATAGGAACCTCTTGGCTGAAGGCCAATTAAAACTGTATTAGAAAAATCGTTGTGGTTTTCAATTAACTGACATGCCAATCGATGTAAAATTATTTCAATATCTTTTGAGTTAAGTAAGGTTTTTTTGCTCATAAGAAAGTTGTCAAAATAGCATGACGCTTATTGAACGTCAAAATTACTGCAAATAAATGTATATGCAAAATTTATGAGTACATAAAATAATCCCCTTTTGAATGTTAATTAAATTGTTGAAAACAAAACATTCTAAATTAAAAGGATCTATTGACTTATAGTACTTTTAAACTATAATTCAAATCTCATAGTCATGTCTCTATTAAAATTTGAATCCATGCTCAAAACCAATAGCATTTATTTTTTTGATTTGGTTGAGTTTGAAGAAATAATCATTCATTATTTAGATGCTGGTAAACATGCCTTGGCTAAAAAGGCAGTCAAACTTGGGCTACAACAACATCCAGCTTCCATAGATTTAAAGTTACTTCAGGTTGAGATTTATGTCATTGAAGATAAGTTGGATAAGGCCTCCATGACATTGAGGATAATTGAGCGTTTAGAACCTAATAATGATGAAGTTTTTATACAAAAAGCTTCGATTAGTTCTAAAAAAGGGAATCACATAAAAGCGATAGAATTATTTAAAAAAGCACTAACTTTTACAGATGATAAAGCAGATGTTTGGTCTTTGCTTGGAATGGAATATTTATATGTAGATGATTTTAAAAATGCCCGTTTAACTTTTCAAAAATGTATTAAAGTTGATGTAGAAGATTACGCTGCCTTGTATAATGTTGTGTATTGTTTTGATATGGAAAAAGAACACAAAGCTGCAATAGTATACTTAAATTCATATATAGATGTGAATCCATATTGTGAAGTAGCATGGCATCAACTAGGAAGACAATATTTTATTTTAGAAATGTATACAGAAGCTTTAAGCTCTTTCGACTATGCTGTTTTGATTGATGAATCTTTTGTAGGGGGCTATTTAGAAAAAGCAAAAACTTTAGAGCATTTAGCTCAGTATAAAGAAGCTATTGGTAATTATTTAATAACGATCGACCTAGACGATGCAACGGCTTTTGTGTATTTAAGAATAGGAGAGTGCTATGAAAAATTAGAAAATGTTGATGAAGCAATTTCTTATTACAAAAAAGCAGTTCATGAAGATCCTTTTTTAGACAAAGGTTGGATGATGTTGACCAACATACATTATCAGAATAAAAATTATCAAAAAGCCGCTTATTATATTTCAAAGGCTATTAAGATTGAAGATCATAACTCTGAATATTGGAGACGTTATGCAGAAATAAATTTAAAATTAAACTTTTATGAGGAAGCCATTACCGGATTTGAAAAATGTTTGGCTTTAAATGATGCTTCTCTAGAAAATTTCATGGGCTTGTCTGATATATTCTCTTTTTTAGGTGAATTTAATGACGCTATTAATATTTTGATGAGGGCTTTTAAAATTTACAAAAATGCTGCTGAAATTGAATACAGGTTGGCGGGCTTGTTTTTTATTCTAAATAAGGAAAAATATGCAATGTCTCATTTGGTCACTGCTATGAAAATTGATTATGATTACCATATCATTTTGAGGGAATTATTTCCTGTTGCATTTGATGCTTCTGGGGTACAAAAACTTTTAAGCGACTACAAGAAAGCAATGGAGTAATTATAAGCACGTAGTTATAATTTTAACTTGTTATAGTCATTATGAAGAATTTTTTCAGGGGCTCCAAAAAATACCAATATTTTTATAGAGAATTAAATTTACAAAATATTTTTTTCGAATTTATTGTGAGTTGTTATGATTGCTAGTCCAAAAAGAACGGCCACAACAATCAAAATGGTGCTGATCAATCCGCTAACTCCAAATGACATTCGTATTAAAATAGTAGAAATGATAAACCCTGAATTTCTGATAATTTTGTGAAATTGGTTTGTATAGAAAAATGAAATTAAAAGAAGGACTACATCTACTAAAATTAATACTGTAAAAAATTGATCAAAGAAGAGGTTGTTGATACTGTCAAATTCTGGTAATTGGTTGAATGACATTGAAATCCCAGCAGACCAATTTACGAGCGTAAATATGGCCATCCCAAAAAAAAGTGGCACTAAAACGACAGCAATCAATTTTTTCTTTTTAACAAATTTTTCAATTTCAGGAGTGATACTTAAGTTTTGGATTCCTTTTTGTTTTCCTTTTTTTTGAAAAAGATAAATCAAATAAAATAACAATAGTGAAGCAATTAAATCATAGGTAAATTGAAGATCATCTTTGATTTCAAACCAATTTGCGGAAAGCTCTATTGAAGATAAATCTTTAAATATTTTACGGATTATAATAAGTGTAATAATTTCGTATTGTTTGGTTATATAGGTTGTAAATGATCTAGGTAGATAGAAGATTAAAAGATACACCTCATAAACAAGGATAAAGGAAAAAGGGGTATATATTGCAGAAATAGGGTTTTTAAGTAATTCTGAATTTAAATTAAAATCTATAAAATTAAATTTTAAAAAGTAGATAATCGCTAAGTGAATAAAGAAACTAATTAAAGCGACTTTGAGAATCAATTTTTCAATTTTTCCACGGGTTTTATCTGCAAGAATATTTTCAAAAATAAATCTAAATAAGTTGTTTTTTTTAATCATATTTCTATAAAAGTTAACTTTCAGTTCGTTGAGGGTAATTGCAAAATACTCTATTTACGCAAGTTAGCTTTTTAAAATTAAATAAACAATAAACAAAATAATTATAGAATTTAAAAAAGCTCTCTGTATTCAGAGAGCTTTTTTAAATTCTATAATTAAGATGCTATTTAAAACTACTTAAGGATGTGCTTATTTTACATCCATCAATTCTACATCAAAAATTAACGTAGCGTCCGGGGGTATCACTCCTCCTGCTCCATTGGCTCCGTAAGCTAAATCAGAAGGAATAACAAAGCGTGCTTTGTCTCCTACCTGTAACAACAGAATTCCTTCATCCCATCCAGCAATTACTTGACCTACACCCACATTAAAATCTATCGGTTGTTTTCTTTTGTATGAAGAATCAAAAACAGTCCCGTCTAATAATTGACCTTTGTAATGTACAGAGACTCCGGCGCCTTTAGTAGCCTTTTTACCGTCCCCTTTTTGTAATATTTGGTAACGTAATCCACTGGCAGTCTCGTCATAACCAGCTGCAACAGTATCCAATATTGCTTTTTGTTTTGCTTTTTCTTCCGCTTCGCGCTTTTCTCTAGAACCCTCAAAAGTTCTAAAAGCTTCAACGGCATTAAAGTTTTTTGCAGCTTCACCAACTTTAATGATTTCTAATTTCATTTCATCTTCTTGTGCAACAGCATCTACAACATCTTGTCCTTCAATTACAGTCCCAAAAACTGTATGCTTATTGTCTAACCAGGGTGTTGGAACATGAGTAATATAAAATTGACTTCCATTTGTAGCTGGTCCAGAATTGGCCATTGCCAATTTACCTGGAGCATCATGTTTTAAATCTGGATGAAACTCATCATCAAATTTATATCCTGGATTTCCTGTTCCTGTTCCTTGTGGACATCCACCTTGAATCATAAAATCTGCAATTACTCTATGAAATTTTAATCCATCATAGTAAGGAGTTCCTTGAGGTTTTGATGAGTTTTCTAAATTACCTTCTGCCAAAGCGATAAAGTTTCCAACTGTTCCGGGAGCTTTTTCAAATTCTAAATTTACCAAAATATCCCCTTTAGGAGTGGTGAATTTTGCATATATACCATTTTCCATATTCTACTTGTTATTTGTTTTTATTTATATTTCTGAACCTATTTATGATGATCAAAGTTGCTAGTTCGAAGCCTACTTATTTGTTGATATATTCATTAAATATCCTCGAATCTAATTAAATTGTTGATTTTTTTTATTGAAAAAGGATCCCTCGAGTTTTCATTTTTTGAAAACAGTTTGGAGCAGACTAAAAAATAGAATTTTTTCAATTTATTAACTTTTAAATTCACTAACGAAGTGAAGTTTTACAGATGGATACTTACTTTGTGTCATTTGAATTGTAAACTCAGAGTCTGCTAAAAATACCAATTGACCTTGTTTGTCTTTCGCTAAATACCGCTGTTTTACTCTCTTAAATTCCTTAAATTCTTCATTTTTTACATCTTCCGGCTCTACCCAGCAAGCTTTGTGAACCTGTAAATTTTCATAACTACACTTAGCGCCGTATTCATGCTCTAACCTGTACTGAATTACTTCATATTGTAGGGCTCCAACAGTACCAATAACTCTACGTCCATTCATGTCTAAGGTAAATAACTGCGCAACACCTTCATCCATTAATTGGTCTAAACCCTTGTACAATTGTTTTGATTTCATTGGATCTGCATTGTTTACATAACGAAAATGTTCAGGAGAGAAACTTGGAATCCCTTTAAAATTTAATTGTTCTCCTTCAGTTAAGGTATCTCCAATTTTAAAGTTTCCAGTATCATGTATGCCTACGATATCTCCAGGAAAAGATTCATCTACAATTTCTTTTTTTTCGGCAAAAAAGGCATTAGGGCTTGAAAATTTTACTTTTTTACCATTTCTAACATGTAAATAAGGTGCATTTCTTCTAAACACTCCAGAAACAATTTTTATAAAAGCTAATCGATCCCTGTGTTTTGGATCCATATTAGCATGAATTTTAAACACAAAACCTGTTAGTTTTTCTTCTTTAGAATCGACCATGCGTTCCTCTGCTTTCTTGGGTTGAGGTGATGGAGCTATATTTATAAAGGCATCTAACAATTCTTTTACACCAAAATTGTTTAAAGCAGAACCAAAAAAGACAGGTTGTAATTTTCCTTCTAGATATTCTTGTTGATTAAAGTTGGGATATACTTCCTCTACTAATTCTATTTCTTCACGTAAAGTTTCTGCGGCTGTTTCACCAATAACTGTATCTAATTCTGGATTTGACAAATCATCAAATAGAACACCCTCCGAAATTGAGGTTTTATTATCCCCAGAAAAAAGGTTTAATTTTTTTTCCCAGATATTATAAATTCCTTTAAAATCATACCCCATTCCAATAGGAAAACTCATCGGTGTTACTCGTAAGCCTAATTTTTGTTCTACTTCATCTAACAAGTCAAAAGCATCTTTACCTTCTCTATCTAATTTGTTGATGAAAACCAACATTGGAATGCTTCTCATTCTACAAACTTTGACTAATTTTTCAGTTTGTGGTTCTACTCCTTTTGCAACATCAATGACAACAATAACACTGTCTACTGCTGTTAAAGTTCTAAATGTGTCTTCTGCAAAATCCTTATGACCAGGGGTGTCTAGTATGTTTATTTTTTTATCTTGATAAATGAATGCTAAAACAGAAGTAGCAACAGAAATTCCACGTTGACGTTCAATTTCCATAAAATCGGAAGTTGCTCCTTTTTTAATTTTGTTGTTTTTTACAGCACCAGCCTCTTGAATAGCACCTCCAAAAAGCAGTAATTTTTCTGTCAATGTCGTTTTACCGGCATCAGGGTGAGATATGATACCAAATGTTCTTCTACGGGCTATTTCTTCTAAAAAACTCATTTACAAAATTTGAGGTGCAAAGATAGGTTTTACAAAGAGAATTATCAATCTAAAATTTTAATCCTCATTTTTACATCATCAACAGGCCATTCATCAACGCCAACCTTGACTCTGGAGATTTTTTCCATGGTATCAAAACCAGAAATTACTTCTCCAAAAACAGTATGTTCATTGTCTAAATGATGTGCACCATTTCTTTTTTGGACAATATAAAATTCAAAAGGGCTTGATAATTTATTTGGATTGTGTTCCCATTGTCTAGCGGCGGCGATTGCGCCATATTTATGGGTCCTCTTTTTTCTGAACTCTGGCTTAAGAAGGTAGTTGCCATATTTTCTCCGTTCTTTTTGAGTATACATCTCGTCGGAATTACCGCCTTGTATGACAAAGTTTTTAGCAACTCTGTAAAAAACAGTAGTATTAAAATAACCAATTTTAGTTAAAAAAATAAAATTAGCTCTGTGAACAGGTACATCTTGAAACAGTTTAATTTTTATAGAACCAAAATCGGTTTGAATTAAAACCATCGTTTCTTGATGCTGTTTCCCGAATTCAGTTAAAAATGCCTCCGTATTGTGACTATTTAAACTGTCCCATTTTTTTGTTGTTTTTTCTTTAATTTTTGACTTGATATTTACAGTTTCAGTTTTATTTACAGTTTCTGGTTGTTCTACTTTACACTGAAAAAAAAGTTGTGAAATGATAAAAAAAAGGAAAATAATATAAATTCTCATGGGCTAAGTTTAATGTAAACACATGCAAATATAAATCATCACAATAAAAAAAGAGAAAATTAGTATCGATTTTGTATTTATTTTAAGATTTATTATTCTTTGATTTTCTTATGTTTGCAGGTATGGAGGAACAAGTTATTCTAGTTGATGAAAAAGACAATCCAATTGGGTTGATGGGGAAAATGGAAGCCCATGAAAAAGCCATTTTACACAGGGCATTTTCCGTTTTTATTTTCAATGAAAAAGGAGAACTATTATTGCAACAAAGAGCTGCAAGTAAATACCATTCTCCCTTACTATGGACAAATACTTGTTGTTCCCATCAAAGAGATGGTGAGACAAATATTGGAGCTGGTAGAAGGAGATTGCAAGAAGAGATGGGTTTTGATACTGAAGTAAAAGAACTCTTTTCTTTCATATATAAAGCTCCTTTTGATAATGGGTTAACTGAACATGAATTAGATCATGTAATGATTGGTTACTATGATAACGCCCCCAAAATCAATAAAGAAGAAGTAGAAAGTTACAAATGGATGACTTTAATCGATGTTAAAAACGATATTAAAAAAAATCCAAAAGAATATACCGAGTGGTTTAAAATTATATTTGAAAAATCTTTAAAAAAAATACAAAATGCCTAAAGTTACAGTTCACAGAAAAGCTCATTTTAATTCAGCACACAGATTATATAGAAAAGAATGGGCCGATGAAAAAAATTCAGAAGTTTTTGGAAAGTGCAATAATCCATATTTTCATGGACACAATTATGAATTAATAGTTTCCGTAAAAGGTGAAATAGATCCTGAAACAGGATTTGTGATGGATTTATCAATTCTGAGAGGACTGATAAAATCTGAGATTGAAGAATACTTTGATCACAAAAACTTAAATGTCCAACTCGAAGAGTTTAAAGACTTGAACCCAACAGCAGAAAATATATCTGTAGTTATTTACAATAAACTTCGTGATAAGATCTCTAAAGATCTTGAATTGTCGATTAAATTATATGAAACACCCCGTAATTTTGTAACATATTCAGGAGAATAGTTCGTATTTGGAGTGCTTTTTAAAAAAAACAGAATTCTAAAAAATAAACATGAATATAATTGCTATGATTCCCGCGCGCTATAGTGCATCTCGCTTTCCTGGTAAGTTAATGAAAGATTTAGGAGGAAAGCCTGTTATATTGAGAACCTATGAAGCGGCATTACACACGAATTTATTTGACGATGTTTATGTTGTAACAGATTCTGATGTCATTTTTAAAACGATTGAAACTGCAGGGGGAAAAGTAATTATGAGTAAGGAAGTTCACGAATGTGGCTCCGATAGAATTGCTGAAGGAGTCAAAAATATTGAAACAGATATCGTTATCAATGTACAAGGTGACGAACCGTTTATTGATAAAATTTCACTTTCAAAATTGATAGATGTTTTTAAAAACGATCCCAAAGAGGAGATAGACTTGGCGTCTCTAAAAGTACATATTACTAAGAAAGAAGATATTGAAAACCCTAATAATGTCAAGGTAGTTACCGATATAAATAATTTAGCCATTTACTTTTCGAGAAGTGTCATTCCTTACCAAAGAGATCAAGATAATCCCGTAAAATATTACAAACATAAAGGAGTATATGCTTTTAGAAAACAGGCTTTAATTGATTTTTATCATACACCAGTTACCCCTTTAGAGGCAGCTGAAAAGATTGAGGCGATCAGGTATCAAGAAATTGGTAAGAAAATCAAAATGGTTGAAACCAATGTTGAAGCTATCGGAATTGATACTCCAGAAGATTTGGATAAAGCAATCCAATTCCTCACATCAGATGAATAAAATAAATAATTGTATTAAAGTCATTGCTTTTGACGCTGATGACACCCTGTGGGTCAATGAAACTTATTTTAGAGATGCAGAATCTCAATTTGTAAAATTACTAGCGCAGTATGAAACCCATAACAAAATAGATCAAGAACTCTTTAGCGTAGAAATAAAAAATCTTTCAGACTATGGGTATGGTGTCAAAGGATTTATTTTGTCTATGATAGAATGTGCGTTAACCCTCTCAAATGGTCAAGTTTCTCAGAAAACAATCCAAACTATTTTGTCCATTGGTAAAGAGATGTTAAATAAGCCAATTGAATTGATAGATGGAGTGGAAAAGGTCTTACAATTTCTTCAAAAGAAGTATACATTAATTGTCGCTACAAAAGGAGATTTATTAGATCAAGAACGAAAATTAGAAAAATCCAACCTGTTAAAGTATTTTCACCACATAGAGGTGATGTCGGATAAAAAAGAGAAAGATTACCAGAAATTAATTCGTCATTTAGAAATTCAACCTTCAGAATTACTAATGATTGGAAACTCTTTAAAATCAGATGTTTTACCATTAATAGAAATAGGTGCCTCTGCCATTCATGTTCCATTTCATACAACTTGGATTCATGAAGAGGTTTCAGATGAAAGTCATTCTAACTCCAATTATCAAACCATAACAAATATAAAAGAAGTTTTAACGCTATTTTAAATAATTAAACTAAATTTGCAACATTAAAATTATAACAAGTTATGGCAAGTATAAAAAACTTAAAAAAAGATATTAATTACGTTCTAGGGGATGTTATTGAATACGCATTAGATGTTTCAATACTAAAAAATGCATCGGAAAAAGGAGATGCAATTATTGATGAGGCGATCAAAATTTTTGACAATTTAATCTCAAAAATAAATGAATCTAAAGTTGAAAACAAAAAGGCTCATTTTAAATCAATTCACCAAGAGTTAGAAGATGAAGCAAAAGGGTTGGTAGAAAAAATCAACAAATTATAGTCTTTTCAAGAAATTTAATAAAAAAACCATCATTTTAAATGATGGTTTTTTTATTAATTATAAAGCGACATACTAAAGAAGTTAAATTCAACGTTATGTACGTATATTTAAATGAAAATAATGGCCAGACAAATATTTGAGTATACCAAAACAGTTCTTATAAAAGTGAGTTTTAATTCAGATTTGTTCTGTAAAGAAGTTGAGAAGGCTTTGAATAGATTATTGCCTCACGAAACGGAAGAACTCCTCATTTGGATCAAACAGTTTATAGAAAATAAGCCAGAACTTCGTTCTTGTAGTTCATTATTTCATTATTAAATAGAAATAAGAAAATATAAATACGGCTTTTTTAATGTCTGCTATTTTTTAATTCTAGATCTTGAGTATCCGAAAAGTCTTTTTTGCTTTATAATATCAGCAATTCCTTTGGGTAGCATTTCCTCCCAACCATTTTCTCCATTTAAAATCATTTTTAGAACAGTTCGTGAGAAAATATCCAAAATCCCTTTATCAAAATCGTCAATATTTACAAGTTTTCCATTCTTTTTGAAAAATTTGTACAACTCTTTCATTCTTGGATGAACTTTTAAGTTTTCACTATTGATGAATTCTCCTGAATCAGCATCAAGATAAGGATACATATATACTTTTAGATCTCTGTAGAATAATTTCCCAAAAGCTTCCAAAATACCACCGCTCAAATTTCTATAATATTTCTCATCAAAGATTTCAACAAGGTTTTGTGAACCCATTGTTAAGCCCATTCTTTCTTTTGTAAATTCACTAAAATATTCTACTAATTTAAAATATTGTTGAAAATTTGTAATGATAACATTTTGACCTAAAGAACATAATAATTCAGCTCTATCTAAAAAATCACGTTCATTAATTTTCCCCTCAGAGGTAAGGTTGCTTAATGTAATTTCAAAAATAATTTGAGTTTTACTTTCTTGAACTTTTTTTTCTGCTAAAAATAATTTTTTTGATTTTTCATACATGTCCATGTTCACTTTAGTAACAGGTCTAAAGCTACCACGAAGTGCCAGAATGTTTTTCTTGTACAATACTTGAGCAGGCAATAAATTGTTTCCATCAGGGCCAAACATTACTGCGTTGGTCATTCCATTTTTAAGTAATTGTAAACTCATTAAACGGTTATCCACATACATAAAACGCGGTCCAGAGAAATTAATCATATCAATTTCTAATTGATCATTGCTTAAATTGTCATAAAATGATTTTACCAAATCTTTTGGGTTGTCATTTAGGTAAAAAGCACCGTAAATTAGATTTACACCCAAAATACCTAAAGTTTCTTGCTGTAAACGGGCATCTTTTTCTTTAAAACGCAAGTGTAAAACGATTTCATTATATTCTTCTAAAGGATCTAATTGAAATCGAATACCGACCCAGCCATGCCCTTTAAATTTTTTTGCAAAATCAATGGTAGTTACCGTATTTGCATAACTAAAAAATAATTTATCAGGATGTTTTTGCCTACTTAAACGATCTTCCATTAAAGAGATTTCATGCCCTAACATTCGTTGTAAACGTGGTTGTGTTACATAACGTTTGTCCTCCTCTAGTCCATAAATAGCATCAGAAAAATCTTTATCATAGGCGCTCATTGCTTTGGCAATGGTTCCAGAAGCCGCACCAGATCTAAAAAAATTACGTGCAGTTTCTTGTCCTGCTCCAATTTCTGCAAAAGTTCCGTAAATATCTGTATTTAAATTAATTCTAAGTGCTTTGTTCTTCGTAGTAGGTACACTACTAATTTCCTGATCTCCTTTTAAAGAAATAGCCATACAATACTTTTTTTTAGTTCTAACAAATGTACTAAAATAGTAGGCTTCCAGTCAATTTTTATGCTATTTTTGTTCTGATGGAATCTATTAAAAAACAGCTTACAATTACCTTCTTAGGTACTGGTACTTCTCAGGGTATTCCAATGATTGCAAGTAATCATCCAGTTTGCTTGTCTAAAAACCTAAAAGACAAGAGGTTAAGGTCTTCTATTATGATTTCCTGGGACGATGTTTCTTATACTGTAGATTGTGGTTTAGACTTTAGGCAGCAAATGTTACGAGAGAATGTACAGTCATTAGACGGAGTTTTTTTTACACATGAACACGCAGATCACATAGGGGGTTTGGATGATTTAAGACCTTTTTGTTATAAAATTGGAGAAATGCCTATTTATTTAAATCAGCGAACTTTAGAGAGTTTACAGAAGCGATTTGAATATATTTTTAGTCTAGAAAATAAATATCCTGGAGCTCCAAGTGTACTTCCTAATGTAGTCCATAAGAATAGTTTTGTAGTAAATGGCTTACCGGTAACACCCATAGAAGTATTTCATGGTAATTTACCAATAACGGCTTATAGATTTGGAGATGTTGCCTATTTAACAGATGTAAAATCTGTTTCTGAAGAAGAAAAACAGAAGTTGCAAAACCTAGATGTTTTGATAGTCAATGCCCTTAGAATCGATAAGCACCCAACACATTTTAACTTAGAAGAAGCTCTAGTATTTGTTGCAGATGTTAGGCCTAAGAAAGCTTTTTTTACACACATTAGTCACAGATTGGGTTTTCATGATGAGGTGTCCAAAAACCTTCCAGATAACGTTTTTATTGCTTATGATGGGTTAAAAATTACAGTTTAGGTTTTATTTTCTTTCTATTTTGGCAAAAATCATCAATACAAAACAACGATTGAAGATTATTTTCTCATTAAAAAATCTTGGAAAGCGTTTTGAGTGATCGCTTTTCCCAAAGAATCTAAGCTTTTGGTATTTTTTCCAGTTTCTAAAATTGTTTTTTTGCCCATATAATCATACACAAAAACTCCGTCTTTTGAAATGGTACCATATCCTTTGTTAAAAATATAGTGAGCATATTGTTTGTCGGAAGAATTGAATATGTTTTTGCTAAAAATAAATTCTCTATTAGAGGTGTTTAAGAGACTTAAGAGGGTAAAAGGCAAATCTACTTGACTTGCTATCGTGGAGATTTCAATCCCTTTATTATTTAAGGCTCCTCCCAACCACAACATGGGGATTTTAAATTTTTTTGGGGAATTAAAAACTCCATCATGTTTTGGGGAACGATGTCCGTGATCTGATAAAATAACGATTAAAGTATTGTCATACCAGGGTTGTTTTTTTGCAAAGGCTATAAAATCACCAATTACTTTGTCTGTATAGGCATGTGCACTCCTAAATTTATTCTCTTCGGTATCTTTTCCAAACTTATATTCCTCAGGAAATTCAAAAGGCTCGTGACTTGTTAAAGTGAGTGCTATTTTAAAAAAAGGTTCTTTTTGGTTTCCCTTCAAGTCATTTTCAAAACGTTTCATGAAAACACGGTCATGAACTCCCCATTTGGAGTTCCAATCTTTTTGATCAAAATCAGTTCCGTCTATGAAATTTGTGATTCCTGCATTTCGAAGGTAGGTATTCATGTTTCCGAAGTTTAAATCTCCACCATGATAAAAAGAAGTTGCATATCCTAGATCGATCATTTTTTGTGGAAACATTGGTAAGCTTCTGGTTTTGTTTGGCCTCTTCATAATGCTCTTCGTCGGTTGTGGATAATAACCACTTAAAATAGCAGGAATTCCTTTATCTGTTCGGTCTCCATTTGCATAAAAATTCGTGAAGAGCATTCCTTCTTTAGAGAGTGTATTGAGGTTTTGAGTAACTGTTGGCTCACCCCCTAAAGAACCGACCACTTTAGCAGTTAAGCTCTCCCAAATGATTAAAATAACATTTGGTTTTGTTGTGTTTAAAACACGATCAGTATCGGCAACTAAAAGAGTGTTTTTTATCTTATTGATCGTATTTTTTGCAACTTCCTTTTTAAAGAATTTGTAAGGATTTTGGCCATCAGATTTGTGTGTTAGTGCGTTGGCAAAATTCCAGGCATAATTAATTGATGCATGGTTTGCAAACATTTTACTAGAAAAATACACATTGCTTTGATTCACAGGGATCGTTTGTAATCCTCCTCTAATTGGGACTATTAATGCGGCAGTTATCAATAGAAATACAATTGATTGCATCCAATATGCTTTTTCAAGTATTTCAATTCTTTTTGTAATTTTTCTCGTAAATATTTTAATAAAAAAGAACGAGATTAAGATCCAAAAAATAACACCAGAAATCAATTGAAAATTAGTGACAGAAGCAATCATTAATTTTGGAGTATTCAAGTATTTAAGAAATGCAGCATCTAGACGAGTTCCCCATGATTGGTATAAACTAGCATCAATCATTAGCAGTAAACTCAATACAATTATGAGAATTATAGAATACCATTTTAAAATTGATTCAATTTTTTTTGACCTTGTAAATACAGAAAAAATAATCAATACAAAAGGAATAAAACAAAGGTATGAAGCAAAAGAAATATCTAATCGAAGACCATAAATAAATGTTTTTAATGTTGTTGATAATCCCAGTTCTTCTGTTTTTTCAAAGTAAAATAGTAAAAAAAAGAGACGTGCAACCACAAAATAAACGATCCATAAAAGAAAATAGTTGCAGTTAAATAAAAATCTATTTTTAAAAGTTTTCATAATTTTATTGAGTAACCTTTAGCCTGGCTTGGGCAGTGACTGTAATATCAGAATAATCCTTTTTTAAATATTTTAAATACCCAGTTACAGCAATCATTGCCGCATTATCTGTTGTGTATTCAAATTTAGGAACATAGGTCGTCCAGCCAAAATGCTTTTCTGCGAATTGTAATTTTTTTCTAATTTCGGAATTAGCTGAAACTCCTCCTGCTATTGCGATATGTTTGATATTAGTATGTTTGACTGCATTTTTTAATTTATCCATTAAAATTTCCACAATTGTAAACTGTATTGAAGCGCAAATATCATGTAAATTTTCTTCAATAAATCTTGAGTTTTTACGTTGTTGTTTTTGGATAAAATATAAAATCCCTGTTTTTAATCCACTAAAACTAAAATCCAAATCACCTACTTTTGGTTTTGTAAAACGAAAAGCTTTCGGATTCCCTAGTTTTGCATATTTGTCAATTAAAGGTCCTCCTGGATAGGGCAAGCCTAGAATTTTAGCTGATTTATCGAAGGCTTCTCCTACGGCATCATCAATTGTTTCACCTAATACTTCCATTTCAAAATGATCGGTTACTTTGACAATTTGGGTGTGTCCTCCACTAATAGTCAAGCACAAGAAAGGGAAAGGAGGTGTTTTATTCAAATTTTCATCAATAAAATGAGATAGAATATGAGCTTGCATATGATTTACCTCAATTAAAGGAATTTTTAACCCCAATGCCAAAGACTTTGCAAAAGAGGTACCAACTAGTAGTGATCCCATTAATCCTGGGCCTCTGGTAAAAGCAATTGCAGACAACTCTTCTTTGGTGATATTTGCTTTTTCAATGGCTTGTTGAACAACAGGAACTATGTTTTGCTGATGAGCTCTAGATGCCAATTCAGGCACAACACCTCCGTATTTAGAATGCACTTCTTGGTTTGCTATCACATTGCTCAATACTTTTGTATCACAAATGACAGAGGCACTTGTATCATCACAAGAAGATTCTATACCTAAGATGTAAATGGGTTTTTTCATAGAAAATCATAATTATCAGCAAAATTAAGGATAATTTTATGTTGAGATACTTTTTTAAGAATAGAAATTTAATTCTTTATTAAATTTGCACGTTCTTTGTAATACATTGACACGATAATTAGCATTCACAGCTGATTTCGTTATATTTATCTTAAACAAAACGAGTTATCAAAAAAGTTAGCAATAAAATATTGAAATGCTTAGGGTACTTTGTACTCTTATTGCTGTTTGTTAGTATTTTATTGTCAATACCTGCTGTGCAAACAAAACTTGGTAGCATTGCAACGACAAAACTGAACCAGGATTTTAATACACGCATCTCTATAAAAAAGATAGATTTATCTTTCTTAGGGAATGTTCAATTGGAAGGAGTAGAAATTAGAGACCATCACCAAGATACTTTGATTTTTGTAAATGAGTTAAATACGTCCATTTTTAAAGTAAAAAAAATTATCCAAAATAAGATTAATTTAGGCAATGTTTCCCTTGATGGTGTATCTGTTTATATGAAAACCTATCGAGGTGAAACTAAAGATAACATGGCTGTTTTTGTTGATTCTTTTGGTGATGATTCTCAAAAAAATTCTTCATCCTCTCCTTTTGTCTTAAGTTCTTCCAATGTATACATAAGTGATTTAAACTATAAGTTGATCAATGAAAACGCTATAAACCCAGTCTCTTTTTCAGCAAAAAAAGGAGGGGCAAGTCTTCAGAATTTGTTAATTGACGGACCTAATTTTTCATCAAAAATAAGAGGATTGTATTTCGAGGATAACAAAGGTTTAGGAATTACTAGTTTATCTACTGATTTTAAGTATTCTAAAACAGCTATGCGTTTTAAGAATACCACATTAAAAACTAGAAATTCAGAGATCAAAGCAACCATAGATTTTTCCTACAAAATAGACGATTTATCTTCCTTTAACGACAAAGTACATATCACAGCCTCTTTTGACAACAGTGTATTATCAATTCCAGATTTAAAGAAATATTACAACGAATTAGACGGGAATGATGTTCTTGTTTTTTCGGGTAATATAAATGGAAAACTCAATGATTTTTCTCTGAATAAATTACGATTAACTTCCAAAGAGGGTTTGGGTATTATTGGAGATTTTGATTTTTTAAATGCAGTCAATTATAACAGGGGCTTCAATTTTAAGACTAATTTAAAGAAATTTTCAGCTTCTTATATTGAGTTAATCAAATTGTTACCCAATGTTTTAGGGAGGGTTTTACCTCTTGAAGCTATCAAGTTAGGGGAATTTACTATGAAAGGTAAAGTAGCGCTTACTCCCAAAAAAATAGATGCTATTTTCGATTTGAAATCTCAAATTGGCGATGTGATCTCAGACATTCATATTGATGATATAGACCTTGCAACTTATAAAGGTAAAATTGAATTAAATAATTTTGATTTAGGGGTATTCTTAAACAATCCCTTATTTGGTAAAACTTCTCTTCGAGGAGATTTAAAAGGGGGTGGGTTTGAGTTGGATCGTGTCAATACTTCATTTAATGCTGAGGTTTCTAAACTAAATTTTAATAATTATACATATAAAAATATAGACATAACGGGTTTGTATCAGTTCAATACGTTTGATGGAAATCTAAAAATTGATGACGAACATTTTAAAATGAATTTTAGTGCTTTGGCAGATTTATCTTCAAGTCTCAATAAATTTGATTTAAAATCTGAGATTAAATATTTAAATTTAAAAGAAACAAAACTCTACAAGAGAGATACAATCGCGATATTAAAAGGAAATGTAAAAATAGATATAGAAGGAAATACGTTTGATGATATGGCCGGAAAACTTATTTTTAATAACATCTCATACACAAACCAATTTGATCAATTTGATTTTAAGCAATTTAATCTTAGCTCTTCCATAAAAGATAATTTAAAAAGAATTGAGATAGCATCGGAAGATATTGCGAATGGATATCTTTCTGGAAATTTTTATTTTTCAGAATTATTAACTCTAGCACAAAATTCTTTGGGAGAAATTTATTCAAACTACAAACCTTATTTTGTAAAACCAAATCAGTTTTTAGATTTTAATTTTACAATTCATAGTCAAATAGTTTCTTTATTCTTCTCGGAGATCTCTATTGACGATAATACCACGTTTAGGGGTAAAATTAATACGAATAAAAACCAGTTAAGATTAAAACTTGCATCCCCTAAAATTGATTTTTATGGGAATGAAATAAAGGACCTCTTGCTGAGAACAGACAATCAAAATCCATTATACAATTCTCATTTAACGGCTTCAAAAGTTCAAACGAAGTATTACAATGTTTCTGAACTTAATTTATTGAGTTTGTATCAAAATGACACGTTGTATTTTAAATCTGTTTTTACAGGTGGAGATAAAAAAAATGAAGATTTTAATCTTGATTTTTTCTACACATTAAATTCAGTTGGTAAATCAGTAATTGGTTTTGATACCTCTTCATTTAAGTTCAAGGACAATATTTGGAACCTCTCTCCAAATGAATCAATTCCGAACAAGATTACATTCGATTTGAAAGAAAATGAATTCAATTTCAGTAAGTTTAAACTTGTTTCTGGAGCACAAAAAATAGCATTCAAAGGAAGCTTGGATGCTGATGTAAACAAAGAGTTTTTAATCAATTTTACAAAAGTAAAATTACAGAGTTTTTTACCAATTATTGATAGTCTGGCATTAAAAGGTTCCCTATCTGGAACTATTGATCTTGTCCAGAGAAATGGTGTTTATAATCCAAAAGCATTATTGACTATTAATGATTTTGATGTGAATGGTTTTAATCAAGGAGACTTATCTTTAAGTTTAAAAGGAGACAATTCGTTCGAAAAGTATGCAGTTGATTTGTCTATTGATAACCGTAAGGTAAAAAGTATTGAAGCCACAGGGTTTTTAGATTTTTCAGAAAAAAGACCCTTGATTGATTTAGAGGTCTATTTAGAGGAGTTTGGCTTGGATGCTTTTAGTCCATTAGGAAAAGATGTTTTATCCTCAATAAGAGGAACAGCTTCAGGTAATTTTTCATTGAGTGGTTTTATAGGGAATCCAGAAATGGACGGAGCTCTTAAACTTAAAAATGCAGGATTAAAGTTTCCCTATTTGAATGTGAATTATGATTTTGAAGTAGAACCCGCCGTTAGGCTAACCGAACAATCTTTTGTGTTTGAAGCGTTTTCTCTGATCGATACAAAATACAAAACCAAAGGTTTCTTGAAAGGAAACATTTCTCATAAAAACTTCAATCAATGGGTTTTAGAGATGAAAATCGATAGTGATAACCTGTTGGTTTTAGATACGCAAAACACAGATGAATCCACCTATTATGGAACTATATTTATAGATGGAGAGGCGAATTTTACAGGGCTAACGGATCAATTAACCATTGATGTTAATGCCAAAACGATGCCTCAAACTACCTTTATAGTTCCTTTAAAAGATGTTCAAACTGCAGACAGTTATCGGTTAATTCATTTTAAATCGACCATCACGAAAACAAAAGAAAAGCAACAACAAGTTGCTTTGGAGGCTGTAAAAGGACTTTCCTTAAATTTAAACATGGAAGTTACTAAAGATGCAACTGCTCAAGTAGTGATTGATGAGATTAATGGAAGTCAATTAACAGGAAGTGGTGCTGGAAATCTTATGATAGAAATAGATACTCGTGGTAAGTTCAATATGTTTGGAGATTACACAATAAATTCAGGAGTATACGACTTTAAGTACGGAGGCATCGTAAACAAACCATTTTTAATTCAAAAAGGAGGGGCAATTTCATGGAATGGAAATCCTTTTGAAGCAAATTTAGATGTTACAGCAGTATATAAAGCAAAAGCAAATCCTGGAGTTTTACTGCCAAATTTTAATTCTAACAGAAAAATTGAAGTTGATTTAGTAACGAGGATTACCGGGGGCTTATTCAGTTCTAAACAAGATTTGAATATTCAGTTAACAAATGTTGATCCCATCATTGCAAGTGAGTTAGAATTTGTTTTAAATGATAACAATGTAAATGAGAAAACTACACAATTTGTATCATTGCTTGCTTTCGATAATTTTGTAAATCCAGATAAAGTAGATTTTAATGCGGGGGCTACCATATCAAGCAGAGCTTCTAGCGCACTTGCAGCGGCTTTTTCAAGTTTATTGAGTACACCAGATGATAAGTTTCAATTGGGGTTAGATTATCAGCAAGGTAATAGTGGGAATGATATAGATCGGTTAAACACAGATAACCAAGTAGATGTTTCCGTAACTACACAATTAGGAGATAAAGTAATTATAAACGGAAAAGTAGGAGTTCCTATTGGAGCTCAGACTCAATCCAGTGTTGTTGGAGAAGTAAAAGTTGAAGTTTTACTTAATAAAGACGGAAATTTTCGAGGAGTCATATTTAACAGGCAAAATGAAATTCAATATTCTACAGAAGAAGAGGGGTACACTCAAGGAGTAGGTCTTTCTTATCAAGTGAATTTTAATACCCTTTCAAGTTTATTAAAGAAAATTACTCTTAAGAAAAAAAAGGATACTCCCTAAAAGTGTTGCTATGGATAGAGAAATTATAAAAAATAAAACCAATTTTATGAGATACTAAGTTTTAGATGACAATTTGAATTTTATGAGTCAAAATTAGTCCCATTTTTTACGAAAAATTAGAATCCATAATTCGTTATAAATTTCAAAATAATCAATCTGTTTTTCCACCTATAATTGTATGAAATAGCCTAAAACGATTTCGTAATAATATTATTTTAAATGGTTTTAAAGCAGTAATTTTACACCATAAATATGAATAAAATAAAAAAAATAGCAGTAATGACTTCTGGAGGAGATGCTCCAGGAATGAACGCAGCAATTAGATCGGTTGTTAGAGCATGTGCATTTCACGGCGTTGAATGTATAGGGATCTACAGAGGATATGAAGGAATGATTGATGGTGATTTTATAGATTTAAATGCACGAAGTGTTAAAGGCATTATAAACAAGGGAGGAACTTTTTTAAAATCTGCAAGATCTAAAGAATTTAGAACCAAAGCGGGTAGAAAAAAAGCATATGAATCTTTGAAAGCGGCACATGTTGATGCGCTGGTATCCATAGGTGGTGACGGAACTTTTACAGGTGCAATGATCTTTAATCAAGAATTTAATTTCCCTGTTATTGGAATTCCAGGTACAATTGACAATGATATTTTTGGAACTTCACACACCTTGGGTTATGACACGACACTCAATACGGTTGTTGATGTAATTGATAAAATTAGAGATACCGCTAGTTCTCACAATAGATTGTTTTTTGTGGAGGTAATGGGAAGAGATGTTGGACATATTGCTTTAAATGTAGGTGTTGGAGCAGGAGCTGAAGAAATTTTAATACCTGAAGAAGATTTAGGATTGGATAGACTGTTGGAATCTTTAGTGCGAAGTAAAGAATCTGGAAAGTCATCCAGTATTGTTGTGGTAGCAGAAGGAGATAGAATAGGTAAAAATGTATTCGAATTAAAAGACTACGTAGAAGAGCATTTACCAGAATACGAAGTTAGAGTTTCGGTTTTAGGCCACATGCAAAGAGGGGGTTCACCTTCTTGTTTTGATCGAGTTTTAGCAAGTAGAATGGGAGTGAAAGCCGTAGAAAGTTTGTTAGAGGGAAAATCCAATTATATGGTTGGTCTGTCTAGTGATACAATCCAATTAACTCCTTTAGATAAAGCGATTAAAGGACAATCAAAAATAAATAAAGAATTAATTCGTGTGTCAGATATCATGACCACATAATAACAATTATAAATAAAAAAAATGATTAAAATAGGGATTAACGGATTCGGAAGAATAGGAAGATTAGCTTTTCGTTCAGCTGTAAAAAGAGAAAATGTGCAAATCGTTGCTATCAATGATTTACTAGATGTAGATTACTTAGCATACATGTTAAAGTATGATTCAGTTCATGGTCAATTTGATGGAACTGTTGAAGTAAAAGACGGTATGTTAGTAGTAAATGGAAATTCTATTAGAATTACAGCGGAAAGAGATCCGTCAAATTTAAAGTGGAGTGAAGTTGAAGCTGAGTATGTAATCGAATCTACAGGATTTTTCTTAACCGAGGAAGCAGCCGGTAAACACTTAGAAGCAGGAGCTAAAAAAGTAGTTTTATCAGCGCCTTCAAAAGATCATACCCCAATGTTTGTAATGGGTGTAAACAATACGGAATTAAAAGCAGATCAAAAGATTTTTTCTAATGCATCTTGTACAACAAACTGTTTAGCACCAATAACGAAAGTCTTAAATGATAATTTTGGTATTGTTGAAGGTTTAATGACAACTGTACACGCAGCAACTGCTACTCAAAAAACAGTCGATGGTCCTTCAATGAAAGATTGGAGAGGTGGTCGTTCTGCAATTCATAACATCATTCCTTCTTCTACAGGAGCTGCAAAAGCAGTAGGAAAAGTAATTCCTGCAATGAATGGTAAATTAACAGGGATGGCTTTTAGAGTTCCAACAATGGATGTATCTGTTGTAGACTTAACGGTAAAGTTAGAGAAGCCAGCATCTTACAAAGAAATTTGTGCTGCAATGAAAGCTGCTTCTGAAAGTGGACCAATGAAAGGTGTTTTAGGATACACAGAAGATTTAATTGTTTCTCAAGATTTTGTAGGAGATACTCGTACCTCAATTTTTGATGCAAATGCTGGTATCGCCTTAAATGATAACTTCGTGAAAGTTGTATCTTGGTATGATAACGAAATTGGATATTCTACAAAAATCGTAGATTTAATAGAATATGCTGATACATTATAAAATATCAAACAAATGATATTAAAAAACCTGATAGTTAAAGCTATCAGGTTTTTTATTTTACAGCGATAGCGCTAATTTCTACATTTGCAGATTTAGGTAATGCTGCTACTTCAACGGTCTCTCTTGCTGGAGCACTTTCCTCATTAAAATAGTCTCCATAGACGCTGTTTATTTCTCCAAAGTTATTCATATCAGATATAAATATGGAGGTTTTGATAACATTTTCAAAGGTCATGTCAGCAGCCGCTAGAACTTCTTTTAAGTGTTCCATTACAAGTCTTGTTTCCTCTGATATTGTAGCGGAAATAACGTTCCCAGTTTCAAGGTTTATTGCTATTTGACCAGAGGTGTATAGTGTATTTCCACTCAATACAGCTTGGTTATAAGGTCCTATTGGTGCAGGGGCTTTATGTGTTTTTATTATTTTTTTCATACGGTGAATTTACATGATTAAAACAACCTTCTATCTGGTGGTTTGTTTTTATCCCATTTTAAATCTGATAAAATAGAAGATTTTACACCAATGAAGAAGGTATATGAAGAATTTGTTCCGAAAGGAACCCAATTAAAATTGAATTGCCAACTGTCTAAATCTCGAGTGAAATTAAACCTAGAAAATGTAAATGCTCCTCCTTTAACATCATAACCAGATGAATATCCCATTTTCCATTTAGGTGATAATTCTACATTCCCACTAAACATAATACTGTGAACACCGATATCACCTCCATCAATACCATTGTTTCTGTAATTTGTAGAATAAGCTAAATTAATAGACCAAGGGATGTCTGCTTTGTATAGTGTTGTTTCTTTATCTTTCTTTCTTTGATTGTCGTTGTTTGTGCTGCTTTGGTTAAGTCTATTTGTGGGATTGATGTTAGCACCAAGAATATCTGTACCATTTTGAGCACCATTTCCATTATTATTTTTAGAATCTTTTTTAGACTTTTTATCAAAATCTGAGCTTGAAATTGAATAGTTAGCGGTCAAATTTGCGTTTGTTAATCGAAGTATGTTTGGGTTAAATTGATTAATTCTTGTAATCCTTCCATTACTAGAAACCACTTTGTAAGGATCTAAAGAACCACTTAAATTAATAGCTAATTTGTCTTTAAATAATCTTGTACCTGCAGAAAAACTTACTGGAGACCATCGCAAACTGTCAGCAGCAATATTATAGGAACTATTGAAATTTAAATTATTTAATAAAGTTATTTTTTCGTCCTCTTCATCACTTTCGGGATCTTTGGGTGCTACTTTTGCTTCCAATACATTATTTAAAGAAATTCCGATAGTGTTGCTTAATCCACCGGAAGGAGCCCCATAGATTCCTTGATCAAATACCGTATAGTCTAGAAAGTCTGTAGCGTCTGCACTTCGTTGTACTTTTTTTAAGTATTTATCCTTAAAATCAGGCCTATATGAATACGAGATAGAAGGTCTAAAAGTATGTCTTATTTTTTTTAATCTTCCTTTTTTAAAATTGAAAGTACCGTAGATATTAGTAGATAAACTAATTCCAGCATTGTATTCTCTGTAGCTTTTAAACCCTCTTAATGTGTCTGTTACAACGACGTTGTTCGTAATGTCATATTCTTTTTGAATATAGTCAAACTGCCAGGTTTCTTCATAATTTACACTTGGTGATAATGTAAAGTATTTAAAAGCTTTGATATTGGTATTGGTTCCTGTTCTATGTTGTGCGCCTGACCTTGCTGTTTCAAACATTTTACTTTTTAAAAAATCATCATCAGTAGTATTGATTAGATATTGTCCCTGTAAGGTATAGTTAAATCCCATTTTTTGTATGGGTGTTTTTTGAACCCCACCTTTTCCTGCAAAAGGATAAATTCTATTCATGTTTAACGTTAATGAGGGAAGGGTCATTGTAATCTTTTCGGTATTCGTATTTTGCTGATGTGATGCTGTTACATTCATGTTAAAGGGCGTACCAACAAAAGTCTTACTGTAATTTATAGAAGAGTTTAATGTATTTGTTTGAGTTTGAGAAACATTAAACTGATTTTGAGATTCTCTAAAAAATTTACTACTCCCTAAATTTACAGATGCAGTAAATCTGGAATTTGGGCTGGCTTTAGCATCTTGACTATGAGACCATCTAATATTAAAATTATTAGCTTTGCTAAAATCATCAAAACCTCTTATTCCATTGATGTTATTTTCAAAATTAAAATTAAAAGATCCGCTAAATCGATACCTTTTTCGATAGTTTGAACTCAGTCTCATACCCCAGCTTCCATTAGAGTAGGCGTCTCCTAAGACTGTTAAGTCCATATAATCATTAATGGCAAAATAATATCCACCATTCTGAATTCCAATTCCTCTAGAACTACTACCTGTATCAAAAGCAGGGATTAAAAAACCAGAAACATTTGTTTCTCCTATGGGAAAATATGCAAAGGGGAGAAAAATTGGAGTTGGGATGTCTGCTAAAACCAAATTACTAGAACCAACAATGATTTTCTTACCAGGAACTAGTTTTGCTTTGTTGGTTGCAATGTAATAATCTGGTATCTTTTTTTCTGAAGTGGTAAATCTTATATTTCTTACATAAATAGTCGAATCATTTACTCGTTTGGTTTTTTTACCATACGTGTACATTTCTCCCTGTTTTGTTTTTAAGCCATAGATTAAGGCGCGTTTACTTTTAAAGTTATAAAGAATAGAATCTTGTTCAGACTCTTGTCCACCTTGTTTGAATATTGGAAGTTGTGTGTAGCCTATACTGTCAATTATTCCTTTTGCAAAAAGCGTATTTTTTTTATAATCAACAATAATAATTCCTGCTTTTAAATCAATATCTGTGTAGGAAATATTTGCTTCATTGTACAGCGTGACAGTTTTGTCCCTCGCATTCTGAATTGTATAGTCTTTGGCGACGTGTACAATAATGTCTTCAATCGTTTCTTTAGGTTTTATAGAATCTACTGCAATTGAATCCGTTTTTTTAAAGCCTAAAGAATCTTTTTTGTTTTCAAAACGGTTTTCTTTTTTGTTGGCATCAATAAGTTTTTTTTTAACCGAAGAAATTCCTTCTTTTTTTTCAGAAATGGTCTCTTGACAAAATCCTATCCTGATAAAAAATATACAGTAAAATAAAAGAATGTATGATCGGTTTGTTTGCAATGCTTTAAATGCTATTTTTGTATTAGGGTAAAAGTATGGTTCAATAATTGAAGCACCAAATTTACAATGCCAAAATTAGTTAAATTTTATTGATGCTATTTCAACAAAACAACAAAATTAATCTACCGGTAAGAATTATTTTTCTTTTTTTCTTTGCATGTTTTTTTCTGATGAATTCATCAACAGTTTTTTCACAAAAAAAATACATAATAGTTATAGATGCTGGTCATGGAGGTAGAGATCCTGGAAATTTAGGAAATGGATATAAAGAAAAGAACATTGCATTAAAGGTTGCTTTAGCGGTGGGAAAAAAATTGACTATCAAGAAAGATATTCAGGTTATTTTTACCAGAAAAAAAGATGTTTTTATAGATTTATGGAAAAGAGGAGATGTTGCAAATAATTCAAAAGCGGATTTATTTATATCGATTCATTGTGATTCTCACACATCAAATGCCTACGGTGCGGGTACTTTTGTTTTAGGTCTCAGAGGAAATAAAAAGAATTTAGAAATAGCTAAAAGAGAAAATGCAGCCATATTAAAGGAGAATAATTATAAAGACAGGTATAAGGGATTTGATCCAAATTCAGCCGAGTCTGTTATCGGTTTGTCACTTTTACAAGAAGAAAATTTAGATAAAAGTTTAACGATTGCAAGTTTGATTCAAAATAATTTCACTCGTAAACTTAATAGATTGAATAGAAAAGTAAAACAAGATAATTTTCAAGTTTTAAGAGAAACGATTATGCCAAGTGTTTTGGTAGAACTTGGCTTTTTAACAAACAAAAAGGAGGGAAAGTACCTCAATTCAAAAAAAGGGCAGGAGCAAATGGCCACTGCAATTTCAGAAGCAGTATTGCAATATATTCGTAATTTGAAATTAAACACAGTTGCTCCTTCTGAAGCTAAAATTAACGTTGTAAATCCGATTGAATTTAAAATTCAAATTTCCTCTGGAAAAAATAAAATACCAACTAAATCATATAATTTTAAGGGTTTAAAACAAATTCAAAGAGTTTCTGTTGGAAAATTTTATAAGTATTATTACGGAAATACGTCCAATTATAAAGAGGTGAAAGAATCTTTGAAAATAGCCATATCTAAAGGGTATACTTCTGCTTTTATCGTTGCTTTTAAGAATGGTAAAAAAATTACGATTCAAGAAGGAATTAAAAAGCAATAATTTTGAGGCTCTCCATCAAAAATTCATTAATTTAGCTAATAAAAATTTATCTATGTCTAAACAATTAAAAACAGGAATTGTTGCTGTTATAATTATAGCCTTATTTATTTGGGGATACTCTTTTTTAAAAGGTCATAACCTATTTGATTCAGAGACTCGCTATTTTAATGTAGAATATGCTAATATCGCAGGGCTTTCAAAATCTAGTTTAGTTACTATTAATGGATTGAAAGTTGGTAAAATTGACCAAATTAGATTCAACAAAAATCTACAAAAAAAAGGACATTTAGTTGTTCGTTTTTCCGTTGAAAAAGAATTTTCATTTTCAAAGAACAGTATTGTAAAAATATATTCTCCCAATCCTTTAAGTGCATCTAATCTTGCGATTATACCCAAATATGATGGAGAAAATGCAGTCTCAGATGATACGCTTGTCGGAGAAATAGAGTCTAATTTGTTTACCTCTATTGGTGAGCGTTTAGATCCTCTTCAAACAAAATTAGAACGTGTAATTGTGAGTGCTGATTCTTTGTTTAAAAAGGTAAATACTATTTTAGATTTGAAAACACAAAATAGCTTAAGAGCCTCTGTAAAAAATATTGAATACGCTACGGAAGAACTTAACAAAACGATGTTGTCTGTCAATACTTTAATGGATGCAACCTCCCTTGATTTGAAAGAAAGTATCACGAATACCAGGTCAATTACAGAAAATTTTTCTAAAATCTCAGATACCTTAGTCAATGCAAATATTGGTAAAATTCTAAAAGATGCACAAGGAACTATTTCTTCGGTCAACCTACTGATAGATGGGATTACTTCTGGAAAGGGGTCTGTTGGTAAACTAGTTACAAATGACGATTTGTACAACAATATTGCAGCAACTACCAAAGAATTAGAAAACTTACTTAGAGAGATAAAACTACATCCTAAAAGATTTGTTCATTTTTCTTTGTTTGGGAAAAAAGCAAAACAATACACTTCGGTAAAAGATACCGTATCATCAAAAAAATAAATTGATATAATATTACAATACACCTAATCAATATGCAATACTTTCCTAATTTAATTTTTGCATTAGCACTAATAACAGGTTTCGGCTTTTTCGGATTGAATATCCGTAAGTTGTATAGAAATATCAACTTTGGTAAAGATGTTGACAGAAAAGATAGAAAATCTGAAAGGTTAAAAAACATGATGATGATTGCTCTTGGGCAGTCAAAAATGGTTAAAAGACCTTTATCAGGGTTTTTACATATTATTGTTTATGTTGGTTTTGTCATTATAAATATTGAAGTTTTAGAAATTATTATTGATGGATTATTTGGAACTCATAGAGTCTTTCTAGGTGTCTTGAGTACTGAATTGTATGGTTTTTTAATTGGTACATTTGAGGTTTTAGCTGCCTTAGTTTTTATCGCGGTTGTTCTTTTTTGGTTGCGTAGAAATGTGTCTAATATCAAACGTTTTTTAAGCAAAGAAATGAATGGTTGGCCAAAAAAGGACGGAAATAATATTCTGTATTTTGAAATGGTTTTAATGACTTTATTTCTAGTTATGAATGCTACAGACGTCCCTTTTCAGCAAGCAGGAATAGGAAATCCTATTAGTCAGTTTTTTGTCCCTTTTTTTAATAGTTTTTCAGAAGCATCAATCCATCTAATAGAAAGAAGCGCTTGGTGGGTTCACATTTTAGGTATTTTAGTTTTCTTAAATTATTTATTCTACTCAAAGCACTTGCATATTTTATTAGCCTTTCCAAATACTTATTTTGCAAATCTAAATCCGAAAGGACAATTTAATAATTTAGAGTCGGTTACAGCCGAAGTTAAACTAATGATGGATCCTGACGCAGATCCTTATGCAGTTCCAACTGAAGAAGAGGATGCCTCTGTTCCAGATAAATTTGGTGCTTCGGATGTAGGAGATTTGAATTGGGTTCAATTACTAAATGCATATACCTGTACAGAATGCGGAAGATGCACCTCATCTTGTCCTGCAAATTTAACAGGTAAAGAGCTGTCTCCCCGAAAAATCATGATGGATACGCGTGACCGACTAGAAGAAGTTGGTAAAAACATAGATGCTAATAATGGCACCTTTGTAGATGACGGGAAACAATTGCTAAACGATTATATTACTCCAGAAGAATTATGGGCCTGTACAAGTTGTAATGCTTGTGTTGAAGAGTGTCCTGTAAACATAGATCCGTTGTCGATCATCATGGACATGAGACGATACTTAGTGATGGAAGAAAGTGCTGCACCTCAAGAATTAAATATGATGATGACCAACATTGAAAATAATGGTGCTCCTTGGCAGTATAACCAACAAGATCGATTGAATTGGGTTAATGAATAATGTTTGATTTTTAAATTATTCTTTTTATTATAAACGGTAAATAACAAAAATATGAACGTACCAACAATGGCAGATATGATGGCGAAAGGAAAGCAACCAGAAGTGTTGTTTTGGGTTGGAGCAGCTGGAAGTTATGATGATCGAGCTAAAAAAATATCGCGCGCATTTGTAAAGATATTACACCAAGCAGGTGTTGATTTTGCTGTTTTAGGAACGGAAGAATCATCAACAGGAGATGCTGCAAAACGAGCAGGAAATGAATTTCTATTTCAAATGCAAGCCATGATGAATGTAGAAATACTGAATGGTTATGAAGTGAAGAAAATTGTTACCTGTGATCCACACTCATTCAATACCTTTAAAAATGAATATCCTTCTTTAGGCGGAAAATATGAGGTTTTTCATCATACGCAATTCATTCAGAATTTAATTTCGGAGGGACGTTTAAAACTTGATAAAACAACATTTAAAGGGAAAAGAGTTACATTTCATGACCCGTGCTATTTAGGTAGAGCGAATGATGTTTATGAATCTCCAAGAGATTTGATTAAAAGATTAGGAGTCAATTTAACAGAAATGAAACGCAATAAAGCGACTGCTTTATGCTGTGGAGCAGGAGGAGCACAAATGTTTAAAGATGCAGAAAAAGGAGACAAGGAAATTAATATTTTAAGAACAGAAGATGCTTTAGAAACCAAGCCAAATATTATAGCTACTGGTTGTCCTTATTGTAAAACCATGATGACAGATGGAATTAAGTTTAAACAAAAAGAAACTCAAGTAATAGTGAAAGATATTGCAGAATTAATAGCTGAGGCGAATCATTTATAAAAATGATTCAAAATTACATAAAAGCCGCTCGTTTAAGAACCTTACCACTATCGGTCTCTGGAATTATTCTTGGGAGTATTCTCGGAAATCAGTTTTTTTATGAGAATTCACATATTCACCAAAGGACCTCTTTGTTTTTATCAGATATTTTTTGGTTGGCAATTCTAACAACTGTAGGTTTTCAAATAGTATCAAATTTTGCAAATGATTACGGTGATGGTGTAAAAGGTTCTGATAATAATAGGAAAGGAGAAACACGTATGGTAGCCTCTGGTGCTATCACGCCCAAACAGATGAAATCGGCAATCATAATTACCACTATTGTTACTTTAGTAAACGCATTATTACTAATCTATGTTTCATTTGGTACAGAAAATTTTGCTTTTTCCACCCTCTTTTTAGCTTTGGGAGTTGCTTCAATTGTTGCTGCTATCAAATACACCGTTGGAACTTCTGCATATGGTTACAGTGGTTTTGGTGATCTCTTTGTATTTGTTTTTTTTGGTTTATTAAGTGTTGTGGGAAGTTATTTTCTATTTACCAAAGAGATAGAGATGAAAATTTTTTTACCAGCCATTTCTATCGGATTGTTAAGTACGGCTGTTTTAAATTTGAATAATTTAAGAGATAGAGAACAGGACGAAAAGAATCAAAAAAATACTTTAGTCGTTAAGATTGGAGAATTAAAAGCAAAAAAATACCATTATTTTTTAATCTGCGGAGCCTTACTTTTTAGTCTACTATACATATGTTTAGACTATAGGTCTGTTTATCAATTAACTTTTTTAGTGGCATTTATTCCTTTAATTAAAAATATTAAAACAGTTTCAGGAAATAAAACACCTTCGAGTTTAGATGGTGAATTAAAGAAAGTAGCTTTAAGTACCTTTTTATTTGCAATTCTCTTTGGTATAGGGCAATTGTTTTAGCATTTATTTATGAAAAAAATAAAAATAATTTTAGGAGTCATATCATTTTTTGTAGGGGTTTTCTTTCTCACGGGCTTGTTTGTAAAAAAAACAAGTTACAAGACTCAAGTCTCTATAAATAAACCTATTGAGAATGTTTTCGAAACCTTTACTGATATATCAAATAGGAAGTATTGGATTCCAGAATTACATTCCTACGAGGTTGTCAATCAGAATCCAGGAAAGACAGGAAGTGTGTACAAGCTTGTTGTTCAAAACCAAGGACAAGAAATAATTAGTACAGAAAAAGTAATGGCGTATATTAAAAATCAAAAATTCACTTTATATTATACTGCTCAAAATATGCTAAAGAGAGACGATTACGTTTTCAATCATAAAGAAGGGATGACTCAGATCATTTTAAATTCTAGTTGTCAAAGTGACTCTTACATCATGGCTTGTATATTTCCATATTTTAAAGGAACTTTTCAAAAGCAAGACCAAATATATTTGAATAACTTTAAAGCCTTTTTAGAAAAATAAAACATTTTCCTTTGATAAAAGCTACCTATAAAAAATACAACCTCAATTTTAAAACTCCAAGTGGAACTTCTCGTGGAATACTAAAAATCAAAGAGACTTGGTTTTTTATTTTAAAAGATAATGGTCGGGTTGGTATAGGAGAAACAGGGTTGTTTAGAGGGTTGAGTATTGATGATGTGGACCATTACGAAAACAAACTGAAGTGGGTTTGCAATCATATCGATCTTGGTTTAGAACTTTTACGAAAACAGCTTTATGAATTTCCTTCGATACAATTTGGATTAGAACAGGCTTTTCTGTCACTAAAAAGCGAATCTTCGTTTGAGTTATTTCCTTCCTCATTTACCAGAGGAAAAAAATCAATTCCAATAAATGGTCTGATTTGGATGGGAAATAAAAGCTTTATGAAAAATCAAATTCAAGAAAAACTAAAATCAGGTTTTTCCTGTCTCAAAATGAAAATTGGAGCTCTCAATTTTGATGCAGAAATGGAGTTGTTAAAAGAGATTAGGAAAGAGTTTTCGTCCAATGAAATAGAGTTAAGAGTTGATGCAAATGGCGCTTTTAATCCCAAGAATGCGCTAGAAAAACTTCATAGATTGTCAGCATTGGAAATTCATTCAATTGAACAACCGATCCAACAAGGTCAAGTTCAAGAAATGGCAGAACTCTGTTCTAAAACACCCTTACCAATAGCACTGGACGAAGAGCTAATAGGAGTATTTTCATCTGAACAAAAAAAGAAATTAATTGCTACGATAGCACCTCAATATATCATTTTAAAACCCAGTTTAATTGGGGGTTTTGCTGTTAGTGAAGAATGGATTAATTTAGCACAACAAAACAATTGTGGCTGGTGGATAACTTCTGCTTTAGAAAGTAATGTTGGTTTAAATGCGATAGCTCAATTTACTTATACTTTACAAAGTAATTTGCCACAAGGTTTGGGAACAGGAGGACTGTTTACTAATAATTTCACAAGTCCATTAGAGGTTAAAAACGGAACCTTACAATACGATCCGCTACTAAACTGGAATTTAAATTTATTATAATGAACTACATACAACAAGCATACAAAGGGAATAATCAATGGTATCATTGGATTTTTACTTTGATTTTAGTATTTTTTGGTTGGCAAATAATAGGTGTTTTTCCCTTAACTGGCGTTGCTATTTCTTATTCCTCAGATATGAATGAGTTTGCAAACGCTGCTCAAAATAATTTCATGACCTTAAAAATTGATAAAAATTTATTTTTATTTTTAATCATTATTAGTTTTATTTCTGGGTTGTTGACACTTATTCTTGGAGTAAAATATATACATAGAAGAACCTTTAAATCGTTAGTTACGAGTAGAAATTTAATAGATTGGAAACGTTTTTGGTTTGCTTTTTTTACCTGGGGTATCATTGCTATTATATTAACTATTGTTGGAATTTTTATGTCCCCAGAAAATTACATATGGAACTTTAAACCCATTCCTTTTTTTACATTACTTGCAGTATCTTTTTTATTTCTTCCCTTTCAAACAACATTTGAAGAATTATTATTTAGAGGGTATTTGATGCAGGGTATTGGAACGGTGGTAAAAAACAGATGGTTTCCACTTATTTTTACTTCTGTTTGTTTTGGGTTGCTTCATGGAGCAAATCCTGAAGTAGAGAAGTTAGGAGCTATCTCTATGGTTTTTTATATTGGTACAGGCTTTTTCTACGGAATTATAACTTTAATGGATGAAGGAACCGAGTTAGCTCTTGGCTTACATGCTATCAATAACATAATAGCTGCATTTTTTGTGACTACAAATTGGACTGTTTTTCAAACAGATGCATTATATGTCGATATCTCTGAACCTTCAGTTGGTTTTGAAATGTTTTTTCCAGTATTGATTCTTTATCCGTTTTTATTGTATGTTTTTTCTTCAAAGTATGGATGGAACAATTGGTTAGAAAAGCTAGCAGGAAAGATAGAAGCACCACTTGACGTTGAATAAGAGTTATAGAATTTTAAAATTTTGAAACTAGACAGGCATCATAAGAAATTTCAATTAAATGGAAATTCTTTTTCTTCGGATCAAGAACTGCTTTCTTATGCCCATGATTTTTCAAAGGAACTGTATGATTTTTTTGAAACCTGGTTCTCTAAGGATCCTTTTATTTTGGTAAACACATCAGGTTCTACGGGCGTTCCTAAAGAAATAATGTTGCAAAAAGAGCAAATGA